>SNRY01000220.1_pt1 | contig 21069 bp, 12 predicted proteins | sample 4693421 | NCBI WGS metagenome assembly SNRY01 (sample SAMN11003215, study PRJNA524138) | termite gut metagenome | isolation source: Bacteroidetes bacterial symbionts from single cell of protist host amplifed... | host: Streblomastix strix ... | reverse complement strand
GAGCGGCATCTACAAAATAAACCTCTCTCTTACCGGCTTGGGCTTCATTCAGACGTGGCGTCAGTTCTTTTTCAAGGAAATCTCTTTGTTCGTTTTTTTTAGTTCATCCGTCGCTTTGGCGGGAATGGTTCCGACTTTCAAAAACCTGAATCCCAATGATGTGAGAAAACTCCGCGTTTGAGTCAAACCGCGTTTGATTCCAGTGATTTGTTCTATCATAGCACGGGCTTGCGAGATAGAAGAGGGAGGATTTTCTTTCATATAGGATGCTATGGTGCCGCAATAGGCTTGCAGGTCACTCTGGGGACGGTTAAATCTTATTTCTTTTAGTTTTTCTATTCCCCCTTCAGTATATGCTTTCAGATAGGAACGCATTGTATTGGGACTTACTCCGGATATCTGACAGATCAAGGCATTGGAAAGAGTTATATCCAATGATTTTAAAAATAATACTTCCATCTTTTTCTGAATATGTGGATGGGGATGATGGTATCTTTCATAGTGGAATACCAACCGATCGGATTCTGTAAATTTTACTTTAAGCATGACTTTTTTTGCTTACAAAGATACTGCGTTTTACGCAATATATTACCGGTTATAGTATAAAAGAGAACCTCAAAGAGATATGGATGCAAAGAGACAAAGAGCAAGCTAAGGTCGTCTTGGATGATTGGATTAAGCAGGCTCAAGGATCTAAAATACCCAGACTTGTTAAGTTTGCAACAACGCTTTTGGCTCATAAGTTTGGTATTTTAGCTTGGTATGAGTATCAGATTTCCACCGGTAAAATTGAAGGTATTAATAATAAAATCAAAACCATGAAAAGGCAAGCTTACGGATATAGAGATCAAGAGTTCTTTGAACTTAAAATACTTGCGCTAAACGATAAAAACTACGCATTCTCCGGATGAACCAGTTTTCTTTGCTTTTTTAGGCTAAATTGAGTATATTTGTATTGCGCCTGTCTTCCCTTTTACGATAAGGGATTCAAACCGGAGGGATATTATTCGGTAGCTACCCCATCTGATTCTGAATAAAGTCCGACTCATCTCCGATCTCTCTCCGATGTAAGTCCGATCTAAGTCCGATTCATATCCTATCTACCTAGATGATAGCTAGTACTTAGCTTGATGTTACCTAGAGAACATCTCGTACATATATCAATGTTACCTGGGGAACACCTCGGATATATCTCCTCCGATCCTCTGGGATATACCTGCATATTTTTCTGTAATTTGCACTGAAGTTATTCATCGTATTTATTTAGTCGTGAGTAACTTCTTCTTTCACTTTTAATCTAAATGCACTACGGGTTAAACAAATACAAAAGTATAGGAAGATAGTCTTTTAGATTATGACGCAAAACTTTAAGTACCTTTGAAATGTGAAATTCAACACCTTTGACAGTTATATTGAATGTAATTGCTATGTCTTTGTATACTTTATTCTGATAGCGGCTCATAATGAATATTCGGCGTGTTTTTTCGGGCATAGCCATCAGAGTTTTATTAATTATTTTCTGCGCTTCGGCACTGAATAATTCATTTGGATTGCATTCTTCTAATGTAGCGATACGCGTACGAAGTTCCCATTCGGCGTGTTTTTTCAATTTTTCCGTAACAGTTTCATGTACCTGGGTGTGTTCCAGATAGTTTAAGCATTTATGTTTGATGATTGTAAGAATATACGCCGGAATATTTGAATCAGATGTTAGTGAATGACGGTTTTCCCAATAGTACATAAATGCTTCCATGGTAAAGTCTTCTGCAATGGCTAAATCTTTGACATACGTATATGCAAAGCGAATAAATCGTCCTTGGTATTCAGTAAATAATCGATTAAAGGTTTTCAAATCAGAAAGCGTTTTCATACTCATTCTTTACTTGGTAAAAATAGACAAAAATTACAAAATAATCCTGTTTAACATATATTTATTGAATTTCTCAATTTTTCATTAGGGATATGTTCTTTTGAACTGCCATTTATATATTATGAAAAAAGAAATACTATATAGATTTTTTGAAGGTATTGCGTCTTTAGAGGAAGAACAGCAAATCCAACAATGGATGGAAGCCTCTCCGGAAAATGAACGTATGTTTTTAAAAGAGAGAAAACTTTTTGATGCTGTAACAGTACTTACTTGTTCTTTGGAAACAGATAAAACAGATAAAGAAAAGCGGCAGTTTCTACAGAAGTATTCGGTAGCCAAAGAACTATTGAAGGTTATGATTATTGTTATCCTCGTTTTAGCAGGGGGTTACTTGTATCAATCTATTCGGCAAACGGAAGAGACAGTCGCCATGCAAATCATTTCTGTTCCGGCCGGACAACGAGTAAGCCTTTTTTTGCCTGATGGAACGAAAGTTTGGTTGAATGCCCGTACGAAATTGATCTATCCTGTGTCCTTCAACAAGAAGGAAAGATATATGGAATTGGAGGGTGAAGCATTTTTTGAAGTAGCAAAAGATAAAAAAAAATCTTTTATTGTACATACTGGAAAAGGAATAGTAGAAGCCTTAGGTACGGCGTTCAATATCGAAGCTTATGCAGAGAAAGATATATTTGAAACAACACTGATGAGTGGAAGTTTACGTATTAAAACTGACAATAATCCTTCGGAGGAGAAGATATTGTTGACACCCGATAAGAAGGCGGTATTGAAAGATGGAAAGCTATGGGTTGAGCAAGTAGATGATTATACTCCCTATCGTTGGATAGAAGGGTTGATTTGTTTTCGGAACAAGTCATTTATGTCTGTTATGAAAGATTTTGAAAAATATTACGGAGTAAATATTCACATAAAAAGCCAAACAGTATTGAAATATTACTATACTGGTAAATTCAGGCATACCGATGGGATAGATTATGCCTTGCGGGTTTTACAGAAAAATATCCGATTTAAATATACCCGTGACGATGAGAATCAAATCATTTATATCGAATAGCTTTATTTATTGTTAGTTACCTTTAAATTTTATCGCCTATGGAAAACAATAATCAAAAATCGTATTAAAAGCCGATAAGTGTTGCAACCACTCATCGGCATAATCAACACTATTTATTAAACAAACTGTATTAATTTTTTAAGCATTACAAATGTATGAAAAATAGATATTTATCAAGAGAGTATTGTTTTAAATACCCTTTGCCTAAACAATTCTTTAGAATTATGCTAATAACTATATTTCTACTGATTGTTTGTGTGTTTTGCCCGTATGCTGCTAATACATATTCACAAAACGCTAGGGTTACCATTAATAAAAATGCTGTTCAATTAGACGAGGTACTGAACGAAATTGAGAGTCAAACAAACTACCTCTTTATTTATAATAATCAGGTAGATGTAAACCGTAAAGTGTCAATTGGAGTAAAAAGCAAATCGGTAAGCGATGTTTTGAATAATTTATTGCAAAATACGGATATTGATTACTCAATGGAGGGAACTCATATTATATTAACTAAAAAAAGTGTTGACACTCCGATAGTACAACAGAATACAAAAACGATAAACGGATTCGTTGTTGATAGTAGAGGAGAAGCGATTATCGGTGTCAATGTATTGGAAAAAGGAACTTCTAACGGCGTTATTACCGATATAGATGGTAAATTTAGTTTGAATGTGCATCCTCAAAGTATATTAACGATTTCTTATATTGGATATTTAACACAGGAAGTAAACGTAAGTAACCAGACATCCCTGCGGATTGTGTTGGAAGAAGACGCAAAAACATTAGACGAAGTTGTGGTGATTGGTTATGGCGTGGTAAAAAAATCCGACTTAACGGGTTCTGTTTCTTCCGTATCCTCTAAGTCTTTTAAAGATCAGCCTCTTACTCGTGTGGAAGACGCTATACAAGGGCGTATGGCAGGAGTGGACGTGCAAACAGTTAGTGGAGCTCCGGGTAGCGAAATCAAAATACGCGTACGCGGTTCGAGCTCTATTAACAAAAGCAATGATCCTTTGTATGTGTTAGATGGTATCGTTTCAACTACCGGATTGACGGGTATAAATCCTGCGGATATAGCCTCCATTGAGGTTTTGAAAGATGCTTCTTCTACGGCTATTTATGGTTCTCGTGGTGCAAACGGCGTGGTATTAATTACCACTACACGAGGTTCTTCCGATCGACGGTCGGTTACGTTTGATACGGAAATAGGTTTTTCTACGATTCCTAAAAAATACGATCTGCTGAATGCCTACGAATATAGTCAGGCACTGAATGATATCTTAGGACGTGAAGTGATTAACGCCGAAGATATGACAGCTTATAAAAATGGAGCAAAGGGAATTGACTGGCAAGATATGATTTTGCAGACCGGATTGGGTCAGAATTATAAAGTAACATTATCCGGAGGAAATAAAGACACACAGTATCTTGTGTCGGGAAACGTGCTGGATCAAAAAGGTATAACCATAACTACTGAATTTCAACGCTATATTGCACGTTCCAATATATCTTCAAAAATAACAAATTGGTTAACTCTTACCAGTGAAATGCGATTAGCCCACACGAAATCTCATAATAATAATTTGCATGGAAGCGGTAAGTCTAATGTACTTGGGGTAGCTATTAATTATTCTCCTACAATGGAATTGACAGACCCGAGCACTGGTTATTATGCGAAAGACCCCTATAATTCGCTCCGTGAAAATCCATATGCGTTATTGCAAAATATGTCGGATGGTCTTAGTAACAACGCCAATGGAATGGTTGATTTTCGTTTTAATATAGTCAAAGGATTAACTTTCTCTGTCATAGCAGGGGTGAATTATAATGACAGTAAGACTTATTCCCAGAACTTGAGAGAAGTATCCGGTAGCACCAACGATATGAATAATGAAGATCAATATAGATTAGCTTTGCAGAACACCAATAATCTCACCTATATGCATACTTGGGGCGACCATTCGCTTACGGCTACCGGTGTGTATGAAATTGCGACTGACCAATATCGGCGCATACGAATTGAAGGGTCAAATTTGCTGACGGAAGGTGTAGGATATTGGAATGTCGGCTTGGCAACCTCCCGTTCCGAGGCGAACAGCTATTCAGAAAGTTCGCTGATGTCGTGGGTAGGACGTGCCATCTATAGTTATAAAAACAAATATATCGCTACGGGTACTTTCCGTGCAGACGGATCGTCTAAGTTCACGAATAAGAAATGGGGGTATTTCCCTTCGGGTGCCTTGGCGTGGAACATTGCGGAAGAAGGTTTCATGAAAGACTTGAATCTTTTCCAGCAAATGAAATTAAGGGCAAGCTATGGCATAATAGGTAATCAGGCTATCAATTCGTATGATGTATTGGCTTTGCTGACTTCGACACTGTATTCGTATGGCGGCTCCTCGCAATATACCGGTTATTGGGGTAATTCAGTAGCGACACCAAATTTGTCATGGGAAAAAACCTATCAAACCGACTTGGGTCTTGATGCTAGTTTGTTCAACCAACGCTTAAACGTTACGATCGACTGGTATTTGAAGAAAACGAAAGACGCTTTACTTCAACGTAATATACCCGGATATAATGGAGGTGGAACCTATTGGGTGAATCAGGGAGAGATCAAAAATACCGGTTTTGAAGTTTCTGTCAGCGGGTATCTTTTCCAAAACGATAATTTCACATGGAATTCGTCCTTGAACCTGTCCTATATGAAAAACGAAGTCGTGGATCTAGCAGGCGACCCTTATATGTTAGGCTCAATTATTGCCAGCGGACTGGTGCAGGAAGCTACGATTATCAAACCCGGTTATCCGATCGGCTCCATCTATGGATTGGAATTTCTCGGCTATGATGATTTGGGGCGTAACATTTACAAGGATAAAGACAACAGCGGCACGATTGATTCGGGAGACTATGATATCATTGGGAAGGCTGTTCCTGATTATATTTTAGGATGGAACAACATATTTACCCATAAGAATTGGGAATTTAATATATTCTTCAATGCCATGTTGGGTGCTGACAAGCTGAACCTGACGCGCTGGTGTACGGCTGTCAATGTCGGCGACTCTCGCTTCATCACCTTGCGGGATGCTTATTATAAAGGATTCGACAAAGTAGGCTCGAGCGCCGAATTTGGTACACAGAAAAACATGTCGGGAAACCTTATACAGGGAAATACAACTCAATGGTTGGAATCTGCTGATTTCGTAAAGCTGAAAAACCTGAGTATAGCCTATACATTCCCTAAGGCTGTTACCCATGTTGCCGATATTCGACTTTCACTCAGTTGTCAGAACCTGCTTACGATTACTTCATATAAAGGCTTGGACCCGGAAGCATCCAGTATAACAAATAACGCAGATATAAATGGCGGTATGGACATCGGAGCCTATCCGACTCCCCGGACATACACCATAGGCGCGAGATTTACTTTCTAACGTATCATATTTATAACACGATATTTATGAAAAATATTAAAAACAAAGGATTATTGCTCCTTTTGTGCGGGGTCTGCATCTTATCGTTCAGTTCATGTGGTGACGATTTTTTGTATGAAGACCCTAAAGGGAAGCTAGTGGAAGAAACCTTTTTTGCCACACCTGAAGATTTACAAATGTCGCTTCATGCTTTATTCTTCAGAGTAATGACGAGTAGCCAGGAAAACAAATCATTGGATTATGCATGGATGGGTGATGATCTCACAACCCATGAGGCAAGTAATAAACAGCAATACCGCGAATTTGACCGCTTCGCACCCAGTGACAATAGTGACTTTAACGGTTGGGGTGTATTTTACTCAGTGGTAAAAGCAGCTAATTTCATTATCAACAATGCGGAAAACACACCGACTTCACAAACGAATATTGAACAGGCTGTTGCACAAGCGCGTTTTTGGAGAGCTTACGCTTATTACATATTGGTTCGCGTATGGGGACCTATCCCTATCACGCTGGAAGCCGAAGTAAAATATGATGCCCCCTTGGCGAGCGTAGAGAATGTGTATGCCCTGATTGTCGAAGACCTTCAATATGCAGAAAGTCATCTGCCGGCTGCCTGGTACTCTGCTCCCCAACGCATGAACGGAGTAGATATTTATGTGACGGAAGGTGGAGCCAAAGCTATGTTGTCTCATGTATATCTGTCAATGGCCGGTTGGCCCTTGAAACAGCAAGACAAATATGGATTGGCACGCGACAAAGCCAAAGAGGTGATCGACGGTGTAAGCAACGGCAAATACTATTATACGCTGCACTCTGATTACAGAGAAGTCTATTTGTTGGCAAGTAATTACAGTAAAGAAGACATCATCGGCATTCATTACAACAGAGACTGGGGATGGTCTAATAACTCCATGAATACCCTTACCGGACTCTTCCAATCGGCAGGTAATGGTTGGGGAGACTATTATGGAGAGATAAAGTTCTGGAAAGAAATGCCCGATGGACCTCGTAAAGATGCCACGTATTCACCTAAGGTTCTCAATGCCGATGAAAATATTATGGTGGACTGGTGGGATACTCCAGAACGACATCCTCAGATTATTAATATGGGAGAAGGTCCTGATCGTACGGAATATGATTATACAATGCGCGCCGACCGGTCAACTTATCTGGGTGAAAAGACACATAAAGTATTCCGGTATTCCGAACTGCTGCTAACCTACGCAGAAGCGCAAGCCCGTGCGGACGGCACTCCCAACGCACTGGCATACGAATGTATAAACAAAGTACGCGTTCGTGCAGGATTGCCCAATCTTGCAGCAGGTTTGTCTGGTAGTGACTTTGCCAAGGCAGCCGTTGCCGAACATGGCTGGGAAGTAGCCGGTTATTATTGGGGCAATATAGCCTGCCGATACTTCGATATGGAGCGATTGGAACTACTGAAAGAACACTTTGAATACCGGAAAGCGAATCTCGGTGTTGAAGTGGCAGGAAAAATCATAAAAGAAATAATCCCGGTAGATGCGGGTTCGTGGCAGGAAAACATGGCTTATGCGGCTTATCCGGCTCGCGATAAGGCATTGAATTCGAACCTCAAAAGGTGAAGATTATACCCTGTTAACCCGAGTTTGGTATAAGGAATCCTTTTTAATCTTATGTATGTCGGTGGCATTGTTCTCGTATGCCGCCGCCATATTTAATTATGCCCATGGGATAATTCAGTATGCCCGTGGAATATCTCAGTATGTTGCCGTCATAATCAAGGCGTTTGCTTTGCTGTGTTAGTAGCGCAGTCCGCATGGCGCGTTAGGGATAGTAGCGAAAATGTTTTTTGTGAGGGTACGAACAAAAAAACATTGTAGCGGATAGCCCGCCCTATAGGGGAACGCCCAAATTAGTAGCCTTATATGCCGTTTTCTGTTTTGAGATATGAACGTTTTTTTGATTCTTTATTCCGAACTTAGGTTATTAAATAATAAATAAGGTGGAGGAGGAGTCTTCTCCCCTCCTTACATTTGATTTGTGTATCATTTACAAAATAATAATATTAATTCCATGAAAAATAACCATGTGAATAAATCAAAAACGATAGGGCGCTTTCTTTTGGCAGGGGGCGTACTATTCCTATCGAGTAGTTTACTGTCGCTCGAAGCTAACGCGCAAGTAAAACTTCAGGAAGAGACCATGACGATTCCCACTTATGTACCCGAAGCGCCTAATCAGATGCCCCGCTTTTATGAAGGGAAAAGCCATCAGGGTGTGCAACGCCGTATTTATCCTTATCCATACGACGACGGTCTGACAACGAACAAACAAGACAGAGACTATGCTGCAATTCATGTAGAAAATGAATATATCGACCTTGCCATCATGCCTAACATGGGAGGGCGCATTTATTATGCCAATGATAAAACCAACAACTATAACTATCTTTATCACAACCATGTGGTGAAACCTTCGTTGATTGGTATGGTCGGCAACTGGATTTCGGGAAGCCTAGCATGGGGATACCCTCATCATCACGGTCCCCATACGGTTGAATTAATGGATTATAAAATAGACGAGAATGCCGATGGGAGTAAAACCGTTTGGATTAATACCACCGATCGTCTAATGCGTGTAAATATTTTGGTGGGCTATACCATATATCCTCATTCATCTATTATTGAGATGACCATTCATCCGAGGAACAGGACCGAATTGTCCAACTCTTTCCTCTTTTGGGCGAATCCTGCGGTTCATGCTGATTCAGCCTATCAGGTCATTTTTCCACCCTCTGTTCAATATGTCACTTTTCATGGGAAGCGCGATATGACGGCGTGGCCTATTGCTGACAGTTGGTTTAACAATTATAACTTTACAGGAATGGATGTCAGTTGGTGGAAGAATACGCATGTTCCTTCCTCTTTCTTCTCTTGGGATCCACGGGAGGATTATTTCGGTGGATATGACCATAATTTAAAAGCCGGGACAGCTTGGATAGGTAACCATTACATTTCTCCAGGTATGAAGTACTGGGCAGATGGCAACAATGCCAACGGTCTCAAGACCAACGAAGGTCTTACGGATAATGATGGGCGCTATATTGAAATGATGGCGGGGTTCTATACCGACAACCAGCCAGATTACAGTTGGATGCAACCGTATGAAACAAAATCAGGCAGCATGATCTGGTTCCCGATTCGCGAATTGGGAGGCTTAAAATATGCAAACCGGTATGGAGCGATGAATTATATAATCAACGGGCAGACTCTTGAAGTACGATTGAATGCCACTTCACCTTACACCAACGCCAAAGTGGTTGTGAGTGTCCTTGGGAAAGAAATATATACCAAAAACTTCAATATAAGCCCTGCCGAACCGCAAAAGATAGTGGCGCAACTTCCACAAGACACCAAGGAGGATGATTTAGACATTAGGTTGTTGGATTCTGGTTCATCTATCATTCTGGATTATCGTCCTGCAGAGCATCACCCTCCCAGATACGACAAACCGGAACCTTTGAAGTCATTCCTGAAACCAGCAGAGATAAAGACCGTAGAAGAACTATATCTCACAGGACTTCGCTTGAACCAGTTCTACAACGCCACGGACCCGATGCCTTATTATGAGGAAGCACTGAAACGCGATCCGGAAGATTATCGCACCAACACACAATTAGGTATTCTTGCTATTAAAGACTACAATTGGGAAACTGCCGTAAAATACTTGAGAACTGCCGTAAAGCGCATTACTTCAAACTATACTCGCCCCAAAGATGGTGAAGGGCTGTATTATTTAGGTCTTACTTTAAGAGCGCTTGGAGAAACAGAAGAAGCTTACGATTATTTTTATCAGGCTTCATGGACCCATGCCTGGCACACAGCCTCTTATTATCAACTGGCAGAAATTGATTGTAAACGCGGAGCCTACGACGTAGCTCTTGACCATCTGAACCGCTCTATTTCGACGAATACGGATAATATCCGTGCCTTGAATCTAAAGGCAGTAGTACTTCGGAAGATGAAAGATGTGGAAGGTGCTAAAAAACTTTTGCAGGAAATACTGAAAGAAAGCGTCATCAATCACATGGCTTTGAATGAGCTTTACCTTGTGGATACGCAACTGGGCAATACGGCTGATGCAAAAGCAAGTCTGACGGAACTGACGCGCATCATGCGCGACGCTATCCAGCCTTATCTCGAACTTGGAACTGAATATGCTAATGCCGGATTCTATCAGGAAGCCATTGACCTGCTCTCCCGCCTTGAACAGAAAGGAGAAACTTTCCCAATGCTGTATTACTATTTAGGTTATTATTGGGAAAAGCTGGGCGATAGCACCAAGGCATTAAGCTACTGTCAGAAAGGTAGTACAATGTCGCACGATTATTGTTTCCCGTTCCGTTCGGAAGAAGTGGTCATTTTGCGCAGCGCCATGAATCTGAATCCGTTCGACGCGATGGCTCCTTACTATCTGGGCAATCTGCTTTACGAACATCAACCGGAAATGGCGGTTGCCGCATGGGAAAAATCACGTGAACTTAACAATAAATTTTATATTACCCATCGCAATCTGGCTCTTGCTTATAAAGACCTCCAGAAAGATTATGTGAAAGCATTGACCAGTATGCAGCAATCGGTAGCTTGTAGTAAAAATGACCCCCGACTATTGTATGAAATCGATGTACTGAATGAGTTGAACCGGGTTTCTCCCAAACAGAAATATGATTTGCTGAAAAATAATATGAAGACTGTGCAGAAACGTTCGGAAACACTTTTGCGTTTTGTAACCCGCGCCGTTGAATACGGAAAATATGATGAAGCATTGAAAACTTTGGAAACAAATTCAATAGTTGAATCGGAGGGCGCTCGCGAAATGCAAAATGATTATCTGAATATCTATACGCTTAAATCAATGGACCTGCTGAAACACGCCAAATACGACGATGCCTTAAAGTATATCAATCTGGCATTGAATTACCCGATAGGTCTTTATGGGCGTTCCCGTTATGCTCAATTCTATTATATTACGGGGTTAATCTATAAAAAGAAAGGAGATAATACTAAGGCTCAGGAACTTTTCCAAAAAACAACAGAAGTCAATACTGAGCGTGGCACCGACTTGGAGTATAATTACTACAAAGGTTTAGCCTTGAATGAATTGAAAAAGGCAGGCGAAGCCAAACAAATCTTTGAACAAATGTTGAGTAGCCTGGGTCGTGAAAACGATGCTTTCTTTAACCAGTTTGAAGGCGGGATGACTGCGGATGTCCAACGCGTTACGAACCATTATATAGCAGGACTGGCTTATGCCGGATTAGATAATAAGGCTAAGGCAAGAGCAGAATTTCAGGAAGCTTTAAAGATTAATCCGGGTCATATTTGGAGCCAGGTTTATTTGGACAGTTTAAAGTGATCACTCTCATGAATGATATAAGAATAATTGTTTTGACGTTCTTTTGTTTCTGTTGTTTGACGGCAGCAGGCATCACAATTCCTAAAGGTCAATCGGTTTACCTGCAAAAAGCAAACGATCCGGAAGCCATCTATTTCACTTCTGATAATTTCAATATCAAAGCGGATGGTAAAATGGATGTGAGTGACGCCTTACAGAAGGCTGTCAATCAAGTTAAACGGCAATATAATTTCGGGATTGTTTTTATACCTGAAGGAATTTATAAGATAAGCAAAGCTATCTATGTGCCTGCTGCTGTGCGCTTGATAGGTTACGGTAAAAACCGCCCACTCATTGTATTGGGGAAAAATTCACCGGGTTATCAGTCAGAAGTAGCGGAGGACAAAGGGAAGGCTAATTATATGTTTTGGTTTACAGGAGGGCTGGTCGAACAAGACCAGCCCATACGTGATGCCGGTGCAGGAACGTTTTATAGTGCAATATCGAATATCGATTTGAAGATAGAAGACGGGAATCCTTATGCTGTTGCGATTCGTACGCATTTCGCCCAACATAGTTTCGTGTCGAATGTCGATATCCAAATCGGAAAAGGAAAAGCCGGTATCTTTGATGTGGGGAACGAGATGGAGAATGTCCGCTTTTTCGGAGGTGATTATGGCATCTATACCACGAAAACCTCTCCCGGATGGCAAATGATGATGGTAAATACGTTTTTTGAAGGTCAGCGCCAGGCTGCGATTCGCTCGCGCGAAGGTGGTTTGACTATCGTTCGTTTAACTGCTAAGAACGTACCGGCTGTTATCGATATTGAACCGGATTATTCCGACAAAATCTACATGGAAGACTGTGTTTTTGAAAGTATAAAACATGCGGGAATCATTGTAAGCAATGAACAGAATCAGACGAATCAGGTAAGTTTGAGAAATATTGCTTGCCAGGACGTTCCGGTTTTAGTGCAGTATCGCAAAAGCAATACGCAAACGTTGGGAAAAGGAATGACCTATCTGGTAAAGACGTTTCTTCACGGCTTATGTATGAACGATATGGCATCTGAACCCGAGATGAAGACAACAACCAATATCGAGTCTTTAAAGACCTTGCCTGTTGCCTCTAAGAATGATATTCCTTCCTTGCCGGATATGAATTCATGGGTAAATATCCGCGATCTGGGAGCTAAAGGAGATGGGCAGACGGACGATACGCAACAATTCAAGGAAGCTATACGTACACACACGACGATTTATGTTCCACAAGGGGATTATGTTATATCAGAGCCTCTTCTGTTGGGAAAGGATACGAAGCTGATAGGGCTTAATCCCATTTCCACGCAATTGATTTTGCTGGAAAGCACGCCTGCCTTTAGCGGTTTTGGTGCACCACAACCGCTGTTGACGACACCACGGGGGGGAGAAAACATAGTAAGCGGTATTGGTCTTAATACGGGAGCTTATAACTACAGGGCTGTTGCCTGCAAATGGATGGCAGGAGAGTCCTCCTATATGAATGATGTGAAGTTCATAGGAGGACATGGTACAATGGTTCGCGGACCGATACAGCCCATGCAGTATTCACAACAACGGCAACTATCCATTAGTACGCCCCGCAATCCAGTAACAAACATAGGGGCGGATAAAGCTTGGGATAACCAATATTGGAGTTTATGGATCACAGAGGGCGGTGGAGGCGTGTTCAAAGATATATGGACAGCCAGTTCGTATAGCGCGAATGGTGTTTATATAAGCAACACATCGACAGTGGGTAAAATCTATGCAATGTCGGTAGAGCACCATGTCAGAAATGAGGCTCGCTTCAAAAATGTATCCAATTGGAAAGTCTATGCTTTTCAATTTGAAATAGAAAGCCGCGAAGGAGAAGACTGTCTGGAACTGGAATTGCAGGATTGTAAGAATATTCTTTTTGCCAACCTGTATTTGTTCCGTGTCATCCGCTTGGTTACTCCTTTCCCGTATGCTGTTCGTACATGGAACTGTGAAGATATAGAATTTTTCAATGTACACAATTTTGCGCAAGTAAAATTCACCATTGATTTAACGATGTATGATATAAACACAGCACGCGAAGTGCGTCCGTGGGAGTTTACCTATTTGAAGATAAAAGGAGACGAAAAACGGGTTTACCCACTTTTGGAGAATGTCGGCAAAGTAGAACAATTAGCTACCGGATTTGAATTTACGGAAGGTTTGGCGCGTGACAGCAAAGGAAATATATACTTTAGCGAGCAACGGATGCGCCGTATCTATAAATGGGATGTGGAGAAAAATACCTTATCCATGATAGGCGATTATCCTTGGGCTCCGCTTTCCTTGGCTGTCGATACGAAAGATAACCTTTTGGTGGTATTCAGATACAATCCTCAACCGGGCTATTTGATTAACGGTAAACAGGAATCGGTACCGGTTCTTCCGGATGCAGATGGAACTTCATTCAGCAAATGGGGAAATACCGGTTTTGCAACCTGGGTATATGCCCTAAACCCAGACAACCCTGACGAATCAATCCGTCTTTTGCCCAAAGTAAAAATGGGGTCGGTAGCGCACGTAGCTAAAGCGCTTTATCCGTCTAACCGATGGAGGGATTTGCACGATTTTGACGAAGTATCTCTCTATGTGCCGGAAGAGTGTTTTGTCGCTCCTGACGGTGTTACTATCCTACCGGATTGCTACGATTTAGCTCGCTCATCTTCCGTATTGGAAGCCATGCCAGAGCATCCTTTCTATGCAGTAGATGAGTATGAGAGGAGAACCGTGAAAATGGATGTGGATACGTATGGGAAATTAACAAACATCAATCATTTTGTTGAACAAGGAGAATTTTCTTCCGTAACAGATAAAAAGGGTAATGTATATGTGGCAGATGGTCATGTATATGTCTTTGATAAAAACGGAATATTGATTCGTAAGATAGAAGTGCCGGAACGTCCTTCTTCTTTAGTGGTAGGTGGAAAAAATGCTAATACTTTGTTTATTACAGCACGTTCATCTATATATAGGATAATATTAAATTGATTTATAAATAATTATAAATTCCAGTATGAAAAAAAATTTCTTTTTAATTCTAACTCTACTAACCGCCTTGTCTGCGTTACAATGTACTCCTTCTCCAAAGACCTTTAAAATTAAATTTGACAGTACGAAAGAAGTTTCGGGGCGAAAATTTGCTATTCATGATATTACTCCGGGACTACCAACTGATTGGGATAGTTATAATTTTGTTGTACTCGAATTCAAATCAACAACTTCCCAACGTTTTCAGGTTGGTTTTACAACTGATGATGGATACAATGAATTGCGTGTCATGAGCTATGTACCCAATGGTTGGAATAAGTTGGCAATACCTTTAAAATTTTATCGTGAACTGCCTGATGCAAATGTCGATTTGGCTGCTACGTTTAATCAGCCCAGATATACCGGATGGATTAATTTAGGAGGTAAACGTGGTTCGTTGCATGGAGTTGATTCGATTGGTATCCGTATGCGAGTACCCATTGGCAATCCGGAGATTGAGATTCGATCCATATCCCTTTCTGTTGAAGACCCTGGTGATCAATATTTGGAAGATATTCCTTCCGTAGATGAATTTGGTCAGTGGAACTTAGGTGATTATGAAGGAAAGGTCAAATCGCTGGAACAACTTAAAGGAGAGTGGGAGATTGAAGATAATGAGATTGTATCAACAGCTGATTACAATTATTCTATGTATGGCGGGTATCTCCAAAAGCAAGTGAAGGCGACAGGATTCTTCAGAATTGAGAAAACTGATGGACGTTGGTGGTTTGTTGATCCTGTAGGCTATCTATTCCTTTCTGTAGGTGTAGATTGCGTGAATCCTGGTGGTGGTGGAAATGCTAAAGAAATTGATAAGCGTAGGAATTTTTATAAAGAATTACCACCCGCCAAATTGACGGAAAATACTCGCTTTGAGAATCGTCAGAATACTAATTTTGCATCTTTCGGATTGTGGAACTTATATCGGCGTTATGGCGAGGAGTATATTGAAAAATCAAATGAATTAGCTGTTAAACGTATGGATAAATGGGGATTAAATACCATTGCCAATTGGTCGAGCGCCAATGTTTACGGGTTAAACAAAAAAGCTTTTATGCTTCAGTTGCGCGGCATAGGTATAGACCGTGGTTTAATGGGGTTATCAGATGTTTATGCTCCTGATTTTTCAGCTAAAGTGGATTCATCTTTGAAAGCTTATGTCTCTCATTATAGGGATAACCCTTGGTTGATCGGATATTTTGTTGGAAATGAACCAGCTTGGCTAAATCAAGAGGAACGTCTTTGTAATATTATTTTAGACAAAAACGATTGTCCCATAAAAACAGAATTAATCAACTTTCTGAAAAATGGAGATACACCAGAACGGCGTAAGAAATTTATTTTCAACACATTTAGTGTTTTTCTTCAGACGGTAAATAGTAAAGTGAAGAAATATGACCCAAATCATTTGAATTTAGGTATCCGTTTCGGTAATATTGTTGAGCTAGATGATGAATTGTTGAAAATTTGTAAAGCTTCTTTTGATGTTCTCAGCTTTAACTGCTATTCTCTATTTCCCGATAAAGTTATGCTGGATCGTGCTTTAGGTATTACAGATATGCCTATGATTATAGGAGAGTATCATTTTGGGACTGTTGATAGAGGCATGGCGCAATCTTTATGGCAAGTGAATTCTCAAAAAGAGCGTGGAGTCGCTTACCGTTATTATACCGAAACAGCCTATTCACATCCAGGGCTAATTGGTACAGCCTATTTCCAGTGGTGTGATCAGGATTTAACTGGTCGTATGAATGATGGTGAAAATTACAACTGCGGGTTAATTGATGTTACTGACAGACCTTATCACTATCAAGTTGAAGCCATGATGGAAACAGCCAAACGATTATATGCCATCCATATAGGAGAATTAGCACCGGTTACACAAATTCCTGGAGGAGCGCGTGGGCATGAAGCTATTCCTGACTTGTGGAAATGAATAGCAGATTGATGTTAAATTCAACAATTACATTAATTTAAGTTGTTAGTTATAAAATATCATAAACGACACTTTTCGTGTTACAACACGTGTATTCGATATGTTTTGGACAGATAATTTAAACGTCTCAGAGGGATGTTCCTAATCGGTTCCGGCATGCGAGCCTATATAAGCTCCTGCCCGTGAACCGATTAGTTCCGGCGTATGAGTCGGTAAGCTCCAAGCTATATACTTACTTAAAAACATGCAGATAAAGCTATCAAATACAAACAAGCGGAACAACTTGAATTACATTAAATATTTTTATTGTTATGCGAAATAAATTCATCTTATTTTATTTGTTATGTTGTGTTACTTCATTTGCCTTTGCGCAAACAGTTCAAACAGTTAAAGTAGAGCAGAAACCTTTGGTGCTTCCTACGTATGAAATCGGGATGCCTGATGCAAATTCTATCTTTTTTACCGGAAGGGTATATCAGGGGGCTCAGGGGCATATTTACCCTTATCCGCTTTATGATATCCTAACAGATACAAAAATTAATAAAGCGTACAACGCTCTGTATCTCGAAAACGAGTATATTAACGTGTGCGTATTGCCCGAAATAGGAGGACGTATCCTATCGGCTACCGACAAAACGAACGGTTATGAAATATTTTACCGTCAGACAGGTATCAAACCAGCTTTGATTGGTATGTTAGGGGCTTGGTTGTCGGGAGGAGTCGAATGGAACTTCCCGCATCATCATCGTCCGTCAAGCTATATGCCGATTGACTGGGAAACGGAAGAAAATGCCGATGGCAGCAAAACGATATGGGTTGGTGAAACAGAATTTCGCCACCGCATTAAATGGTCTATCGGAATAACGATATACCCAGATCGTTCATGGGTGGAGGCAAAAGTAAAGATAATGAACCGTACACCTTTTATCCAGTCCATGCTTTATTGGGCAAACGTATCGGTACATACGAACGCAAACTACGAGGTGATATTCCCACCATCCACTCAATTCGGCACCGACCACTCGAAGGTAGCTTTTACTCGTTGGCCCTACGGAGAAATAGTAAGGAGAAGCGGAGAAAATGTACATTTAGCTTGGTGGAAGAATTTTACAAGTTCCTCCCGTTCAATATTCGCATGGAACTTTGAAGACGACTTTATAGCTGGTTATGACCACGGAAAAAATGCTGGAACCGTGCATGTGGCAAATCATCATATAGTAAATGGTAAGAAATTCTTCTTATGGGGGAATAATCCAAGTGGTGAGATGTGGAACGCAATGCTATCGGATAATGACGGTCATTACCTGGAGCTTATGGTAGGAGCTTACTCCAATAACCAACCGGATTATAGCTGGATAGGTCCCGGAGAAATACGCGAATTCACCCAGCGTTGGTATCCTATACGCGACATCAAGTCGGTAAAAAACGCTACGGATGATGCTGCCGTCAATCTTGAACGGATATCGCCAGATAAGGTATTTCTTGGATTCAATACCTCTGCCAAATTTTCTAATGCCAAAGTGCACTTCACCAATGGAACTGAAACTCTTTTCGAACAAACCATTCAAATAGACCCAGCTACACCTTTTGTCAAAGAAGTCAATATTCCTGTGGATACAAAAGACGCAGATATGTATATCCTTCTTACAGATGCGAATGGGAAAGAGTTAGTATCCTATCGTCCAGTGGTATTGGAAGAAAAACCTCTACCCGAAGTAGTGGGACCCAGTAAACGAGTAAACGAATACAAGACAGTGGAAGAACTTTACCTCGCTGGATTGCGTGTGGAACAGTTCCACAATGCTCGTCTCGACCCCATGAGTTTCTACAATGAAGCCCTCAAACGTGATTCTAACGATGCCCGTGTTAATACTGTAGTTGGAATTCGCTATGCTCGTAAAGGCGAATGGTTCTTAGCCGAAAAACACCTGTTGCGTGCTTTAGTGCGTCTGTCAAAAGATTATACAACGGTGAAAGACCCTGAACCGCATTATTACCTTGGTGTTGTCTATCAAATGCAAGGAAAGTACAAAGAAGCCGTTGATCAGTATTGGCATGCCACTTGGTATCCCACCTTTCAGCATTCGGCTTATCTAGCGTTGGCTCAAATAGCATCCCTTACGGAAGATTATAATGCAGCCAGAGAACTCGTAACTCAAGCACTTAATGTAGGCGGACACGATACGAAAGCACTTACGCTGAATGCTTGGTTGCTGAGGAAGATTGGAAAGGAAAAAGAAGCATCGGAGGTATTGAAACAAGTGATTACTATTGACCCACTCGACTATTGGAGCCTATCCGAACAAAGTATTCTCGCAGGCAAAGAAGCTACATTCATAAATAAAGCCGATGATCAGCGTGGAGAAGGTATCATTCGTTTACAAGAATTACTTGAGTTGGTAGCAGATTATGGTCATATAGGAGCCTATAAAGAAGCTATTACTTTGCTTGATGAAGCAATACGTGTTGGTGAACCATACGCTACCTCTCCGTTAGTTTACTATTATGACGGGTTCTATAACCTCAAGATTGGGAATAAAGAGACAGCAACTCGACTTTTCCAAAAAGCTACTGCACAACCATCAGGTTACTGTTTCCCTTTCCGTCTGGAAGAAATAGAAATACTAAATACAGCCCTACAGGCGAATCCTTCTGACAGCAAAGGTTTCTTCTATCTGGGAAATCTTTATTATTATCTCGACCAACAAACCAAAGGAATAGAAGCTTGGGAGAATGCTGTAAAAATAGAACCATTCTTTGCTCGTGCCAATCGCAATTTGGGATTCGGATACAGCCTTGCTGGCGAAATAGCTAAAGCTATCACTGTCTATGAACGATCTATCAAAGCTGACGCTTCTGATCCACGTGTATTTTTGGAATTAGACCAACTATACGAACAAACAGGTAAGTCAGCTAAAGAACGATTAGCAATACAAGAAAAGAATCTGAAAACCATACTCAGTCATGATGATGCTGTGATTCGTCTTTTGACTCTCTATAATGAAACGGCAGCTTACGATAAAGCCATTAAGATACTAAGTACCCGTCATTTCCATGTATGGGAAGGTGGTGGACAGATACATAATATATATGTGGATGCTCATCTGCTAAAAGGAATCAAACTTTTGAACAGTAAAAAATACGTTGCTGCTATTAATGAATTTGAAAATGCCGACCTATACCCTGAAAATTTGGAAGTAGGTCGTCCAGAAGGTGGAGGTCACAGCGTCAAAGGTTTTTACTATATGGGAGAAGCATATAAACAAATGGGGAATCAGGAAAAAGCAAAAAGTAATTTCGAAACTGCAGCTAATGTAAAACAAGACCATCGTATATTGGGGCTATCATCCGATAACATTTTCTTTCAGGCACAAGCATTAAAAGAATTAGGTGAAATTGCCGAAGCCAACGAACTGATTCAAGCATTGAAAGAAGAAGTGAAAAATCAGCTCAATAGTCCTACATCAGTAGATGAATTCTCTAAATTCGGTGAAGACGGTTCACGTACCGAACGCTTAGCTAGTCTTCATTATTTGAATGGTTTGGTGTTTTGGTTTGAAGGTAACAAAACAAATGCTCGTGCTGAATTTAACCAATCCTTTCAAATGAACCAAAATCTGATATGGCCCAAACAATTCTTGAATAACTAATCTCAAGTGTCTCAAAAGTGGATTCACTTTCTAATTTGGTATAAAGAGGGTGTGTCAAAAGTTTATTTTCGAAATATCATGCTATTGATTATCAATTAATTACAATATCATTTTGGCGTAAATTCCGACTTTTGACACACTCTCTGATTGTTACTTATTTCAATGATTTCCTTATGGAAAAGGTTTCGATACGTTGCTTACAAGGCCCTACAAGCCTGTTTTTGTATTGGAAATACTCTTTTTGCCTGAAAAAATTATGGATTGTCCCAGATGTGGAAGCCTAAATTATCGCAAGGATGGTTTTGTTAAATCTCGCCAACGTTATGAATGTAAAGAATGTCGGTATCATTATACGATAGAAAAGAAATCAGATGTAAAATCAGCAGAAACCAGACGCATGGCATTGGAGATGTACTTGGAAGGAGTGGGTTTTCGGGCAATAGGTCGCCTGTTAAAAATCAGTTATGGAACGGTTTATGTTTGGGTCAGGGAATAGGAGGCGAAAGTATACTACACTCGGGTATAAATTGCGTTATTAAAAGATTGGAACTTGAGAGTTAATAAACTATCTAATTCTACTTTTCTCTCTTTTAGAACCACTTTTTGAAGTGTTGCCTCTATAGCTTTTTTGAA
>SNRY01000219.1_pt1 | contig 21106 bp, 20 predicted proteins | sample 4693421 | NCBI WGS metagenome assembly SNRY01 (sample SAMN11003215, study PRJNA524138) | termite gut metagenome | isolation source: Bacteroidetes bacterial symbionts from single cell of protist host amplifed... | host: Streblomastix strix ... | reverse complement strand
GCCTTGACATCGCTGCGTTTTAAGTTGAATACGTCCGAATACCGGAGACCGGTGAAACAACAGAACAGGAATACATCCCGCACCCGCTCAAGGTATTTCTTTCTTGCAGGTATGGGATATTCCCGCAGCCTGTTTAATTCTTCCATCGTGAGGAATATGACTTTCTTCCGGGTGGTTTTCAGCTTGGGCTTGAATGTTTCAAAAGCAGGGTTGGTAGGATATCCTTTCCGTTTACTCCAACGCAGGAACCATTTGAGAAAGTCTATTTGTTTGCCTGTTGTACTGTTGCGGAGATTCTTCGTATCGTGCAGATAATTTACATACTCACTCAATCGGGTTTCATCCAAAGCATCGAGTGTTAATTCAGAGTCAAAACCCTGCAGATATTTCTTTATGGTGGCAAATTTCTCGTAGGTAGCCTCCCTCCAGTTGTTCTGCATTCCGCAATCCTTGACAAACTCATCGAAAACATCCATGAAGACAGGAACCCTCTGTTCGGGTTCAAGTGTTACCTCTTTTTTATATTTCCGCTTGAAAGCATCTTTAAGTTGCTGGGGGGTAGGCATACTCTCCGATACTTCAAACGCTTTGAATACCTCCTGAATATGGGAGTAATGTTTCAACAGGTCTGCATTTATTTCGGATGCGTTTTGTTGGAGTTTGTTGGTGCATCCGTTCTTTATCCGTTGCTTGTCGGCATCCCACTTTGAGACGTCTATCCGGTAGCCGGTAGTAAATTCAATCCGCTTACTGTTATATATCACCCGCATGCGGATGGGGACATTCTCTCTAAGGGGCTTGCCTTCCTTTTTTCTGCTTTCAAGGGCAAAAATAATGTTTCGTTTGATGTTCATGGGGTAAGTGTATCTTAAATTTATCGCCCAAATATACACCCTATTATTGATATATGCAAGGATATTTTAAGATATTTCTTTTCAATTTACAGCTATTATAACTACTGATATTCAGCTGTTTGATACGAAATGATATTTATTGAGGGTACAAGAGAAAGAGAGTATGACTCTTGACCAGTTTGTCGCATGGCTGGTATCAAGTGAATGGGATGACAGGCAGAACAGAGCGGTAGAAAGAGCCATAAAAAGTGCATCTTTCAGATATAAGGCCTCTGTTGAAGCAATTGATTTTTCTATAGAAAGAGGTTTGGATAAGAACCTGATTCTCCGGCTGGCAGAACTTGGGTTCATTGGTGAACATAAAGACCTGTTTATCACAGGAAGTACAGGAACCGGAAAAAGTTATTTGGCTACGGCGATAGGGTATCAAGCTTGTCATAAAGGGTATAAGGTCTTATATGCAAATACATCAAGATTAATGGGACTGCTTAAAATGGCAAAAGCCAAAGGGACAATCCTGCAAGAATTAAAAAAGATAGAACGAATAGATTTACTCATACTGGATGATTTTGGCATACAACCATTCGACACACCAGCCAGAATGAATCTATTAGATGTGATAGAAGACAGACATGGTAAAAAGTCCACGCTTATCACTTCTCAAATCCCTGTTGAAGATTGGTATGACATTATTGGAGAGAAAACTATCGCGGATGCTGTTCTTGACAGAATTGTTCATCAAGCAGTCAGGGTAGAACTCTTTGGAGATTCTCTCAGAAAAACAAAAAGTAAAAGATTGTTTATATTTGTAAATAACCCGTAGTGCATTATTATTAAAAGAAAAGAAGTTGTTCAGTATCAATAGAATGATTATATTTAATAGTTTCTCAAACGATTAAATATGATGAACAACTTCAGTGCAAATTACAGAAAAATAATGGAAACTTTACGAGCCATAGAGTCTAAAAAGAACTTCTTACATCAAAAACGCAAACCCAAGATGAGTGACAGGGAACTCATAGGGATAGATTTAACAGCTGAATATATGGATATTGATTCTGAATATGAGTTATTCAGGATGTTACCCGCGTCTTTGTCTGGGAGGATAGAACGCAGTTTGTATAATCGCATGAGACATAGATTGTTTTCTCATAGAGAACGTATTCGCGGGGGCGATGTCAGAGAAAATCATCTCTGATAGAGATTATTACCTCGTGGATAGTATGCCATTGGAAGTTTGCCGGTTAAGCCGCAGTTCTCGTTGTTCTATCTGTCAGGAAGATGTCCATACTTTCCCTGATAAGGGCTATTGCGTCACACAAAAGATGTATTATTACGGATATAAACTTCACGCTATCTGTTCTATAGAGGGTGTTTTCTCTCGTTTTGACTTAACTAAAGCATCCGTAGATGATATTCATTATTTGAAAGACATCAAACTCTCCCATCAAAACTGTGTGATATTGGCAGATAAAGGGTATTTGAGCAGGAATTACCAGCTGGATTTATTTGAATCCAATCACATCCAAATGGAGGTTCCCATGCGAATCAACCAGCAAAACTATAAGAAACAGGACTTCATTTTTCGCAAATCCAGAAAGCGAATCGAAACGCTCTTTTCCCAACTTTGCGACCAATTTATGATTCGCAGGAACTACGCCAAGTCTTTTGATGGATTTAAAAACAGATTTGCCAGATAGAACATTCCCGACACGATTCTCTCTAAAATAATGGCGCTCACTATGATACAGCTCATTAACAAATTAAACAACAAGAACATTAACAACCTAAAAACTTGTATTGTATAAATGCACTACGGGCTTATAGTATCTAACGCCCATGCGGTATTCGCTACTAATACAACAGCAAAGTGAAATTTTAAAAACGACCTTGCTACAGATACATATAGAGCTAGTAATTGCTGAAAAATCAGACTTTTGACACACCATCAGTTAAAGTAGAGAGTTGCGTTCCTCCTAATGTCTGCTTGCTTTTCTATACATGCAATACAAATTAAAATACCATATATGTGGTATTTCGTATCCGAATGAACTCTTTTAGTTTTGCAAACTTAAAAGTGCCTCCCTTGACCAATTGCCATATTGACTTCAATAGGAGACACTCAACACTAAAAATATTAGAGTCATGGTAAGATTACAAAAAACTTTTTATGGTTCTATACATTTTCTGTATAGAGCTATTTTTTTTCTCTTCTTTTCTCTTTTTTCCTTGTCTGTGTTTGCCCAGCAGACTAAAATAGAAGGGCGTATTATTGATGAAAGAACGCGTGAACCCATTGTCGGCGCAAGTATTTTGTTTGTAAACGAAAAGGCGGGAGTTATTTCCGATTTGAATGGATACTTCTCTATCCGTGCAAAATCTTTTCCAATCACCCTTTCTATCGGTTATATCGGTTATCGTACCGAAGAAGTGGATATTTACGAGTACACCGAGCCTGTGGTATTCTCCCTCAAAGAGGATTGGAATTTGCAGAATGAAGTGGTTGTAATTGGTTACGGTACACAGAGACGCCGGGAGTTAACCAGTGCTATTTCTACGGTTTCGAAAGATTTATTGGTGCAGGTAGCTCCTTCTTTCGAAAGTGTATTGAGCGGATCGGTTGCCGGATTGAACGTAACGCAGAGTTCGGGACAGCCGGGCGCCACTTCTACTATTCGTATTCGTGGGGGGAACTCTATCACAGGAGGAAACGAACCGTTGTACGTGATAGACGGTTTTATTGTTTATAACGACCCGACGGCTACGAGAACCGGAGCAGGGAAAAGCGATGCCGGACTAAACCCCTTATCAAGTATTAATACGGGCGATATTGAATCCATTGAAGTGCTGAAAGATGTTTCCGCTACTGCCATTTACGGTACGCGCGGAGCGAATGGCGTTATCATCATTACCACCAAGAAAGGACGAAAAGGATCGAACAACATAAACTACCAAAGCACCTTCGGATGGCAAACGATTCGGAAGAAACTCAACTTTATGAACGCCAGGGAATGGGCTGAAATGTACAACGAAATTCGTACAGACGAGGGTATTCTTGGGCAACTAATTCCGGAAGCAGAAATCAATCAATACGGAAACGGAACCGACTGGCAGGATGCCGCTTTACGCACGGGTTCCGTCCAAGATCACCAATTGTCGTTTAGCGGAGGTGATGACAAATCACGTTATGCCATTTCAGGAAACTATACCAATCAGGAGGGTATTGTCTTGGGGACGGATTTTGTCCGCTATGCTACTCGTATTAATCTTGACCGAGATGTGCTTGACAAACTGCGTGTTGGAGTGAATATTTCCGGCTCTTTTTCACAATTGAACGGACTGACCGATCTTGATCAAAATGAAACACCCAATACGTGGGTAGCTGCTATTCGTATGCCGCCTGTTGTTCCTGTATATAATAGTGATGGTGGCTTCAATTATAATAATACGTTCGCCTCCGCCAGTAATAACGGTATTACCTCGAACCCTATTTCCGACCTTCTCAACGTGAAGGCAATAACCGAGAATACACGTGTATTGGGTGTTTTCTATGCCGAATACAAAATTCTCCCCGAATTAATTGCAAAAATTAATGTCGGTACGGACTTGAGCAATACGAAACAAAGTAACTACGCTCCTTCTTATACTTCGTCGGGAACCAATAACAATGGCGTTGCGTCTATTGGAAACAAGACGGTTAATGCCTGGCAAACAGAATACACGTTGAACTACAGCAAATTGTTCGACAATATTCACTCTTTGAATGCTTTGATTGGTTATACTGCTCAGCGTACTGACAGGAAGGCTTTCGCAGCCTCGTCTTATGGCTTTTCAAACGATGCGACCTCTTTCAATAGTCTCCAGAGTGCCGCTACTCCTTACTTGCCTACGTCTTCTGTTTTTACATCGACGTTAATCTCTTACTTAAGTAGGGTAAGCTATTCTTATAACGAACGATATAACCTTACGGCTACTTTGAGGGCAGATGGCTCCTCTCGGTTTGCAGAGAAACACCATTGGGGATACTTCCCATCTCTCGGTGTATCGTGGAATATTGATAAAGAATCTTTTTTCACAACTAAGAAGGTAAGCCACTTCCAATTGAGGCTGAGCGGGGGTACTGTGGGGAACCAGGAAATCGGAGATTTCAGATATATCTCCAACATTGTACCGCAAACCTATTATTTCAATGACGTACCTGTTACGGCTTTTGTACCGGAGAACCTCTCCAATCCCGACTTAAAATGGGAAACGACCGTACAATATAATATCGGAACCAACGTAGGTTTCTGGAATAACCGTCTCAACTTCGTACTTGATGCCTATTACAAGAAGACCAATGATTTGCTTTTGGAAGTCCCCATTGAACGCGTTACAGGATTTGGAACGGTAACCCGGAACGTCGGTAGCGTTTCTAATAAGGGAGTTGAGTTTGAAGTCGAAGGCAAAATTATTGAACAAAAGAATCTGAGCTGGCGTGCCTCATTAAACATTGCCAGGAATATCAACCGGATAGAAAGCCTCGGTAAAGCTGAATCCTTTATTCCTCCCTTCGACGGTATTTCTACTTTGCAGTACTTGACACCTCTCATTGTAAAAAAAGGGGAACCACTTGGTAGTTTCTATGGGTTTGTTTACGATGGTATTGCACAAAAGGGAGAAGATGTTTCTAATGTGCCGAGACCCTCTTGGTATGATGGACCGGTGAAACCCGGTGAAGCTAAATGGATAAATCAGAATCCAGATGAAGATAATGTGGTAAACGATGATGATAAAGTAGTTCTCGGAAATTCGCAACCGAAATTTACCGGAGGCTTTAACACATCGGTTGTCTATAAAAACATCGACCTTTTCGTTGCATTACAAGGAAGCTACGGCAATAAACTTTTCAACGTGCTGCGAAACAGGCTTGAGAAAACCACTACGTACAACAACTCTTTTGCTACCGTTGCCAACCGTTGGACTGAAAATCATCCTTCCAACGACATAGCAAGAGCAACGAACTCTACTTCTATTGTTGTAGATGACAGGTATATAGAGGATGCTTCTTATTTACGCGTCAGAAACATTTCACTGGGCTATACTTTCCCAATCAAGAGCGTAAGCAAGACAGCTAAGTTACGTCTCTTTGTATCCGCTCAAAACTTCTTTACGTTTACCCCTTATACCGGTTATGATCCTGAATCTAATCGTAACGGAGTGGACGAAAGCAGCGGATTATATCAAGGTGTGGACTTTGGTACCTACCCCTCTGCCAAGACTTTTCAATTTGGAGTAAATCTCACATTATAAAGCATCAATTCAGACATAGATATGAAGAAAATATTTCTAATAGCAGCAGTTGCCTTTTTAAATTCGGCATGTGTAGAGCTTGATCTCATTCCGAGTAGTTCTATCAACAAAGACAATTTTTATAAAACAGAAGAAGATGCCCTCACGGCAGTAAATGGTATTTATTCCATATTAACAAAGTGGCCTACCGATTTCTATGGTATGTACAGTAATCTCTCTTTATACCTGGGCGACCTCACTACCGAATATGTGAAAGCCGGGGCTAACACTAACAGTATGTTTATCCGTCAGTTGAGCAACTCAGGCGTTCAACCGGGGAACGTATTTATGGAGTGCGGATGGGCTGAATCTTATATCGGTATTAATCGTGCGAATATTGTGATAGATAAGTTAGCCGACAGTGAATTGCCCGATAATGTAAAGAATCGTCTGTCTAACGAAGCCAAGTATCTCAGGGCTTTATTCTATTTCAATATTGTGCGTTGGTGGGGAGATGCGCCCCTCATTTTACACGACGGTGATGGTGAAGGTGCCCCTCGCGATAACGTCGATGTACTCTATGCGCAAATAGTAGAAGATCTCGAAGATGCCGCCAAACTGCCGGATGAATTTTCAGGAAGCGCTTCGGGACGAGCAACCAATGGTGCTGCCATAGCCACTCTCTCTAAAGTTTATCTGACATGGGCGCAAACGGATTCGGAACAAGGGAAAGCCAAACAAGCCGAGTTCTACCAGAAATCTATTGATTATGCCAACCAGGTTATTACTTCCGGGAAGTATCGGCTTTTAGAGGACTTCCGCGATAATTTCAACGTAACCAAAAAAAATGGTCCCGAACACATCTTTTCTATTCAACATTCGGAAAAGGACAATGTAACGGGGCACTGTACCTTCGCTATGGGATGGTCTAACTCCGAACCCGTACTCATAGTGAACGATTTGAAGTTTTATCAGATCTTCGATGATGCCGACCAACGTAAAACAGGGAGCTATGCGAAAACGCTTTATCATCCGGCAGGAGACAGTTTATTTGTATTCAATGTGCCGCTTTTCAGGAAGTATATTGATACTATCAATTTTGCAAATGATCAGTATGCCGGACGTAATATGAATACACTGTATATTCGTTATGCCGAAGTGCTCCTCATTAAGGCAGAATCAGAGAACGAACTAAGGGGACCTACATCCGAAGCATACGAAGCCATCAATCAGGTACGCCGCCGTGCATATAAGCAATTCCCACTTACGGCTTCATCGCCTTACGACCTGTCGGGGTTGACGAAAGAACAATTCAGAGAAAAGTTGCAAGCCGAACGTTTCTTGGAGCTTGTACTTGAAGGACACCATTGGTTCGATTTAGTGCGCTGGCGGAAATTAGTTCAAACCGTAAAACCATATAAACCGGATGCTTCGGCAAGGAATTATCTTTTCCCAATACCGACGGATCAACTGATACTCAACCCGGGCTTAACACAGAATTGGGGATACAACGGAGGAGAAGGCACTAATCCGTATCGTGATTACGAACCCGGATACACTGACAAAGAATAACAATATCATCTATCATTAATAAAATTATGCTATGAAGAGAAGAGAGTTTTTAAAATCAGGTTTATATGCTGCCGGCGGCTTGGGTTTATCCCTAACGGGGGCTGCGGCTTTATCAGCTCGCGGTTCGGCTGCTTACCGGAATAATATTCCAGCCAGCTTTTCTACCAACAAGTTGAATAAGCGCGAACTTGTTCTTTCCGTATTGGATCAATCGAAGCCCAACAAATACGTGCCATCGGCATTCTTTATGCATTTTCACGACAAGTTTGGAGCGGGCGCCATAAAAAGCCACTTGGAGTTTTTCCGGGCTACGAATATGGATATTTCCAAGATACAATACGAAGTAACACTGCCTCAACAGCTTGAAATTAAACGTCCGAAAGACTGGGCTAAGATCCCCGTTTACGGAAAAGAACTTTTTGAGCCTCAGTTTGAAGTAATCAAAGCGATAGCAAAAGAATTGCAATCGGAAGCCTTGATTATTCCTACAGTCTATTCTCCACTCCTGCTTGCCGAGCAGGTAGTGGGGCATGAAACTTATTTGGCGCACGCCAAAGAAGACCCCGACGCAGTAGAAGTAGGAATCCGTAACCTTACGGAGAATATTCTGTACTATATCAGAGAATCTATCAAGTTGGGGGTAGATGGCTTCTACCTCTCTACGCACGGCGGCGATACGGCGGTTTTCTATGACGGACCTCTGTACCACCAACTGATTGCCCCTTACGACAATATAATTTTTAAGGAAGCCGAAGCCCATACGCCATTCAATATCTTGCACATCTGTAGTCCGGAAAATACCTATCAAAGACTGGATCATCTCAGCGGCTACCCCAGTAGCGTAATCAATCCCCCGGCATTGCTTGCTGATGGCAGCGCTACCAAACCGAAAGAAGTTCAATCTCTCTTCGGACGTCCGGTAATGGGTGGTTTGGATCATCACGGCGTTATCGCCCACGGTAGCCCGGAAGAAATCAAGAAGGAAGTAGATCAGGTGTTGAAAGACGCTTCGCCCAATTTCATTTTGGCAGCCAACTGCACCGTTCATGGCGAAGTGCCTTGGCAAACCCTCCGCTCCGTTATTGATTATGCGCATGACTGGCGAGTAAACAACGGTTGAGTATAACTCAGATGAGTATATAACATAAATAAAAAGAACCACATGAAAAAAAGAGATTTTCTAAAGTCAAGCCTGTATGCTATAGGCGGATTAGGACTTTTTTCAAACAGCCTTGCCTCTTTTGCTGCTGCAAAACCTGCATTGCCCAGCAACCAAATGCCTGCTTACCTTGCCACTACAAGAGGAAATAAGCGTGAGAAAACATTGATGGTGTTGGACCAATCCAAAGCAAATGAATATGTGCCGGCAGCATTCTTTATGCACTTTAACGAGAAATTGGGACAGGGCGCTATAAATCGGCATTTGGAATACTTCCGGGCTACGAACATGGACTTCGTTAAGGTGCAATACGAAATCGTTTTGCCTCGTATTGCGGACATCAAGAAGCCGGAGGATTGGGCGAAGATACCTGTTTATAAAAAGGACTTCTTCGAACCTCAGCTTGCTGTGATTGAAGCGCTTGCCAAAGAATTGAAATCGGAAGCATTAATTATCCCGACGGTGTATTCTCCGCTTAGTTTAGCCGGTCAAACTGTTGGAAAGGATGTGTTGGCTCATGCCAATCAGAACCCGGATGCAGTAGAAAAAGGTTTCCGCAACCTCACAGAAAGCATCCTAAACTACATAAACGAAGCAATTAACCGTGGAGCCGATGGCTTTTACATCTCTACACAAGGCGGCGATGTGAAAAACTTTGGTGACGGACCCTTGTTTTCCAAACTCATTGCTCCTTACGACCAATTAATCGTTCAAGAAAGCAGCGAAAAAGCATTGGTGAATATCCTGCACATCTGCGATTACGAAAGCCCTTACAACCAACTGCACAAGTTCGAATCATATCCGGGCAGCATCATCAACCCTCCGGTGAGATTGGCTGACGGAACTCCTTTGAAATTCAAAGAAATTCAATCATCTTTCAAGCGTCCGGTAATGGGTGGTTTAGACCGTTTAGGTATCATAACCAAAGGAACTCCGGCGGAAATCAAAGCAGAATTAGATAAAGTATTGGAAGAAGCCTCACCCAACTTCATCTTGGGCGCCGATTGTACAATTCCGGGCAGCGTGTCTTGGCAAACCCTTCGTGAAGTGATAGACTATGCGCATAATTGGCGCACCAATCATCACCATGGTTCGTGAGATGCTCACAGGAAACAAATATCGACATAGATGAAAAAGCAACGTAGAGAATTTATCAAAGCAATGGGCTTAACCTCCGTTGGGCTATTAAGCGGAGGGGCATTCTTGCGTGCAGGAACGCCGCAAGAAAAACCCACTACTATCTATGAAGTAAGAAAAGCCTGTCGCCAGTTCGCCATGTTATATTTCAACTTTTGCAAGGTGTTGGTGGATGCTTTGGGTGAAACCGAAGCCTTCCCCTTGGTTCAGAAAGCCATATTCAAGTTAAGCCTCGACCGCTCGGATAAAATTCGCGCAAAAGTCTTAGCTGAAGGAATAGAGCCGGTGCCCGAAAACTTCAATGCGGTAAACGACCTCCCTTACGTAGCTTGGCACGAGTGGGAGCCTTCCATGGGCGGCGTACGCTGTCCATACGCAGAGGTTTGGCTGGATTATTTCGAAACGCATCCTTGGTTCAAACGTTTTGCTTCTCTCTATTGTGATGTGATTGATACCACTAATATGGAGAACTTTACGCGCACAACTTCTCATCGCATCACCCAAAACTTGCTTTGGGGCGATGCCGTCTGTGAGCGGGAGTATTTTGAAAGCGAACAGGTAAAGCAAGGGCAGTTTACTTATGGCAAGCGGTAGCAATGCATCATTACGTTTCTAACGAAAGCAGCTTATAGTTTCCTATCCCCCACAGTGTATATATATAACAGAAAAAATTTGGGCGTGCCCCCCCGTCTTGAGGTTCAAGGAGGTAGTGGGGTGCAGGCGGGGGGTCGGGCTATACGCTACAATCTTTTTGGGTCTATCGAACCCAAAAAGATTTTCGCTTCTATCCCTCACGCTCCATGCGGATCGCGCCGCTAAATCTCGCTCGGCATATTTGAATTATCCCATAGGCATAGAGGTATGAACCATCAATAATTTGTATGCTTACCCTCATAATCAAAAAATTTGCAGTGCTGTGTTAGTAGCGCAATCCGCATGGGCGTTAGGGATAGCAGCGCAAATCCTTTTTTGTGAGGGCACGAACAAAAAAGATTGTAGCGGATAGCCCGACCCTCTGGGGAACGCCCTAATTAACAGCCTTATACGCCTTTTTCTGTTTTGAAACAGGAGATAAAACCAATGCTGCAAGGTTTAGGTAGTAAATAGTAATAACGATTTTATAAACAAATAGATGAAAAAAACAGTAATTGCACTATTGTGTGCGTTCATGCTAATGCCGGGCAGTTTTGCCCAAAAGAGCAAGAAAAATCCATTAAACAACGCTTCCATTGAGTATCTTAACAGCTCATTTTCCGTTTATGACAAATTGCAAAAACAAATATGGAGCAATCCCGAATTGGGTTTCCTCGAAACCGAGAGTTCCGGCTTGTTGCAAGCGCATTTGAAAGCAAACGGCTTTACTGTTGAGGTTGGGGTAGCCGGTATGCCTACCGCATTCGTGGCAACATACGGCTCCGGCAGTCCGGTTATCGGTATCCTTGCCGAGTTCGATGCGCTTCCCGGATTGTCTCAAGATACGGTGCCTTATCGCAAGGCATTGATAGAAGGAGGCAACGGTCATGCCTGTGGGCACAATACCTTTGGGGTAGGTTCCGTGGCAGGAGCCGTAGCCGCTAAGCAATGGTTGGAATCAACCAAACATGCGGGGACAATAAAGATATTCGGTACGCCTGCCGAAGAAGGCGGCGGCGGCAAGGTATATATGGTGCGTGAGGGTTTGTTCAAAGGTACGGACATTGTGCTGGATTGGCATCCCACCGCAGACAATGCCGTAAATGTAACTACGGGAACAGCCATACAGATGATTGATTACACCTTTCATGGCATAGCCGCACATGCTGCCGGAAACCCGGATAAAGGTCGTTCGGCATTAGACGGGGTAGAAGCAATGGACTACATGGTGAATTTGCTGCGCGAGCACGTGCCTTTCACTTCACGCATACATTACGTCATAACCAACGGCGGAGAGGCTCCAAACGTAGTACCCGATTATGCGAAAGTGTCATATTACATCCGCAGCCCTCAACGGGGAATATTAAAAGAGCTGACGGAATGGGTGAATCAAGCTGCCGAAGGTGCGGCGAAAGGCACGCAGACCACCGTAACGAGCGAAATCATTTCCGGTTTCTACGAAAAGTTAGGTAATAAGAAATTGGCAACGCTCGTGCAACAGAATTTGGAGATTGTAGGCGGCGTAAAGTACGATGCCCGCGAACGCGCCTTTGCCGAAGAAATAGTAAAAGGTTTGGGCAATGACCTCGGCACTTTGAAAGCTGCCGGAGAAGTAAAGCCGTTGAAGGAAGAAACGCCCTCTCTGGGTGGCGGCTCGTCCGATGTGGGGGATGTAAGTTGGAATGTTCCGGTTGTTAGCTTCGGTACGGCAGTATTTGTGCCCGGCAGTGCAGGGCATAGCTGGCAGAATGTGGCTGCCGGCGGTTCTACTATCGGGACAAAAGGCTTGCTTAATGCTGCCAAAGTGTTTTCCCTGACTGCTATAGACTTATATACAAATCCGAAACTCGTATCGGATGCCAAAGCGGAGTTTGAAGAAAGAAGAGGTAAAGATTTCCATTACGTACCGTTATTGGGAGAACGCGCTCCGGCATTGGACTATCGAGTAAAGAAATGAGGTGAACGATGCAGATTTAATTGTTTATCCTATAAAAGGTGGTACTAAACCAATAAACTCAGTTTTTATTGGCATAGGCAGAGCCTATGCCGATAAGTTAGTATCTTTCGCGGATAAAAACATATAATTCCCCAACAGATGGAAACACCGGGCGAAATCGTTTCTCTATACCGCCAAATCATTAGTGAAACCCAACAAGAACTTAATAAAGTATCTCGCCGGATACACCACGTCGGAACCATACGCCTTATATTGTTCGTGGCTGGCGTAGCGAGAATTATTTATTTTCGTAACGAAAGCAGTATCGTTATTGCAGCGATTGCCGCCGCTACTTTTATCCCTTTCCTTATATTGATAAAAAGGCACAACCGGTTGTTTTACAGAAAAGATTATTTGGAAAAAAGATTGAAATAAATGAATGGAAACTAAAAGCAATAGATTACGACATTTCCGCTTTTAATGGTGGAGACGAATTCATAAACCCTGCTCACCCCTATTCTTATGACTTGGATATATTCGGTAATCGTTCCCTCTTTCAGTACATTAACCGGACATCCACCCAAGGCGGGAGAATCCGTTTAGCCGATTGGTTCAACACTCCCTTAAAGAAGAAGGAAGATATAGAAAAAAGACAAGAAGCTGTACGGGAACTCACTCCTTTGTTGACGTTAAGGCAAGATTTTCGTATCGTTGGTTTGCTCTACAAAGGCAAGATTACCGACGAAAAAGAGATTGCCGATTGGGCAAAAATCTCGGTTTTCTTTAGGAAAAAGATAGTTTACCGCATTCTTCCCCTGTTGATTACCGCAATAAATGCGTTGTTAATCATAGTAGCTTCGGCGGACATCATATCGTTTAACATTCCGGGAGTAGTTTTTGTAGCCTTTGCATTCTCCAGTATTATTTTTTCCCAAAGAATTACGAAGTTGCAGGTTTTGTACGGAAAGAAACTGCAAATATTAACCACCTACGCGAGGCTTATTCACATTATTGAGGGAATGAAGCCTCAATGTGAATTACTAAAACAGGTAAAAGCATTGGTAGAGGGTGAAAAACAATCGGCATCAAAAGCTGTAAACCGCCTTGCCGCTCTAATGAACGCACTCGATCAGAGGAATAACATCTTCGTTGCTTTCATTTTAAATGGACTCTTCTTTCGGGAGTTGCATCAGATTATGAAAATAGAGGCTTGGAAAGAAAGCTATGCCTCCGATTTACCCCGATGGTTGGAAGCCGTTGGCGAAACGGATGCACTGTGTTCGCTGGCTACATACGCATACAATCATCCCGGTTATACTTACCCACAAATAGCTACCTCCTTCAGAATGTGTGCGGAAGCTATGGGGCATCCCTTAATGCATCGGGAAAAGTGTGTGCGCAATGATGTTACCATGCAGCAGCGTCCCTTTTTCCTTATTATCACGGGAGCCAATATGGCTGGCAAAAGCACCTATTTACGCACAACAGCCGTCAACTATCTTTTGGCTTGCATGGGTGTATCCGTATGTGCCGACAAAATGGAATTTTATCCGGCGAAGCTGGTTACCGGTTTACGCACAAGCGATTCGCTGAATGATAACGAATCTTATTTCTTTGCCGAGCTGAAGCGGTTGAAATTCATTGTTGATGAGCTGAGAGCCGGTGAAGAGCTTTTTGTTATCCTTGATGAAATATTGAAAGGAACGAATTCTACGGATAAACAGAAAGGTTCGTTTGCCTTAATTAAACAGCTAATTGCCCTGCAAACAAACGGGATTATTGCTACTCACGATTTGCAACTGGGTACGCTTGCAGATACTTTCCCGGAGAATATACAGAATTTCTGTTTTGAAGCCGAAATAAATAACAATGAACTGACCTTCTCTTATCAATTAAAAAAAGGAATTGCACAAAATATGAATGCCTGCTTCCTGATGAAGAAAATGGGGATAGGGGATTATCTTCAAAATGGCTAACTCCTTTTTTCACTTCAAACAATTCACTATCCAGCAAGACAAATGCGCCATGAAAGTAGGGACTGACGGCGTATTGTTGGGGGCATGGACTCCGGTTGAATCTGCCCGGCACATATTGGATGTAGGTACGGGAACGGGATTGGTAGCATTGATGCTTGCACAGCGAAGTCCGGCTGTTATTACGGCTTTGGAAATAGATGAAGAATCGGCACGTCAAGCTCGCGAAAATGTCATCTGCTCTCCGTGGAGTAACAGAATAGAAGTGGTTTGCACGGATTTCAGAACATTCGTTTCGGAAAATAAATACGATAGTATTGTCTCCAACCCTCCATACTTTATTGGTTCTTTAAAATCTCCCAACGAACAGCGTAACACGGCGCGCCATGACAGCCAATTAAACTATTCCGATTTATTACAAGGGGTGAAACGGTTGTTGTCTCCGCATGGCGCTTTTACTCTGATTATTCCCACCGTTGCTGTTGCCAAAGTAACGACGACTGCCTACGATTACGGTTTGCTCCCTTTTCGCCGGCTTGATGTGATAACTAAACCCGGAGGAACAGCAAAGCGCACTCTCATTGCTTTTTCATTTCTCGAGCAGAAATACAGCGAAGAAGTTCTTTTAACGGAAATATCCCGCCAACAATATACTAATGAATATATAAAGCTGATTAAAGACTATTTTTTGAATTTCTGATTGTAGGTAAAAATATTCTGATGGCTATTCTTACAAAAACAAATAATACAGATATGAAAATCGAATTGTTTAATATTAAACATCAAATATTAGACAAATCAAATATTACAATATTTTTAGATTCTTTGCCTGATTTATATTCAAGCATTGCAAAAAATGGCAATAGACCTTTAATTCTCAATAATGCAGTAAATGAATCATTTGTTCGGAATCTTAAATATAAAGGATATATATCAAAGTATGTTTTTGAAGAAAAAGGTATAAGAATATCCACATTTAAGCATAGATCATAGACAAAGCAATATATTATGAACTCCAATTTTCCCATTTCTCTACTGCATTCGCACAGACTTCGGTAATATCCCCGACAATTTATCGAAGGTAATCACATCGCCATCGATTGGCTGCCGAAAGATGATTTATCATCTATCACTACCAGAGAAGAACTGTATCCGTTATACTGAAAAAGATATCCGAATGATACAAGCAACGTAGTGATTGGTCAACAAGTAGGTCATATTGCTTGCTTTTATTGGAAATAAAAGCAGCAATATGTGATTACGCCCTCACCGGATACTGAATTTATTTACTATGGTATTGTGGAAGAAAATGCTTGCTTTTTCGGACGGTTGTCCTTATCTTATATATCCTCGGGGATTACCGCTGGCTTTGTCATCGCCCAAGGCTGGTAATCACCATGATTTGAATGAAATAGAAACGGCTTTGAATGAAATGTTTGATACATTGACAAAAGCAGATATCAACTTGGATGGACTTTTTATTAATGCCGATTCCGGATTTGATTCAAAGCTATTCAGAGGTATCTGCCAAGAAAAAAGTAAAAGATTTGCCTGAATTATTTTCCCGCGACCAATAGGCTTTTAATGAGCTTATCGGTTGGCAGACTAAAAACCATTGCAGATTCTTCGTTGGTAAAAGATTACGTTTTACTTATCAAGATGAATTAGCTGGCATTGGCTTCTAGAGAAATCCACCGATAAAAAGTTAATTGCAAATAGTTTTGCAAAAAACATGAAAATTTTGTAGAAGCGGGATTGAATATTTTTATTAACTTTGTCGTGAGTTATTTGAAATAATGATAAAGCAAAATAGAGCATAGTAAAGCGTTTTGCTCGTTTCTATATCGTTACCCATTGTTTATTTCCTTTCTCTAAAAGTCTATTAATCAATAGACAAAATTTTAATTTTTTGCTTCTCAAAATACAACTTGCCATTGTCCACTGACAATAAAATCCGCCTTTGGGCGGATTAGGCGTTAGCCTGATTGATTTGAAAATTATCCGGTATTGATTCGTCCGGTTCATACTACCTACTTTTTAGTCGTGGCAGGATTCATTTTTATGAATGATTTCACAAAGTTAGGGGTAGATTTTGGAATAATCTCTATACTCACCTGTGTCAACCACTGCTACCTGCTTGGAAGGTGATAAATCCCACAATTTTTTTATATTACTTTGTAGAGAAAAGAATAGGTATAGCCATGAAACCGGATGTAAATTCAGACAGATATAAAATTGATTGCGCCATGAAACCGCTAACTGTAAAATCAACCGGGCAAAGAAATAAATGCGCCCATAGCCGGACAGGTATAGGGACAGCCACAGAATTGGTTATTGGGACAGTTGACCGGTTGGCTATACGTTGGGATGAGCAAACAGAGAAACGATTGTCCGTTTTGGCAAACTGACTTGTCCTACAAAAACTTTACAGATTTAATTTATTGTCCTGAAGGGACTTTAAAGGTTGTATCGTTCTAAAGACACTCAATCCTAAAAAAAGAGGCACAGAGGAGTAAAATCCGCACTTCTTTTTCTTTTCACCGGGGTAAATGATATTCATGGGAGAGGTAAACAACGGTTCACCGGATAAGATTTTTAGGTAGGAACGGGATGCCTTTAATTAAAATGACACAATATAAAGCGATTTAAGAGAGATTATCGAAAAAGTGATAATCTTATTCATTTGAGATAATAACCTCTTAAAATTTGGCTAAAATTGCCTCATTTTCATTTACAGAAAGGGTTTTACTTCAGCAGAGTAATTGATTGTTCCCTGAAGGAGTTCCTACCCGAAAGAATCATTTTAAAGGAGTAATCTATTTTAATGGCTTATACGGTTAGCTTATATTCGAAATAATAATAACATTACCTACTAAAAAGCCTGTCTAAAAACGGCTTAAAACAGGCTTATGTTTGTTTCTATGTTGATATATTACAAAGCATACGGACTAATCATAAACTTCTTTGACCCCTCTAATAATAAAATGATGTCATATCAAGCGATTTTAAAAGAGATGACAGAAAAGCGAGCTGAAAGTAATTGATATTATTGAAATACAAGTACAAAAATCTTTGTGTATTATTGCCGAAAAATAAGCGTAGAATGTATCAGGAACATCAGCCTCATAGCTTGTTACTCCCGTTTGTTGAAACGTATTGGACAGCTGAGAGTTTTGTAGAGGGCGAAGAAAAAAGCAAAATTCTTCCCGATGGTTGCGTGGATATTATGTTTTCTTTTGGCGGCACTTCCGCAACAGGCGGTTTGAAACCATTTCTTCCCCATATTGTTGGTACAATGACTTTTTATAGCAAAATAATTTATACAGGGAGAGTCTGCATGCTTGGCATCCGTTTTAAGCCTGCCGGAATTACAGCCTTTACCCGTGTTCCTGTCAATGAATTTACCAACCGGTTAATAGATATGACATTGGTTGAGACCCTGTTTGATGAACGCTTCTATGATACGTTGCCTGAAAAAGATTCGCTGAAAGCAAGCATACAACATATAGACAACTACCTGATAAATAAACTCTCATATATATTTCAACCTGACAGGCGAATTATCTGTGCCATAGATTTAATCAGGCAAACCAAAGGAATCCTATCGCTGACCGCAGTCGCTGAACAAGTCTGTTTGTGCCAACGGCATTTCGAGCGCATATTCAAGTTTGCCGTTGGTATTTCGCCAAAAACTTTTAGCAAAATAACCAAGTTCAATTACACCCGGTATTATTTAAAAACGTATCCAAGCGAAAGTTTGTATTCAGCGGCCGTGGATTGCGGTTATTACGACCACACTCACCTGATTAAGGATTTCAAAACCTTGGCAGGTGATGTTCCTGCAAACTTCCGGCATTGAAAAGTCGGTTTTTTACACCATCCGATGCAGATTTGCATCTACCTTTGCAGAAAATGGATTGACATGAAGGATGTTAGACCAATCATATGAATTAATTCTAAATTCATTGAGCAAGAAAATACAGAAAGAAACAGTAAATAGTCAATAAAAATGGAATATCAATCATTATCACCCAATATAGGGGTAAAAAGTGTAAACGAAACGGTGAAATTCTACACCGAAGTTTTAGGATTTCAACTCCTGATGAGTGTACCGGAAACGGGTGAATTTGCTTGGGCAATGGTCGGTTCCGGTAATGCGGTTATCATGTTTCAGGAAACCGGAAATTTACAGGAAGAATATCCGCAATTAAAAGGTAAATTTCAAAATGCTTCAATTACCTTTTATGTGAAACTCAAAGGAATGAATGCTTTATATGAGAAACTGAAAGATGCGGATTATTTGGTGAAGGAACTGCATAAAACTTTTTATGGCGCCGATGAGTTTGCCGTTTATGACAACAATGGTTTTATTCTAACAATTACGGAAGATGCCAGAAATGAGGAGCAGATAAAGAATTACGATAACTACTTCCTCCCTGCTGATGATTATGAAAAGAGCAAACGGTTTTATTCTCAAACACTTGGTCTATCTGTGAAATTTGAATTTAAAGAACAGGGGATGATTGCATTTAAGGTAGGAAATGAAGAACCTGCCATTATTTTGAAAGACAAGAAGAAATTTCCTGATGCCAAACCTACTGTTTGGATTGAAGTTGCTAATGTAAAAGTACTACACGATGAATTGAAAAATAAAAATATTCAATTCCTTACCGAACCTTTCAAAATACGTACAGGCTGGGCTGTGGAATTTACAGACCCTTCGGGCAATCGCCTCGGTTTTACTGATTACGTAAACGGATAATTGAAAACAAAAAATAAAATAGTACTATATTCCAATAAATAAGCCCAAAGGAATCGTTTTACAGAGGCTTTTTTTCAGGAAGGAACTCATGGGGGAAACCAATCCTAAAGAAAAGAGGCACAGAGGAGTAAAATCCGCACTTCTTTTTCTTTTCATCGGGGCAAATGATATTCATGGGAGAGGTAAACAACGGTTCACCGGATAAGATTTTTCGGTAGGAACGGGATGCCTTTAATAAAAATGACGCAATATAAAGCGATTTTAGAGAGATTATTGAGAAAGTGATAATCTATTCATTTGAGATAATAACCTCTCAAAATATGGCTAAAAACGCCCCATTACTCATTTATAGAACGGGTTTTACTTCAAGAGAGTCATTGATTGCCCCCTGAAGGAGTTCCTACCCAAAAGAGCTATTTTAGAGAAGCAATCAATTTTAAGGACTTATATGGTTAGTTTATACTCAAAATAACAATAACATTGCCTACTGAAAAATCCTCTCTAAAAACGGCTTAAAACAGACGACACCTCAAGGAAAGATAACCTCAAAAAGCAAAACGGGCGTTACCGAAAAAGTAACGTCCGTCTTGGGTGGTAGTGATAGCCATAGCTAAGAATCGCTACAGAAATATATCATTTTTAAAATAACCAATGAATTACTTAAAAATGATTTGTGCGGGTTTGGCACATTCCCCAATGAAGTAACCAACGGATGCCATACAATCACTAATACCTCCATAAAATTTACCCTCTTTTTCCGCATCACGTTCGTTGGAATTTTGTTTGCCGATAATTTCCATTTGTTCGTAAAACTCTTGTTCACACTCACGAAGTTTGACCAGAATACCTATCAACACTTTGTTGGTTGTGTTTTCTTTGCCTGTTGTTGAGGCTTGATTTTGATTTTCCATTGTATCAATTTAATAAGCATTTACAGGCACAAAAAAACGGTGTGCCTTTCCCGTTGCTTATTACCCTTGATACACAAGGCTGTAAGTCCATTACAGACATTACACGGGGGCGCACACCGCTAATATTTAGGGTATAAACCTTCACTTGACGGATATAAATAACCACCGCATAAAATCGGCGGTTATTTATTCCCCCTTGTGTATCTTGAAATAATAAGCATCGCAAAGATACAATACTTTTAATAAATATAAATGCCATATAAAACAAAAAACCGCCTCTTACAAAGGGCGGTCTGTTTTGGATTGAGTTCCGGCGATTATTTCATTATCTGTAAAATGTTACGAAGTGTATCTGTGCGATACGCTTCGTAACATTTTTGTGGATGGGAGACTTTATCACGGTCAGTGATAAATAAGTTATGGATTAACAGCTAATTTGGTTTCCACTCCTTTCATTTTTCCGGCAAATGCAGCCATATCATGACTGATTTTGGAATCCGTGATGCGGGCATAGATTTGAGTGGTCTTAATGTTGGTATGTCCCAGCATTTTGCTTACACTCTCAATGGATACACCCTTTGATAAGGTTAGAGTGGCAAAAGAGTAATCTCAATAGGCAACCGGTAGAAATTAAGCGTAATTCACACTCAAACAAAACTTTGTGTCTTTTCTTGTCTTTGAGTGTCTATATCCAAGATTGCAGAGAAAAGCAGATTTAGGAAACAGTTCAGTTACTTATCCATTACCTATTTTTGATAAAGCAATCTGTTGAGAAACAAGGAAATTGGCACAGGATTGGAGAAAAGAGATGAATTTTGCTTTTTATGTCTCTTGTTGGCTTTACAAGTCTCTGTTTGTCTGATGTTTGCCTTCGCTCAAATAGCTCTGTTATAAGTAA
>SNRY01000218.1_pt1 | contig 21108 bp, 14 predicted proteins | sample 4693421 | NCBI WGS metagenome assembly SNRY01 (sample SAMN11003215, study PRJNA524138) | termite gut metagenome | isolation source: Bacteroidetes bacterial symbionts from single cell of protist host amplifed... | host: Streblomastix strix ... | reverse complement strand
GCATTGGTTATCAAAGGAATATTTAAGTCAATGGCTGCCCGACGAATCTTATATCCGTTGCTTAATTCACCTTCGGTCAAATTTTTCGGTATATTGACTACCATATCCACCTCTTTGTTGTGAAGTATATCCAGAGCTTGCGGCTGTTTGTTTTCATCCGGCCAGTAAACTAAGGTACTTTTGATACCGCTATCGGTAAGCGTTTTGTGTGTGCCTCCCGTAGCATAAAGTTTGTAACCTTTCTCCACAAGCATACGTGCTGCATCCATCATATCGGCTTTTTGCTTGGGCGTACCGGTAGAAAGCAGGATACTTTTTTCCGGAATGCGATAACCCACAGAAAGCATGGCTTGCAAGACGGCGCAAGATGTATCGATGCCGATACAACCCACTTCACCCGTTGACGCCATGTCCACGCCAAGCACCGGATCGGCTTTTTGCAAACGATTAAAAGAGAACTGCGACGCCTTGATACCTACATAATCCAACTCAAAAAGATTTTTTGAAGGTTTTTCGACGGGCAAACCCAGCATCACTCTCGTTGCCAAATCAATAAAGTTAATCTTTAATACTTTACTTACAAAAGGAAAACTTCGGGAAGCGCGAAGGTTACACTCTATCACCTTTATATCATTATCGCGCGCCAGAAATTGAATGTTAAAAGGTCCGGAAATATTCAACTCCTTCGCTATTTCACGGCTGATACGTTTGATGCGGCGAACGGTTTCCACATACAATTTCTGCGGAGGAAACTGAATCGTGGCGTCGCCGCTATGCACTCCCGCAAACTCAATATGCTCACTAATGGCATAAACAATTACTTCACCATCCTTTGCCACAGCATCCATTTCCACTTCTTTGGCATGTTCTATAAATTGGCTCACTACTACCGGGTGTTTCTTACTCACATTGGCAGCCAACCGGAGAAAACGCTCGAGTTCTTCATTATTGGAACAAACATTCATGGCTGCACCGGAAAGCACATAAGAAGGACGCACCAAAACAGGAAAACCTACTTCATCCACAAACTTGTTGATGTCTTTCAGGGATGTCAATTCTCGCCAACGAGGTTGATCAACACTGATACGGTCTAACATGGCGGAAAACTTCTCGCGATCTTCGGCATTGTCAATGCTTTTGGCGGTAGTTCCGAGTATATGAACCCCTTGCTCATCCAAACGCATAGCCAAATTATTCGGAATCTGTCCGCCGGTAGATACAATGACTCCCTGCGGATTCTCCAATTCGATAATATCCATTACCCGCTCAAAAGTAAGTTCATCAAAATAAAGCCGGTCGCACATATCATAATCGGTCGATACCGTTTCGGGATTGTAATTAATCATCACACTGCGCCATCCTTCCTTGCGAATGGAGTTTAAAGCCTGCACTCCGCACCAGTCAAACTCAACGGACGAACCGATGCGATAGGCGCCGGAACCTAATACGATAATCGATTTGTGGTCGCCCAAATAGGTAACATCATTGGCTATACCGTTATAAGTAAGATATAAGTAATTCGTTTGCGCAGGATATTCGGCGGCAAGCGTATCTATTTGCTTAACTACGGGAACAATAGCAAGCTTCATCCGGTATTGGCGAATATCATTGATATGACTATCTTCCATCTTGTCCTTCCAAAGGGCGCGGGCAATTTGAAAATCGGAAAAACCTTGTTGCTTGGCGCGAAGAAGAAGCGGATGCGACAACGTATTCATATCCGACAAGCTTTCTAATTCGTCAGCCGTCTTCACGATATTCATCAACTTTTGCAAAAACCATTTATCTATCTTCGTCAACTCATACACCTGCTCAACCGTATAGCCGTTGCGGAAGGCTTCCGAGATAACAAAAATACGTTTATCCGTCGGCTCACGCAAAGCCTTATCTATATTAGCAATTACCAACTCCTTGTTTTCAACAAAACCATGCATTCCCTGCCCTATCATACGAAGTCCTTTTTGTATGGCTTCTTCGAATGTACGCCCGATAGCCATTACTTCTCCAACGGATTTCATGGAAGAACCCAACTCGCGACTCACCCCGTGAAACTTACCCAAATCCCAACGCGGTATTTTGCAGACGACATAGTCTAAAGCCGGTTCAAAAAAAGCGGAAGTTGTTTTGGTAACGGAATTTTTCAAATCAAACAAACCATATCCCAATCCCAACTTAGCGGCAACAAATGCCAACGGATACCCCGTAGCCTTCGAAGCCAACGCCGATGAACGGCTTAAACGCGCATTGACTTCTATCACCCGGTAATCTTCCGATTCAGGATCAAACGCATACTGCACATTACATTCACCCACGATACCGATATGACGAATAATACGAATAGCCAGTTCGCGCAGTTTGTGATATTCCGAGTTGGTGAGCGTTTGCGATGGGGCAATAACAATCGATTCACCCGTATGAATTCCCAACGGGTCAAAATTTTCCATGTTACATACCGTAATGCAATTGTCGTAATTATCGCGCACTACTTCGTATTCCACCTCTTTCCAGCCTCTCAAACTCTTTTCTACCAACACTTGCGGAGAAAACGAGAAAGCTTTTTCCGTCAATATATTCAGTTCTTCCTCATTGTCGCAAAAACCGGAACCTAATCCACCGAGCGCATAAGCGGCGCGAATGATAACCGGATAACCTAATTCTTTCGCTGCCCGACGGGCGTCAACCATATTTTCTACCGCCTCACTTTTAATGGTCTTTATGTTGATTTCATCTAATTTCTTAACAAAGAGTTCACGGTCTTCCGTATCAATAATGGCTTGTACCGGCGTGCCTAACACTTGTATCTTGTATTTTTCAAATATGCCGGTTTTATACAATTCCACTCCGCAATTCAACGCCGTTTGTCCGCCGAAAGCAAGCAGGATGCCTTGCGGTTGCTCTTTTTTGATGACTTTCTCTACAAAAAAAGGAGTAACGGGGAGAAAATATATTCGATCTGCTACTCCTTCACTTGTCTGCACAGTGGCTATATTCGGATTGATGAGAATGGTTTCCAGACCCTCTTCTTTCAAGGCTTTCAATGCTTGCGAACCGGAGTAATCGAACTCGCCCGCCTCCCCTATTTTCAATGCGCCGGAACCGAGCAGTAATACTTTTTTTATATTTTCTTTCATCGTTATCGGGAGATGTTATTAAAGCAGATTGATAAATTCGTCAAACAAAAATTCCGTATCCGTAGGTCCCGATGCAGCTTCGGGATGAAACTGCGCTGAAAACCAGGGGTTTGTTTTGTGCTTGATTCCTTCGTTGGAACCATCGTTCATATTTATAAAAAGCGGTTGCCAATCGGAAGCCAACGTATCGTTGTCCACCGCATAACCGTGATTCTGGCTGGTGATGAAACAGCGGTTTGTCCCTGCCATGCGTACGGGCTGATTATGGCTGCGATGCCCGTACTTTAGCTTATAAATCTTTGCTCCTCCTGCTTTGGCAAGTAGCTGGTTGCCCATGCAGATGCCGAATATCGGCAAGTCAGGGTTTTGCATGGCGTTGCGAATGTTTTGCACAGCCGTATCGCAGGTATTGGGGTCGCCGGGTCCATTACTGATAAACAATCCATCGAATAGCATATTGTTAAAATCATAATTCCACGGCACACGAATAACTTCCACATTGCGTTTCAAAAAGCAACGGATGATGTTAGCCTTTACTCCGCAATCCACCAACACGACTTTTTTTCCCCCTCCTTTATTGTAATGAATCACTTCTTTGCAGGACACCTTGTCCACGTAGTTTATCCCTTCGTAAGGAGGTATTTCCTTTGCTTCTTCGGGCTTATCGTCAAAAACGATGCGTCCGGACATTACTCCGTGTTCACGCAATATTTTTGTCAACTCGCGGGTGTCAATGCCGGTAATGCCGGGTACCTGCTCGCGCTTTAACCAATCTGCCAAACTTTCCGTTGCGTTCCAATGGCTGTATTCCTGCGAATAATCACTAACAATAAGCGCTTCGGCATGAATTTTCTCACTTTCCATAAAAGTTGCTAATCCATTAGGTTCCATGCTGAAAAGCGGCACTCCGTAATTGCCCACCAAAGGATAGGTAAGCGTCATCAATTGTCCGGCATACGAAGGATCGGTCAAACTCTCCGGATAGCCCGTCATGGCGGTGTTGAACACTACTTCGCCGGCTACCGGTTTTTCATAACCAAACGACTTCCCGTGAAAACGGCTCCCGTCGCCAAGGATTAGAGTTACGTCTCTCATTAATTATGAAGATACTTTATTTATCTACTATTTCGACTTTCAGTTAATTATTTTGCCTTATTGGCTTTGTGCTATCAAATTTTTAAGTATGCTTTGTACTTTACTCGTTTTAAATATTTCTTTCAGTACCTGAACAAACTTTTCTTCTTCTTCTATTTTATAACGCTTATTTATAATATTGCATAGTAATGTTACAGGATATGGAGTAATCATATTATGTATAACAGACAATAATTCAAATTGATAATTCAGCATCGGTGCAGATACGATAAAGCGATGCTTTATACGATTTTCAGCCGGCTGGTTATCTTCATCTTGCTCTTCGTCGTCTCCTATATAGCCTACATTATAACCCTCTTTTTGTTCTTCGTATGGATTATAGATGGGGGGTAACACGCCGGATTCTACTTTTGCAGTTAAAATATTTTTTGTGGATTTTCCTAAATAATCCGCTTGCTTGGACAAAAGGACTTTAGTTGCATCAAAACCATCAGTTACAATTTCCGGCCAAAGATTTTTAATTTGATTTTCCATAACTCTAAATATTTAGTTCAAATTTAATAGGTAAGTGATCGGATATTTCTTTATTAATACGCTTTCCCTGTGTAAGTAAATTCGTAGAACCGATTTGAGTTACGATATCCAATCCCACGTCATTGAAATAGTTAATTAAATCCGGGCGAATCAATACTTGATCATACAAATTCCAATAGTAAACTATCGGATTGGCAGGATTGTAATACATCGTTCCGGATACTTTTCCGCGTCCCAAATCCCCCAAAAATCCCCACATAGGATTGTAAAAGAAATGATATTCTTTATTGGATACTGTCCGAATTCGTCTTTGAGCGATTTCTTTTTCCATTACTGCATGGAACCCCAAGTGTTGCACCATACCCTTTTCAAACGGATTCATATTGAAATCTCCGCAAACAATTGTTCTTTTATGTCCCTGTTTATCTTCTATTTTCTCTATTGCAGATTTTAACTCCGGTGCATGAGCGCTTTGGTCATCTGCGCTCCAATAGCTTTTACTGGGATAATGCAATACTACTAAATTTATTGATTCCCATCCTAAGATAGGAGATTTTATTGACTTTACAGTATATCTTGGAGAATCATATATTGCAGAAATAAGTTTTGGGGTTGTTACAAAGACATGGATTTTATCACATAACTCGTCATTCAAATAATTATATCGTGTTTCATCTTTATTTAATTCTAACAGTAATTCACTTGGCTTACCGTTAAATTCAGCTAACATCAACACATCAATTTCCTCACTGACAGCTAAACATGCTATTTTATCATATATATTGTTATTCTTATGTATATTCCAAAACAGAAACTTCATAGAGATTGCTTATTTTTTATTATGCTTCTAACCACCTTCCCCTCTCCGACCTTGTACATTTATCAAAACTGATAAACCTTTTCTACATAACTAATAAACGCCTCATTCACCATCTTCACTCCGCCGGGAGTGGGGTAATCGCCACTGAAATACCAATCTCCCTTGTGATTGGGGCAAGATTCGCGCAACCCGTCCAAATGCTGATATACAATTTCTACTTTGGCATGTATATCCTTCGGCGTTAAAAGTTCCATGATCTTGGCAGATATTTCCTCGTCGGTAAAAGACGCATAGATATCTTTTACATGATTCACCATTTGTTCTTTCGGCAGATATTGCTGTTCTTTCGCCTTATTATAAGCCAGCTCAATCACATTCCTCATCTCCCTGTCTTTCAGCAATTCAATAGCGGCTTTGAAAGCAATGAACTCGTTCAAACTCGGCATATCAATACCGTAATAATCGGGATAGCGCACTTGCGGAGAAGAAGAGATAATCACTATTTTCTTGGGATGCAAACGGTCGAGAATACCGATGATACTTTGTTTCAACGTTGTGCCGCGTACAATACTGTCGTCTATGATTACCAAATTATCTTCATTCGGTTTTAAACTGTCATATGTAATGTCATATACGTGGGCAGCTAAATCATTGCGCGTATTTCCCTCAGTGATGAAAGTACGGAGCTTAATATCCTTTATCGCCACCTTTTCACTGCGAATACGCATGGAGAGTATTTGTTCCAGCTCATTATGATTCGGATTATGTCCTAAGGCTTCGATACGTTTTACTTTTAGTTTATTCAAATGATTATCAAGCCCTTCCAACATTCCGTAAAAAGCCACTTCGGCAGTATTGGGAATAAAAGAGAAAACAGTATGTTCCACATCATTATTGATAGCTTTCAAGATAGGATCCACTAAATTCATGCCTAACTTTTTTCTCTCCTTATAAATATCCATGTCGCTTCCTCGCGAAAAGTAAATACGCTCAAAAGAGCAGGATTTTACTTCTTTAGGCTTGTTTATCTGTGCCAAACGTACTTTACCTTCTTTATTCAAAAAGATGGCTTGCCCCGGTTGTAATTCTTTAATGGAATTAGCCGGCACATTTAATACCGTTTGAATTACCGGACGTTCAGAAGCATGTACTGCTATTTCATCATCCATATACCAAAAGGCAGTCCGGATGCCCCACGGGTCGCGAACAAGAAACGTCTCGCCACATCCGTTAACTCCGGCAACGATATATCCCCCATCCCAATCTTTGGTTGACGTTTTCAAAACATTAGCCAAATCAATACGTCCTTCAATATCCTGTGTAATATTCACACCCTCCAATCCCTTCGCTATCGATTCCTTGAAAAGAGATTCCACCTCACGGTCGAGGCGATGCCCCACTTGCTCCAGCATAATATAGGTATCGGCATATATTCGGGGATGCTGTCCCATAGCGGTGATTTGTGCAAAAATTTCATTCACATTGGTCATATTGAAATTACCGCACAATGCCAGATTTTTCGCTCTCCAATTATTCCGTCGCAAAAGAGGATGCACATAAGACATACCCGATTTTCCGGTTGTACTATACCGCAAATGCCCCATATATACCTCTCCTGCAAAAGGCAAAATACGCTTGACATGGTTTATGTCTTTTAAAAACGCTAAAGGCAAATCTTTAAAATGGCTATGTACGGCGTCGAATATTTCGGTAATCGCTCCGGAACCCAACGCCCGTTCGCGAAACATATACTCCTCCCCTGCGTTTACTTCCAATTTAACACAGACCAAACCGGCGCCTTCCTGTCCCCGATTATGTTGTTTTTCCATTAACAAGTAAAGCTTGTTTAGTCCGTACATCCACGTACCATACTTTTCCTGATAATACTCTAAGGGTTTCAACAGGCGTATTAAGGCGATGCCGCATTCATGCTTTAGTGGTTCCATGCAAGCGTTTTGAACGTAAATACATTTCATCTGCAAAGGTAGAAATATTCTTTATATCTCGGATAACCTCACACAAATTCGGATAAATAAGAAAGCCCAAAAACTATCAAATATCACCCAAAAACTATCGTTGTCAAAGACTCCCCTAAAGCAAGTTTGTAACCCTCCCATGCTCCGGCAGGAATACCTGTAGATTCGTTTATCAAAAATCAACACGAATAATAACCTAATAAATCAACGAGTATGGAAACCGATATCAGATTTAGAGAAGAATTAGAGAATATTCAAAGCGAACTATTTCGTTTTGCGTATAAACTGACTGCCAACAGAGACGATGCAAACGACTTGCTACAGGAAGCCTCTTTGAAAGCGTTGGATAATGAAAACAAGTATATTCCCGATACTAATTTTAAAGCGTGGATGTACACCATTATGCGCAATATTTTCATTAACAATTACCGGAAAATTATACGCAATCAAACGTATGCGGATAGAATGGACAACCCGATTCCATTGAACCTGTCGCAAGATTCGGGCTTTGAAAGTACGGAAAGCACTTACGATTTAAAAGAGATGCACCGCATTGTTAACGCCTTGCCCACGGAATACAAAACTCCTTTTTCCATGCATATTTCAGGATTCAAATATCGAGAAATTGCTGAGAAATTGCAACTCCCCTTAGGGACGATAAAAAGTCGCATATTTTTCACCCGGCGTAAATTGCAGGAAGATTTAAAGGATTTTATCTGAATGTGTGTGCAATCATTTCTTTCACACAGGTAACTAAGGCGATTATGCCAAGTAGTTCCGACGATTGCCGACGGGCAATTTGTCGGAACCATTCAAAAGCTGATTTTTCTTTTTCCGAATGAGGCATCTATTTTGTTTCGTACCATCACGGAAGCTATCATACCGGGTAAGGTGCAGATACATACCCAAATGAAAAAGTCAGTATAGCCCAACATCTCTTGTATCCGACCGGCAAACATTCCCGGAAGCATCATACCTAATGCCATAAAACCGGTGCCGATGGCATAATGGGCTGTTTTGTGTTCACCATCCGCCGTATAAATAAGGTATAACAGATAAGCCGTGAACCCAAAACCATAGCCCAATTGCTCCAAAGCGACCAAAGCGGCAATCAACCAAACATGAACGGGGGTTGTTGCTGCCATATATATATAAAATAAATCCGTAGCGTTGAGGGCAATAGCCATAGGGATAATCCATTTCTTCAAGCCATGACGGGAGATTAACAATCCGCCGATTATACCTCCGAGCAATAAAAAGATAACTCCCGTTGTTCCGTAAATCATTCCGACCAGCGTAGTAGATAGCCCCATACCCCCTTTATCGCTCGTATCGAGTAAAAAGGGGGAGGCTATTTTGACAAGTTGCGACTCTCCCAAACGATACGTGAGTAAGAAGAACAGCATCAGAAACAAGTCTTTCTTTTTAAAGAAAGTAAAGAATGTCCGAAAAAATTCTTTTAGTAACTTATCCGCAGCAATCCCCCGTTGCTTGACGTCGCTAGCCGGACGGGGAAGAGCAAATTTATGATATAGGGTAAAACCTATAAAAAGAGCTGCCAAGAGATAAAACACGATACTCCACGCCAACGGGATGCTTTCCTTTTCCAACCATCCGGCTAACATTACCAGCACACCCTGCCCGAAAACAGTTGCAAAACGGTAAAAGGTGTTACGAATGCCCACGAAGAAAGACTGCTCTCCGGAAGTCAGTCCCAACATATAAAAGCCATCGGCTGCTACATCGTGTGTTGCCGAACTGAAAGCCAACAGCCAAAAGAACGCCAAACTTACCTGCAAATAGTAATGGGTAGAAATGGAAAACGCCACTCCCGCAAAACCGGCAGCTACCAATCCTTGCATGACGAGTATCCAAACTCGCTTCGTCTTTACCAAATCAACAAAGGGACTCCACAACGGTTTAATCACCCAGGGAAGATAGAGCCAACTCGTGTAAAGAGCTATGTCCGTATTGGAAAGCCCCAGACGTTTGTACATGATGACTGCTATCGTCATCACGGATACATAGGGCAAGCCTTGCGCAAAATATAGCGTGGGAATCCATGCCCATGGGGTTATTTTCTTATTTTTCGCCATGGCGTTATGTCTTTTAATTTCACTCATAGATTTTATTTATGCCGACTCCGATATAATAATGCAAAAGAATATCCTTATACGTATATCCTTGCTCACCCATGACGGCTGCACCAATTTGGCAAAGTCCTACGCCATGCCCCCAGCCTGCGCCGGTAAGAATGAAACGCCCCGGTATGCCGTTTTTCACATCCATTTTGTCTATAACAAAAGCCGAACTATACAGATGTGAAGGTGAAAGCGTGCGGCGTATTTCCAATTCTTTTCCGATGATACGGGTACGTTTACTTCCGACTATTTTCAGTTTGGATAATCGAGCGGAGGTACCGCGTTCCACAGGAATCATGTCGCAAATACTTCCAAAATCCATACCCGACCGAGAGAAAATAAGTTCGGAAAGTTCCTCTTGGGCATACTCCACTTTCCAACGGTAAAAGTCTATGGTTTCCTGATCGTAGCGGTTCAATACTTGGGACAAGATGTGTTTATCCGTTGTATGACAAAAGGCTTCGGGGGCAGCGCGAATCCATTTTTCGGCTTCTGTTTCCGTACGCAAATCGGGCAATTCGATTTTCGACAGGCTATCTCTCTGTTTACTCAAATAGGGATGCGGGGTATTTTCCCAACAGTATTGAAATTCTTCAAAAGCTCCCCCACAGCATTTGGAAAAACGGGTATCGCAAATTTTGCCTTCAAACCGTAAGACTTGTCCGCGAGTAGTGGCTACGGCTTGACGGACAATTTCAGCGGAGGAGTGGGTAATGCCTTGATAGCGCTGACAATGGTCATCGGCGCAAACATCAAAATGAAAATGGGAAGAACGGTCGTACCAGCGGATAGCTTCTATCTCTTCCGTTTGACTTTGCGTTTTTTCAAATAAAGGAGGGGAACCGGAGGGGGGATTATCGTTATCCATTTGCGCCAACAACCAGCTTCTCGAAATGACCGCATGCGCTTTCAATAACTCCAAGGAGGCTGTTGCGCTCATTTCCGAAGAAATGACGCTCGTCAAGTAGTCTTCTACACCAATCGTATTTATTGCCGTTAGTTTTTCGCCCTCGACTATTATTTTCAATGCTCCCCGAAAACATTGGTCTTCTTTCCGTTCCCAATGGAAGTTAACGCCAACGGTTACATTTTTCAGTTCAAATTTACCAACCGATTCATCCGCCGGTTGAAATCCTAATTCGTCATAGAGTTCTCCTTGCCATTCTATTTTTCCGTTGTCGTAAAGGGCTGTTTGCGTTCCGAAAATTTCCTTTCCGCCCATTTGGTAGGAAGTTAAAAAAGAAAATTCGATTTTCGACTCAAACAAGATTCCTACCTGCACTTTCGGTTCATTCCTCATCGTTCTATTATTCAAAGGCTCAATTGCCGGAAATCAGACGGGGACATACCTACTTCTTCGAGAATAGTTGCTACATCCGCCGCCGTAATTTTATCAAAGTCTTTTTCCAAAGGAAGAATGAACACCCCTCCCAAGTCCACAGATGCAGGACTAACAAGCATATTTCTTTCTCCTTCGGAGAAGTAGCAGGAAGGGCGATGTTTCCTGCGCGGAAACAGGTAAATCTTTCCTCTCTCTTTTTCATACCAAACCACTATATTCATCATCGGTTCGGCTTCGTCCGGCTGCATCCGTCTTAAAGCCTCATACAGGCGTTGAAACAATTGTATGGCGTCTGCATCGTTATCGGATTCTACGATTAAAACTCTACAGGGAAAATCATTCGAGACCCGTAAAACGGCTTTTCCCTGCGTTGCCACTTCATTCGTCCGCAGGTTTTTCCAATCTTTTTCTACCGGAAGAAAACCTTTGTTTCCCACTTGGAAATGAGCATGGTCGGGTGCCGAAGCGCCACATCCGGGACCGTTGTAAAAGACAACACAATCGTCCAAACTCTTTGCCAAGCTGAGCATATCTTCGAAACGTGAAAGAATGCGTTGTTTCACGTGCTTTTGCTCCACCACCGTATAATGCCGCATAAAAATGGGAAAAGGATTGACCTGTATTCTATAATGTCCGTTAAAAACTATCCCTTTCTGCTCTGCCGGAAGATGGTTCGGGCAAAGAAAACATTTTCTTTCCCGTATGGAGGCATCGTCCACCTTAGCTGCGGAGGAAACAAGGCGAGCCGGATTGAACTGTACTTTATACAGATAACCGTTTACGTCCAACTCTTTTTCCCTGACTTGCTGCAAAGCATCGTAATGATTCCTTGCCGTTTCCCATGAGGCAAGCTGGTCTTTGAACAGTTGTTGCACGGATTCTTTCATTTATCCATTCGATAAATTGTTTCTTATGATGATCCGTACCAATTCCCGAATTGATTTTTGTATGGCAGGGGCGACCGCAAAGGTTGCCTCTGCGGTTGTTCCAATTGAAAATATAACCACATTCATTTTTTGATTTCTAAATTTTCCGACATTCATTCATTACCGTATCGGGAATGCAATAGTACAAAATCTTTCATCAGGAAACAAAACGGACATTCATATTGTTTTTTATCCTTGCTTGGAGTTCCCACGTCCGGATTTTATCCTTATAAAAGTTGTGTTCATTCGTTTTTATAGTATCTAAAAAGGTATCGGAATTGCCTTCCCAACGGCGGCAGTGGTAAACGACGTCATACACGCGACCGACCGGATAGCAGCGGGAAAAAATCAACCCCACCGCATAATCTTCACCATAACTTGTATCGGGTAGCTGCTTCTCACGCAACACGGGCGTATAGAAGGCACGCGGCGCACCCAATCCATTGATACGGAGCGCATTGTTATGCCCATTTTCCGGAGTCCACTCCTTGTGATCAATGATACCGGGAGGAATCCTATTCCTGTCAAAATCCGTCGTCATATAAGTTCCTACTATCATGGCGCAATTTTGTTCGTAAAAGGCATTAATCAGGGTTTGCAGGGCGTTTTCGTCGCTATACACATCGTCGCTATCCAACTGAACGACAAATTTCCCGCACCGGGGATGGCACACACCGACATTCCAGCATCCACCGATGCCGAGGTCTGTGCGTTCGGGAATAATATGCAGGAGGCGTTTGTCAAAAACGTACCTTCTTATCGCATCGGTCGTTCCATCTGTGGAATGATTATCCACAATTATCAGGTTGAATTTGAATGTGGTTTTTTGACTAAGCGCCGACCGAATAGCCTCTTCTATGGTACGAATACGATTACGAACAGGAATAATGACGGAGGCTTCATACTCAAAATCACCGCCGGTAAACTCTACTTTCTTACAGGAAGGAAGCAGATAGCCGCCTATTTCCTTTAAATGCTCTGTACAAGCCTGCTCCATTTCAATTTGCGCCTCACGATTTTTAGGGTCAACGTAATCAAACATCTTTTCACCACTTTGGCGGGTATCGGTTTCCCCTTCCGAATACAGGTACTCGTTGATATGTACCAAAGATTCTTTTTGAGAAAGTTTAAGGCGAAGGTCATACAAACCGGCATATTTATAATCCGCTTTCATACGTCCGGCAGCTTCTTTCAACGCCTCCGTCCGAAAAAGGAGAAGGGAACCGAAATCAAAATCGTCGCGGAGGCTTCCGAATTGATAATCAATCACCGGCGCATTTTTCCTGCCCGTTTCCGTTAGCTGGTAGTGATCTGCATATACCATGCCGGCACCGGAATCTTCTATGATTTGCGCCATGCGTTCCAAAGCAAAGAGACCGGGTTCCAACGTGGCATATTGGGTATAAAGCAGCGTATATGCGGCGGTGGAACAAGCGGCAATAGTGCGTATAGCGATACTTGCGGTCAATGCGGGAACCCTTAGCGCCTCACAACCGGAAATTTTTTCTTCCACAGGCGTAAGGGTTAACAAGTATATTTGGGCTATCTTGTTTGTTTTTCGCAGGTTCTTCAGGGTTTCCCGGACTTGTGCCGTTTCAGCAAAGGGAATAAAAACATGGATGGGTGCTTTCACTTTCTCATTCTTCATAAAGCAAATAAGGTTTGCGTTGTTTTTTAAATTTTTCCACATCGCTTTTCCACATCGCTTTAATTTCACCGGCGTTCTTTCCTTCTTCAATCATTTTACGCACGTAATCAACTCCTACAAGCCTTTCAAAAAAAGGTCGGAAAAAAGCGTCGCCCCGGTTCAAATTGCGATAGGCATCTATAATATAACTCAAATCTATGCCTTTTTTCCAAATCTCCTCGTCCGGCAGAGCGCTCAGGTTTACTCCGTGGCAAAGTTTGCCGAGCTGTGGCGGATTTTTAGCTGCGGGAACGCTTTGGGGAGTAAAATCATACTCATACCCTTTCATATCCGGATGCCCATATACCTGAAAAGGCAGCGGCGTACCCCGTCCCAAGCTAACGGGGGTAGCTTCCAGATAACAAAGGGAGGGATATAAATAAACCGCCGTCATATTCGGCAGATTCGGAGAAGGCGGAACAGGCAGACGATAGATAGTCTGATGCGTGTAGTTTTTGCACGGAATTACCGTAAGCCGGCATGTGCGTGAAGCGGAAAGCCATTTTTCTCCGTTCACCATCCGGACAAGTTCTCCCAAAGTCATTCCGTGAACAATCGGAATAGGCAATTCACCCACATCCGATTTGTATTTCCTGTCCAATACCGGTCCGTCCACATAATGTCCATTCGGATTAGGACGGTCGAGAAGAAGCATATTTTTATGGTATTCGGCGCAAACATTCATCCATCTCACTACGGATATATAATAGGTATAAAAGCGTAAACCGACGTCTTGCAAATCCACTACCAACCAATCAAATTTATGCAGAGAGATTTCGTCCGGTTTCTGTAATTTGCCGTCGTAAAGGGAAAGGATGGGTATGCCTGTTTTTTCATCTACCGAACTCAAAACGCTATCACCGGCGCCCGCCTCCCCGCGAAATCCATGTTCCGGTGAAAAGATAAGTACGACATTGAACTTATTTTCCACCAATACATCCAACAAATGTTTATCCCCCACTCTGCCGGTATGATTGGAAAACAAGGCTATCCGCTTACCTTTCAAAAGGGGAAAATAGAGGTCGGTTTGTTCCGCCCCGACAACCACCTCGTTGTGTTGTGCGCAAAGCGGATAAACGAATACGATGCAGGGCAAAATAAGTATAAACAGGCGTTTTTTCATGATGGTTTGCCGCATTGAATGGTAATTTTTTTTGTTTCTGCCTTTTCCTGCCGATGCGCAGGGTATGGCACAGCAAAGTTATATAATGTATGATTGCAATAGCTGATTTTGACGGAAAAGATGTGACGGAGTTATTTACATTTGGGTGTGGTGGAGATACAAAGGATTTGTTAATGCAAATTTAACGAATAACAGGGAAAAAAGAATGATTGTTGAAGTAATAAAAAATCAACAATAATTTACTGACTATCAGCGACATGTTAATAAAAATGCAAAACATCAAAAAAATCTTACGAAAATCTTTTATTACTAAGAATATTTTTTTTAATTTTGAAAGCGGAAATAAACCTTACATACCTTATTTTACTTTCTTATACTTAATGTCCATATGTATAAAATCATGCTTAAAACATCATAAAAACACCTTGTAGAAAAGGTGTTTATGCTATAGACTACAAGGTCTTTCTGTTGGAAAATGTGTTCCCTAATTAATTATTGTTATTATTAATTCTATGAGAAAAAAGAAATTCATTTACAGTACTTTTCTGAGAAAAGTATGGGCAGGAACCGTATCGGCGCTACTATTATGTACAGGTACGGCTTATTCGAATCCTGAAAACAAATTTGATTCGAACACTTCTGAAATTGCTCTTGTTACGCAACAACAAAAAACAGTGAAAGGTATTATAACCGATGAATCGGGCGAACCTGTTATTGGAGCCAATGTTACCGAAAAGGGATCGTCGTCTGTCGGTACCATATCGGATATAAACGGGGCATTCCAATTGAATGTGTCGGCAAATGCGGTATTGGAAGTATCTTTTATCGGTTATACAACTCAATTAATCCGGACGGGTAATCAAACGTCTTTCAATATTCAACTGGAAGAAGATTCCCAAACTATTGACGAAGTGGTTGTGGTGGGTTACGGTGTGCAAAAAAAGGTTAATTTGACAGGTTCGGTATCATCGGTTAACTTTCAAGACCAGGCTTTGTCACGTCCGGTTACCAATGTATCGAGCGCTTTAGCCGGATTAAGTTCGGGTGTACAGGTCATGCAGAGTTCCAGCAGACCGGGAAGCGATGGCGCTACCATCCGCGTCCGGGGATACGGTACGCTGAACGACAACGACCCGCTTATCATTATCGACGGAATGGAAAATAGCATAGACGCCGTATTGCCGCATGACATCGAATCCATATCCATCCTGAAGGATGCGGCTTCTTCGGCTATCTACGGCTCTCGCGCTGCCAACGGTGTGGTTTTGATTACCACCAAAAAAGGCAAAGGCAAGGTCAACGTTAAATATACGGGCCGCTACTCATACGCTCAGCCAACCAATTTAGTGGAACTGGTTTCCGATTACGCCGATTACATGGAGTTGATGAACGAATCGCTAACTAATATCGGTCAAACAATTAATTTCAATCAAACCACTATTGATTTGTGGCGTGAAAAGACTCAACAACCCAATGCTATTTCGGAGGGGAATGTGGCGCCCAATTATGTAGCTTATCCGAATACCGATTGGCAGCGGACGCTTTTCACCCGCGGTAATATTCAAGACCATGCCGTATCGGCAAGCGGTAGTTCGGACAATTCGCGTTTTTTATTCTCGATAGGATATCTGGATAATGAAGGTTTGGTGGAAAATACAGGAATGAGACGTTATTCTTTGCGTTCAAATCTGGAAACGGATGTAAACAAATGGTTGACTATCGGCACCAAGATTTATGCCACCCAAGAGAATAGAGATCCGGGTGATTTCAGTAATGCCAACAATTATTTGCGTCAGACGACGCCCGGTATATATCCCCAATGGGAAGGCAAATATGGCGCTCCCGAAGCAGCAGAAGAAAGTGCTACGGCGAATGGTTTATTCTCTTTCCTGAATCAAACCGCAGGCGACTTGCTAAGAAGCCGCTTTAATGCGACGGCATACAGTACCGTCAAAGTCCTCAAAGGCTTGGCATGGGATTTTAATTTCAATTATCGCCGTTATTGGAACGAAGAAAGCACTTGGACGAATGCAGCAGCAATAGAAAAAGTGAAATTCAGTACAGGCACGGTAATGGCTCCTCCTGCCAATCCGGCTATTATAGAAACTGCATTCAATAATTCCGCCTATCATTCCTATACCTTGGAAAATTTGTTGAAATACGCTACCACCCTCAACAAGGTTCACGATCTATCTGTTTTAGCCGGTTATCAGGAATATTACTATTACAGGTATTCCAATTCCGGAAGGAAAAGAGGGGTAATAGACGCTTCCGCTACGGTTCCAGATGCGGCAACGGAAATGATGGCTATCGGTGGGAATGCCTACGATCAAGCTACGCGTTCTTTTTTCGGTCGTATCAACTATGGATACGATTCGCGTTATTTACTTGAGGCGAATTTGCGTTATGATGGCACTTCCAGATATCACAAAGACCACCGTTGGGGTACTTTCCCCTCTGTTTCAGGAGCTTGGCGCATATCGGAAGAAGCTTTTATGGAAGGTACACGCGATGTGTTGAATAACTTGAAGGTGCGTGTGTCATGGGGACAGTTGGGTAATACCGGAGGCGACGACGTAAGCAATTATGAGTACCAATCTGTCTATGCTGCCAAAAATTATCCGATAAACAGCGTACTTGTTCCCGGATTAGCCGTATCGACTATTGCCAATTCTTTGCTTGAGTGGGAGTCTACTACGCTTTCCAATGTCGGATTAGACATTACGTTGTTGAACAATCGTTTGAACATCGAATTGGATTTATACGATAAACTTACCGACGGTATTTTATATAAACCCAACATCAATCCAATAGCAGGTACCGTTTCGGGTCCGCGTATGAACATAGCCAAGGTAAACAACCGAGGCTTTGAAACCACGATAGGTTGGCGCGATAAAATCAAAGACTTCTCTTATGCAATATCCGGTAATTTTGCGTACAACAAGAATGAAGTAACCAAATATAAAGGAACATATGAAGCGGGCTGGGTAGAAGACGAAAGTGGAAACAGAACTTGGATATCGAATCTCGGTGATGTTTCTACCGGTACTATCAACAGGGTGGTAGAAGGAAAGACCATCAACGATTTTTATTTAAAAACCCCTTATAAAGGCGATGGCACTTATTTTGACGCAGAGGGAACAGTAAATCCCAATGGAGGTCCCAAAGACGGTATGATCCGCACGGAAGAAGATATGGAATGGCTAAAAGCCATGATTAAAAACGGAGCTATTTTCTATCCCAACGGAACAGCACCGGCAAACGCCATCAGTAAAACTAAAATCTGGTATGGAGATTATATCTATGCCGACAATAATGGCGACAACGTTTACGGGAGTTCAAACGATGAATTTTTCCAAGGCATATCCAATCGTCCGAAATATAATTTCGGCATGCAGGCTTCCGCTTCCTGGAAAGGTTTTGATTTCTCCATGAACTGGGCGGGAGCTACGGGTTTCAAGTTGTATTGGGCGCCGGCTACGGGGTCTAATGCTTCGGCGCTCCGTGTCGGGCTTGCCGTACCGATGGAAATAGCCAATAACCATTATTTCTACGATCCGGATAATCTTGAAGATCCTCGCACGAATCTGACTGCTAAATACCCTCGTCTTGTCAACGGAGAAACGGGTTATCAACTGCATACCTCCAGCACTCTCTATTTGCATGACGGCAATTACCTGAAACTAAAAAATCTCACCGTGGGATATACGATTCCCAAACAAATCGTTAAACGATATTTGTTGACAGAGGACATCCGGTTATACGTATCGGGAGAAAACCTGCTGACTATTACCTCATTTCCCGGACAAGACCCTGAAATGGGAGCTACCCCCGGTTATACTTCAATGAGACAATTTGCGTTTGGCGTTAATGTTACATTCTAAAAAATCAATATGACTATGAAACGAATAAAGTATATCTATATATTATCGGCAATAGTTCTGCTTGTTGCCTGCCAGGATGATTTGCTGGATACCAATCCTTACGACGCTGTAAGTTCAGGCAAGATGTGGACATCGGAAAGTTTGGTAGACCAGGGAGTAATAGGAGTTTATAATATTCTCCGTGAAGGAACCGTAGGTTTGGGGCTTTATGTTTTCGAGGCTTACGGTGTGGCAGCGGACAGTCGCGACGTTACGGTTTTGACTAGCGGTAATGCGATTCCGAGTACCGGCGTTTTTCTGGATTATTGGAAAGAACACTATGAAGGAATTCACAGAGCGAACGACGCTATAAAAAATCTACCGGAATCTTCGGCTGTTTCCGAAGAGAAAAAAGCTCGCCTAATAGCCGAATGCAAATTCCTGCGCGCTTATTTTTATTATAAATTGAACTTGGTTTACAAGGGTGTGCCTTTGTACCTGGAGCCCTTAGAACTTGCGGATTTGACAAGACCCCGGGAATTAGAAGAAACGATATGGCAAACGGTCATTACCGACCTGACTGATTGTATTGCCGAACCAAACTTGCCCAATCGCTACGAAAAAGGCAATGCCAACTACGGTCATATAACCAAATCTGCCGCTTATGCGTTGCGAGGTAAAGTCTATCTGTGCACAAAAGAATGGAGTAAAGCGGAAGCTGATTTCAAAAAAGTCGGCGAATTGGGACATAAATTATTTGAAGGCGGTTACAAACAATTGTTCAAAGAAGCTAACGAACAATGTGAAGAAATGATTTTCTCCGTGCAATGTACGGGCGATCAAATCGGAGCCGACGGCGCTACCGGTACTGTTTATTACGGAAATCAAATGACTTTTCGTTTCGGTAGCCGAGTAGCCGCTAATACCACCGGGGCAGGTGGCGGAGGATGGAATACTTATTTAGTAAATACGGATTTTGTGGATACTTACGAAAACAAGGACGGAAGGAAATTTAATTGGGATGATGTTATTTCGAATTATACCTCAATGACTCCGGCGGAAAGGTCTGTTTACTTCTTGCGCAACGGGCTGCAACCCGGTGAAATAACTACTTTTAGGAATGCAGGAGCCAAAATGGATGAATACGACCCATCGAACAATGAGGCGCGAATAACAGCCGCTTATACAAATCGCGACCCGCGTTTGCTGGCAACGGTCATCACTCCGTATTCCACTTATTTAGGGTCTATGGTTGCAGCTGATTATACTTTTACATTGCGCTGGCCATATCGTTCCGATGCTGAACCTTATTTAGATATAAGAACGGACACGAACACCCGTTTCTATTATCTGTTCCGCAAATTCGTGGGGGAAGGAACAGCGGAAGTTCCGCTCCGTCGTTGCTCGCCTATTGATGTTCCGTTGATTCGCTATGCCGATGTGGTATTGAGTCTGGCAGAAGCGTTGAACGAACAGGGCAAGACGGGAGAAGCCATTGCAGAGGTTAATAAGGTACGCAAGCGCGCGGGATTGGCTGAATTTGGCAGCGCCGCTTACGAGGGTATTCCGGTTGGCGGACAGGATGATGTAAAGGAACGTATTCAAAATGAACGTCGCTGGGAATTTGCCGGTGAAGGAGTGAGTTTCTTCGATGAGTTCCGTTTGAAGACATGGAAAAAAACGAAATTTGGCGATGGTTCGACAAACGTAGGTTTAAAGCAAGTTTGGGGTGATTTACAACGTCAAATAGCTTGGGCAGGCGATCAACTATGGGCTTGGCCGATACCTCTGACGGAACGGCAAATGAATAGCGCTTTGGAACAAAATCCAGGATGGATTGAATAAGGAAGAAGTTTTTAACTTCCCAAACGAGGCTGTCCAAAAAGTCGGAATTTACACCGAACAGCATTGTAACTAATTGATAATCAATATTACAATAGAGTGAAAAATAGACTTTTTGGACTCCCTTATACTTCGTAATAAACAAACAAGCGTACTGGAATAAGGAAGATAAAGGCAATCCATACTAAAACTATTCTGAATGGATACGTGAAATACGTGGAAACAGGCACGAATATTTGAAAAGAAACTACAAAAATGCTTGTTTTCACGTTTTTTGCGTATTTTTGTCATATAAAATTTGCATTTGTATGAAACGAAATTATTATTATTTTATCTTGTTATTTTTTGTTTTTGTTCTATCCTGTCAGGATAATTATCCGGACTATGAAAATGTAGAAAATGAAACACCGGCAGACCAGACTTTTCTCCATGAAGAATATATGAAGGGATGGGTACGGGTGAAGTTCAACCGGGAAACGGGGGACAATATCCGTTTGGTAACAGGCGATCAACTATGGGCTTGGCCGATACCTCTGACGGAACGGCAAATGAATAGCGCTTTGGAACAAAATCCAGGATGGATTGAATAAGGAAGAAGTTTTTAACTTCCCAAACGAGGCTGTCCAAA
>SNRY01000217.1_pt1 | contig 21110 bp, 13 predicted proteins | sample 4693421 | NCBI WGS metagenome assembly SNRY01 (sample SAMN11003215, study PRJNA524138) | termite gut metagenome | isolation source: Bacteroidetes bacterial symbionts from single cell of protist host amplifed... | host: Streblomastix strix ... | reverse complement strand
TGATGAATGAGATTGCTGCTATCAAAGATGCCATTCATCCGAATGAAATACTTTTCGTTGTCGATTCGATGACGGGACAAGATGCTGTGAATACGGCTAAAGAATTTAACGACCGTCTGAATTTCGATGGCGTAATACTTACCAAATTGGATGGTGATACTCGTGGTGGTGCGGCGCTTTCTATCCGTTCCGTTGTAAACAAGCCTATCAAGTTTGTAAGTACGGGGGAAAAGTTGGATGCGATTGACCAATTTCACCCTTCACGTATGGCTGACCGTATTCTCGGTATGGGTGATATTGTTTCATTGGTAGAGCGTGCCCAAGAGCAATATAACGAAGAAGAAGCCAGACGTTTGCAAAAGAAGATGGCTAAAAACCAATTCGATTTCAATGACTTCCTTTCCCAAATTTCCCAAATCAAAAAGATGGGTAATCTCAAAGACCTTGCTTCCATGATTCCCGGAGTGGGGAAAGCTATTAAAGACATTGATTTGGACGACAACTCTTTCAAAAGCATTGAAGCTATTATTTATTCCATGACTCCAAAGGAGCGTGCCAATCCCGAAATGTTGAACGGTTCGCGTCGTACCCGCATAGCCAAAGGAAGCGGTACAAATATTCAGGAAGTGAATAATCTGTTGAAACGGTTTGAGGAAATGAAGAAGATGATGAAAACGATGATGAAGCAAAAGAGATAAGAAAAAGAAAGCAATTGCTTGAGCCGTATTTTTGGAAATCTGACAGTAAAGTTGTATATTTGTAATGTGCATGTTGTGTACAGTACTAAGTTCGGTTAAAATTAGAAGCCTTACGTGGATAGAATAATGTTTCATACGCAAGAAAAACGCGAAAAAAGACTTGACAATCCCGGACTTTGTATTAGAAATAATGCATGGTTGGGGCATGGTTACTACTTTTGGGGAGAGGAACGAGATGCTGTAACATGGGGAAACGATTCCAAAACAAATACTGGAAGTTATGAGATTTATAAAGGACATATTGTTAGTGATGCCTTTCTTGATACTGTTTTTAACGAAAAGCACTACCAGTTTTGGGTGGAACAGATAGAAAAATTTGCTAACTATTGCATAAAAAAGATAGGTAAACAGCCTAATAAAAAAATGATTTGTGATTATTTCAATAGAAAAGCAAAATGGGTGTCGGAATTAGAGGGTATATTATTTGCGGACTCTCCGACAGGGAAGAATTCTTTAGTGGATGGATTACCGTATAGAAAAAGAATTCAGGCAGTGATTTATACATTGAGTTGCTTGCAGCGTTTTGATTTTTACAAAGAAGGTAAGTGCATAAAATTAATAGATTAAGAGTATGTTAGACTTAGACAAATTAGCAAGGATGCTTGATGAGGCATTAGCCAAAGAAACCCCTGAAAGTTTGAATAGGTGGTATAACGAGCAAGTGATGCTTGATATGGAAGGATTTTTGGATGACGTTGTTTTGAAAGACTCCTTGCATATAACCGGTACCGAATTATACATAACTTCAGCTAAACTTGAACATGCGGCATACCATGCAAAAACAGAGAATGAATCTGATGTAACTAAGCACAATTATATATTAGCAGCATAATGGAAGTAATTAATCAGCAAAAGTTAACTTTTGAAGGCGTGGATATAATAAATGTGCACTTTGAAGCTAAAAAAACAAAGGAAGCCGAAATGTCTATCCATGTTGATTGCAAGCCATTGGCTGCGATTCATAAAAATGACAAGAACAAGTTTAGTATTATAATGGATGTAGATGTTTCGAGTGAAAGTTTTTTTACCTTTTCGTTACGTGCCATAGGCAAATTTAAACTTAATGAAGAAACAGATGAAACTTTAAAGAACGAATTTATAAAAGCAAATGCAGTAGCAATAATGTTTCCATATATCAGAGCGTTCATTGCTACATTTACTGCCAATTTAGGTAATGTTACGGGAGCGCTGAGTCTACCGACTATGTTTTTTGAGGGAAATGTGGATACTGTTGACGAATGGGAAAGTAAAGAATTAGAATAGTTCATCCATAAATAACGAATCTCATTTTCCGAATAGGATTTAAAACAGTATAAGTATGCCCGAACAGAACAAGATAGAGAAACCCGGAACCGTTATTTCCCAACAAATCAAAGAAGAGATCGCTGCCGAAGTAACGAAGATAGTTGCGTCGGGTGGTAAACGTCCCCACTTGGCAGCAATCCTCGTGGGACATGACGGAGGAAGTGAAACATACGTGGCATCAAAAGTAAAAGCCTGTGCCGAATGTGGTTTTAAATCTTCTTTAATACGTTATGAAGACAATGTAAGTGAAGAAGAATTATTGGCTAAAGTCTGCGAACTTAACACAGATGCCGATGTGGACGGTTTCATCGTTCAACTTCCCTTACCCAAACACATCTCCGAACAAAAAGTAATTGAAACTATTGACTACCGTAAAGACGTGGACGGCTTCCACCCGATAAATGTCGGACGTATGTCTATCGGGCTTCCTTGTTACATTTCTGCCACACCAAACGGCATTCTGGAACTGATGAAACGCTATAAAATAGAAACCGCAGGGAAGAAATGCGTTGTCTTGGGGCGAAGTAACATTGTAGGTAAACCAATGGCTATTTTGATGATGCAAAAGGCGTATCCGGGTGATGCTACCGTTACTGTCTGCCATAGCCGTTCCAAAGATTTGGTAAAAGAGTGTAGAGAAGCAGATATTATTATTGCTGCATTAGGACAGCCTGAATTTGTTACAGCCGACATGGTAAAAGAAGGAGCAGTGGTTATTGATGTAGGTACTACGCGTGTGCCGTCGGATAAAACAAAGTCGGGATTTAAGTTGACGGGAGATGTGAAGTATGACGAAGTAGCTCCGAAATGCGCTTTCATTACACCTGTTCCCGGCGGTGTGGGTCCTATGACGATAGTATCGCTCATGAAGAATACTCTTTTGGCAGGTAAGAAAGCCATTTATCGGTAATCCTGACGATTATGAAACATTTTCTCCTTTTATTGTTCTTTCTTCTTTCTTTACCTTGCCGTTTTAACGCACAAGAAAGCAGTTTAACAGATACAATTGCCGGTGATACCCTTCATACCCTTCGGAAAATAACTTTATTGTTTGCCGGTGATTTGATGCAACATCAAGGACAAATAGATGCCGCTCGCATTTTTGGAAACGGATATGACTATACCGAATGTTTCAAATATGTAAAAAAGGAGATAAGTAAAGCTGATGTTGCTATTGCTAATCTGGAAGTAACTCTGGCAGGTACGCCATACACGGGTTATCCGCAATTCAGTGCTCCCGACGAGTATCTGACTGCCATTAAAGATGCAGGTTTTGATATATTGGTTACTGCCAACAATCATTCTTTGGACAGAGGGAAAGCAGGACTGGAACGTACCATTCGGGTGCTTGATTCTCTGCATATTCCTCACGCAGGTACATATATCAACGAAGAAGTACGTGCCGATACCTATCCTTTAGTAATCAAGCAAAACGGTTTCCGTATATCATTGCTCAACTATACTTACGGAACAAACAGTATTCAAGTAACCGCCCCCAACATCGTAAATTATATAGATAAAGAGATAATAGCAAGAGATATTGAAACGGCAAAAGCACAGCAACCGGATGCTATTATTGTTTGTATTCATTGGGGGGACGAATATCAACTGCTTCCTAACCAAACTCAAAAAGAGTTGGCAGATTGGTTATTGTCTCAAGGAGTTACTCACATCATCGGCTCGCATCCTCACGTAGTTCAACCGTTGGAACTGCATACGGACACGGTAAACAACACAAAGCATTTAGTTGTCTATTCATTAGGTAATTTTATCTCCAACATGTCCGCACCGAATACGGACGGAGGACTTTTTGTCAAACTTGAGTTGGAAAAAGACAGTGTTACTCGCGTAGGCAACTGCGGATACAGCATAGTATGGACAGCCCGTCCGTCTATTGCCGGAGTGAAGATTCACACTTTGTTTCCTGTTGATCATCGCCTGTCGTCCGAAGCCAATGTCCGTATGCGTCGCTTTGCGGAAGTTGCCCGTTCTCTTTTCAAAGAATACAATCAAGGAATTGAAGAATATTTCTTTGAAGAAAAATAGTTGAGAGGCATTGGATATAAGTTTTCTCCTCTAAGAAGAAACAATAACCCATTTGTTTCCCTTGTAAATAATTTAAAAATTGTAGATTTAAGTGAGTACATTTTGTTAGCACCTTCGTTTCCTTAAAAGCTATTAATTTATAATTTTTTGGTATCTATAAAAATGGAATTTTCTGATTATTGTTAAACCAGTTAACTGAGAATTAATGAAAAAGAAACGTAAACAAATGTGTTCTTCATTGAACGTAATAGGAATTTGTCTCAGATATACTCCTATTATTTTAGGTTTGTCAATTGCACTATGTACATCTGCTGTTGTGAGTGCGAGAGAAAACGGTATTGAGATTTCCCAAAACATCAATCAACAAAAAACCATTCAAGGTCGAGTTATTGATGAAACGGGTGAACCTGTAATTGGTGCTTCTATAAAAATAAAAGGAACTAATACAGGTACAATTACTGACATAGATGGGAATTTTTCGTTTGATCTTCCTGCAGGAAAAAATGAAATTGAAGTTTCTTTTCTAAGTTATATAACAGAGGTTATAACCATAGGCAATAATACACGGCTTAACATTCGATTGCGTCCGGATATTCAAGCTTTGGACGAAGTGGTGGTTATCGGATATGGTACGGTGAGAAAGCGTGATTTGGCTGGTTCTGTGGCTTCCGTTAAAGCAACGGATGTGATAGGTGTACCTACTTCAAATGTAATGGAAGCCATTCAAGGTAAAGTAGCCGGTATTGATATTATACGAACATCAGGTGAAGCTGGTGCTAAACCTCAGATAACCATTCGTGGTAATCGTTCTATCAATGGAGATAACTCACCACTATTTATTATTGACGGTATTCAAGGAGGAGCTTACGAAGATTTGAATCCCAACGATATTGCTTCTATGGATATATTGAAAGATGCCTCTTCTACTGCTATCTATGGAGCACAAGGAGCAAACGGAGTTATTATCATTACCACTAAGAAAGGAGAAGCAGGAAAAGTAAAGGTTAACTATGATGGATATTGGGGTACTAACAGTGATGTACAATATCCAAAACCATTAACTGGCGATGCTTTTATAAATTACAGGAGAGAGGCATATCGTACTGCCGGTCTTTGGAACGGGTCGGATGACGATATAAAAGCATTCTCTTCCGAAGAACTCCAAGCTATCAGAGACAATAAATGGATAAATTGGATTGACTTAGTGACCCGTACAGGAACACAACAAAGTCATAATGTATCTGTGCAAAGTGGAACAGAAAAAACAAAAGCATTTTTATCGTTAGGATATTTTCAAGAACAAGGTATTTTTCCCAATGATGAAGCAAAAAGATATACAGCCCGTATAAATGTGGATCAAACAATCAATCAATGGGTAAAAGGTGGTCTATACAGTCAGTTTGCCTATTGGGACAAAGACCAGATAAATAAATCATTACTTTCTAAAGCGGCTGTTGCATTTCCCTTAGCTACTCCTTATGACGAGTATGGTAATATAAACCTTTATCCGATGGTGGGAAGAGCTGATTCATACAGTCCGTTGGCTGATTATGTTGAAAATAAGGCATACAGAAATGAAAAACAACTTAATACTACATTAAATGCTTATTTGGAAATCAATCCACTAAAAGGATTAACCTATCGCTCTAACTTAGGTGCTAATTTAGGTTTTACGAGAAGCGGAAGTTATTATGGGAAAAATTCGCTGAAGCAAACTACATCTCCGTCATCCGCATCAATTAATAATAATAATTCATATTACCTCACATGGGATAACGTGATTACATATAAACAAGCGTTTCATGAAATTCACTCTTTAGGTTTCACTGTATTATCAAGTTGGACAAAATACGTGAGTGAAGAATCAGCAGCATCTAATTCTGAACAATCTGAAGATTCTTACTTGTTCTACAATCTAGGTGCTGGTAATGCATCTCTGAATAAGATTTCTTCTGGATACTTAGGAAAAGAAACCATGTCTTATGCTGCCCGTGCTGAGTATAATTTATTAAACAAATACTTGCTTAATGCAAGTGTGCGTCTGGACGGAGCATCTCAATTAGCCAAAGGAAACAAATGGTGTGTATTCCCATCTATTTCCGGAGCATGGATTATAAGTGAAGAAGCATTTATGAAAGAGATAAATCAATTAGATAACTTAAAATTGAGAACCAGTTGGGGTATTAGTGGTAATGCGGCAGTGGAGGCTTATGCTACACAAACAGGCATGCAGAGTTCAGACTCGTGGGGATTTGGTGGTAAAGCTGCTCCAACTTATAAATACTCAGCCAATGCAGGCAATAAAGATTTGACTTGGGAAAAATCAAATACCTATGATATCGGTATAGATTTAGGCTTGCTTAAACGAATCAGCTTTTCAGTTGATTATTATCATACAAAAACAACAGACATATTGATGAAACGTGAAATGCCCACTGCTCTTTATGGTGTGGGTACTACTATGTGGCAAAATATAGCTGCAACAGAGAATAATGGTATTGAACTGTCATTGAATACGATAAATTATAAAACAAAAGATTTTGAATGGTTGTCGACAATTACTTTTTCAAAAGACAATGAGAAAATCACGGCTTTGATAGACGGAAGAAATATAATTGACCAAGATGATGTGGACTATTCTCTGTTGCTAGATAAACCCATTAAGTCATGGTGGAACCTGAAAAAACTTGGCATTTGGCAGACAAATGATACTGACATTAATGATTACAAGTATTACGGAACACCGCCCAAACCTGGTGATATCAAAATATACGATGCTACAAGTGACAAACAAATTCTAGATGACGATGAAGTTTACGTAGGGTCAAATACGCCGAAATGGGTCGGAGGATTTCAAAATTCATTCAGATATAAAGGTTTTGATTTAAGTGTATATATGTTCGCTCGTTGGGGACAAACCATTTGTGCTAAATATGTGTACGGATATAATCCGGCAGGTGCTATAAATACAGGAGGAATGCAAAATAATATTTTTAATACATTCGATTATTGGACTCCGGAAAATCCTACAAATGCTTTCCCAAGACCTGCATACAATACGATTTTACCCACTACCGCACGTTCGCTCTATTTTGTTGACGGTTCTTTTTTCAAAATAAAAACACTAACTTTGGGTTATACCCTTCCCAAGAACTGGTTAGATAATGTTCAGATAAGTAAGCTAAGAGCTTATGTAACAGCTAATAATCTATTTACAAAAGCCAATAGTGACTTACTAATGAATTATGATCCAGAAGGCAATGGTGGAGATGAAATGCCCTTATTTAAAACTTTTGTTGTCGGTTTATCCGTAACATTCTAAATTTTACGAACTGATTTAAATAAAATAGTATATGAATAAAATATTAAAAAATATGCTGGTAGGATTAGGTCTAATTACATTAGCCTCTTGCAATGATTTAGAAGAATATAATCCATCCACGTTATCGCTGCAAACATTAGTGAGTACTCCCGAAGGACATACATCCATCGTAAATCAAGCTTATAGAAACTTACCCTCTGAAATATTCGGGAGAGACGACGGACAACAAATGTTTGAAACAGGAAGCGACCTGTGGTATATGAAAGGAATGGCAGGAGCTCAGACATCTTCAGGTTGGGGACGTCAAATGATTGTTTATCTTCAGTTAAACGAAGATCAAGGTACAACCAAAAATATTTGGCAATTTAATTATGAATCCATTCGTATTTGTAACACAGCAATTCTTCATATAGATGAAGCAAACTATTCCTCAATAGATGTTCGCAATTCCAGAGAAGGTGAAGCACGTTTTCTTCGTGCATTCTACTACTTAATTCTCCAAGAACACTTTGGAGGTGAGAAAGGTATCTATCTTTCAACAGAAGAAATGAATGAGCCTATTTTTACAAGTGTACGTACACCAATAGAACAAGTCTATGAACTAATATTCACCGATTTAAATAAAGCAATTGAACTACTTCCTCTTAAACAGTCCGAACATGGGAGAATTGAGAAAAAAGCTGCTTATGGAATGTTAGCAAGATCATATCTATCTTATGGTTCATATTATAAATATAATAAGAATGATAACACTACGGCTAATAAATATTTTGAACAGACTAAGGAAACGGCAGAATACATCATCAATAATCAAACGACATTAGGTTGCAAATTATACGACAATTTTGAGGATATCTTTAAAAATTCTGACAACTGCGAAGAAGCCCTATATTACATGGTAAACAATGAAACCGCTACACTAAACGGATCAAGAGGATCGAGTATTTATACGGAGTTCCGTTGGTTCGATACAGATTATTCTACTTTGAAAGGAATGCAAAAGTCTTTTGAATATGGTCACGATGGAAATGGTCGGGTACGTCCTACTAAATATTTATTACAATTATTTGGACCTTATGATGGAAGATACGATGCCAGTTTCAACGAAGTATGGCGTTGCAATAAAGCAGGAGATGTTTTAGACGGAGCTTATTTGACGAAATGGGGAATAGACCTTAAATATATTGATCGCGAAGTAAATATTGGTGATATTGTAATGCAATGTACTCGTCAAAATGTTGATCCGGAAGAAGTCAAAAATAGACCATACATTTGTGCTCCTATTAATCTTATGTATGACGAGAACGGAATGATTCCTAATAGTGAGTATAGGAACTGTGCACCTACCTTAAAAAAGTTTTTAGACCCAAATCGCGAATCATCGACTACGAATCAATCAACCAAAGATCCAATTATCATTCGTTTGGGAGAAATTTATCTAATTGCTGCAGAAGCATGCTTTCATTTAGGCGATGAAAACAAAGCGTTAGGCTATATTAATATTCTTCGTGATCGTGCCGCATTATCTGGGCACGAAACAGAGAACAGAGTTACAAGTGTAGATATTGCCAATGCCTCATGCGGAGGAGGTTATATAAACTTCATTCTTGACGAACGTGCGCGTGAACTTTGCGGCGAACGTGTACGATGGAATGATCTTAGAAGAACACGAAAACTACATGAACGATTAGGTCCGGAAACAATTAATCCGAATATTATCCATTTTGAAAATCCGAAGCATTATCTAAGAGCTATTCCCATAGCTATTTTCTTAAACTCCATTTTAAATCCAAATGAATTCGGACAAAATGACGGTTGGATTTCCAGCACGATTTAGTGGAACAAATGTATTAATTCAACTGTAATGTTGATTTTTCGATGGAGTAATACCAAGAGTTTTACACTGAGACACAGGGGTACAAAGATTTTAAAATGATTAAATATCAATAACTTTGTGCTTCCATGTTTCTCAGTGTTATATAACCTACCATTCTCTAAGAAGTACGTAGCTTAGTTGGGTCCTTAGAAAAGAAGAACTTACAATATACCTTTCACCGTTTCCAGCATACCTTTTTGCTGAATAGAATCAAGGTTAACTTTTATTGCAGCTGTCAATCCAGGAATATTGTTCAGATTCTCACCCCAGATAAATTCGGCGGCGAGAACTCCTTCGGCTACTTGTTGAGTATTGCCGGTTGCCCAGAGTTGTTTTAATAAGTCCATAATTTTCGGATCGTCGTTTGGCGTAATATCCGCACCATCGGAACGTTTACCGCCTTTGTAGTAAGATATAATGGCTGCTAATCCGAGTATTAGACCTTTCGGGAGTTCACCCTTGCGTTCCAGATATGTTTTTACGCCTGGGAGATCGCGTGTTTGATATTTGGGGAACGAATTTAACATAATGCTGGTTACGGCATGGTCAACAAAGGGATTATTGAAGCGTTCCAATACATCTTCTGCAAACTTCTTCAACTCTTCTTTCGGTAAATTCAGTGTTTCCATCAATTCATCAAACATCACCTTATTGATGTATTTACCAATAACTTCATGTTGGCAGGCGTTGCGCACAATATCTACTCCCGACAGATATGCCACAGGAGAAAGTACGGTATGAGGACCATTCAGTAACGTAACTTTGCGTTCATGGTAAGGAGCTTCGGAGGGAACAAACAGCACGTTTAATCCGGCTTTATCGGCAGGGAATTCTTCAGCGATCTTTACCGGTGCTTCGATTACCCAAAGGTGGAATATTTCAGCCTGAACCACAAGGTTATCATCATATTGTAGTTTATTTTTAATGGCGTCAATGTCTTTGCGTGGGAAACCCGGAACGATGCGATCAACTAACGTAGCATATACACCGCAAGATTCTTCAAACCATGTCTTAAATTCGTTTTCTAAGTTCCAATGTTCGATGTATTGATAAATGGTTTCTTTCAACTTATGTCCGTTGAGGAAAATTAACTCGCAAGGAAAGATAATAAGTCCTTTGTTTCTGTCTCCTTTAAACGTTTTGAAGCGACGATATAACAGTTGAGTCAGTTTGCCCGGATAAGAAGAAGCGGGAGCATCATCAAGTTTGCAAGAAGGGTCGAAAGCGATACCGGCTTCGGTGGTATTAGAAATGACAAAACGCATATCCGGTATATCTGCCAATTTCATGAATTCGTCATTCTGTGAATAAGGATTTAATGAACGACTAATAACATCAATCATTGTTAGATCATTGACTGTCTGCCCTTTAACAAGTCCTTGCAAATTGACATGATAAAGGTTGTCTTGTGCATTGAGCATATCAACCATACCTTTCTCAATAGGTTGAACCACTACTACACTACTGTTGAAATCCACTTTTTGATTCATATTGTAGATAATCCAATCTACAAACGCACGCAAGAAATTTCCTTCACCAAACTGGATAATACGTTCAGCATACTTGTTTACCTGAGCAGTTTGTCTGTTTAATGTTTTCATTGTTTGTTGTATCTAAAATTTAGTAGTAAATAAAATCATGAATAGTAAATATTGTCCTGGATATTTAACTTAAAATTCTTATATTATTATTGCAAATATATCTGTATTAATTTGTTTTACCAAGTAAAATATGTAAGTTTGTGTTCGATAACGGTTAATAAAAATGAAAAAAGAATACGAATAAATATAAACAAAAAATACGATTACATGAAGAATTTTATGGACGAAAACTTCTTGTTGCAAACAGAAACAGCACAGAAGTTGTATCACGGACATGCGGCAAAGATGCCTATTATTGATTATCATTGCCATTTAATTCCACAAATGGTAGCTAATGACCATAAATTTAAGTCTATCACTGAGGTTTGGCTGGGAGGTGACCATTACAAATGGCGTGCTATGCGTACAAATGGCGTGAACGAACGCTATTGTACCGGTAAAGACACAAGTGATTGGGAGAAATTCGAAAAGTGGGCGGAAACCGTTCCTTATACCATGAGAAATCCGCTCTACCATTGGGCACATTTGGAATTGAAGACAGCATTTGGAATTGATAAAGTATTAAATCCGAAAACTGCCCGTGAAATATTTGATGAATGTAATGAGAAATTGGCTAAGCCGGAATATTCCGCTCGTGGCATGATGCGCCGTTACAAAGTCAAAGTGGTTTGTACCACGGATGATCCTGTTGATTCTCTTGAACATCACATTACCACCCGCGCAAACGGATTTGAAATTAAAATGCTTCCCACATGGCGACCGGATAAAGCAATGGCAGTGGAAGTTCCTTCTGAATTTCGCTCCTATATGGAGAAACTGGCGGAAATGAGCCAAGTAAGCATTTCTACTTTTGATGATATGTTAACTGCTTTGCGTAAACGTCATGATTTTTTTGCCAATCAAGGATGTAAACTTTCCGATCACGGTATCGAAGAGTTTTATGCGGAAGATTATACCGATGCGGAGATTAAGTCTATATTTAATAAGGTATATGGTGGAAAAGAACTGCCTAAAGAAGATATTCTTAAATTTAAATCAGCTATGCTCGTTATATTTGGTGAAATGGATTGGGAGAAGGGGTGGACACAACAATTTCATTACGGAGCTATTCGCAACAATAATAGCAAAATGTTTAAACAATTAGGTCCTGACACAGGATTTGACTCAATCGGTGAATTTACCACAGCCAAAGCTATGTCTAAATTCTTAGACCGTTTGAACTCTGCCGATAAGCTGACAAAAACAATTCTTTATAATCTTAATCCTTGTGCCAATGAAGTCATTGCCACTATGTTGGGTAATTTCCAAGACGGAACAGTACCGGGTAAAATACAATTCGGTTCGGGTTGGTGGTTCTTAGATCAAAAAGACGGTATGGAAAAGCAGATGAATGCTTTGTCTGTGCTTGGATTGTTGAGTCGTTTTGTGGGAATGTTGACGGACTCTCGGAGTTTTCTTTCTTATCCGCGTCATGAATATTTCCGTCGTACATTGTGTAATTTGTTGGGACGTGATGTAGAAAACGGTGAAATTCCCATATCGGAAATGGAACGTATTAATCAAATGGTGGAAGATATTAGTTATAATAATGCTAAAAATTTCTTCCAATTTTAAATATTGAGAACACACAATTTAAAATAAACAAAGATGAAAAAAAGATTTTATGTATCGTATCTATTGCTGCTAATGTTCATATTGGGAGCATGTACTGAAGAGAAAATAAGAGTGGCTTGCGTAGGAAACAGCATAACCTACGGAGCAAATATCCAGAATAGAGACAGTGATAGTTATCCTGCTGTACTCCAACAATTATTGGATAGTAATAAATATGAAGTCCGTAATTACGGGTTTAGTAGTCGAACATTATTAAATAAAGGTGACTATCCGTATATGAAGGAGGATATGTTTTCAGAAGCGTTAAACTTTCAACCGAATATTGTGGTAATCAAGCTGGGAACAAATGATAGTAAGCCACAGAATTGGCTGTACAAAGAAGAATATTCTCAAGATATGCAGGCAATGATTGATGCTTTTCGTGGCTTACCTTCTAATCCTGATATATATTTATGTTATCCGGCAAAAGCATATTCAGTAGAATGGGGGATTAACGACAGTATTATTGTGAATGATATTATACCTTACATCAATCAAATAGCAGAAACCAATAATCTTAAGATTATTGACCTGCATACTGCTACTGAAAATATGGAAGATAACTTCCCTGATAAGATTCATCCCAATGAAGAAGGAGCTAAAATTCTTGCAGAAACAGTTTACAAGGCACTTCTTATAGAATAATGTATTGAATTTAGTAATGTTTAATGTTGAATCGTAATTGCAATTTAACATTAAACATTATATGGTGTAGCAAATTATCTTAATCCCTTCCGTGACAATTTTTGTATTTCTTCCCACTTCCACACGGACATGGGTCATTTCTTCCCGCAACCTTTTCCGAACGGATAGGTTCTCTTTTTGCTTCCCTTGTATCACGCCGAGCAGCTTCTCCTTGTTCGGGATTACTTAAACTCTGTCTGTTCTCCCGATATTTACTCATATCCTGCCGCTTTTCGGGGGCTGCCTGACGTACCTGACTCGGATCTCGTATCGGTAATTGACCACGCATCAATATGGAAAGAGTTTGGTCATTTATCTTGTTGACCATCGCATCAAAAAGCTTGACTGATTCCAATTTGTATATCAACAACGGATCTTTCTGCTCGTAACTGGCATTACGTACGGAATGTTTCAACTCGTCCAATTCGCGGAGATTTTCCATCCATGCTTCATCTATTACATGGAGCAAAATTGATTTTTCAAAGGAACGTACAACTTCTTTGGATTCACTTTCATAAGCAGCTTTTAAATCACAAGAAATATTATACATCCGCTTACCATCGGTAATGGGGATTAGTATTTTCTCATATTGATTGCCTTGTTTTTCATATACTTCCTTGATGACGGGATTTGCTATCTGTGCTAGACGTTCCGACTTGCGTTTGTAGTTTGTCATTGCCGTCTCAAAGGCTTTTTCTGCTAGAATATCCTTCTTTTCATTGATAAACTCTTGTTCAAGAAAGGGTATGTCCATTGCTAATGTTTGCAGATATTCCACTTTGCAACCTTCATAATCGTTATCTTCGATAGAAACGGCACATCTGTCCCAAATCATGTTGGTAATATCCATTCCTATACGTTCACCCATTAGTGCATGACGACGCTTAGTGTAAACCACTGTTCGCTGTTTATTCATTACGTCGTCGTATTCCAATAAATGTTTACGGATACCGAAATTATTTTCTTCCACTTTCTTTTGTGCGCGTTCAATGGAATTTGAAATCATTTTATGTTCTATCATCTCACCCTCTTTAAAACCGAATTTGTCCATTACGCCGGCTATTCTTTCGGAAGAAAAGAGACGCATCAAATCATCTTCGAGTGAAACAAAAAATATCGACGAACCCGGATCACCTTGCCGTCCGGCACGTCCACGTAACTGACGGTCAACACGCCGCGACTCGTGACGTTCTGTTCCGATGATGGCTAAACCTCCTGCAGCAACTACTTCCGGACTGAGTTTAATATCCGTACCACGGCCAGCCATGTTGGTGGCAATTGTTACGGTACCTTTCATACCGGCTTTAGCCACAATATCCGCCTCTCTCTGATGCAACTTGGCATTGAGTACGTTATGTTCAATCTTGCGCATTGTTAACGTTTTACTCAGCATTTCGGATATTTCTACCGAAGTAGTTCCGACTAATACAGGTCGACCGGCTTTGACCAAATTTTCTATTTCTTCGATAACAGCTTTATACTTTTCGCGTTTTGTCTTATATACACGGTCGTTCAAATCTCTACGGGCAATAGGACGATTGGTTGGAATAACTACAACATCAAGTTTATAAATATCCCAGAACTCTCCCGCTTCCGTTTCAGCCGTTCCGGTCATACCTGCCAATTTATGGTACATGCGGAAATAATTCTGCAACGTAATCGTAGCGAATGTTTGAGTGGCTGCTTCCACTTTCACCTGCTCTTTGGCTTCAATAGCCTGATGCAGACCATCCGAATAGCGACGTCCTTCCATGATGCGTCCCGTTTGCTCATCCACAATCTTCACCTTGCCGTCAATCACCACGTATTCGTCGTCTTTCTCGAACATTGTGTACGCTTTCAATAACTGACTAATAGTATGTACACGTTCGGATTTAATGGAATAATTGGTCATCAAGGTATCTTTCTTTTCTATTTTTTGTTCTTCGGCCAAACTCGTATCAGCTTCGAGTGCCGAAAGCTCGGAAGCTATATCGGGCAATACGAACAGGCTTTGGTCATCGGACTTACCTGTAATTAAATCAACACCTTTATCTGTCAGGTCAACGCTGTTCAGTTTTTCATCAATAACAAAGTATAGCGGATCTGTCGCCTCGTGCATACGTTTGTTATTCTGTTCCATGTAGATTTCTTCCGTTTTCAGCATACCGACTTTGATACCTTGTTCACTCAGGAATTTGATAAGTGCTTTGTTCTTCGGAAGTGCTTTGTGGCTGCGATATAAGGCAAGGAAACCTTCCTCCACTTCTTTCTTGTCTTCCGAAGTGATTAACTTTCTGGCATCACTCAGATATTTGGTAGCCAATACTTTCTGTGCCTCTACTAATCTTTCCACTAACGGACGTAACTCTTCAAACAATTGATTTTCCCCTTTAGGCACAGGACCTGATATAATAAGAGGCGTCCGCGCGTCGTCAATCAACACGGAGTCAACTTCATCAACAATAGCATAATTATGCCGCCGTTGTACCAAATCGTTCGGACTGACTGACATGTTGTCGCGGAGATAATCAAAACCGAATTCATTATTCGTGCCGAATGTAATATCTGCCATATAAGCTTGCCGACGGGCATCAGAGTTCGGCTGATACTTGTCTATACAATCCACACTCAACCCGTGAAACTGATAGAGTGGTCCCATCCATTCCGAGTCGCGTTTGGAAAGATAATCATTTACAGTTACCACGTGCACACCGTTTCCCGTCAATGCGTTGAGAAATACAGGCAAAGTAGCAACAAGAGTTTTACCTTCACCGGTTGCCATTTCAGCTATTTTCCCTTTGTGTAACACTACACCACCGAAGAGCTGCACGTCGTAGTGTACCATATTCCATGTAATTTCGTTACCACCTGCCGCCCAATGATTTTGATAAATAGCGTTGTTACCTTCAATACGAACAAAATCTTTGGTTATCGACAGTGTACGGTCAAAGTCAGTAGCAGTAACTATTATTTCTTCGTTTTCGGCAAAGCGTTTGGCGGTTTCTTTTACAATAGAAAAAGCAGCAGGAAGAACTTCATCCAACGCTTTTTCGTATATCTCGAGAATCTTCTTTTCCGTTTTATCTATCTCCGCAAATAGCTCTTCACGGTCTTCCATTTCGGTGTGTTCGATGCTTGCTTTCAGTTCGTCTATTTTTGTACATTCTTCTTTGGTTGCATCACGAACATATTTTTTCAGCTCTTCGGTTTTGCCACGGAGAGCATCATTGTCAAGTTTGGCAATTTCCGGATAAGCGGCTTTAATTTCCGTCACCCAAGGTTGCACCTCTTTCATATCTCTGGCAGCTTTGTTTCCAAAGAGTTTTCCTATAAACTCGTTAAATCCCATATTTCTAAATATTTAATAAATCCATTTGAATATTCTCATCGCACATCTTCAAGCAATGTAGCCGTACAAGCATTGGGAGCACGTATCCTCATAAAATATGCCAATGTAGGGGCTATATGTTCTATTCCTACGGGAGTATTTATAATTTCAGACTTTGTTCCCCCGCCCATGAAGATAAGAGGAATTGGTGCATGAGCATACCGGACTATTTTGTTCAGCGTCAAATTATCATTTACTATGATCCAACCCGGAAGAACATCTATTATCAAATCTCCCGATCGGTGACGATGAAAACCATTCTTTATTTTATCAATATGCGGTGTCCACGCACCCAACAATAGCCCATGTGCCGAATAAACATTGTTCACTCCGCTGAATTGTATCAAGAAATCGGCAGATTTGTTTTGTATCTCTGCCAAACTCAGGCGTTTTTCTTCTATTAGCTTATGGTTGAGATATATTTGACGATTATAATAGGTTTCTACATATTGACCTTCTCCGTAAGTAGCCATCAAATAAATATTTAGCAAGGCAGCACAACGGTTTAGATAAAATTCCCCCGTAGGTATCTTATATTTGAGTAAAGCAGGAGCTTCCGGCTCTGCATATCCGGTAGAGGTGATAAAAAAGACTACGTTTTGTGTTCCGTATTTCTTTTCAACAAGGTTTATTATTCCGGCAATGTTTCTATCAAGTCTTACATAGGTATCTTGTATTTCCAAAGCAGCTTCAAGTGAACTCATATTATCATAAAGTCCTGCATAGTAGGTCAAAGAAAACAAATCAGGTATTTCATCCTGACCGATAAGACTATTATTTATAAATTCTTCTGCTAAAGCATTTACTTCGTCATTGACAAAGGGAGAAATAATGAAACGTTTATACTTATTAGACGTTTTGGTGCTTTCGAACTTATATTTAAAAGTATTCTTTTCCCATTCGGAAATCAAATAAGTATATTTACTTTCAGGTAAGAGAGGAGACCACACAAAACTATCAATTCGAAAATCAAGTGCTTTTTTGTCATTATATTGGCTCACCCATAAAGGGAAATCTTTGTAAAAAGTTGTTCCGCACCATTTTCCTGAACTGTTGTTCAGCCAAAAAGCGCCATTTCCGGAATGTCCGGCAGCAAAAATTGCAGTTTCGCGGAAAGGAGAAATAGCATATACCAATCCTTTACCTTGTGTGGTTATTTTCAGTTCGTCGGCAATGGTAGAAGTGAGCAATTGCATGGATGATGAATTCTCACTTGTGTAATTTCCCATATAAGCACTATCATCCGTACAATGGACGAGACGTAAAGTCGGTCTATCTATCCAATATTCGGAAATGATGCCGTTGGATGAGGGAGTTGTACCGGTGTACAGGGTTGCAACTGCCGATGCACGGTCGGGATTGGCAAAAGGGTATTCTACATTGCGGTAAATTCTTCCTTCTTTCCACAGACGTTTGAATCCGTTTTCACCGAACAAGTCGAAAAAGGTTTCCACATAGTCCGTACGCAACTGATCTATCGTTATGCCTACCACCAACTTGGGGGCAGAAGGCACCGGGCGGGCAGGCAAACCCGTAAATGTTAATATGGTAACTATAGAAGTTAAAACGTGTTTTTTCATTTGATCCTTTTATAACTCAAAATGAGATTGTTTGTCGATCGAACCAACAAACTAATCGCCAAAGGTAATACGGCAAAATTGATTCTTTGTGGTATAATAGCCCAAAGCACTATAAAAAGTGTTAAAACAATCACATTCAAAAGATGATACAAGCTTCTTTGCCCCTTTATTTCTCGTTGTATCACGAAAGGCAAACATAAAATATGAAACGGATGAAAAACAAATATCAAGTAATTGGGACTGACGGCAGGGTGTTCCGAAACGAATGACAGAAAGGCTACGATACACCCTATAATGCCACTTACACCAAACAACATCAAATCTATCCCCCAAAAATACTTTTGCTTTTTCAAACCGAAAAGGGTAGCGGAAACTATTATCACGAACAGCAGAAATGTAGTTTGTATCGGACTAAGAGGAAAACTGCCCGTAGAAGAAGCAATATCTTTCGCCTCAAGGAGAGTACGGGTATCGGATACGAGTGATCTTTGATTGCCTTCATTGTCCGTAATCACAGCAGAAGAAAAATAAGCCATCAAATATAATGGGGCAAACATCTTTTGACGATCGTCTGCCGGCTCATCTGCTTTCGACCCCAGACAAAAATCTATACCAAAGCGGGACCATTTGTGGTTGAGAGTACATTCATATATAATGTCTCGAAAAGTTTGTTTCTTATCGGTATTTATATAATGAACTTTGCCATCAAGACATTCTTCCACCTTGTCTCGCGGACGAGTGGCGCAATTATCAAACAGAAAATTATACCGGTATATACGGTTTTCTGGACGGCTGTTTTCAATCAATAATTCCGCCAATCTTGTTTTTTCTTCAGAAGTTAAGTTTAGTGTTTGTTGCCAGACGGCACGGTTATAATAGTCATACTCCATCGCAAAATTCTGATATTCAATCATTTCCAGCGAATAGTCCGTTTCCCCTTTTACAAATCGCCAAATAAAATTCGGAGCGTTGAAAGAGAATATACCGTAATTAAATACATAATCTATGTGTTTTTTCGGATATTCATAACGAATGGCTGTGTGCCCGAAGAGCGAATAAATTTCTTCGCCCGGAGCACATGTCAATGAACTTAGCCGGACAGAATCGGTATCAAACACATTTGTCGCCAGTATGGCATTGACACTAAATATGAAACCGATTGTGGCACTCAAAATCCGGCTGATATATCTCTTCATTGATAATGACAACAACATTAAATGTTGTGCGAAGATACGAAATTATTTCCTTGTAATGATATGTAAACACTAATTACTTACAGGCATTTTAGAAGAGGGGCTAAGAAACAAAGGAGCCGATTCAAATCAGCTCCTTTGTTTTATAAATTGAAAATAAACACTATACAAAAATATACAAAGAGATTGAGAAAGTAAATTATTTCAAAATCTCCGGTACCCATTCATCTACCCACTTCACAATGGGCTTCCCCATTTCACCAAATTGGATAGGTAACCATATATACCGCGCGTCAATTGGATGTCTTGGTCTCCATATATCAGCCATAAAAATATAACTGTCCTTTCCATTGTCATGCAGAGTTAAAATATATGTACTCTGTCCGCCAAATGTTATATTGGCATTTTCCCCTATACAAGGATTGGGATGTTGTGTCCACGGTCCCCAGATAGAAGGTGCGGAAAACATGCGGGCTTCATTAGGATCCCAACCCGTACAGCCCGAAGTAATGATCCAATAAGTATTATCCTTTTTGAAAATAGCGGGAGCTTCGTTATGCCCTCCGGGAGCTACACGAATGTATTTCCCTGAATGATCTTGATAATCTTCTGTCAATTCGGCTATCTGCATAGTTAGATTTTCTTCTGAAGCATAAATATGATAGGCTTTTCCATCATCATCTACATAGAGAGTCATATCTCGAGACATTTGTCCGCTTTCCAAATCACGTTGTACAAATAGTCCTTTTTTTACGGCATCAATCCATTCCGGTGTCCATGATTTGGGATAATCGGATACATTTAGTTTAAAACTACGTTCTTTTTCCGACATATTAAGAGGGTATATTCCGGGATTGACACGCTGTGAACGAATATAATGATAAGGTCCCGTAACATTATCACTTACAGCAACAGCGGCACGGGCAGCATTATATCCTTTGCCTTTCAACTCCAAATGAAACCACATCACGAATTTTCCCGTCTTCTCATTGTAGATTACTTTAGGACGTTCTATAACACTACCTTTTGCAATATCACTTTTATCATCGTCGGAAACGGAAAGTGCTATGCCTTCATACGTCCAATTACATAAATCTCTTGAAGAATAGCAAGTTACACCTACTAAAGCCGCACTTGTGCGTTCACTTTTATGCTCGCCAAACCAGTAAAATTTACCATTGTGTTGCAATATTCCACCACCATGAGCATTAATATGTACACCGTTGTTATCGGGCCAGATTTCTCCCGAACGAATGACATTCTTCTTTTGATAAACACGAACGTAGTCTATTTCATATTTTAAGGGGTATGCTTTCACCTCCGGTTCGCCTCCGTTTTGTCCTCCAATGGCAAGATTAAGGAGAATGTAATGCGGCTGTTTAAAGGGGTTTGCGTAATTACCTGCCTTGCCGTTGAGGGTTTCACTCAGCAACGTTTCGTTCAATAGTTCGTCATCAAGGTAAAGACGGATAGAAGTTTCGTCCCAATCCATTCTCCAAATATGGAATTTCGATGTCCAATCGGGGTCTTTAACTGTAAAATGTTCAAAAGGTATTTTCTCGCTGTCCCACTTGGCATTAAAGGGGCGATCCGTTCCCCAAGCCACATTGGCAAGAATATGAGGCACACCCTTGATGCGGTAATATTCCATAATATCTATTTCGCCGTTGGAAGGCCAGGGCATATCCTTGCCAAGCGTCCATATAGCAGGCCAAGAACCTC
>SNRY01000216.1_pt1 | contig 21125 bp, 19 predicted proteins | sample 4693421 | NCBI WGS metagenome assembly SNRY01 (sample SAMN11003215, study PRJNA524138) | termite gut metagenome | isolation source: Bacteroidetes bacterial symbionts from single cell of protist host amplifed... | host: Streblomastix strix ... | reverse complement strand
TACTATGGCAAACTTGTCTTTCCAAGAGATTGCTTACCGTGTGGCAGATGCTTTCTTTGGAGAAGACGTTCCGGCAGATACGTTGAAACAGATTGTATATGACACGCTCAGTTTCGATACCCCGATAGTAAAAGTGAAGGAGAACATCTATTCGTTGGAGCTTTTTCACGGACCTACCCTTGCTTTTAAGGACGTAGGAGCACGGTTTATGGCACGTTTGTTGGGGTACTTCATTCGCAAGCAAGGAGAAGAGAAGAACGTGAATGTATTGGTTGCCACGTCGGGAGATACGGGAAGCGCCGTAGCCAACGGTTTCCTCGGAGTGGAAGGCATCCATGTATATGTGTTGTATCCCAAAGGAAAGGTGAGCGAAATTCAGGAAAAGCAATTCACCACATTGGGACAGAATATTACCGCACTGGAAGTTGACGGAACATTTGACGATTGCCAGGCATTAGTGAAAGCCGCTTTTATAGACAAAGAACTGAACAAACATTTGATGCTGACTTCGGCTAACTCCATCAACGTAGCCCGCTTCCTCCCGCAAGCATTCTACTATTTCTATGTTTACGCCCAATTAAAGAAGTTGAATAAAGCGAACAGCGTTGTCGTCTGCGTGCCAAGTGGCAACTTCGGCAACCTCACAGCCGGACTGTTCGCCAAACGCATGGGGCTTCCCGTCGCTCGCTTCATTGCCGCCAATAATAGAAACGACATCTTCTACCAATACCTGCAAACGGGAGAATACAACCCCCATCCCTCCATCGCCACCATTGCCAATGCTATGGACGTGGGCGATCCCAGCAACTTTGCCCGCGTACTCGATTTGTACAATCATTCTCATACCGCTATTTCTGCCGATATAGTGGGAACAACCTTTACCGACGAACAAATTCGAGAAACAATGAAGAAAGTGTATCAAGAAACACGCTATTTGCTCGACCCACATGGAGCTTGCGCTTATCGCGCCTTGGAAGGTTTGTTGCAACCCGGTCAAACAGGGATATTCCTCGAAACAGCACATCCGGCGAAGTTTCTCGAAACGGTGGAAGCGATTACCGGTACTAAAGTGGAAATACCTGCTAAACTGCAAAAATTTATGAAGGGTGAGAAAAAAAGCATATCGATGCCCAAAGAGTTTGTGGCTTTCAAGCAATACCTGCTCCATCTTTAATGAGGTATTTACCTGCCGAATGGTATCTGCAAAGTGGTATTCAATTGACTTGGCCGCATGAGGGAACGGATTGGAAACCCATGCTGGCTGAAGTGCAGGAGTGTTTTGTTCACATTGCCCGTGAAATAGCTAAACGTGAACGCTTGCTTATCGTTGCCCCAGAACCTGAAAAGGTGAAGCAAGTCTTGACGAATCCCAGTAATGTTTCTTTTTTACAATGCCCCACGGATGATACTTGGGCGAGAGACCACGGAGCGATAACGGTGTTGGAAGACGGGGCGCCCGTTTTGCTTGATTTCACGTTCAACGGTTGGGGATTGAAGTTCGCATCCGGCAAAGATAACCGGATAACCCGTCAGGCTGTGGAATGTGGTATGTTGAAAGGGAGGTACGAGAACCGGTTGGAATTTGTTCTCGAAGGAGGTTCGATAGAAAGTAACGGGCAGGGTACATTGCTCACTACATCCGCCTGCCTGCTTTCCCCCGGTCGTAACGGGCAGATAACGCAAAGGGAGATAGAAAACTATCTTCTCCCCACATTCGGACTAAGGCAGATACTGTGGTTGGATTACGGTTATTTAGCCGGAGATGATACCGATAGCCATATAGATACGCTGGCGCGTTTCTGTTCGCCCGATACCATTGCTTATGTAAAATGTATCCATCCGAGGGATGAGCATTACGAGGCTTTATTAAAAATGGAAGAGCAGTTGAAGTCCTTCCGTCTGCCGGACGGCAAGCCCTTTCGGCTATTGCCCCTTCCTATGGCTGAAGAAATAATAGAAGCAGACGAGCGCCTGCCTGCTACTTATGCAAACTTTTTGATAATGAATGAGGCTGTGCTTTATCCCACTTATAATCAAATGAACAATGACGAAGAGGCAAAGGAGGTATTGCAAGAGGCTTTTCCCAAACGGCAGGTTATCGGCATTGATTGCAGGGCGCTAATAAAACAGCACGGGTCGCTGCATTGTGTTACCATGCAGTATCCGGTGGGGGTGCTTTAAATTAGAGTTGCTCCAAGTTGTCAATGTTGTCGACTAAAGAACCATTCCCTGCTTTTTCGCGGGCATGGGCATATTGATAAGCCAACCCCACCGTTACGAATATGCCGGATAGATAGCTTCCGAACGCCATGATGACACCAAATGCGTAGTGCATCAAACTGTATCCGGTGGAAATCGCCGTTTCGTCTTGCATGTCACTCAAAAGGAAAATGTATTTCACCACAGAAGTAGCAATCCACGGTATGGAGACAACAGCGCTTACTATACTGCTGATAACCCCCATAATGATGAAAATGATAAGTACTCCCATCCACGTAGCAAAGCCCAAACGGAAGGTTTTGGCAAATGCCCGCATGATGCCTATTTCTTCAAACAAATAGACAGGGGTAAAAAGGAGTAAAGGTATCGTGCTTGCAACAAATAGCGGAATACTTACAAGCAAGGTGTACCGGCTCACCACTCCCAGTAAGACAATGACCCCACCGGCTAAAGACAGAATCACGACGGTGAACAACATCACAAACAAACCACGCTTCAATCTCTTCAGTAATCCCGGCTTTAAGCCGGCAAAGGCAATACCGGCTAAACGCTCTTCACGCTCGTTGTATTTCGCCATCAAAGTATATACTATGGATATAGACAGCAGGCTGCCTGCAAGCCCCAACAGCACCGTCAATCCGTAATTTACAAAGAAGACTGGTCCGTAGGCGAGCCAATTGCCCGCGTTTTGCACTGTTTGCGGGTAATATATCAGGTCTGTTATTGCATTCACGGTGATTGCCTGTATCAGGCAAATAGGTAGTATCAAGTACGCGGAATACTTTAGTAACACTTTCCAGTTCTCTTGGATAAACTCAAAGGTAGCGTTTATCTTTTCCGGGAAGGAACGCTTTGCATAAAAGATAATCTTAGACTCTTGCGGATTCATGATGTTGTTCTTATTGGGTAAATAAACAGATTGCTTTTTCCCTTTCCCTTTACTTTTGCCTGATAAATACGTTTACCGGCGTTCCTTTCAAGTTCCACTTCTCCCGCATCTTGTTTTCAAGAAAGCGTTTGTAAGGCTCCTTTACATACTGTGGGAGGTTGGCAAAGAAGACAAAAGAGGGTATTCGCGTGTTGGGCAATTGAGTAACGTATTTAATCTTAATGTATTTCCCCTTTACGGAAGGAGGGGGATATGCTTCGATCAAAGAAAGCATTTCTTCGTTCAAGCGGGAAGTGGAGATTCTCAAGGTGCGGTTTTTATATACCTCCTGCGCCTCTTCAAGTACTTTCAATATACGTTGTTTGGTCAATGCGGAGGTGAATATAAGGGGGAAATCCACAAAGGGCGCGAAGCGCGAATGAATGGCATACTCAAATTCCTTTATTGCTTTTGTCGTTTTGTCTTCCACCAAATCCCATTTGTTTATCACTACTACCAATCCCTTTGAGTTCTTCTGGATGATGGAAAAGATATTCAAGTCCTGGCTTTCCACTCCGCGTGTGGCATCCAGCATCAGGATGCAGACGTCCGCATTCTCAATGGAGCGAATGGAACGAATAACGGAATAGTATTCCAAATCTTCATTCACCTTGCTCTTTTTCCGGATTCCCGCCGTATCCACCAAATAGAAATTAAAGCCGAATTTATTGTAACGGGTATATATAGAGTCGCGCGTAGTGCCTGCTATTTCGGTAACAATATTCCGCTCTTCGCCGATAAGCGCATTTATCAACGACGACTTACCCGCATTGGGACGACCTACCACTGCAAGCCGGGGAACATCTTCATCCGGTATTTCTTCGGCATTCTTTTTGAATGTATCAACAACTGCATCTAATAAGTCCCCCGTACCGCTGCCTGTAATGGCGGAGATACAAAAAGGGGTTCCTAATCCCAGCCGATAGAACTCGGCTGCATCATATTGCAAATCATTATTATCCGTTTTATTCGCCACTACGATAACGGGAGTTTGGGAACGCCGCAAGATAGAGGCAACCTGCGTGTCCAAGTCTGTCAATCCGTTTGTTACATCTACGAGAAACAAAATGACATCGGCTTCTTCCACAGCTATCAATACTTGCTTGCGGATTTCTTCTTCAAAAACATCATCCGAATTGACTACCCATCCACCCGTATCAACTACGGAAAACTCTCTGCCTATCCAATCGGACTTGCCGTATTGCCTGTCGCGGGTAGTGCCTGCTTCGTCATTCACAATGGCTTTGCGGGACTGGGTTAAGCGGTTAAATAAGGTAGATTTACCCACATTAGGGCGACCCACTATTGCAACTAAATTTCCCATAATTCTTAATCAAACTGATAACCGAAGTTCTTTAATTCTTTCTCCGAACTGCGCCAATCTTTATCCACCTTTACAAAGGTTTCAAGATATATCTTCTTGTCGAAGAATCTCTCCAGACTGCGACGTGCTTCGGTAGCCACTTTCTTCAACGCCTTTCCTTCTCTCCCGATAATGATTCCTTTTTGAGATTCCCGTTCCACGTAGATCACCGCGCGGATGCGTATAATCACTGCTTCTTCCTTAAAGCTTTCCACCGATACTTCTACCGAATAGGGTATCTCCTTGTCGTAATAAAGCAGAATCTTTTCGCGGATGATTTCACTTACAAAGAAACGGGCGGGCTTGTCGGTCCATTGGCTCTTGTCGAAATACGGGGGGGCATCGGGCAACAACTCCTTAATCCGCTTCAATACGTAATTGACATTGAATTTGGAGGTGGCAGATATGGGAACTATTTCCGCCAAAGGAAGTTGCTTTTGCCATGTCTCGACCAGTTCCGTGAGCTTCTCCTGATTGGTAAGGTCTATTTTGTTAATCAATACCAATACCGGAACCGTTTGCCGGCAGACTTTCTCCATAAACTCGCCGTTCTTGCCGGGAGTTTCCACCACATCGGTTACGTAAAGCAGAACGTCCGCATCCGTCAAAGCCGAATTGGAAAAGTTCAACATGGATTCCTGCAACTTATAGTTGGGCTTTAATACACCCGGCGTATCGGAAAAAACAATCTGCATCTCATCGGTATTGCAAATTCCCATAATCCGGTGGCGGGTGGTTTGTGCTTTAAACGTGGCAATGGATATGCGTTCGCCCACCAACACATTCATCAATGTAGATTTTCCCACATTGGGATTGCCCACGATATTAACAAAACCGGCTTTATGCATAAATGGGGTCCCTATTGGGGTACTCTGTCATATCCCCACTTTACATAAATGGCTCCCCAGGTAAATCCGGCACCGAAAGCCGTAAATATCACATTATCACCTTTCTTGAGTTTTTCTTCAAAATCCCATAAACACAGGGGCAAGGTGGCAGAACTCGTATTGCCGTAATGCTCAATATTGATCATCATTTTTTCTATCGGAATCTCTAATCTATTGGCTACGGCATCAATAATACGTTTGTTGGCTTGATGAGGTATTACCCACGCAATATCTTCTTTCGACAATCCGTTTCTTTCTATTATCTCGGCACAAGCATCGGGCATGCTGGATACGGCATATTTGAATACTGTTCTTCCTTCTTGGTAGATATAGTGCATACGATTGTCTATCGTAAAATAGGACGGAGGGCAAACCGACCCTCCTGCTTTCAAATGCAAAAAAGGCAACCCTTTTCCGTCTGTCCTTAAATAAGCATCTATGATTCCGTATTCTTCACTTGTAGGTTCAATCATAACGGCAGCCGCCCCATCACCAAAGAGAGGGCATGTGGCTCTGTCCCGATAATCGGTAACTCCGGACATCTTCTCTACTCCTATAACGATTATTTTTTGGTATCTCCCCGAACGAATAAAAGCTGCTGCTGTTTCCATAGCATAAAGGAAACCGGCACAAGCAGCCTGCATATCAAAAGCAAAAGCATTTTTTAAACCCAGTTTATCACATAAAATGGATGCTGTTGAAGGGAAAACATAATCGGGAGTGGAGGTGGCTATAATAAGTAAATCAATATCATCAGGATTGGTATTTGTTCTTTGTATCAATTGCTTGGCTGCCTTTCGCGCCATGTATGAAGACCCTAATCCTTCTTCATTCAGTATTCGTCTCTCTTTTATACCGACGCGTGTCATAATCCACTCATCGTCAGTATCCACCATTTTTGATATTTCGCTATTGGTCAAAACATAACTCGGCACATATCCACCAACTCCCGTGATTACTGCATTTATCTTTTCCATTAATTTTATTTTGAATTTGCAATATCCAGACACTCAACCATGACCAAAGAGGAAAATTCGCCCTTTGGTTATAATTCGGGTTATCGGGCATTCGGAGTGTCCCGTCCGAAACTTATACTGCTACTTCTTTCTCTATAGCAAGCTTGCCTCTGTAATACCCGCAAGCGCTACATACGGTATGATAGACGTGCCATTCACCACAATTGGAACAAATAGCCAATGTAGGAGTTACTGCTTTATCGTGAGTTCTTCTTTTTGCAGTTCTAGTCTTCGATTGTCTTCTTTTAGGATGTGCCATCTTCTTTCAAAACGTTTAATTGGTATCTACTATTTTCTTTAAATCATTCCATCTTGGGTCCATTTCATTTTCTCCGGCAGTTTCTTCTTCCACGCCAATATCTATATTTCCTGTTTCTTCGGATAAATCTATTTCTTCGTTGTCTGCCGCATCGGTTCTCAAGTGTTTACGCAGCTTACTTATCACGGCTTTATTACACTTCCCAGGCGGATGTATGTGCCTCATCGGAATAGCCGTTGCTATAAATTCGTACATAAACCACGCCACATTGATACTGCCTTCTTTTTCGGGAATAATTATCAGATTATCACTCTCTTCGGCATATTCACGCCCGAATTTTACTATTAATTTATCACCCGAAGATTCGACAGGTTGTTCCATTTCATCCAAACAACGGTCGCACGAAACGCGCACGAATCCCTCCGTCCTGAATTTTAATTCAAAGGTGAAGGATACTTTTCTTATCGTAACCGTAACTTTTACTTTTCCTTTCCGGATTTCAGGTCCGTCAATGTTTGCAAAGAAGAGGTTGTCAAGCAGATATTCATACCCGGCAGAGTCTGCCTGCATTCCTTTTAAATCTATTCTATATGCGTCAAACTTTCCCACAGTATTGCGTTACTGTTTATAAACGCCGCAAATGTATGGATAATTCTCTAAGTAATGCAAAAATCTATCAATAAATATTCCTAATGGCGATGCTTTCGCCTGTCTGCAATCCGAATGGCAAATTGGACACACAGAAACACCCAAATGTTTTCATTTAGGTGTTTTCCGGGAAATTCAAAGAAACGTATTTATTCGTTTTTAATTCTCAACTTTCAACTCCCAATTTATAACTTGTACAAATCTTCCCACCCCTTGCGCGGCGGTGTTCCTACAAGCAAAGCATTGGCAAATTCATTGTTTGTTATTTGTTTCGTGCGACTGTCAAAGTAGATTTTCGTATTCAGGCGTTGGGCAATTACCCCCAATGAGAATACTTGGCTCAGCGGACCATGTATTTCAAACGGCGAACGGGTTTTTTCCACTCCGCTGCATGACAGCAGGAAGTTTGCAAAATGGTTGGAAGAACTTTTTGGAACTTCCGGCAGCTTGGATGCTATTTCCTTTGCTTTTTCTCCGGGAATGATGGATAGGGTACTGCCATGGCTGCCTCCTTTGAAAACAAGGTCCTTGGTATAAATAATCTTCCCCGGATTCAATACTGCCGGCTTGGTCTCAGCCCCCATGTTCGTTGCCGGTATGTTCGGGTCAAGTTCCGAGGTACCGTATCCTGCCGGTATGGGAGGTTGATTGTCTACTCCGTCGTACCACGTTATGTCCACGGGAGGCATTCCTTTCCGTTGCGGAAAACGAAAAAGTATGGTGGAAGAGTACGGATAGAAATAATCGTTGTGCTCCGTCAGCTTCAACGGATTTACTTCGTAGGGCAGTCCTAATTCCAAAAATTCATGAACGGTGTCAAGTATATGCGCTCCCCAATCGCCCAATGTTCCCATACCAAAATCGTACCAACAACGCCATTCGCCGAGATGATACTTCTCGTTATATTCATGGTAAGGGACGGCGGACAACCACGTCATCCAGTCCAACGTCGGAGGAGTTGCTTGTTTTTCTGGGTATTTATAGATTTTAGTATCCCACCCGTGCCACCTGCGCGAGTTATTCATGTGGGCGGTTACAGCCGTTACATCTTTAATGATTCCTGCATCCTGCCATGCTTTGAACTGAAAATAGTTTGCTTCCGAATGTCCCTGATTACCCACTTGTGTTACCACATTTGGATATTTCTTTGCTGCCTGCATCATTAGTTCAGCTTCATAGAAGGTGCGCGCCATCGGTTTTTCCACATATACATGCTTACCCAATGCCATTGCCGTCATGGCAATCGGAAAATGTGAATGGTCGGGCACAGCGATGGATACCGCTTCAATTTCATTCCCAATCTTGTCGAACATCACTCTAAAATCTCTAAACTGCTTCGCTTTGGGATAATTACCCATTATTTTCCGGGTATGCGGTGCTCCCATATCTACATCGCACAGAGCAACAACGTTCATCAGTCCTGTTTTCTCAAATTCACCAATAATTTGCTCTCCCCTGTTACCAATGCCGATACACGCCATATTTATTTTCTTGTTTGCCCCTACAATCCGGCTGTAGCTTTTGGCATTCAGTACGTTCGCGGCATCGCCCATAGCAAGTCCTGCTGATGTCATTGCCATTGTCTTTAAAAATTTTCTTCTTGTTACCATGGTTCTTATTTATTTGAGTTCTTACTAATCAAAGATATAGTTAGGTATTGTCGCAGAGAGCTTTGAAATACCCGATTGATTCGGCAATGCCAAGAAAAGGGTCTTTCATGTCTTTTTCGTATTCGAGGCTGCACATGCCGGTATAGCCCACTTCGCGCATCATTTTAATGAGGGCTGGGAAATCTATTTTCCCGCGTCCTATTTCGATACCTGTTCCAGCTTTTGAATTGTCGGTTACATCCTTGATGTGCATATCGAAGATACGGGTGTGGTATTTCTTGAGATCTTCCACAGGGTCACAATTATTGCGCAGGTCGTGACCGATGTCAAAGCACATTCCCATACGAGAATCAAGTCCTTTGGTATGCTCCCATACATCGGTGGCATCGGGATAGGTTGCAATGTCGGGACCGTGGAGGTGAATGGCATATTGGAAATCATATTCTTTCACTTTTTGGTTCACATAAGGGAGGAGTTCATAGTTAGGAACACCCACAATGAGTTTTACTCCCACACGTTTGGCATATTCAAAACCGTCATCTATTTCTTTCTCGCTTTTCATATAGATGGGACCGACCCCATAACCGGTAACGCCGTGTGCAGCACATTTTTCGTGAAAGGCGCGGATTTCATCGTCCGTACTTTTGAACGGGAGGTGGAAATCTTTGATACAGAGGTAATGGATATCCAAACGTTCCAACGTTTTCAGTGTTGTGTCAAGGTCAAAGTTCAGGAATGTATAACCTGCCATTCCAAGTTTGAAAGGATTCACAGCCTTGAGCGTTTTGGATTTTGCCGGACCCGGCGTTGCGGCATTTACCAAAGAACCGGCTCCGAGAAGCATTGCACTAACAAAACTTTGCTTAAAAAAGGTTCTTCTTGTCTGTTTCATTTTCATGTAATTTTAATCCAACAAAAATACTTAATATTTCGGATTTTCAGTAACCCGACAAGGAGTTTACAAACCAAGAGTTCTGAACTCCTCCTCTCCTAAAAATTTAAAATATCCCCACAGCAAATGCCGAAAAATCTACACAAGCAAATTTGCCGTGAAGGGCAAGAATCGGACGGACGTCCGTGGCCGGTGAAATTACACCGCGGTGTAACCGGAATTGCAACGCGGTGTAATTGGAATCACAACGCTGTGTAATTGGAATTACACCACTGTGTAATCGGAATCGCAACGCGGTGTAATTTCAACCCTCGTTCGTCCTTACGGAAATCACTCTGCCGCTCCCGAAAATCTGACAAGGCGACCGGAAACAGGATGCCGACCGCAGGGGAACCTGACAATAGGGCGCAGAAAGCTCTTACAACTTTTCATTTTCAACTTTCCACTTTCAACTTTTCAGTGTTGATGGGGATTGCCGACGGTTTAACACTTGCAAGATTGCCGGCTCCACTGGCGCCGGAGTAAAAATAATGGACGCAAACTATTCAAAAACCCTCCCAAAAGTAAAAGAATGTATAACAGCACTACGGATAAACCTAAATATTATTTGTATTTTTGCCCGCGTTAATACAAAGAAAAAATGGTATGAGCAAACTCTTTATGCTGGCAGGTATGCTATGGTTGCTTGCTGCGTGCAGTGGCAGCGATGAAAGGAAAGCGGAGAAAAGGTTACTGTTAGCCCGTGAAGCTTTTGAGATTGGCAATCATAGTGAAGCCCGAAATCAGATTGACAGCGTGAAGATTCTTTATCCCAAGGCTTTTGAAGCGCGTAAGGAGGGCATCCGGATTATGCGCCAAATAGATTTAAGAGAACAGCAGCAGGGGCTTGTCTATTTGGAAAATACGCTAACCGAAAAGCAAACGGCATTTGAAGCTATCAAGAACAAGTTTGTACTGGAAAAAGATACCGAATACCAGGAGATGGGCAACTACTTTTGGCCTACCCAGACGGTGGAAAAGAATATAAACCGCTCTTACCTCCGTTTTCAAGTAAACGAATCGGGGGCAATGACCATGACTTCCATCTATTGTGGCGCGAGCTACATTCATCATACCGGCGTAAAAGTGATTGCTCCCGACGGTAGCTTTGCCGGAACTCCTGCATCAGAAGACAGCTATGAAACGTCCGACCTTGACGTAAAGATAGAAAAAGCCGACTATCCGTTAGGGAAGGATGGCAATGTGATTGGCTTCATCTATCTTAATCGGGATAAGAATATCCGTGTGGATTATCAAGGGGAGCGTGCATACACAACGACTATGGACGCAGCAGACCGCAGGGCGGTTGTTGAACTCTACGAACTCTCGCAAATACTCTCCTCCATTGAGCAAGTAAAGAAAGAAATAGAGGAAACGAACAGGCACATAGAATTTGTAAAAAGGAATATGGAAGGTGATGATACCGCTGAAAACAACCGGTAGACTTAAAAACAGTTAATAACCGCAGAGCTAACCAATTTATTATACTATCTTCGTAACTTAAAATAAGTTACTGATGCGAACAACGGTTACTTTGCTGCTTATACTTTGCTTCTATTCATCCTGTAAAGACATCCCGAAAGATTACAGACGAAAGAACTTTCTGGTAGAGGTTCAGGGGAATTTTCTCTACAAGGAGGATTTATACAAAGCGCTCCCTTTCGGGCTATCCAAAGAAGACAGCACGGCTTTTGCCAATAGGTACATTTACAATTGGATAAAGGACATTTTGCTGTACAACAAAGCCAAAAGCAATATTCCCAAAAGCTACGAAATTGATGTTGCCGTAGAGAATTACCGGCATTCGCTGATTATTCATGCCTACCAGCAAGAGCTGATTAAACAACGCCTTTCGGACGAAGTTCCCGAACAAGAGTGCATAGACTTCTACGAACAAAATAAAAATCTGTTTCTTCTTGACTTCTCGTTGGTAAAGGGGCTGTTTATTAAAATCCCCGTCACCGCTCCGCAACTGGACGATGTGCGCCATTGGTATAAAACGGAAACGTATGAAGCAGTGGAAAAGCTGGAAAAATATAGCTTCCTCAATGCGGTGAACTACTTGTACTTCTATGATAAGTGGATGCCGGTATCCGAAATATTGGGATACATCCCCCTGGACACCCCCAATCCCGAAGCATTTATCAAAGAAACGCTGCAGATTGAATGGCGGGACGATAGATTCTATTATTTCCTGAACATCAGTGAATTTTGCAGCAAGGGGGAGATAAAACCCTATGAGTTTGCAAAGACGGAGATAAAAGAGATGCTGCTGAATTGGCGACAGGTAGATTTTATGGAAGGCATAAAGGAAGACTTGTATCATCAAGCAGAGCAAAGGAATAAAATCATATATAATTATCAGAGAGAAGAATGAAGAAGTTTGTAAACTTTCGATTTGCATTTCCAGTTGTCTTACTGTTTGTGGTTGCAGGAACAAATGCATACAGTCAAGACAATGTAATTGACGAGGTGGTTTGGATAGTAGGCGATGATGCCATTCTGAAATCCGAAGTAGAGGAAGCCATAATGGATGCCCGGTACAATGAAGGACGCCGGTTTGACGGCGACCCGTATTGCATCATCCCCGAAGAGCTTGCCATACGGAAACTGTTCCTGCATCAGGCGGTACTCGACAGTATTGAAGTTTCCGAAGCAGAAGTATTCAAGCAAGTGGATTACCAAATAAACCAAAATATTCAAAGGATAGGGTCTAAAGAGAAACTGGAGGAATACTTCAATAAGACTTATACGCAGATTCGGGAGATGATGCGTGAGAACGTTCGCCACTACTTGACCATGCAAAAGATGCAACAGAAGTTGATAGGTGATGTTAAAGTAACCCCTGCCGAAATACGTCGGTATTATAAAGACTTGCCTCAAGATAGTATCCCTTACATTCCCACACAAGTAGAAGTGCAAATCATCACCTTACAGCCCAAGATACCGACAGAAGAAATTGAGAATGTAAAGAAGAAGTTGCGGGAATATACCGAGCGAGCCACTTCGGGCGAGATGGATTTCTCTACTTTGGCTCTGCTTTATTCGCAAGATAACGGGTCGGCTATACGAGGTGGGGAAATAGGTTTCAAAGGACGTGGAGAATTGGTTTCCGAATATGCCAACGTAGCCTTCAACCTGCAAGACTCCAAGAAAATATCCAAGATAGTAGAATCGGAGTTCGGCTTCCACATCATCCAATTAATTGAAAAGCGGGGCGACCGTATTAACACACGTCATATTCTGTTGAAGCCGGAAGTTTCCGGCAAAGATTTGGACGCTGCAAATGCAAGATTAGACTCCATTGCCAACGACATCCGCCTGAATAAGTTCTCCTTTGAATACGCCGCCTCCGCCCTCTCCCACGATAAAGACACACGCAACAATCACGGGCTGATGCCTAATCCCTATAACGGCACCTCTAAATTTGAGATGCAACAACTCCCGCAAGAGATAGCTAAGATTGTAGACCCGATGAACGTGGGAGAAATATCGAAAGCCTTCACCATGACAAATGAGAAAGACGGGAAACAAGTATGCGCCATCGTAAAATTAAAAGCAAGAATCAATGGGCACAAAGCAACCATCGCCGATGACTACCAGAGTTTGAAAGACATCGTAGTAACAAAGCGACAGGAAGAAATCATAGAGAAGTGGATACTCGAAAAGCAAAAGCGCACTTATGTGCGGATTAACGACAACTGGAAGAATTGTTCTTTCAAATATCCGGGTTGGATTAAAGAATAAACCACCTGCCGTATGCTAAAAGAAAAAAGGACGTATAGCTTTCCCCTTGTGGGTATTCTGTGCCTGTTTACCGTATGCTTTGCGATTGCTCAAGAGGTCAAAACCGAAAAGAAAAAGCGGGTGGACTTGCTGCACGCCGACACAGGACAGGCGGACAAGCTGTTTCGTCCGGATGTGCAAGTACTTATCGGTTCGGTAGAGTTGCGTCATGATAGCATGTATATGTATTGCGACAGCGCTTTGATTTATGAAAAAACAAATTCGGTCGAAGCCTTCGGCAATGTACGCATGGAGCAAGGGGATACATTGTTCATCTATGGGGATTATCTGTACTATGACGGAATAGCGCAACTGGCTATGCTCCGCTATAACGTAAAGATGATTAATCGCAATACGGAGCTTACTACGGACAGTTTGAACTATGACCGCATCTATAATCTGGGATACTATTTCGAGGGAGGAACCATGACGGATGAAGAAAATGTGCTGACCTCCGATTGGGGCGAATACAGCCCCGCAACCAAATTTGCCGTATTTAACCATGAAGTACAATTGGAGAACCCGCGATTTACGTTAACTTCGGACACCTTGAAGTATAGCACCCTGTCCAAACAGGCTACTATCCTGGGACCTTCCTATATCGTAAGCGAGAATAACCATATTTATTCCGAACGGGGAGTATATAATACTTCCGAAGATCAAGCGGAATTGCTGGACCGCTCCGTACTAACCAATGAAGGGAAAAAGCTCACGGGTGACAGTTTGTTCTATGACCGCCGTGCCGGATACGGGGAAGCTTTTGATAATGTACAGATGAATGATACGGTAAATAAGACGATGCTAACCGGCGACTATTGTTTTTACAACGAACGCACAGGAGCAGCCTTCTCCACTCATCACGCCGTTGCCGTGGATTATTCTCACGGAGACAGCCTCTTCCTGCACGCCGATACCTTGAGAATGAGTACGTATTACCAGAAGACGGATTCCATGTACCGGCTGATGCAAGCGTACCATAAAGTCCGAATGTATCGCCCGAATGCGCAGGGAGTATGTGATTCGCTGGTCTTCAATTCTAAAGATTCTTGCCTGACGATGTATTATGAACCTGTTCTATGGAGTGGAACGCAACAGCTATTGGGTGAAGAAATCAAAATATATATGAATGACAGCACCATTGACTGGGCGCACATTATCAACCAAGCCCTGACGGTGGAACAGAAAGATTCTATCCATTACAACCAAATAGCAGGAAAAGAAATCAAAGCGTATTTTGAGAAAGGGGACATGCGCAAGATAGATGTAATATCCAATGTAAATGTGGTATTCTATCCCGAAGACGGAAAGGACAGCACGATGATAGGCATGAATGTCTCGGAAACAAGCGTGCTGAATATGTACTTGAAAGAAAGGAAAATGGAGAAGATGGTGATGAGTCCCAAGTCCAACGGCACATTATATCCGATGGACCAGATTCCTCCCGATAAGTTGAGGCTGCCCACATACGCATGGTTTGACTATCTCAGACCGCTTAGTAAAGAAGATATATTCAATTGGCGGAGTAAAAAAGGCGACGACGCGTTGCGTAAAAGTACCCGCAAACCGGCAACTCCGCCTAAACGTGTAAATAAACAATAGGAGAACAAGCTATCATGGGATTATTCAATGCAAGAAAGCCTCGTCGGTTTAATCACCAGTATATTTATGTGGACGAGCATAAGGAAAAGCTAAACAAAATGGAAGAAGACGCCAAACGCGAGCTGGGCATCTTACCTAAAAAAGAATTTTCACCCGAAGACATCCGGGGAAAGTTCATTGAAGGAACTACACATTTGAAGCGCAGAAAGAAAAGCGGACGCAAGCCGGTGCATTTAGGGGTTATTCTTATTATGCTACTTCTCCTGCTCTTTTTGTGGCATTACCTGCTGACCGGAAACTGGAACATTTAATGAGTGACATTATCCATTTGCTGCCCGACTCGGTAGCCAATCAAATTGCGGCGGGCGAAGTGATACAACGTCCGGCATCCGTTATCAAAGAGTTGATGGAAAATGCGATTGATGCCCAAGCCAAGAATATTCATGTACTGGTAACCGATGCGGGCAAGGCGTGTATTCAGGTGATTGACGACGGAAAAGGGATGTCGGAAACCGATGCCCGCCTTTCCTTTGAACGACACGCCACTTCCAAGATACGCGAAGCTGCCGATTTGTTCGACTTGCGCACCATGGGCTTCAGAGGAGAGGCATTGGCTTCCATTGCCGCTGTGGCACAAGTGGAACTAAAAACGAGACCGGAAACGGATGAGTTGGGAACACGAATAGTGATTGCCGGGTCTAAGCTTGAAGTTCAAGAGACCGTTTCTTGTCCTAAAGGAAGCAGCTTCTCCATTAAAAATCTTTTCTATAACATCCCTGCCCGCCGGAGGTTCCTAAAACCCAACTCTACCGAACTGAATAATATCTTCACCGAATTTGAACGTATCGTACTGGTTCATCCGGACATGGCTTTTTCTCTTCGTCATAATGATTCCGAGGTTTTCAATTTGCCGGCAGCTCCTTTGCGGCAGCGCATCATCTCCGTGTTCGAGAAGAAGCTGAACGAACAACTGCTTTCGGTAAAAGTGGTGGATACGACTATGGTAAGCATTTCGGGCTTTATCGGCAAACCGGAAGCTTCCCGCAAAAGGGGGGCGCATCAGTTTTTCTTCGTAAACGGACGGTATATGCGGCATCCTTATTTCCATAAAGCAGTTGCCAACGCTTACGAGGGAATTATCCCCACAGGCGAGCAGGTACCTTACTTCCTTTATTTTGAGATGGAACCCAGCCACATTGACGTCAATATCCATCCGGCAAAGACGGAAATCAAATTCGAGAATGAGCCGTTCATCTGGCAGATTATTGCCGCTACCGTCAAAGAAACATTAGGCAAGTTCAATGCCGTTCCTTCTATTGACTTTGATACGGAAGGATTGCCCCACATTCCTGCCTTCAAGCAAAAGCAACCGGTAGAACCGCCTAAAGTGAACTATAACGAGAGTTTCAATCCTTTCAAGACCTCAGAACCTGTATATTCACGTTCGCAAACGGATTGGGAAAGTTTATACAACGGATTAAAGAATACCTCTGATGCGTTGTATCCTAACGAGCCTTTTATGGAGAAAAGTTCCCTGCATTTGCAGTTCAAAGGACGTTTTATCCTTACTTCCGTTAAATCGGGATTGATGCTTATTGACCAGCATCGGGCACATACGCGGGTACTGTTTGATAAATATATCGGGCAAATCCGGCGAAAGCAGGGGTTGTCTCAAAAAGTCCTTTTCCCTGAAGTATTGCAATTGCCGGCTTCCGAAGCGGTGGCGCTGGAAAACATTATGGGAGATTTGGTAAGTCTCGGTTTCGGGCTGGAAGATTTGGGAGAGGGTAGTTATGCTGTTAATGCCATACCTTCGGGTACTGAAGGTTTGAACCCTGCGCAATTGATACGCGACATGGTATATACGTCCATAGAAGAGGGAAACGATGTAAAAGAGGATATACAAACCCTGCTGGCATTGACTTTGGCGCGTGCATCCGCCCTTGTTTACGGGCAAGCGTTGAGCAATGAGGAAATGGTGAATTTGGTAGATACCCTTTTTGCCTGCCAAACGCCTAATTATACCCCGGACGGGCAAACGATTCTGACCATCCTTAAAGAGGATGAGATTGAAAGGCTGTTCAAGTAACGGTATCAATTACTGCCGTCCATTATTTCGCTCAATTCCAGCCAACGCATTGTTTTTCCATCTATCAAATCATTAATCTCAGGTAAACGCTTGGACTTCTCTGTGAGTACATCAGCGGATAGCGTACCGCTACAAAGAGATTCTTCGATGGTTTTCTTTTCAGCCTCCAGTTCGGCTATTTCCTTTTCTAACTGCTCAAACTCGCGTTTTTCTTTGAAAGTAGGTTTGTATTTATCGGTTGTCCGGATGCGGACGGCTTTTTTCTCCTGTAACTTTTCCGTATCTTTTTCCCCTTGCCGTTGGGCTTCTTTCCAGTCGCGGTAATCAGTGTAATTGCCCGGAAAGTCGCGAATGTCTCCTTGCCCGTTGAATACCAGCAAATGATCCACAACTTTATCCATAAAATACCGGTCGTGCGAAACGACGATAACGCATCCCTTGAATTGCTGCAAATACTCTTCCAGTACGTTGAGAGTAACAATGTCCAAATCGTTCGTCGGCTCGTCCAGAATCAGGAAGTTGGGGTTGCGCATGAGCACGGTGCAGAGGTAGAGGCGGCGGCGCTCCCCTCCGCTCAGTTTATATACATAACTGTGTTGCGTTTCGGGAGTGAAAAGGAAATGTTGCAGGAACTGCGAGGCGGTGAGCTGCTTGCCGTTGCCTAATTCTATGACCTCGGCAATGTCTTGCACTACTTCGATAACTTTCATTTGACTGTCGAATTGCAATCCTTCCTGCGAATAATAACCGAAACGAACCGTTTCGCCAATATCCAGCGTACCGCTGCCGGGCATTATCTCCCCGATTAAAATCTTGATGAAAGTGGATTTGCCCGTTCCGTTACTGCCCACGATGCCCATCTTCTCGTAACGTGAGAAGATGTACGAGAAATCGTCCAGTATCTTCACGTCGCCGTAACTCATGCACAGATGTCCGGCTTCAAATATCTTGGAGCCTATGTAGGAGGCTTTCACCTCCAGTTTCACGTTATTGTCTGCGATGCGTTGCTTGGCAATCTTCTCCAGATCATAAAACGCCTCTTCCCTGTAACGGGCTTTATGTGCGCGTGCTTGCGGCATCCGCCGCATCCATTCCAGTTCCGTGCGGTAGAGGTTGTTGGCGCGGGTTATTTCGGTAGTTGCCGTATCCATCCGTTCTTGCCGTTTCGCAAGGTAATAACTGTAATTGCCTTTGTATAGGTAGAGTTGGCGGTTGTCTATTTCCATGATTTCGGAACATACGCGGTCCAGGAAATAGCGGTCATGCGTAACCATCAGCAAACTGAGACCGGCGGTACGTTGCAAGTAATCTTCCAACCATTCCGTCATATCCAAATCAAGGTGATTGGTCGGCTCATCCAATATCAGCAGGTCAGGCTCGGTAATCAGCGCATTGGCGAGCGCCACTCGTTTGAGCTGCCCGCCCGAAAGCTGTTTTACCGGACAATCAAAGTCCTGTATTTTAAGCCGGGAAAGTATTTGTTTGGCTTTTTGTTCATAATCCCACGCCTTCTCTCTGTCCATTTGAGCCAGAATATCATCCAATCCGGGATGCCCTTCGGTTTCCAGACATTTTTCGTATTCTTTGATTAGCTCCACGATGCTGTTTCCTTGATGAAAACAGGCTTCGAGCACGGTCAACTCCTGCGGATACTGCGGATCTTGCTCCAAATATCCCACCCGGATGCCTCGCCGGAAGGTGATTTTTCCGGTATCACACCCCTCTTTATCCGCAATGATATTCAGTAAAGTAGTCTTCCCCGCACCGTTTTTGGCTATCAAGCCCACCCGTTGCCCCTGGTCGACGCCCAAGGAAATATTCTCAAAAAGGATAAGGTCGCCGAATGATTTGGTTAACCCCTCTACTTGCAGATTGGTCATGTCTTTAGCTTTTTAAGCTACAAACATAAGCAAATAGGGTGGATTCCTTCCTCTCCAAAGTTTAAAATATCTACACAGGGAATAGCAAAATAGTTATATGGCAGTAAGGAAAGTTCCGGCTTTGCTGCCTTATGGGATGCCGGATAAAATTTGGAAGGCTCTGTATTATTCTTTGATAAAATCATATCTTTGCCGCAGTAAAGACGAATGTAGATTATGATTTCCTTGCCGGATATAGTTTCTTATTCCATAGGTGGTACTTGCGTGGCAATAAACGCAGTATGGTTTATTTTTTGGAAAAGGCGGTTTAGCATGAAACACGAATATGAAAAAGAATAAGATAAGAAAATCAACTTGGGTAACTGTGGTATTGCTTATTTATGTATCCGTTATGGCTGCTTATTTGCTCCCGCGTAATCATGAAATGAGTAATACGGAAAAATACCTTACCTTTGCCGCCTCGTATGCTATTGTTATTGTTCTCTGGCTGGTGTTGCGGAAAAAGGAACAATTCCAGCAGAAACGTCGTGAGAGGGAAGGAAGGGAATAAATAGAATAATAAAAATTATATCGTATTTTTACTGATGTATTATTGAAATAGAACATTATATATACTTAATTAGCAATACCATGAAAGAATTATTGCTTTACACTCATTATTTCTCTACTCTAAATCGTAATCATTCACATATTAATGGATATGCACCACATAAACCTATATTATTATTAAGTGTTATTGATTGTATTGAAAAAGGTTATATAAATGACTCGAAAATATATATAAGTAGTAATGAATTAGTTTCCTGTTTTAAGAAGAATTGGGGAATATGGGTCAAAACAGATTATTGGGAAATGAATTTCCGATATCCTTTTTACCATATGTCTAGTGAACCATTTTGGCGGCTTGTTGCCAACATTGGGCACAAAATAGAAAACATTAAACCATTTAATGCTTTAAAGACAATTAACTATGCTTGCATTGACAATGAACTATATTTGATTCTATCAGACAATTTGCAGCGTCAAAAATTGAAACAAACATTAATAAAAACTTATTTTTCATCTGTTACACCAACAGTAGATGACAATTCATTTTATTTGGATGAGGAAAGTCCATATTCATATGAGGTCAGAGCCCAAGCATTTCAACGCCAAATTTCACTTATCTATAATAGTACTTGTTGTATAACAGGAATGAGAATCGTATCTAATTATAATATTTCAATGATAGATGCTTGTCATATTATTCCTTTTGCAGAAACTCATGATGATACAATTGGTAATGGTTTAGCTCTCTGCCCTAATCTACATCGGGCATTTGATAGGGGACTTATTACAATCGATGAAAATTACAAGATTGTAGTATCTAAATCATTTAATGAAGAATTAGATACTACTTATTCAATTAATCAGTTTGAAAATAAAATCATCACGCTACCTCAAAACAAAAAGTTTTATCCTCAAAAAGAGAACCTAATTTGGCATAATGAGAATGTGTTTATTAAGTAATTCAAGTTATTAGACTTATACCGATTAAAAATCAACGGAACTACCTCCTTTAGGTTTGTAACTAATATAATGTTATTTTATGAGCAGTATCATTATATAAATAACTTATCGGGATACCGAATAAAGAGCACAGAAAATTGCCTACAACAGCTTACAAGCATACTTCTATATTATCAACAACACTAAAAGGAATTATTCCAGAATAAAATAAAGGATGGTATGAATACACCCGGAGAATCCCGCCCCCTCGTATCCTTCGACTGGGCAATGAAACGCCTGCTGCGCAACAAAGCTAACTTTGAAGTGCTGGAAGGCTTTCTGAGCGTGCTCTTAAAACGATCCATAAAGATTGAACGGATACTCGAAAGCGAAAGCAATCAGGATACCGACAGGGATAAGT
>SNRY01000215.1_pt1 | contig 21206 bp, 16 predicted proteins | sample 4693421 | NCBI WGS metagenome assembly SNRY01 (sample SAMN11003215, study PRJNA524138) | termite gut metagenome | isolation source: Bacteroidetes bacterial symbionts from single cell of protist host amplifed... | host: Streblomastix strix ... | reverse complement strand
GATACAGAATAATACCATAACCAATGTGCTGCAAGAGTACAAGATACAAAAAGGTGATGTGTTTTTTCTTCCGGCAGGACGTGTACACAGCATTGGAGCAGGGACTTTTATTGCTGAGATACAGCAGACCTCAGACATTACTTACCGGATATATGATTTTGACCGGAAAGATGCAGACGGAAAAGCGCGTGAGCTGCATACCGATTTGGCTCGTGAAGCTATTGATTATGAAATATTGAGTGATTATCGCACACACTATGAAGCCCTGATAAACGAGCCGGTAAAATTAGTCGCTTGCCCTTATTTCACTACATCCTTATATGACATGACGGAAGAAGTTTCCTGTGATTATTCCGAATTAGATTCTTTTGTCATCTTTGTTTGTCTGGAAGGAGCTTGCAGATTGATTGACAATGAAAAGAATGCAATTACGCTCCATGCCGGTGAAACGGTTTTATTGCCTGCTACTACTCAAACGATCACGGTTACTCCTGATAAGATAGTGAAGTTATTGGAAACTTACATTTGAGTTTAGTAAAGAATTTAGAATGAGGAGTTATTTACTTTTTATAACTTTCTATGCCTCTTGATTCTACATTTTAAAATAGATTGTGATGGATATCCCTCCGCTCCCCGAAGCGCATCCCCTTGAACCTTTTTTACCTTCCTGTGCTCGGTTATTGATGTTAGGAAGTTTTCCACCTCAAAGAAAACGGTGGTCAATGGATTTTTATTATCCTAATTTGAATAACGATATGTGGCGTATTATGGGGTTACTCTTTTTCAATAGTAAGGATTATTTTTTGAATGAGACCCGAAAAGCATTCTGTCGTGAGCGTATTGTTGGTTTTTTAATAGAGAAAGGCATCGCTTTATTTGACATGGCATCGGTGGTACGCCGTTTACAAGACAACGCCTCCGATAAGTTTCTGGAAGTGGTGAAACCAACAGATATCAACGAATTGTTGGGTAAATTGCCACAATGTCAAGCCATTGCTCTTACCGGTCAAAAAGCTACCGACATACTGCGAACACAATTCGACATATCAGAACCTAAAATCGGCAGTTTCTCAGAATCTCTTTTTAACGGACGTTCCATACGAATATATCGTATGCCTTCAACATCTCGCGCCTATCCGTTGGCATTGAGGGAAAAAGCGGAAGCATATCGCATGATGTTTTCAGAAATACAAGAGAAAGACCTTTAGACACTCTTTGCCACTACTATGACACTCGGAACTATCTGTCTGTAATACAAATTTTTATTAAGAAACAAAACCAGAATAGGTAATGGTTTAGAAACGAGCGAAACTCTTTGGTTTGCTTTGTATTACCAACGTTTCAAATAACCAAACACAAAAAGATAACAATTTTTTATTTGAGAGTTATCTTTTACAAAATAATACATCAAGAATTGCATTTGATTTCCATAGACTTGTTTTTTTAGAATATAGATATGCTTTTCTCAATCTTTTTTGTACTCTTTGGGTGATACATCCACTTACCGCTTAAAATATTTTCCAAAGAATGTTTGTGAGGGAAAATTCAGCTCATCGCTGATTTGTTGGATGGTCATATTGGTTGATTTGAGGAGAGCTTTTGCTTCCAGCATAACATAGCTGTCAATCCATTCGATCGCCGACCTGTCACTGCTTTCCTTAATCACTTTCGACAGATGTTTGGGAGTAATGCAAAGTTTATTGGCATAACATTCCATATCACATTGTTCTTTGTAGTGTGTAAAACTTTGGCTTTATATTCATTATTCAAGCAAATTTTCGGCAATCCCATTTTCAGTTATTATCAAGTATTTAGGATGAAAGAAGCCGCCCGTTGGTTGAAAGAGGAAAAGCTATCTGTTTCAGATGTGGGTTACGGCCTGGGCTTTACCAACCTAAGCCATTTTTCAAGAGTCTTTAATGAACATATCGGGATGAAGCCGAAACAATATAGTCGCTCTTAACAAACCGGCAGCCATAAATGTTAAACCGCGCAATAATGAATATAAAGCCAAAGTTTTACACACTACAAAGAACAATGTGATATGGAATTTTATGCCAATAAACTTTGCATTACTCCCAAACATCTGTCGAAAGTGATTAAGGAAAGCAGTGACAGGTCGGCGATCGAATGGATTGACAGCTATGTTATGCTGGAAGCAAAAGCTCTCCTCAAATCAACCAATATGACCATCCAACAAATCAGCGATGAGCTGAATTTTCCCTCACAAACATTCTTTGGAAAATATTTTAAGCGGTAAGTGGATGTATCACCCAAAGAGTACAAAAAAGATTGAGAAAAGCATATCTATATTCTAAAAAAACAAGTCTATGGAAATCAAATGCAATTCTTGATGTATTATTTTGTAAAAGATAACTCTCAAATAAAAAATTGTTATCTTTTTGTGTTTGGTTATTTGAAACGTTGGTAATACAAAGCAAACCAAAGAGTTTCGCTCGTTTCTAAACCATTACCTATTCTGGTTTTGTTTCTTAATAAAAATTTGTATTACAGACAGATAGTTCCGAGTGTCATAGTAGTGGCAAAGAGTGTCTAAAGGTCTTTCTCTTGTATTTCTGAAAACATCATGCGATATGCTTCCGCTTTTTCCCTCAATGCCAACGGATAGGCGCGAGATGTTGAAGGCATACGATATATTCGTATGGAACGTCCGTTAAAAAGAGATTCTGAGAAACTGCCGATTTTAGGTTCTGATATGTCGAATTGTGTTCGCAGTATGTCGGTAGCTTTTTGACCGGTAAGAGCAATGGCTTGACATTGTGGCAATTTACCCAACAATTCGTTGATATCTGTTGGTTTCACCACTTCCAGAAACTTATCGGAGGCGTTGTCTTGTAAACGGCGTACCACCGATGCCATGTCAAATAAAGCGATGCCTTTCTCTATTAAAAAACCAACAATACGCTCACGACAGAATGCTTTTCGGGTCTCATTCAAAAAATAATCCTTACTATTGAAAAAGAGTAACCCCATAATACGCCACATATCGTTATTCAAATTAGGATAATAAAAATCCATTGACCACCGTTTTCTTTGAGGTGGAAAACTTCCTAACATCAATAACCGAGCACAGGAAGGTAAAAAAGGTTCAAGGGGATGCGCTTCGGGGAGCGGAGGGATATCCATCACAATCTATTTTAAAATGTAGAATCAAGAGGCATAGAAAGTTATAAAAAGTAAATAACTCCTCATTCTAAATTCTTTACTAAACTCAAATGTAAGTTTCCAATAACTTCACTATCTTATCAGGAGTAACCGTGATCGTTTGAGTAGTAGCAGGCAATAAAACCGTTTCACCGGCATGGAGCGTAATTGCATTCTTTTCATTGTCAATCAATCTGCAAGCTCCTTCCAGACAAACAAAGATGACAAAAGAATCTAATTCGGAATAATCACAGGAAACTTCTTCCGTCATGTCATATAAGGATGTAGTGAAATAAGGGCAAGCGACTAATTTTACCGGCTCGTTTATCAGGGCTTCATAGTGTGTGCGATAATCACTCAATATTTCATAATCAATAGCTTCACGAGCCAAATCGGTATGCAGCTCACGCGCTTTTCCGTCTGCATCTTTCCGGTCAAAATCATATATCCGGTAAGTAATGTCTGAGGTCTGCTGTATCTCAGCAATAAAAGTCCCTGCTCCAATGCTGTGTACACGTCCTGCCGGAAGAAAAAACACATCACCTTTTTGTATCTTGTACTCTTGCAGCACATTGGTTATGGTATTATTCTGTATCCGTTCTTTGTATTCTTTCGGTGTGATTTGTATTGAAAAGCCTGAACGAAGTTTTGCCCCTTTATCGGCATCTATTACATACCACATTTCCGTTTTACCCATGGAATTATGCCTTTGCTTTGCCAATTCATCGGACGGATGCACTTGAATGGATAAATCCTGTTTGGCATCAATAAATTTAACCAATAGTGGAAATTTGTTTTCAAAACGGGCATAATTAGCCTTACCTACTAATTCATCCTGGCATTTTCTTACTATCTCTGTCAGGGTAAGTCCTTTATCAACTCCATTAGCTACTATTGATTCATTGTTTTCAACTCCTGACAGTTCCCAACTCTCTCCTACCTTTTTTAAAGTTTCATCCAATTGTTTGAATGGAATAATTTTCTCTCCCCCCCAAAGTACTTGTTTTAGTATGGGTTCAAATTTCAACGGATACATGGTTTCTAATCGTTTAAAACAAAAAATATTTTATTTTGTATGGAAACAAGGTAAAGATATTGGAAGTAAATAGTATAATCAATACGCAAATAACGGATATTTTTCCATGGTCTTATTCACTTGACAGCGAATATCGGCAATCATTTTCTCATCGTTCACGTTAGTCAATACTGTTTCTATCATTCCTGCAATTTCCTCCATTAAATCTTCTTTCGCTCCACGAGTAGTGATAGCAGGCGTACCCAAACGAATGCCCGAAGTTTGGAATGCCGAACGACTATCGAAAGGAACCATATTTTTATTCACGGTAATATCAGCAGAAACCAATGCTTTTTCTGCCACTTTTCCGGTTAGTTCCGGATATTTACTACGCAAATCCACAAGCATAGAGTGATTGTCTGTTCCATCGGAAACAATTGTGAAATCACGATTAATAAGAGCTTGCGACAATGCCGCAGCATTCTTTTGCACTTGTCTTTGATATTCTTTGTACTCCGGTTGTAAACATTCATAGAAAGCCACTGCTTTAGCAGCAATAATGTGTTCCAAAGGTCCCCCTTGAATACCAGGAAATACGGCGGAATCGAGCAATTGGGACATTGTTTTAATCTCCCCTTTCGGCGTTTTTTTTCCAAGTGGATTAGGAAAATCTTTTCCTAACAAAATGACGCCTCCGCGCGGACCACGAAGTGTTTTATGAGTAGTTGACGTTACGATATGCGCCCATCTCAATGGGTTATCCAGTAATCCCGCAGCAATTAATCCGGCAGGATGCGCCATGTCAATCATCAGTAAAGCCCCTACCCTGTCTGCTATCTCGCGCATGCGCTTATAATTCCATTCACGAGAGTAAGCAGAACCACCACCGACAATTAATTTGGGTTTTTCGCGCAAAGCGATTTCTTCCATTTGGTCGTAATCCACACGCCCTGTTTCTTGCTTTACATTATATTCGCAAGGAGTATATATAAGTCCCGAAGTATTTACCAATGAACCGTGAGACAAATGTCCGCCGTGAGACAAATTCAATCCCATGAATTTATCACCCGGATTTAAAACGGCTAAAAATACAGCTGCATTCGCTTGTGCGCCGGAATGTGGTTGTACGTTTACCCATTCGGCGTTAAATATTTCTTTTAAACGGTCTATAGCCAACTGTTCACTTTGGTCAACTACCTCACATCCTCCGTAATATCGTTTTTCGGGATACCCTTCGGCATATTTGTTGGTCAAACAAGATCCCATAGCCTGCATTACTTGATCGCTCACAAAATTTTCCGAAGCTATTAACTCTATCCCTTTCAGTTGACGTTGATGCTCTTTTTCTATAATACTGAAAATAAAATCGTCTCTTCTCATTTTTTAAACAGGTAAATGTGCTAATATTATAAATAATTGTAAATCTAAAACATAATTCCAAGCGAAAAACTCAACACATGGTCTCTACGGGGCAGAAAAATTTCATTCTCTCTCGTTTGACCATCACTGTTTATATCGATAGAATTATACGTAACAGACTTTGAAATATTATTCAGACTTTGCTCATATCTGAAATCGAAAAAAACCGGTGAAACACGAACAGCTACCCCAACTAACAAATTAATATTCAAAGGATAAAACATCTCGCGAATACCCTCCTGATCAAAGCTCTCAAATGTGATTTCGTTCCGTTTATTCCATATATACCTTAGTTGGGGACCACCGAAAACAGACATACCGTACGGACCATTCTTTACAATGCTATATCCGTAAAGCAACGGAACGCCTATAAGATAAATTTTAGACTTAATGGATGCATAATCCGGTTCAATATCCGGATGCAGACCTCCTAATTTGTCAAAAACGATCTCACATTGACTAATATTATACGAAATTTCCGATTGAAAAAAATGTCTGTTCCTGTTGTAACGGGAAAACAATGAAATACCGTAACCTACCCGATAGTTGTTTTGAACTTCGTCTATGGTAATATCTTTGATTACAAAATCCGAAACACGATACATCGACGAATTAAATCCGACTTTTATTCCATAATTTATCTTTTTTGCATTAACATATTCTTCTTGCCCGAAACCGAAAGTCACAAAAGATAGTATCCATACAAAAAATATAAAATAACGTCTCATTAATATTTTTTCTTTTCAACCGACCAACCGAATTTGCCAATCATATCACCTAAACCATAGTAATTACCATGAACATAGACCAACGGATTATTCTCAGCCAACTCAAATTTTCCGGTTTCACGATTCAAATAGCTTTCTTCGGCACGAATATTTACCACATCTGCTATAAACATATCGTGAGATCCTAATGAAACGATTTCTTTCACACGACATTCCATACATAAGGGAGACTCCTCAATAAGTGGCGCGCTTACTACGCTACATTTTCCCGGAGTAAGTTTCATCTCTGCAAATTTATTATAATCCTTACCGGAGCGCACCCCACACCAGTCGGTAGCAAAAGCCATATCCTTTGTCGTCAGATTGATAACAAATTCCATATTTCTTTTAACAATAGCGTAAGAATGACGGTTGGGACGTATCGAAACATAACACATCGGCGGATCGGAACATATAGTTCCTGTCCATGCCACCGTAAGAATGTTGTATTCGCTTTCATTACTCCCGCAACTTATCAATAGGGCAGGAAGAGGATATATCATTGTTCCGGGTTTCCAATCTTGTTTCATATTCTTTCTATAAATTCATATCAACACATTATTTTCATTCATCCTAAGTTCTTTTTCGCAATAATGACATTTTATCAAACCGTTACTTTTGTCAAGTACCTGAAAGAGAGTGGTCATCGGTTCATGATTCGTAATACATTGCGGATTTGAACACTTTACTATACCCTTTAATATATCCGGTATTTTCACTTCTTTTTTTTCTACTACTTTATAATTCCGAATAATATTCAACTTTACACTGGGGGCTATCACCGATATACGATTGAGGTCTTCATTACAAAAAAATTTATCGGCAATCTTAATGATACCTTTTTTCCCCAATTTCTTACTGTCCAAATTAAAACCGATCGTTATGTTATTCTCCATCTTTGTCAGTCCCAACAAAGAAACTACGATGAACAATTTTCCGACAGGAATATGATCTATTACAGTGCCGTCTTTTAGAGCGGCTACCTGCAAGGCTTGCTTATTATCATCCATTGTTATGATTATAATAGATCTCGTAAACTAATTCCCAATGCATCGCAAAGAATGGCTTGCCGGGCAAAAAGTCCATTCTTCGCTTGTTGAAAATAATAGGCTTTCGGATTATCGTCCACATCATAAGCTATTTCGTTTACACGAGGGAGCGGATGCAAAATGCGCAAATTCGCCCGGGTATTTTCCAACATTTTGCTACGCAAGAGATATATGTTTTTCACTTGCTCATACTCCATGATGTCAGTAAACCGCTCACGTTGTACACGAGTCATGTAAAGAATATCGGCATCGGCTATAACTTCTTCCGTAAAATCAGAGTGTTCCGTATAAGTAATCCCATATTGCTTACAGTAAAGTTTATATTCTTCGGGCATCTTCAATTCCTTGGGAGCGATAAACCGGAAAGTCGGATTAAAATGGCGCATAGCCATGAGTAAGGAATGAACGGTACGCCCATATTTTAAATCACCCACCACATAAATATTCAGGTTTTCGAGTGTCCCTTGAGTTTTATAAATGGAATACAAATCAAGCATTGTCTGTGAAGGATGCTGATTGGCTCCGTCGCCGGCGTTGATAACGGGAACAGGAGATATCTCGCTTGCATACCGTGCCGCGCCTTCCAAATAATGCCTCATTACAATTACGTCAGCATAATTACTTACCATAATAATGGTATCTTTCAGCGTTTCACCTTTGGAAGAGCTTGTTGCTTTCGGATCGGAAAATCCGATAATGCGGGCGCCTAAGCGGTTGGCAGCCGTTTCAAAACTTAGCCGTGTACGAGTGGAAGGTTCAAAAAAAAGAGAGGCAATCACTTTCCCTCTTAACAAATCTCTGTCAGGATTCTTTTCAAATTGCTTTGCCATTTTAATCATATAGAGAATTTTCTCCTTCGAAAGTTTGGCAATGGATACTAAACTTCTGTTATCCATAACTGGTATATCTTTCTTTCCGGTTACATTACAAAACGTAAAGATAAAAAAATTAGGTAATGATATACCCCTGTTTACATTACTATTTTCCAATTAAATAAAAGACCTTGAAATAAGAGAATAGTTATTTGCATTTACGGTTTTTCAATGTGTGTTATATCTCATAGCTTGTGAGAGTATAGTTACAGGCTACAAATCAAAGATAAATGTTCCATCTCCGCCATCACCCCAATCTCCTAATTCTTGATTCACACCATCAATCGGCTTTTCCCATGTAACTACTATTCTATTATAATTATTATTCCTGATTGACACTTTCACAGTGAATATTTCACTATTAAACGATATTTGCGTTGTGGTATCTCCTGTTGTAGTTGGAATGGTTTCTAAAAGAGTTACACCTTCATCTTCTCTATATGTTCTGAATAGTTTTAATTTGAAATCATTCGTTTGGGGGTTGAAAGACATATATTCATAATGTAACGTGCCTTCATCGCTATGCCTGTAAAACGATTCATTCGATTCATCTACCCCATTGATTGAAATGGAAGCGCCGTTTTTATCTATATTTTCAAATGAAATTAAACATACGGGGTTTTTATGTTTTAAAGGAATAGTAAATGACAAAACATTATTATACTCCCTTCCTCCGCTACAAATAATCTTATCACAAGCAATAAGCGTATCATAATTCAACAAAATGTTTGTTGGATTTTTAACATGATACTGAATTTTGATATCTTCTTCTTTTTGAAACAAATCTTCTAAAGAATCTTTCCGAACTTTAATTACATTTGCCTCATCTTTATAAGAAGCTGATAAAACATTACCCCCTTTAATTTCAGTTGTATTAAATTCATAAAGAATATCCTCAATATTCAATATAACAGATGAACAATCTTTCTCACTGTACCAGTTATTAAATGATAATGCATATTTAACATCTTTTATCACATCGCCTAGGCTATATAATGAAAGCGTATTAACGTTGTAATATTCAGGATTCCAAGGTGGAATTTGTGGTCCGTTTTCAATAGGGGGTGGGGGTATCGTGTCAATAACTTCAGAGCCTTTATCACACGCATATACCGACAAGGGAATTATTAGTAATAAGCAATAAAAAAAATTCATTTGTTTTTATTTTTAAAAATCGTAAACAACACTATCTTTTATGAAAGTATAATAATTGGTATCGTTTGTTTTTAAGTTTGACACTGTAGAATAAACAAATCTATTTTCGTTAAAAAATTCACCTTTAAAAAGCAAAAATTTATTTGCTTCCAATTTATCTAATACGCTGTAATTGTAAGATAAATCAACCGTTTCAGGTTTATTATCTCCCCAATTTATATTATCGTAATAAATTGTGAAATCCAATAAAGTAGCGTTGAATGGAATGAAGGAATAGTATAACCTTTTTCTAATAGCATCTATTGTTATGTCTTCGGTATAAAATTTTTTGCTTGAATTAATAGCTGTCTCATCTTCAATTAGTTTATACCCAATATCTTTATTGTCGACCATACTAAAATACATTTCTATAGGTAATGATAGAACAACCAATTGTTTGGCGTGTGTCAAAACAACATTATCTATAGTATAAGACAATTTATCCAACTTTGCTGCGCCAATAAAGCTATCGAGCGAAAATAGTATATCTTCTTCTTGGGGATAGGATGTAAATTCCAATGAAAGATCAAAAACAGCTTTTCCGTCGTTTGCGTATCTAATTCCAACTTCTTTTGGTTTCCATTTACCCGTTGTTCGATCAAAAACATATTCTACCTTTTTAAAATCCTTATACGATACATAGAGGGTATATTTGCCTGCTCTATCTATAAATCGACTTTGCGAAAAATGTTCATTAATGTAATCACTTTCTACTTTTTCGGTTATTTCACTTTTTGTTTGAGCCGATTCAAATTCAAAGGAATTTGTCAAAATACCTATTTCTGAAAGTTCAATTAATTCTTCATCTTCAACCAAATCTTTTTCGGAACAAGAAAAAAGAAAAAAAGTGAATAATAATATATTAATATACGGTTTCATCATCTTCAATTAAGATTAATTGTGTTCGTAAAATGATTTTCGTAATCTTGAAGTGTTAATTCAGATTCTGTTATTTTAATACTGTGTATTAATTCAAATTCATAATAATAACCATTTGTTAAAGGTGAATCAAATGTATGAGTTTGTTCTATCTGTCCAGTGGTTGCCTGTAAAAAAATACTTTCCTTTGATATAGTAATAGTTATTTTAATTTTATTATTTATAATATCCTCACTATCCAAAAGAACTTGGTAACTTTTCTTTATATCACTTATTGGGGTAACATAAGGAAGTATCCCATTAACAGCAGCTATTTCATTTCCTTTAAAATTTTCATCATATCCCTCATCACCAGTTAATGAAGAAGTGTCATAAATATATGATAATAATATTTTTGAATGTCTCAATTCAATATTTAAAATCCTACCATCCGTGATCAAATCAAAATTATCTATTTTACAACTCAAATCGTCAAAGGCTTGAAATTTTTCTTCTGTGTTTTGAATTGTTGGATCTGTTTTATCATTAGATTTCCCGCTTGTGTAAGTAATATCAAAATCATAAGATTGATAAGGCTCTAATAGAATAGGACGAGCTGCATTTTCCAATACCCATTTTGACTGAGTTTTATTATAAATATACTTAGTGCTATTGGCATAATCAGAAGAATTTGTTTTCTTCCATTTAATTGTTAATAACCCATTTACTCTTTTCTCAGGAGATACCAATGTTGGATGTTCGGATGGTATATCTCTTGTTTCCACAAAGAAACTATTATCCATAGAAACGTTAAGGTCAATTGGTTCTGCCGATTCAACGTTTTCAATATCTTTATTCTCACACGCATAAAAAGCGATGAAAAACAGTAAATAAATTATTTTTTTCATATCTTATTAATTAATTATCTATATGTCGGAAGGTTGCTGTAAACGAGTCGGGTTTATATTTCGTTATATCTGTGTAATTCTGTTGGTAATATTCTTCTTTGTCAACAGAATTGTCACAATAAAAAGTATAGTCTTTACCAATAGGTAATGCTCCAATAGAATATGGATATCTACCACTTGGAGCTAAATCAATTTCAGAAATTCTTGCTCTTCTTTCTATCTCTCTATTTGTTGCACGACTTAGCAATAGAGCGTCACCAATTAAATGTCCATAGTAAATACGCCTGCCATCATCTCCCTCAGAAGATTCTTTAACGGTAAGATTATTATTGTAATCCTGAAATGATACATTATGTATCTTTTGCCCCTGAATAAGTAGATCATAGTCATCAATAGAAGACGAACTATAATTTTTATCCGGGAAATAATATCCAATTAATCCACCCATTGCAATAGCATTTGCATAATCAGAATAACTCTTATAAAAATAATCAGGCTCAAAGAGTAATCCTACACCATCTGAATTCCCATTATACAATTTGCAAGTAGTAGATAATATTCCGAATACGCCACCTACAACCTTGGATCCTTTAATCGTATTGTTTTTTGAAGTAAAATAATTTATTTCAGAATCACTATTCGGATCAATTTTTGTATTATAATTTAAACCAACAAATCCACCTACATATTTCCCACTAATCAATGAATTTTCAATACTACTATTATTACATACAATTTTCAAGCTTTCTTTACCAACATAACCACCTGCAATAGATTCACTAGAATATATAGTCAACTTATTAATTTTGAAATCTTTAAATAATGAATTGTTAGAGCATCCTATAACGCCACTTAAAACATTGGTTCTTGTTTCTGTTACTATCACCTTTACGTCAGTAATATCTGAATCATATATTTTAGTATCAACGCCATTCCCCACAAAAGAACCGAAATTTATGCGGGGAATTATTTGATATAAATTTTCTATGTCGTCAATCGTGGGAGATGATTTGTAAGAATAATACCATGGTTTGTCTTTATTTGTCGTACCCTTACCTGTAATTATGCTATCTTTTTTAATAAAAAATAAATTAGCCAACTTTGTTTCACTATCAGAAACATTTCTAATATCTATATTAATATTCGATATACTACATTTATTATATGTATCGTTTTTAGATTTTCCACTAAAAAAACCAAAATTAGTAGTTTCGGTAGATTTGTTGTTAAAAACAATTTCAATTCCTTTAATCGCACAATTTTCAAAAGCTGTATTTTTAGATTCATGTGTTAAGAGTCCAAAGTTTTCATAAATATTAATAAAAATTAACTGTTCGAGTAAACTATTATCAATATGAACATTTATAAATTTTGAGTTATTTGATGTAGTGAAAAGTCCGGATTTGTCAAATTTTAAATTAACTATTTTTACATTTTCATTATTGCCTTCGTATACACTTGACTCAAAATTAACTGATTTTAATGATCCATCAAAAATTACCTGTGCTTCGTCATTAAAATAAAGACTATATGCTTGCAAAAAATGTTTATTTTTAATTTCTAAAGTTTTATAAATATTTAAAAAGTCTGTTACCGAATTTATTATTATTATTCCATTTTCTTCTACAGTATTCCATTTTTTTTCTTGAAAATTAAAAAAAAGATGAAATGGAGCATTATTTTTAATGTCATTTGGTTTAATTCCAAAATAGTATGGAGTAGAATCATATGATTTATATATAATCTTTGTTAAATAATTTTCATTTAAATGAACAAAATAACATTCAGAGTTTGGATCAAACCTAACCGTTTCAAAATTTTCTTCAGAAAAAACCGATTTTCCATCTTTAACAACAATCCCATTTGCTGTATAAACCCTGATATTATCTTCTAAGCGATTTCCATTTTCATCTGTAATAGTAAGTCTGGCAACTTTAGTTTTTGTTGATGTTTGATCGGTAATTTCTTTCTCTGCCTGATAATAACCCCAGTCTATTATTGAAATTTCAATTTTTCCATTGGGATCAAACAAATCAATTTCAGCAGCATATATTTTTTCATTTTCCAAACCATTATCAAAATTCACAAGAAAAGAAGTTTTTTTGCCATCTTCATCAATTAAATCAATTATTTTTTCAATTGATTTACTTTCCGGATTTACAATTAAAAAATACTCCCCCTTAGTTTTATAAACATTATACATCTCTACACCATCAAATGTAATGGATTCTATTTTTTTTCCATTATAATTTAATAATTTTACCTGAATCAATACACCACTATGTTTCATTTTGAAATGAATAGCAGGTGCGTCAGAATCTTTAGAAATAATTTCTTTTTGAGTTAAAGTATTGAATGCAGGAATAGTAATATCACCTATCAATACATCTTTCGTATAAATGTAAGATTTGGTTGAAATGTCAGTTGGATCTTCTTTTACAACATCCGTTGCATTTACTTGAAATCTAGCGTCTAATCTAATCTCATAACCCTTTTTTATTTTAATAGGATTATTGGAAAAGAAATGATACCCATTACTTTCTTTATATTCATAAATACTTTCGACAATAATGTCTTCTTCACCGTTCTTAGTAGATGTGGCTGTAACATATAACTTACCCCCTTCTCTTTCTCTTAAATCCTTATTAAGAACATCGTTCAAAAAATAATCTGCTCCGGAATAATTTTCTTTCACTTCTAAATTCGCACGTGTTTCCGGTGTTATATTTAATTTTGGTATTTCAGCACCGATAGTTTCTAAAAGAATTTCATCATCATTCACATATTCTTCTTGTTCGGTGCAAGAATATGAAAATAATGATAAAAAGAAACCTAAAAATAGCAGGTTTTTTAATTTACTTTTCATAATTTTTATTTTAAATTTTTTTATTTTCTTTCGTTCAATAGCTCTCCAATCCATATTTCTTGAAGTAATTACCCTCACTTCTTTCCCGTCTTTCAATTTAGTAAAATAAAGATATTTTATGTTAGCTGAAGCGCCTGTAATTGCATACTTGTTTCTTAAATGGACAAACTTAAAATAATTTATGGTAATGATGTATTTATTTACACATAATTTTTAAACTTTTGTAATTTTTTTTTGTAGAAAAATCTTTTTTGAAAATCTATTTATCAAAACAGCTTTAACTTCTTTTTTCTTGCCTCTTCCAAAGAAACCATTTCTACCACAGAGTTATTGTGTTTTTCTCTAAGCGCTTGATAATCTCCATCCAACTCTTTAATAAATCCCATTCTACTGCTCTTGTTCATCAATTGGGCAGCTACACCAGCATTTTGTGAAGCGTCTTTAAGATGTACTACGGGAGCGCAGTAAACGGGAGCTATTTTTAAAGCCGTGTGCAAACGCGAAGTGGTAGCTCCGCCAATTAGCAACGGAATGGCTAACCCTGCTTTCTGCAATTCCACAGCTACGCGCACCATCTCCTCCAATGAAGGTGTAATAAGTCCGCTAAGTCCAATCATATCAACCTTTTCCTCTATGGCGCGTTGTACGATGGTTTCGGGAGGAACCATCACCCCTAAGTCAATAATCTCATACCCGTTACAAGCCATTACTACGGAAACAATGTTTTTCCCGATATCATGTACATCGCCTTTTACCGTAGCCAGCAACACTTTTCCCGCTGACGAAACTCCCTCTTGCTTCTCGGATTCAATAACAGGTTGCAATATAGCTACCGCTTTTTTCATTGTTCGAGCCGTCTTAACCACTTGCGGAAGAAACATTTTCCCTTCTCCGAACAATTCGCCCACCCGGTTCATTCCCGCCATTAAAGGACCTTCGATAATATCTACTGCCTTACCGTACTTGGACAAAGCCTCGGCAACATCCTCTTCCAAATAATCACCGATACCCTTTATTAATGCATATTGTAATCGTTCCTCTATCGTCCCCTTGCGCCAAACGTCTTGCCTTACCGGTTGAACAATTGCATCCGGGGAATCCGCTTTCAGTTGTTCGGATAACTCTATGAGGCGTTCAGCCGCATCAGAACGACGATTCAACACAACATCCTCTATCTTTTCCAATACATCGGCAGAAATATCCGTGTAAAGTACCGAAGTAGCCGGATTCACAATGCCCATATCCATCCCTTGCTTAATGGCATGATAAAGGAATACGGCGTGCATCGCTTCACGAATACAGTTGTTTCCCCGGAAAGAAAAAGAAAGGTTACTTACTCCGCCACTCACGTGCGTTTGCGGAAAATTCCGCTTTATCCAACCTGCCGCCTTGATAAAATCCACCGCATAGTTGTTATGTTCTTCCATGCCTGTGGCAATCGCCAGCACATTAGGATCAAAGATGATATCATTAGGGTCAAATCCTGCTTGTTCTGTCAACAACCGGTAAGCGCGACTACAGACCTCTATTTTTCGCTCGTAAGTATCAGCTTGTCCTTTCTCGTCAAACGCCATTACTACTGTTGCTGCTCCGTAACGTCTAATTGTACGTGCATACTGCAAGAATTTATCTTCCCCCTCTTTTAAAGAAATAGAATTGACAATAGACTTTCCTTGCAGACATTTCAGTCCGGCAAAAATCACCTCAGGATTAGACGAATCAATCATCACCGGCACACGAGCAATTTCAGGTTCGGAAGCAACCAAATGCAAAAACGTTTTCATTTCCGCACACGCATCCAGCAGACCGTCGTCCATATTCATATCAATAACCAACGCTCCATCCTCCACTTGCTTTCGGGCAATGGAAAGAGCCTCGTCGTATTTCTTTTCCTGAATTAATTTAAGAAACTTGCGCGAACCTGCTACGTTACAACGTTCACCGATATTCACAAAATTTATTTCAGGTTTCACCTCCAGCAATTCCAATCCGGAAAGCCATAAGCAATCCGGTTTTGAAACCGGAGCATGAGGTTTTGCTCCATCAATTAATTTCTCATATTCAGCGATATAAGCATCGGTTGTTCCGCAACATCCGCCGATAATATTGACTAAACCTTCGTTGATATACTCTTTCAATTGCACCGCCATATCTTCCGGTGTTTGATCATACAATCCCAAACTATTTGGCAGCCCTGCATTAGGATAGGCGCTGATATAATAAGGTGCACGACCTGCTAACTGTTTGAGGAAAGGTTTTAATTGAGCTGCACCAAAGGAACAGTTCAATCCGATAGAAAAAATTTCGGCATGTTGTATGGACGCTAAAAAAGCATCGAGCGTTTGTCCGGAAAGAGTACGCCCTCCTGTATCGGAAATCGTAATGGAAAGCATAACAGGAACGTTGATATTCGTAACCTTCATCGCTTCTTCGGCAGCAAAGATAGCTGCTTTGGCATTGAGCGAATCGAATATAGTTTCAACCAAAACAGCATCAACCCCTCCTTCCAATAAGGCTTCTATCTGTTGCTGATAAGCAATAACCAACTCATCATAAGTAATGTTGCGGAAAGCCGGATTATTCACGTCGGGCGACATGGAACAAGTCTTATTGGTAGGTCCTACGGAACCGGCAACAAACCGGGGTTTATCCGGATTTTTAAAGGTATATTCGTCTGCTGCCTCCCGGGCAATTTTTACTGCTGCCAGATTTATTTCCCGTACATAATCTTGCATACGATAATCAGCCATTGAAACGGTTGTGGCGCTAAATGAATTTGTTTCAATTATGTCTGCTCCAGCCTTTAAATACTTTTGGTGAATATCCCGAATCACATCCGGACGACTAAGGCAAAGCAAATCGTTATTTCCCTTCATCAATCCGGAAATATCGACAAACCGCTTATCACGGAAATCTTCTTCCGACAGATTATACTGCTGTATCATAGTACCCATAGCGCCGTCAAGAATCAGAATACGTTCCGAAACGAGTTCTTGAAGAGTCTTTTTCATCTTTTGTATTTTTATATGCTATACCATTTTTCCTTCAGCGTTTCCATGCAATCTTTTTGCAACAATTCGTAAACGTAAGTTGAACTTTCATAGATTTATACCTTCAAAAATATGTATAATATTTTTCAATTTGTACCTTTACTTGGCAATTTATTAACACATGTACTAATTTACAAAATCAATAAATGAAAACGCCAAGTAAATACATTACCGTATCATACAAACTATTTGCCACTGAAGACGGAGAAGAGATTTAATCGAAGAAGCAACTGAAAAACTCCTTTTTCAACTCATCACAGGATTTAGGAATTACTCTTGAAGCTTTTGAAAACCAAATAAAAAATCTGCATAAAGGCGATGAGTTTGAATTTATGATACCTTTATGGAAGCCTATGAAGGATACAATGACGACCGTTATTAACTTGCCGAAAAGTATATTTGAAGTTTAACGGACGCTTTGACGCTGAAGACATGGCAGTGTAAATTAAACTGCGTCAGTTAAAAATTCTCTTCAAAATACCTTCAAGTTTATTTTTTTTCAATGGGTAAAGAAGAGCTTGGTTTTTTTTGGTCAAAAACGTTTAGGGGTCGATCCCCTAAACGTTTTTCTTTCCATGGTACAAAGTTTCACCATCGTATTGTTGGTCGCCGTAAAACTACTAAAAAATGGTATAACCGGTTTCCTTTTCAGCAAATTAATCAAAAAGAGAAAATCTATCGGGGAATATAATCGCCAATTGTTGAGCGGTTTTTCCCCGATAGGAAAAGGGGCATCGTCCACTTCTTTTTTATGTTACGATAATAAGCCAGATAAACGAGTTTTTCAAGCGCCGTATCATTGGTAAAACCACCTTTGTCTTTAGTTACTTTGTGGATTTGACGGTAATAACCTTCCATCGTATTGGTGGTATATATAATCCTGCATATGACATCTGTGTACTTATTATGAGATTATTTTATTTCCCAAGTATCCCCTAACATCACTAATTCTTCAAAAGTGCGGTCTTTTTTCTTTTTTCTTACCTCTTCTATTTGTGCATAAATTGCTTCGTCGAAACTTGGAGTCTGGACGTCGCGGATAATACCAAGCGCTACAGGAAAATCAGGTCCTTCCATCAAAGCTAATTTTGTGTGCAATGTATTATCTTCGCAATGAGCGTCGTGGATAAGAACGTCTTTTTCAGTAATTCCGTTTTCACCGAGTTTTACTACTTTCAAGCCAAAGTGTTCTTGCGCAAGGCCATATTCGTTGTTTTCCCCGAAGAGCATTGATTGCCCCTGTTTCAGGTAGATGCTGTTCTTTGCGCGATCAGCTTTGCCTGCCAAGTTACTTTGTGAACCATCATTGAAGATTACACAATTTTGAAGAACTTCCACTACGGAAGCTCCCTGGTGCTTAGCCGAAGCAACGAGAACTTCTACAGAAGACGGAATGTCCACATCCACACAACGGGCAAAGAAACGTCCACGGGCGCCGAAAGCAAGTTCTGCCGGACGGAAAGGATCTTCCACCGTGCCATAGGGAGATGTTTTGGAAACAAATCCGCGTGGAGAAGTAGGAGAATACTGCCCTTTGGTAAGTCCGTAGATCCGGTTATTCAGTAAGATAATATTAATATTTACATTACGACGCAGTGTATGAATGAAATGATTACCGCCAATGGCAAGTCCGTCACCGTCTCCTGATATTTGCCATACACTCAATTCCGGATTGGCTACTTTCACACCTGTAGCAATGGCAGCAGCTCGTCCGTGAATAGTATGAAAACCATACGTATTCATGTAATAAGGCAAACGGGAAGAACACCCTATGCCGGAAATTATTGCAATATTGTGTGGAGCAATATTCAGCTCCGCCATAGCTTTATATAATGAATTTAACAAAGCGTGGTCGCCACAACCCGGGCACCAACGTACATATTGATCACTTTTATAATCGTTTGCTGTATATATAGGTGTAGTCATTATCTATCCTCCATTATTTTAGTAAATTCTTCCACTAATCTTAGTACGTTGAAAGGTTGTCCTTTCACGCGATTAAACTGATGGAAATTTATTCCCGGTATCTTAGCTCGAAGAATTGCAGCAAACTGTCCCAAATTTTGTTCGGCTACCACAATCTTTTTATATTTTTTCAAAACTTCTGCCGTATTTTTAGGTAATGGATTGATATACCTGAAATGAGCTAATGCTACTTTTTTCCCTTGTTCCTGCAATTTCTCCATAGCAGAATACAGATGTCCGTAAGTTCCTCCCCATCCGACAATCAGCAAATCGCCGTCTTCTTTGTTTCCTTCTACTTCTTGAGCAGGAATACAATTGGCAATATAATCAATCTTGGCTTGGCGAGTAACTGTCATTTTTTGATGATTGGAAGGATCGGTAGAAATTGCACTCGTATTGTAATCTTTTTCCAATCCGCCTAACCGGTGTTGAAAGCCTTCTGTTCCGGGAATAGCCCAGTACCGGACTTGTGTTTCAGGGTTTCGTTTGTATGGTTTCCAGCCTTCTTTTATTTCCGGAGTAACGTAGGGTGGCTGGATAGCAGGGTAATCTTTCAATGAAGGAATCTTCCAAGCAGCAGAGCCGTTAGCAATGTATCCATCTGTTAACAAAATGACCGGGGTCAGGTGCTCCAAAGCTGTTTTTGCTGCCGTATAAGCTGCGTCAAAACAGTCGGTTGGCGAGATTGCCGCAATTACCGGCAAGGGAGTTTCTCCGTTACGTCCATAAACAGCTTGAAGCAGATCGGTTTGTTCGCTTTTGGTGGGCATACCTGTTGAAGGTCCTCCACGCTGAACGTTAACAACGACAAGTGGAAGTTCTGCAATAACTGCCAAGTTGATAGCTTCACTTTTCAAACAAATTCCCGGACCGGATGTGGTAGTTACTCCAAGGCTTCCGGCAAAAGATGCACCAATAGCGCTGCAACAACCCGATATTTCATCCTCACATTGAACGGTAACCACTCCAAGTTCTTTGTATTTGGATAAATATTGCAATATGTCCGTAGCCGGAGTAATGGGGTAAGATCCGAGAAAGATAGGAATTCCTGCTTTTTGAGATGCCGCCACCAAACCGTATGCAGTGGCAAGATTTCCATTTACGTCCGTATAAATACCTTTGGCTTTTTCTCCTTTGGATTCTATGCGATAGGTGGATACTGATGCGTGAGTATTGTGTCCGTAGTTATAACCGTCAATCAAGATTTTTATATTGGCTTCAGCTATGGTCGGCTTCTTTGAAAATTTATCTTTGAGTGAATGGATGGCATAATCCAAAGGTCGATTGAACAGCCAGCAAACAAGTCCCAAGGCAAACATGTTTTTGCACCGTAGGACGGATTTATTATCCAAACCGCTGTCTGTTAAACTATCCTTGCATATTGAAGAGATGGGAGCGTCAATAACTTCATTGTGCAATCCCAATTCGGCAAAAGGGTCGTCGGTTGTGTACAACGCCTTTTCCAAATCTTTTTTAGTAAATGAGTCCCTGTCTATGATAATTATAGACTGCGGTATGAGAAACTTGGCATTGGTTTTCAATGCAGCGGGATTCATAGCTACTAACACATTACATTTGTCTCCGGAGGTATAAACCTTTTTGGAACCGATGTGCACTTGGAAGCCGGATACTCCACTTAGCGTACCTTGCGGGGCACGGATTTCTGCCGGATAATCGGGAAATGTGGAAATGTCATTTCCTAATACGGCTGATAAGTTGGAGAAAATGCTGCCGGTCAACTGCATACCGTCGCCAGAATCACCGGAAAAGCGAATAACTGTTTCCTCCAAATCTTTAATCTTCATGTTGTCTGTCATAAGTTTATTTCAATATAATTTTATGTTGATTAGTTAATGAATGATAGTATATGAGAGCCACAAAGTTCGCAAAAATAGGCTATTTAGCAAAATTTTTTTCATTTATCTTTTAGGCGTAGATTCAAGAATTGACGTGAGTTCTTCTTATGATTTACGCAAGCGCAAAGTGATAATTTTTCTCATAAAATTTGTTAAGTTTTATTACGGCAAACATTCTTAATACAAGTTTTGCTCTCACGGCGTTTAAGACAGACATTTTAT
>SNRY01000152.1_pt1 | contig 21270 bp, 17 predicted proteins | sample 4693421 | NCBI WGS metagenome assembly SNRY01 (sample SAMN11003215, study PRJNA524138) | termite gut metagenome | isolation source: Bacteroidetes bacterial symbionts from single cell of protist host amplifed... | host: Streblomastix strix ... | reverse complement strand
AGCCGGTGCGCAATGGGATAAAGTGCCGTTTCCTTTGCTGATACTACCGGCTGCCAATCTTTCGTACATTACTCAGCCGGAGACGTTCAACCTAATTAATAACATGGAGTTCTTAAACGACCGCTACTTTTCTTTAGACTGGTCGTATGATATGAACGGAAAGCTATTCAACCGTATTCCGCTTATCAAAAAACTGAAATGGAGAGAAGTATTCCACCTCCACGCTTTGTTTGGAAAACTAACAGACAAAAACAATCCGTACAACCACACGGACGATAGCGACTTATTTCTCTTTCCGGCTCGCAATGGATACACCACCGGTTTTGCAATGAATCCTAAAATACCGTATCTTGAAGCAAGCATAGGTATATATAATATTTTTAAATTGCTGCATGTAGAGTACGTGCGTCGCCTGACGTATCTTGATAATCCGGGAATCAACGAGCACGGCATACGGTTTATGGTATTGATGGTATTTTAAGAGCCGGCAGAAAGCATATGATTTAGATTTTATTGCTGTATTGCCTCTTCAGGAGTTGTTGTATTAAATAATTCTTTACTTTTACGCTCTATAATATTAAGAAACAGTTTAAGTTTGATTGAAAGATGTTTATGAAAACTCCGAAGGAGTTGTATATGTATAGATAATATCCGAATATAGTGCTTTGTTCGACTCCGACAGAGTCGAATACTACTTTTATTTGTTGTTTCTATCAATATGTGAATCCTTCGGATTCCGGCTTTTATCTCTTGGATGCCCAATCATATGATTATCTAAGAAAATTTAAACAGTTTCTAAATAGCAACGAGGTATATATACATGGAAAATAGGAGTTTAGTATCCATTGCCGAGCTATCCAAGGAGAAGATTCTTTATACGATTGAAATGGCAAGCCGGTTTGAAAAGAATCCTAACCGGAGTTTATTAAAAGGGAAGGTTGTCGCGTCCCTTTTTTTTGAACCTTCCACCCGTACCCGTTTGAGTTTTGAAACGGCAGCCAATCGTTTGGGAGCGCGTGTTATCGGATTTACCGACCCTAAAGCCACCAGCTCTTCCAAAGGCGAAACATTGAAAGATACTATTATGATGGTGGGCAATTATGCCGATGTCATTGTAATAAGGCATTATCTGGAAGGTGCGGCAAGGTATGCAAGCGAGGTGTCTCCTGTTCCTGTGGTCAATGCCGGGGACGGAGCCAATCAGCATCCTTCGCAAACAATGCTCGACTTGTTTTCTATTTATAAAACTCAGGGAACACTCGAAAACCTGAATATTTGCGTAGTGGGTGATTTGAAATACGGGCGCACTGTTCATTCCTTGCTAATGGCTATGCGACACTTCAATCCTGTTTTCTTGTTTATAGCTCCTAATGAGCTGAAAATTCCCGAAGAGTATAAACTCTATTGCAAGCAATATGGCATTGCATACACGGAACACTCTGATTTCACAGAAGAAGCCATTGCCGATACCGATATTCTGTATATGACCCGTGTGCAACGCGAACGGTTTACCGATATCATGGAGTATGAGCGCGTGAAAAACATATATATCCTGCACAACAAAATGCTGGAAAACACCCGTCCGAACCTTCGTGTTCTGCACCCCCTTCCGCGTGTCAACGAAATAGCTTACGATGTGGACGATAATCCGAAAGCATATTATTTCCAACAAGCCCAAAACGGGCTTTTTGCGCGGCAGGCTATTTTATGCGATGTGTTAGGAATCGGCTTACAAGATATTTTATAAGTAACAATGGACGATAACAAGCAAGCCTTGCAAGTGGCTGCCTTGAAAGACGGCACTGTAATTGATCATATTCCCGTGGAGAAGCTCTTCGCTGTAGTTTCTTTGCTCGGATTGGCAAAGATGGAGAACAATATTACTATCGGCTTTAATTTGGACAGTAAAAAATTGGGAAAGAAAGGCATCATTAAGATAGCCGATAAGTTTTTCTGCGACGAAGACCTGAACCGTATATCGGTGGTAGCTCCCAACGTGAAACTGAATATTATTCGTAACTATGAAGTAACGGAAAAAAAGGAAGTAAAAATACCGGATGTGCTGAAAGGCATCGTGAAATGTGCGAATCCGCAATGTATCACCAACAATGAACCTATGACTACCATTTTTCAGATGATTAATAAAAACACTTACGTGATAAAATGCCACTATTGTGAGAAGGAGCTCAACCTCATCTTATGAAGCAAGATTGGAAACCCGGAACAATGATATACCCTCTGCCTGCCATATTGATAAGTTGCGGCAATGACGAGAGCGAGTATAACATTTTTACAGTAGCATGGACGGGAACAATATGTTCCGACCCGCCGATGTGTTACATTTCGATACGTTCCAACCGCCATTCGTATGCTATTATTAAAAAGAACATGGAATTTGTTATGAACCTGACAACAAAAAGCATGGCGTTTGCTACCGATTGGTGCGGTGTGCGTTCCGGCAGGGACTATAATAAGTTTGCGGAGATGCGGCTCACTCCGGGCAAATGCACGGTGGTAAGCGCACCATTGATTGAGGAATCTCCTTTATGTATTGAATGTCGTGTCAAAGAAATTGTTGCGCTCGGCTCTCACGATATGTTTATAGCCGACGTGGTAAATATACGTTCCGAAGAGAACCTGTTAAACAGCGAAACCGGAAAATTTGAATTGGCGGAAACCAATCCGTTGGTCTATGTTCACGGCAATTATTATGATTTGGGCGATAAAATAGGCAAGTTCGGCTGGTCGGTTGAAAAGAAAAAATAGGTAATGAAACGTTGCTTTGTACTTTTGATAGGAATACCAATGATGGTAACGTTTGTATTCGGGCAACAAACATTTAACGATACAAAAAAGGTAAGCTACGGAATAAGGGCGGGGTTTAATTCATCTATGTATCTTGTTTCTAATTTCGTAATCAAAGATGTTACCATAGATGAAGTGCAAAACAATTACCGTGTAGGTTATGGCGTTTCTCTGTTCTCTCGTTTCAATATAAACAAACACTTCATTCATTCGGAAGCATCGTATAATGTTAGCTTGTGTGAAATCGTTTTTGATAAATTGGGAGGCTTGCATCCGGATATTAAACCGGATTACGCATCAATCAGTTCTAAAATCCGCTACATTGCTTTCCCGTTGCTCTATGGGTACAATATCGTCAAGAGCGGACCATACGGAATGTCTGTTTTCGGCGGTCCCCAACTAAGGTATATATGGAATAAGCGAAATGAAATAACATTTGATAATTTCGATCAAGAAGGTATTCAAGAAGTGCTCTACCCCTTCAATATCAGTTTACTGGCAGGAGTAGCCATTACTATTTCGCCCATCTTTTTCGATTTTCGGTATGAACAAGGGTTGAATAATATTTCAAAGTCCGTAACTTATAATCCCATTAATGATAGCGGAGAAAGAGAAAGCAAAATACTTTTGCCTCGCAAAGATCATGTATTAAGCTTTTCGTTTGGAATTATGTTTTAGAACTGAGGTCTTATATTAATACATTAACATCATTGATACATTTCATTTAATATGAAAAAAGACAATTTAATTTTTGATATTATTGACAAAGAGTATCAGCGCCAACTGAAAGGCATAGAGCTGATAGCGTCGGAAAACTTTGTGAGCGACCAAGTAATGCAAGCCATGGGAACTTGCCTGACCAACAAGTATGCCGAGGGGTATCCCGGAAAACGATACTACGGAGGGTGTGAAGTTGTTGACCAAAGCGAACAATTGGCTATTGACCGTTTGAAGGAAATCTTTGGGGCAGAATGGGTAAACGTACAGCCTCATTCCGGTGCGCAAGCAAATGCGGCAGTATTTCTTGCCGCTTTGAATCCCGGAGATAAGTTTATGGGGTTGAACCTGTCTCACGGTGGGCACTTGTCTCATGGGTCGCCTGTAAATACTTCGGGGCTTATCTATACTCCTTGTGAATATAATGTGAACAGAGAAACAGGGCGGGTAGATTACGACCAAATGGAGGATGTTGCTTTGCGTGAAAAACCGAAGTTGATTGTCGGAGGAGGTTCTGCCTATTCTCGTGAATGGGACTACAAACGTATGCGGAAAATAGCAGACAAGATAGGAGCTTTGTTGATGATTGATATGGCTCACCCTGCCGGATTAATTGCTGCGGGACTGTTGGATAACCCCTTGGAACACGCCCATATCGTAACCTCAACCACCCATAAAACGCTTCGAGGTCCCCGTGGAGGTGTCATCTTGTTGGGAAAAGACTTTCCGAATCCTTGGGGAAAGAAAACGCCGAAGGGAGAAACTAAGATGATGTCGCAATTACTTGATTCTGCCGTATTCCCCGGCATTCAAGGAGGTCCGCTGGAGCATGTGATTGCTGCCAAAGCAGTAGCTTTCTATGAATGTTTGCAACCGGAATACAAAGACTATCAGAAACAAGTACAAAAGAATGCTTCCGTATTAGCGAAAAGCCTCATTGACCGTGGCTTTACGATTGTCTCCGGTGGAACGGACAACCACTCCATGCTGGTGGATTTGCGTGCCAAATATCCTGAACTCATCGGAAAGGTGGCGGAGCAAGCATTGGTTGCTTCCGATATTACCGTGAATAAAAACATGGTTCCGTTTGACAGCCGTTCGGCATTCCAAACTTCAGGTATTCGTTTAGGCACGCCTGCCGTTACTACCCGCGGAGCAAAAGAAAACTTGATGATAGAGATTGCCGAACTGATAGAAACGGTATTGTCCAATGTTGATAACGAAAATATTATTGCTGATGTACGTCATCGCGTAAATAAAACAATGGAAAAATATCCCTTGTTTGCATACTGATACAACTTATTTTTGTAATGTTATTATCTAAAACTGCTAAACACAATGTATCCGCTAAAATTTGAACCTATCCTGAAGCAATTGCTTTGGGGAGGTAATAAAATTATTCCATTTAAACAACTGAATGATACCTTAGAAAAGGTAGGAGAGAGCTGGGAACTGTCAGGCGTAGAAAACAATGAGTCAATAGTGGCTAACGGAGCCGACAAAGGACGAACGCTGACAGAATTACTAAGGAAGTATCGAGAGGAATTGATAGGTGAAATCAATTATGCTCGTTTCGGGAACAAATTTCCTTTGCTGATTAAGTTTATTGATGCAAAGCAGGATTTGTCCATACAAGTGCATCCGTCGGACGAATTGGCAAAGAAGCGGCATAATGCTATGGGTAAAACCGAAATGTGGTATGTAGTGGATGTTGATAAAGGAGCAAAACTCCGTTCAGGCTTTTCACAGCAAATCACGCCGAAAGAATATAAAGAACGGGTGCAAAACAACACCATCACCAATGTGTTGCAAGAATATGAAATACAAAAAGGTGATGTGTTTTTTCTGCCTGCCGGGCGTGTACACAGTATTGGGGCGGGATCTTTCATTGCCGAAATACAACAAACGTCAGACATTACATACCGCATTTACGACTTTAATCGGAAGGATGCAAACGGAAAATCACGCGAGTTGCATACCGACCTTGCCCGTGAAGCTATTGATTATGAAGTTTTGGCTGATTATCGCACCCACTACAAGCCTCTGAAAAACGAACCGGTGGAATTGGTTGCATGTTCGTATTTTACCACATCTTTATATGACATTACGGAAGAAATCTCCTGCGATTATTCCGAATTAGATTCCTTCGTCATCTTTGTTTGTATTGAGGGAGCTTGTCAACTGACGGACAATGAACAAAACACGGTCACGCTTCATGCCGGCGAAACGGTTTTGTTGCCTGCCACAACCCAAATGCTTGTCATTACCCCCAGTGATACGGCAAAATTAATTGAGGCTTACGTTTAAGAGCTTGTTTAAATTTGATTAAGAAGTAATACATAAAAATGCTCCCCGAACCTCATCCTCTGGAACCTTTCTTACCCGCACACGCTCGGTTGCTGATGTTGGGAAGTTTTCCGCCACAGAAAAAACGCTGGTCGATGGATTTTTATTATCCGAACCTGAATAATGACATGTGGCGCGTGATGGGAATGATTTGTTTTGATAACAAAGATTATTTTTTAAACGATATCCGGAATGCTTTTTGTCGCGAACTTATCATTGATTTTCTGACGGAAAGAGGCATTGCCCTATTTGATACCGCATCAGTCGTGCGACGCTTGCAAGACAATGCCTCCGATAAATTTTTGGAGGTAATACAACCGACTGACGTGAGCAAGCTCCTTAACCGTTTGCCGGAATGTCAAGCCATTGCCGTTACCGGACAAAAAGCCTCCGACATACTGCGGACACAAATTGACGTACCGGAACCAAAAGTGGGGAATTTCTCGGAATTTGTTTTTCACGAACGCTCTCTACGGTTCTACCGAATGCCTTCCACGTCGCGTGCCTACCCGTTGGCATTGGAAAAGAAAGCAGAGATATACCGTTTGATGTTTAGGGAATTGCTGTAATTATTGCGTAGCATATCAGAATTATTCCCTGAGCATACCGGTGTATGCTCAGGGAATATATTTACTCAGCGCTTTCCCATATCTGATTTGCTAACCTCTTATAATTGTTATACCTCCATTTGGCATTATTTTCTGCTGCTTGGAAGAGTTCACCGGCTTCGGTTGGATATTGTTTCAGCAATGAAGTGTAACGTACTTCACCTTTCAGGAAGTTTTGAAATTCAGACCACTCCGGCTCTTTAGAATCAAGAGAGAACGGATTCGTTCCTTCCGTTTCCAGAGCGGGATTGTAACGCCACAAGTGCCAATATCCACACTTAACGGCATTTTCTTCTTCTTCTTGAGATTTACCCATGCCAGCCTTCAAACCGTGATTGATACAAGGAGCATAAGCAATTATCAATGATGGACCGGGATAGGCTTCCGCTTCGCGAATAGCTTTCAGTGTTTGGGCTTGGTCTGCACCCATAGCTATTTGAGCTACATATACATAACCGTAAGTAACAGCCATTAATCCCAAATCTTTCTTACGCACTCTTTTGCCTGAAGCGGCAAACTTAGCAATGGCTCCCACCGGGGTAGCCTTGGAAGATTGTCCACCGGTATTGGAATAGACTTCCGTATCGAGTACAAGGATATTGACGTCTTTACCGGAAGCAATTACATGGTCGAGACCACCGTAACCTATATCATAGGAAGCGCCGTCGCCACCGATAATCCATTGGGAACGTTTCACCAGATACTGCTTCAAATCGTAGATGCCTTTGCAAATCTGGCACGTATCTTTCACAGCTTCTACCATCGGAACTATTTTTGCAGCAAGTTCTTTGCTCTTGGCAGGGTCATTTCCGTTTTCAATCCATGCGGAAAATACTTCTTTATAGTCGGCAGGAGTTTGACTGTCGGCAATGGCTTCGTTCATCAGTTTGGCAATACGTTCACGCAGTTTTTCATTTGCCAATTGCATCCCCAAGCCATATTCGCAGAAGTCTTCAAACAAAGAGTTTGCCCATGCCGGTCCTTCTCCTTTTTCGTTTTTGGTATAAGGAGTGGAAGGTATGGAACCTGAATAAATGGAAGAACATCCGGTTGCATTGGATACCATTTGACGGTCGCCGAACAACTGGGAAATTAACTTCACGTAAGGTGTTTCACCACAACCGGAACATGCTCCGGAAAATTCAAACAACGGAGTAGCGAATTGGGAGTTTTTGACATTACTCTTAATATCCACCAAATGTTGTTTGCTGGAAACCTTACTTATGCAGTATTCCCAACCGGAAGCTTCGGCAAGTTGAGTTTCGAGTGCTTTCATTTCCAATGCTTTTCCGCCTTTCTTCGGATTACCCGGACAGATGTCAGCGCAATTGCCGCAACCCAAACAGTCTAATACGGAAACTTGCACGCGGAAAGTCATTCCGTCAAATTGTTTTCCTACCGCTTTCAATGTCGTAAAGCCGGCTCCTTTCTGCTCATTCGCATCTAAAACGAACGGACGGATAGCGGCGTGAGGACAGACGTAAGCACATTTGTTACATTGCGTACAGTTATCGGAAATCCATTCGGGAACGAAAGCAGCCACGCCGCGTTTTTCATATTTGGCGGCTCCTTGCAGCCAAGTACCGTCTTCACTGTCCTTGAACGCCGAAACAGGAAGCAAATCACCGTCTTGTGCATTGATTGGACGAACCACTTCGTTGATAAATACCGGATCGTTATTGGTAGAGGCTGCTTCATCAGGCAAATTAGCCCATGCCGAATCAACGGTAAGTTGTTTATATTCGATACCACGGTCAACGGCTGCATAGTTTTTGTTTACAACGTCTTCGCCTTTCTTGCCGTAAGACTTTACAATGAATTTCTTCATCTGCTCAATAGCCAAAGCAACAGGAATAACCTGCGTAATTTGGAAGAATGCCGATTGAAGGATAGTATTGGTGCGATTGCCTAAACCTATTTCCAACGCTATCTGTGTGGCATTGATATAATAAACGGATATATTCTTTTTGGCAAAATAACGTTTCACTTTATTGGGCAAATGCTTTGCTAGTTCTTCACCCGTCCAAACGGTGTTCAAAAGGAAAGTTCCGTTTTGACGCAGACCGCGTATAACATCATACATTCTTAAATAAGCCTGTACATGACAAGCCACAAAATTCGGAGTATTTACCAAATAAGTGGAACGTATCGGGGTATCACCAAAACGCAAGTGAGAGCAAGTGAATCCACCGGATTTCTTAGAATCGTAAGAGAAATATGCTTGGCAATACTTGTCGGTATTGTCTCCTATAATCTTGATGGAATTTTTATTGGCGCCTACCGTGCCGTCAGCACCAAGTCCGTAGAACTTAGCTTCATACATGCTTTTACCACCCAAAGCAATTTCTTCTTTCAAAGGAAGAGAGGTAAAGGTAACGTCATCAACAATACCAAGAGTAAATTGATTCTTTGGTTGCGGCAACGCCAGATTTTCGAATACGGAAAGCACTTGAGCAGGAGTCGTATCTTTGGAAGAAAGACCGTAACGCCCACCTACGATAATCGGCGCATTTTCCTTTCCGTAGAAAGTGTCTTTTACGTCTAAATAAAGAGGTTCGCCGTTAGCTCCCGCTTCCTTTGTCCTGTCAAGCACAGCAATTCGTTTCACCGTTTTGGGAATGGCAGCGATAAAGTGCTTTATAGAGAACGGACGGTACAAATGCACAGCTACCAAACCAACCTTTTCACCCTGAGATGTAAGATAGTCAATAGCTTCGCGTGCAGCTTCGGTAACAGAACCCATCGCAATGATGATGCGGTCGGCATCGTTTGCCCCATAATAATCAAACAAGCTGTATTTACGTCCCGTGATTGCAGAAAGTTCATCCATGTATTTTTCCACAATATCGGGAACTGCGTCATAATACAGATTAGATACTTCTCTGTGCTGGAAGTAAGTATCCGGGTTTTCTGCCATTCCGCGAGCAACCGGATTACTCGGATTCAACGCCCGTTTGCGAAATTCCGCCAAAGCATTTTGGTCTATCAGGTGAGCTAAATCATTGTTCTCCAGCATTTCAATTTTCTGAATCTCGTGTGAAGTACGGAATCCGTCGAAGAAATTCACAAAAGGAATACGGGATTTAATGGTGGACAAGTGAGCCACAGCTGCTAAGTCCATTACTTCTTGCACAGAGCCTTCAGCCAGCATGGCAAAACCCGTCTGACGGGCAGCCATCACGTCTTGATGGTCACCAAAGATAGACAGTGCGTGCGAAGCCAATGCGCGTGCCGATACATGAAACACACACGGCAATAATTCGCCGACAATTTTGTACATATTGGGAATCATTAGCAAAAGCCCCTGAGAAGCCGTATAAGTAGAAGTCAGCGCACCGGCTTGAAGCGAACCGTGAACAGCACCCGCCGCTCCGCCTTCGGATTGCATTTCCTGCACCAACACCGTTTCGCCGAAGATATTCTGACGTCCCGCAGCAGCCCATTCATCCACATATTCAGCCATAGTTGAGGAAGGAGTAATAGGATAAATAGCCGCTACTTCAGAAAACATATACGAGATATGTGCAGCAGCTTGATTACCATCACAAGTGATAAATTTCTTCTGTTTAGCCATAGTTTTATAATTAAATTTTTATCTTTTAAGACTCTATTTACACTAATAAATCAATATAAAAATCCGAGCATCCAAAGCGGTATTCGATTGTCTTTTCCTATTTCAATCTGATGTATGGCATATTTTATATTCGGATCATTTTTGATTTTGTCATCCTTACAACATATTTTAAAAGGCATAACGCCATCCACCCAAAAAGACAGACCTTTACCTCCTCTATACAATTTATGGTCTTTATACATTGTATTCAAGAAAAAAGTATCAATCACGTCTTGCTCTTCCACCGTTACCGGATAAACAGTGTACATCAGGTTGGTATTATGCATCATCACTTTCGACGGCTTTTTGGGAAATGCTTCCCCCGGATGATATACCATATTAATTAAACGTGCATCAGTCAGATATTTGATATAATTCATCACCGTGGCACGTGAAATCCGTATGTCGGCAGCCAGCTTACTTACGTTGGGGGCTTTGGAACCGGCTATTGCCAATAAATAAAACAATTTCTTGATTTTTGCTAAATACTTCAGTTCTATCTGCTTGATAAGAAGAATATCCACTTCCAATATCATATTCATCGTTTTCAGCAGATTCTCGGAAAAGTTACGCTTTTCGAGGAAGAAAGGATAGAAGCCATGATGCAAATAATCTTGAAAGTAATCCAATGGCTGTACTTTTGATGATATTCCTTTGGCTATCCGCTCGTGGTCGGCAAGAATCTCTTCCAGCGAATAGGCATGAAACCTCATTCCCGTTTGGAAGTTAAGAAATTCACGGAATGAAAACCCCCGTAAGTTATAACTCTTTGCTATATCCCGCAAATCGATGTTTTCTTCTTTTAAGCGCATCACCGACGAACCGGTAAAAACAATCTTCAAATCAGGAAAACGGTTGTAGCATGTATGCAGATCTTTGCTCCAATCGGAATATTTAAAAATCTGGTCTATCAACAGTGCTTTCCCGCCTCTTTTCTGAAACTCATCGGCAAAATCTACAATAGAATGGTCGGAGAAATAGAAATTATTCATGTTAATATACAAGCATGAACGGTCTGTTCCATATTTCTCTTTGGCGTATTGGAGTAAAAATGTAGTTTTGCCCACTCCACGCGTCCCTTTAATGCCAATCAAGCGGTCATTCCAATCAATTTCGTCCATTAGGTCTCTTCGGACAGGAGAATTGACATGATCCACTAAATAAGAATGTGTACGGTAGAATGCTTCCATCTTGCCTTGAATTTCAAGCGGCAAATATAACCTTTTGTTTCGATATTTGCAAAGCCGAAATAGCAAAATCAGGAAAAGCAGATTCAAGTTCTAGCTGCAACAAATAATTAGGGGAGTTCCTCTGCTTTGTTAGAACTATCCGCTACTAACAAAGCAAAGCAACTCCCCTTGATTATGAAGGCGTGTACCGGAGTTATTATGGTAGCCTTATCCCGAATTCAGGTTTTATAGTCTTACCCAAAAATGCTTTCTTTACCGGGAAGAGGATGTACGTCGCTGTAATCTACTTTTCCCATGGTGGTAATATCAGGTCCCAATATATCATTGCTTGCCATGATTTCATCCCAAGTAATCGTCTTTCCGGTATAGGCGGAGTTTCTGCCCATAAGAGCTATTAAGGTGGAACGTCCCATATTATAGGCATCATTCAAGGGTTTATTGGTGCGAATGGAAGTAACCCAATCTATATGTTCCTGATCATAGTCGTATGTCGGTATTCTTGCGCCTTTCTCATCTGATTGGTACGGGTATTCCCAAATCACATTTCCCTGATGATCCCATATAGTATTCTGGCAATTCGTTCTTCCTTTGGTTCCGACCAGATTTTCACCAATTTTATTCGAACAATCATCAATATGACGGGTGCCGCTGGCAATCGTTACCCCATTCTCATATTCGTAATGAACAGAAATAAGGTCATATTTATTTCCTAATGAAGGGCGTACTTTGGCGCCAAACCCGGAGGCTTTCACAGGAACTTTATTTCCCATAAACCATGAAATCACATCTAAATTGTGGATATGATGATCTGTTATCGAATCGCCTCCCATAAAAGGATAGTTCAACCAATTACGCAAAAGATATTCGGCATCCGTCCATTCGGGCTTGCGATTGATGTACCAGATACGACCGGTCATCCAATAACAGCTCCCGCCCACTATATCGCCAATCATTCCCGAAGCCACTCGCCTGTAAGTATCGCAGTAATCCAATCCATGACGACGTTGCGTGCCACATACTACCGAAAGATTCTTTTGTTCAGCCTGTTTAGCTGTAGCCAAAAATTTACGTACGCCTGCAGGATCCACTGCACACGGTTTTTCTATAAAGGTATGCTTACCGGCTTTTATGGCGGCTTCAAACATCATGGGATGGAAGCGAGATGGGAGGGCAATGATTACCGCATCAATATCGCTGTCCAACACCTTTTGGTAGGCGTCAAATCCAAGATATGCCTTCTCGGTCGTAATGTTTTGTCCATTTTCGTTGAGCATTTTCCGGCAGGCTTCCAACCGGTCGGGCAAACAATCTGCAATAGCAACAATGGATAAATCGTTGCCGGCATGAAGCAAGTTCAACGCGGCTCCGCTTCCCCTGCCTCCACAGCCAATCAGCCCGAAACGCAATGCTTTGCCGTCGGGTGCGGTATTCAATAACGGAGGGAGGTTCAACTCTGCATCCGTCAATAATTTCCCCTTTTGAGAGGAAGATGAACAACTGTTCAGGAGGGAGGCTCCTCCTCCCACAAGCGACATTGAGCCAAGAATGGCTGTTGATAGAAAACTTCTTCTTTTCATGTGATTAAATTTAATATAATGAATTGACTTATTTATTCTGCTCCTAATTTTTTAAGGAAACGATAACTTTCCAATACGGCTGCTTCACCTGCTATTTCGAGTGTGGTGTAACCGTTGAATCCAATGGCTTGCAAGGCTTCATAAACGGCTTTTATATTGCAGACGCCTTGTCCCAATGGCGTGACCGACATGCCGCAACCAAATATGCTGCCTCTTTTGGGAATATACTCTGCCGACAGGTCTTTCCAATGTACATGCCCGATAAGACTGCCGAATTGCTTGATATAGGCAATCGAATCGCCTCCGCCAAGCCACAGGTTACCTGTATCCAGATTGACGCCTAATGCTTTGGAATGACAACGCTCAATCAATTCATTCGTGGAGTCCATGGAATCTGTGAGGTGTCCGTGCGGTTCCAGCAATATCTTAACGTCCAAATCTTCTGCCATACGAAGCGGTTCGTATAACTTTTCCACTACCGAAAAGATGGCTTCCGAATGGGTCAGCCCTTTTCCGAACGAAGTTTGAGGCTCGCCTTCTGCCGTAATAACGTGCTTCACGCCAATAGCTGCAGCCAGCTTGACCGCCTTCATCAACTGGGAAGTCCCATAACGGAAAGGCGCTTCCGGATCCAATAAATTGGCATGGGCGCAGACGCTTGTCATGGTCAACTGATATTTATCAAACAAGCGTTTCAAGTCAAACGGATTCGCATCCAAACTGGCGACAGCGGTGAATCCATATTCAGCGCCCAGACAGGCTCCGTCCGTACTGTCTGTTAAATCTGCACAGGTAAATCCCCATTGTTTAATTTGTTCCAACTGCTGTGGTAATGTGCAGAAAGGATTTACCAAAGCAAAACAACCTACTTTTATCGACATATTCTTGGTATTTAAGATGAAATGACTTATAAAACTCTCTTCTTAGCCGCCCACTTTGTTCCCCGTAGTAAAAGGGTTTGCCAGTCTGTATCTGACATGGCTTGGGTATCGTGCCCCAAAACAAGGTAAACGCCTCTTCCTTTTCCATAACGGGTGACTAAAACTACCGGATCCGATTTATCGGGTGTGCCGGTATATTCTTCTGCCCGCGCTACACAAAGCGCCTTTGCTGCCGGGTCACATTCCATGTCGACCCATAATTCATCCCTGATTTCAAAATCCTGCATCCCTTTTGTTATCGGATGTTCGGGTTGGCTTATATGTACTTTAAAATTGCGGATGGCGCCATGATGGGTTTTATCTCCCCACCTGCCTCCGGTGATTTGCAAATACGCCGACCAGTCATAATGTGTTGCACTTGCCGCATGAATACATACAAACCCACCTCCTTTGCGGATAAAATCCTGTAATGCCTGTTTTGCCTCCGGATTCCATAATCCGGTCTGTTCAGGAAAAGCGTTCCAATTGCTCACTATCACTTGATAAGCCGCCAACATACGGGGATGGATGGTGTCCGGTCGATTGGTTACATCTACCTTAAATTGACCATTCTGGGCATATATTTCCTGCATGAAAGGGGTGGTAGCCTGCCATTCGTGATTGTTACTGCCCGACAAAAGCAACACTTTTACGGGTGACACAGCATAGCCGTATAAATGTGCGACCAATAGTATAAAAATGAATAGCGTACTTTTTCTCATAACTGTTTAAACAATTTAATCAATGCTTTCCCCTAAGTACAAAAGTAGAGGGAAACAAATATACCAGTATTTTCGATAAAAATGCCATTTTTTTGTAATTTTTTCAAAAAGGTTGTATGTTTGTCAAAAATATCTTAATAAAACGTCAATTCAAGTTAATATCCGATAGCCATTTATTTAATATGGGGACGGGATAAATCAAAAACAGATAAAGCGTAATTTCAATTAATACAATGATTGAGAAGAGTTAATACTAATTGTAAAAACAATAAACATTATGAAAAAGAATTTTATTCTGAAAAACAACTGGTATGTATGGCGAAAGACATTATGTATGCTATGTATCTTGAGTTGTACGTTTGTTGCATATGCGCAGCAGAGAGTGAATGGAACGGTAGTCGGTTCCAATAGCGAACCGATTATTGGGGCAAGCGTGGTGGAGAAAGGAACCTCCAACGGCGTAGTAACGGATATTTCCGGCAAATTCACGCTCAATGTGGCAGCCGGAAAAAAGTTGCTCATCACCTATGTGGGTTATGTTTCTAAAGAAATTACCGCTGCTGCGAACCTATCCATCGTACTGGAAGAAGATATCAATATCCTCGAAAGCGTGGTAGTAATCGGATACGGTACGCTTGATAAAAAATTGGTGACAAGTTCTATCAAGTCCATTCAAGCCGAGGAATTGCCGACGGGTTTAGGTGGCTCTACAATCGCCAATGCAATGGAAGGTAAGGTAAGCGGGTTGATCATGTCGCAAACGGCAAGCCCTAACTCCAGTCTTACTTTGCAATTGCGCGGTATGGCTTCCGTAAACACTTCCCGCGCTCCGCTGGTTGTAATCGACGGTATGCCGGGCGGCGATATTCGTTCGGTTGTGCAGGAAGATATTCAGTCTATCGACATCTTGAAGGACGCATCAGCTGGAGCTATTTATGGAACGCGGGCTACCGGCGGCGTGATTTTGATCACCACCAAGCAAGCCAAAGAAGGCAAGATGAAGCTCAGTTACACGGGTGAAATGACGTTGAAAAAGAATTACGGTAGACCGGACATCCTAAGCTCTGAAGAATTTACCCAATACAGATCTGCCCTCATCGATCATGGCAACAACGTGAATTGGTGGAACGAAGGTATGGCAGACAATCCTACATCTTATCGACATTTGGCCACTTTACAAGGTGGTACTGAAAATTCCAAAATATATGCTACTTTGATGTATGAGGACAACCGCGGTGTGCTGATGGGCGACAATCGCAAGGATGTCTCCGGTCGTATCAATGGTTCTTTCAAAACATTGGAAGGTTGGTTGGATATTAATACGCATATCGACTATCGTCAGGCAAACCGCAACCAGTCAAAACCAAATGTTGGACAGTTGATAGGCAACAACCCTACCCGTTCGCCTTACGATTCTTCCACTCTTTCGGGTTACAATATTTGGCTGAACGACTTGGACGATTATAACACCATTGCTGATGCGGCAATGACAGATGACAAAGGTCTGGATAAATGGTTCCGTCCCGATGTGGAACTCAAACTGAATATCTTGCCGATAAAAGGTCTTTCCTACACCCAATCGATAGGCTATGAAAACCGCCAATGGGAAAGACGTTACTACCAATCCATGAATTCTCGCCCACAGTTAAATGTCGGCATTAAAGGAAAAGCGACGCTGGAATTCAGCAAAACCGAATTGCTGAATTCGGATGGTTATTTTTCCTATGTTAATCAATTCGGCGACAACTATATTAATGCGATAGCGGGCTATAGCTATTTCGAACAAAACGGTGAATCTTTTTCAATGACGAATCAAAACTTCTCGGTCGATGGCATCAAGATGTGGGATATAGGCAAAGGTAGCTGGCTCTCCGACGGAAAAGCGGAAATGTCTTCCAGCAAACAGATTACACAACGCCTTTCCGCTTATTTTGCTCGTGTCAACTATTCCTACAAATACAAATATACGGCAACCGCTTCTTTCCGCAAAGAAGGTTCTTCCAAATTCGCCGTCGATAACCGATGGGGTAATTTCTGGTCTTTGTCTGCCAGTTGGCGCCTCTCCAATGAAGACTTCCTGAAAAATATTTCATGGATAAACGACCTGAACGTCCGCGCAGGTTATGGTGTTACCGGAAATGAAGGTTTTGCCGCCGACTATGCCGCCACCATGTACGGCTCCGATACCTACTGGAAACTACCGAACGGCGATTGGGTTTATTCTTACGGCATAACCAAAAACATCAACCGCGAGTTGGGTTGGGAAGAAAAGCATGAATGGAATATCGGCGCTGAATATTCGTTGTTCGACAATAGGCTATACGGCAAAATAGACTTTTACCGCCGGAATGTGGAAGGATTGATCTATAACGTAGAAGTGCCGCAGCCTCCTTATACGGAATCTCAGATGTATAAAAATATCGGTACCCTGAAAAATACCGGATGGGAGTTTGAAATTGGCGGTGATGTTGTTCGTTCGAAAGATTGGAACTATAGTACCTCACTCACTCTAAGCCATAATGAAACTTCCATAGGTTCGCTGTGGGGTAACAACACCTATTACGACGGCGCTTCGACAGGATGGGGAGGTAGCGTTCACCGGATTGAAGAAAACGCCAAAGTAGGCAGCTTTTTCGTATGGCGTTTTGCCGGTTTTGATAACGGCGGTTTTCTGATCTACGACAAAGACGGTAATAAAGTAGACGGCGCCAGCACAAAACGGGTGGAAGACAAACAGTATGTGGGCAACTTTATGCCTCTCCTGATAGCTGGATGGTCGCACAACCTGAAGTATAAGAATTGGGAACTGTCTATGACACTTACCAGCCGGATCAAAGCCGACGTTTATAACCACGTGGAACAAGCCTTGGGCTTCCAAGCGGGCAGTAAAGGCAATGTGCTGAGAGACGCTTTCGTGAAACACAACGATATCACAGGCCAGGTATTGGCTACCGACTACTTCCTGGAAGACGCAAGTTTCCTCAAGATACAGAATGTCAACCTCAGCTACTTATTCAAAAGTAAAAAATACCTGAAATTGGTAGACAACATTCGGTTCTATCTTGCCGCCAACAACGTTTATACGTTTACAAAATACAGCGGGTTGAATCCGGAAGTAGATATTACGGGATGGGAAAGCGGCATCGAATGGAACGCTGTTTATCCGCAAACGCGCACCTGCGCTTTAGGCATTCAAGTAAACTTTTAAATTATATAAAACATGATACGAAATAATTTTTTTATCACGCTTATCGCCGTTGTTACGGGTATGATAACTTTCCAGAGTTGTAGCGTGGAACCGGAATATTATTCGCAGGTAACTCCTTCAACTTTCTTTGATACGCAGGATAAAGTCTACCAACGCATGAATCGTCCTTTCACGCATTGGGCATATGAGATTGCTGCTTATGCGTCGCTGAGTGACTTGACCTTTTTACAGGAATGTTCCACCGATGAATTGGTCATGCCTAACCGTCAGGGAGACTGGTATGACGATGGCTGGTATATAGCTCCTTACTGGCATCAGTTTAATGCAAACACCCCCGGCATCTATGACGCATGGAGAGGCTTTTCAATGGGCGTTGCACAAACTTGGAGCGCTTTGGAAGATATTGATCAGCTCGTAGATTTTCAAACCTTGGGATTTTCCGATCCGACAGCTGCCCGGGATGCAATCCTCATGCAGTTGCAGACACTTGTCGCTTTCTTTTATTTGCAAGGACTTGATCACTTCGGTGGTGTGCCTCTTTATATTTCCAATCGCGATGATTTGAAAGGTCGGTCTACGGATAAGGCAACATTCGATTTTATTGAAGAATTGTTGACGGAAGCTATTCCCAAACTTCCTAAAAAAGAGGTAGGAGCTGCTGAAACCGGTAATATCAACCAAGCCGCCGCCGCTGTTTTGTTAGCAAGATTGTATTTCAATGCCAATGTTTACATCAAACAAGACAAGTTTTCCGAATGTGCTGCTATTTGTCAGAAAATTATTAATGGAGATTATGGATCCTACCAATTGGGCTCCAGCTACCAGGATATCTTTGGTTTCGACAATGAAAACTGTAAAGAAATTATTTGGGCGATTCCCAGCGAAAATGCGAAACGCCAAGTGAGCGGTTGCTATCAGTATTCATTCCACTACAATATGGGAAACTACCTAGACAATTTGGAACAACAGGCATGGAACGGTTACTGCCTCACACCTTCTCTTGATATAAGCGGCAAGAGCTATCGCTACGGCAGTTCCAACCCTAGCCTCAAGGGTTCTTTCCGCCTTGGTTGTCCTTACTCTAAGTATGAAGATACCGATTTGCGCAAGCAAAACTATGCGTATGAAGGAAACAAGCTATACCGTGGTATGTTTCTTGCCGGTAAAATGGTCAATCCGGTTACAGGAAAAGTCTGTAAAGCGGATGGTTCTCGGGATTATCCCGCCACCGATACAATCGTTTATGTAGACCAGATCGCTGAGATATCTCCAACGAAAACCTATCCGAATGGTCGTCAGGAAGGCGTTATGCATGCCGAAGAAAACTCCGGTGTGCGTCTAGTGAAAATGTCGCCCATTCCCAATTCAACCGACAAGAAATTGTGGTATAATCCCGACATTCCCGTTCTCCGGTTGACGGAAGTTTACTACATGTTGGCTGAATGTAAACTGCGCGGAGGCAATGCAGCCGAAGCAGCTACCCTTATTAATCAGGTTCGTTCGCGTTATTTTACGGGAGGCGATACCAATTCTGTTACTGCCACTAATCTCGACAAATACCGCATGTTGGACGAATGGTTGATCGAATTTCTTGGCGAAGGTCGTCGTCGTACCGACCTAATTCGTTGGGATGCCTATGTTACCGAAGCATGGTTCGACCACCCTGCTTCTAACAAGCCGGAATACAACCGCTTCCCCATTCCGCAAGAAGCCATTGCAAGTAATAATCTGATTGAACAGAATCCGGGGTATTAATCTATCTTGAGAAATCGATGGTAACTACCCTGAGATGGGTTTGACACGCAATCCCCTGAAAACAACTATTGTTTTTCAGGGGATTTTGCATTAAATATATCCGTGATAACTTCCGTATGCAACCGTCATACTCCCCGTATGGAACTGGCATACTCCAGTATGGAACTAGCATACGCCGGTATGGAACTGGCATAATTCCCGTTTGGTACCGGCATAATCCCCATTAGGTATATACCAAACACCCCCTTTAGTATATACCAAACGATTCATTTGCTATAACCAAAGGGGGGACTATGTCTGGAGTCCTTATTGTATAAATTTAAAAGGTCAACCTTATGTCTATTCCGCTTTGCACAGGTTTCCCTGCTTGTGCAAATTCTTTGCCGAATGATTTGAAATAGAATGTAGCGTACTTTTCATTTAAAGCGTTGCGTACCCATAGATCAATCTGCATTTTTCCCATCAGCGCACAGATTCTTCCGTTCAACGTGCCGTAAAGTTCCTGTATGGCTTCGTTATCCTCTACCCAATAGGTTTTTCCTATTCCGGTGTAATTGACATGAAAGTGAAGAACATCAAGAAAAGAACTCGCATTAAACTTTATCTCATACTGTCCACTAAGCGAAAAAGTCTGTTCGGGCACAAAGGGGACACGATTGCCACTGTAATCTATAATACTTTCCTCATCATTATTTAAGTTGTTGGTCACATAATCCGTTAGAGTGGCTTGCGTATATCCGTAATTGGCGTTCAAGGAAAGAGCATCGGTGAAGTTGGCACGGAAAGCAGCCTCCATACCATAACTGCGGCTTTGAGCAGCATTTACCATAGTGCGTCCCAATCCGCTTGTGGCAAACCGTACTATCTGCTGATTCTCTATACGAGTATAGAATATGGCAATATCTGTCGAAAACTTGTTCTGCCACAGGGTGAGGTGAGTACCGGATTCGTAATTCCAACTATATTCCGGTTTATAATGGATTTGAGGAATGACCTTATCGGGTATAGGAGAGACTGGTCTTTGTACGATCAAGCTTTGAATAAGGTCTGGGAACATTTGAATGTTATATCCCCCACTCCGGTATCCACGTCCGACGGAAACATACATATTGTTTCCTTTATTAAAGGAGTAATTTAAGGCGAACTTGGGGAGTAATAGCGGATAGGAGTTGTTTAGCCCGCCGTATGTACCATAATTGTCTGTCTGTATATCGTTTATGGGTTCTCCGTTCCAAAAAGATTGTGTACTAAGGAAGGCTTGATTCTCGTATGTAAGTTTTGTTTGCTCGTAGTCTAAACGCAATCCGAGAATCAAGCTTAAGTTTTTAAACAATATGTTGTTGAATGTGGATTGATGATAGAGTGCAGCTCCCCAAATCGGAGTATCGTACAAACCGGAAAGGGGCATGGTATTTTCAATTATTTTTCTACTAGAAGTGGTGTGTTCATAAATGCGGTCTATTATCAGTTGCATCTCCTTTATTCCATCTTCTTTAAAGGTTACGGAGGAGATGGTTTTCAATTGTTGGTAAAAACCGAAAACTCCTGTTATCCATTCCCAACGAATATTCTTACGGCTTTTAAACACTATCTCTTCCGTGAGCGTGTTTTGATTTTGGTGTTGAATGCCAAGATAAACGTTGCTGGGAGAAAAATCTTCATCCATAGCCATGTGATCTTTAAACCTGAGTTCGACGAAAAAAAGGGAATAAAAAGAGGGTAAATATAGTTTGAGTATGTTATCTTTATAGTTGACAATCAATTATATAACAAACACTCAAATCCTATGCTTACCCCGGATAAACTTAC
>SNRY01000214.1_pt1 | contig 21317 bp, 20 predicted proteins | sample 4693421 | NCBI WGS metagenome assembly SNRY01 (sample SAMN11003215, study PRJNA524138) | termite gut metagenome | isolation source: Bacteroidetes bacterial symbionts from single cell of protist host amplifed... | host: Streblomastix strix ... | reverse complement strand
GAACGGATGTTTTGAAACAGGGGTAACCGATATGGGTATATAAAGCGATTAACCGGTCTAACTGGCGAAGTTCGTCTTCGTTGTAAATGTCTGTTTTGTTAAACAGAAGTTTTACGGGTATTCGGTACGCTTCTGCCGAAGCAAGGAATCTGTCTATAAAGATGGTGGAGGTTTCAGGATAGTTTAAGGTTATTATTAGTAAGCATTGGTCAAGGTTGGCAGCAAGGATATGCGATTGTTTGGAGAGATTGGAGGAGCGGCGTATAAGGTAGTTTTTTCTTTTTTTTATTTCGGTGATAAAGGCGATTTTTTCTTGATTACGGAGGATACGGACATAATCTCCTACAGCGATGGGGTTTGTACTTTTTATTCCTTGCAGACGGAAAGTTCCTTTTATTTTACATTTTATGATTTGTCCGTCGTCGGTTTTCACTTGATACCAACTACCGGTGTTTTTAATTACTAAAGCATCGTTTTTATTCATTTTTTTGTCAAACAAAAGCAAAGATATAAAATTTTGGTAATGAGTGTCAATTCAAATAGATTTCCTTGTTACCCATAGCGCATTTAACGCAGTGAAGATGTGTCAAAAGTCATTCTCACCCTGTTGCCGTATTGATTATCCATTCATTGCCCTGTTTGACAACCAACTGTCTTCCCGTCGAATGACACGAACAGGTAATTATTCCCAATCATTTTCACAGCATTGTTGAGATTGCCACCGTTATCCTCGACTCAAGGCGGGCAGCCCTCGCCCTTAGAGTGGTATTGAGTCATATTGGTATCTTACATGAATAATGCCTGCTGTATTATTCCGACTTTTGACATGCTCTCAGATTTACAGCGAACGAATTGCCTGCAGCGTATTTTTGTGTAACATGCACCATTTTTTTTTGTGGTTTGTTGAATTTTATTGATGGAGTCAGGGGGGTCAAAAATGGGCAATTTTTTGTGTAAAAACAGGCGTTTTTTTTTTGTTTGGTCAAATTTGGTCAAAAATGGGCAGGAAATGGGCAGTTTTTTGCAGGTGTTTTTTTTCTGCAAGTCCGTATTAATCGGGGTTTTAAAAGCTAAATGGGTATAAAAGGGAACATTCCGGAAAAAATTTTTTTTCTGTGAATTTGTTTGACTCCGGACGAATGGTTTGTCCGGTATTTTTATCTCCCTGAGAAGGGTGGCGTACCCCGCCCCTGCGCCTGTACGTTTATGCGGTGGTTTCGGGTATGTCTGCTTTTTTTGGGGGTTTACGGGTTGAATTTTATTGACAAATGGGGGTCAAAAACGATGAATTTTCTTTCGTAATTCATTGATAATCAAAAGCAAAAAATTTAAAAACGAGCTATCGTATAATTCGCTGTAAATCTGAGAGCATGTCAAAAGTCGGAATAATACAGCAGGCATTATTCATGTAAGATACCAATATGACTCAATACCACTCTCAGGGCGAGGGCGTCCCGCCCTGAATCGAGGGTAACGATAGCAATCTCAACAATGCTGTGAAAATGATTGGGAATAATCACCTGTTCGTGTCATTCGACGGGAAGACAGTTGGTTATCAAACAGGGCAATGAATGGATAATCAATACGGCAACAGGGTGAAAATGACTTTTGACACATCCTCACTACGTTAAATGCGCTATGGGTAACAAGGAAATCTATTTGCATTGACATTCATTACCAAAATTTTATATCTTTGCTTTTGTTTGACAAAAAAATGAATAAAAACGATGCTTTAGTAATTAAAAACACCGGTAGTTGGTATCAAGTGCAAACCGACGACGGACAAATCATAAAATGTAAAATAAAAGGAACTTTCCGTCTGCAAGAAATAAAAAGTACAAACCCCATCGCTGTAGGAGATTATGTCCGTATCCTCCGTAATCAAGAAAAAATCGCCTTTATCACCGAAATAAAAAAAAGAAAAAACTACCTCATACGCCGCTCCTCCAATCTCTCCAAACAATCGCATATCCTCGCTGCCAACCTTGACCAATGCTTACTAATAATAACCTTAAAATATCCTGAAACCTCTACCATCTTTATAGACAGATTCCTTGCTTCGGCAGAAGCATACCGAATACCCGTAAAACTTCTGTTTAACAAAACAGACATTTACAACGAAGACGAACTTCGCCAGTTAGACCGGTTAATCGCTTTATATACCCATATCGGTTACCCCTGTTTCAAAACATCCGTTCCGAAAGGAGAAGGCATCGACTTTCTCAAAAAAGAAATCAGAGGAAAAGTAACACTTTTATCCGGTCATTCGGGAGTAGGAAAATCAACGCTTATCAACACTATTTTACCGGAACTACACGTCAAAACAGACGAAATATCCCTCTATCACAAAAAAGGAGTACATACCACTACCTTCTCGGAAATGTTTCTCCTCCCTGAAGGGGGATACATCATTGACACACCCGGTATCAAAGGTTTTGGCGTTTTTGATATGAAAAAAGAAGAAATCGGACATTATTTTCCCGAAATATTTCAAACATCGGAAAACTGCCGGTACCACAATTGCACCCATCGCCAAGAACCGGAATGTGCCGTACGCAAAGCCGTAGAACAACACAACATCAGTCAATCACGCTACATCTCCTATCTGAACATGCTGGAAGACGAGGAAGACGGCAAATACCGCACACCTTACTAAATGAAAAATAACAATTAAAAAACCGGAACAAAACTCTAAATTCGTAATTCCAAACAATTTTAATTTTGCAAAAAAACAATCTTTTTTGTAACTTTGTCTGTTATAAAAAGAAAACCTAAAATAAAAATCATTATGACCTTTAATGTATCCAGCTCTTTACTTTTTAGCCGCTTACAAGCTATCAGTCGTGTAATAAACTCAAGAAATTCTTTGCCGATTCTAGAATATTTTTTATTCCAGATAGAAGATTCCGTACTGTCTATAACGGCTTCGGACAACGAAACAACCATGGTTACCTCAGTCAGCCTAAATAGCAGCGATTCAAACGGATCTTTTGCCATAGCCGCTAAAACTATTTTAGATGCACTAAAAGAACTGCCCGAACAGCCGCTTAACTTCACCGTAGATTTTCATACATACGGAATCATAGTGAAATATCAAAACGGGGTATATAACCTGATAGGACAAAATGCCGACGAATTTCCGCAATCGGCAACCGTCGGCAATGATTCAGTACGTTTGAATATAAACGGACAAGTATTAATGAACAGCGTCAATCGAACTTTCTTTGCCACTGCCGACGATGAATTGCGACCTGTAATGAACGGTATCTATTTTGACATTACTCCCGAAAATATTACGATTGTTGCCTCCGATGGACATAAATTGGTTCGTTGTAAAGTATTAGATATTCACGGAACAGAACGTGCCGCATTTATTCTTCCCAAAAAACCGGCTTCTTTATTGAAAGGTTTATTGCCGAAAGAAATGGGAAACATCGAAATAGAATTTGATCAACGCAACGCCGTTTTTATTCTTGAAAATTACCGTATGGTATGCCGTTTGATTGAAGGACGTTATCCAAATTACAACTCGGTTATTCCGCAAAACAATCCATACAAAGTTACCGCTGACCGCCAGCAACTTCTAAGCGCATTACGCCGCGTGTCTATCTTCTCCTCACAAGGCAGTAGCCTTATCAAATTTCGTTTACAAGAAAATACAATTACCATTTCAGCACAAGATATTGATTTTTCAACCTCTGCCGAAGAAACATTAACCTGCCAATACATCGGCGATGAAATGAGCATTGGTTTCAAATCATCGTTCTTTATAGAAATCCTCAGCAATATTTCGGCAAATGAAGTTACTATCGAATTAGCCGACCCATCGCGTGCAGGCATTATTCTTCCCTCAGAACAAGAAGAAAATGAAGACCTGTTGATGCTGCTGATGCCAATGATGCTTAATGACTAAGCTTAATTTTGAAATGAAATTAAATTTAAAAAAGCCATTGGTCTTTTTCGATTTGGAAACTACCGGAACGAATATCAATACCGACCGGATTGTTGAAATAAGCTATTTGAAAGTACATCCCAATGGGAACGAAGAATCGAAAACATTGCGCATCAATCCCGAAATGCACATACCCAAAGAAGCATCGGCAATACACGGTATCTATGATAAGGATATAGCAGATTGCCCTGTGTTCAAAAAAGTGGCAAAAAACATAGCCAACGATTTCGAAGGATGCGACTTAGCCGGATTCAATTCCAATCGTTTCGATATTCCTCTATTAGCGGAAGAATTTCTCCGTGCAGAAATAGACATTGATATAAGTCGCCATAAATCGATCGACGTACAAGTCATTTTCCATAAAATGGAACAGCGTACTCTCTCCGCCGCCTATAAATTTTATTGCGGAAGAGATTTGGAAGACGCGCACACAGCCGAAGCCGACACGCGTGCGACCTATGAAGTTTTACAATCACAGTTAGACCGTTATCCGGATTTATTGAATGATGTTACCTATCTATCCGACTTTTCCTGTTTTAACAAAAACGTTGATTTTGCCGGACGTATGATTTATAACGAAAACAACATAGAAATCTTCAATTTCGGCAAATACAAAGGTCAATCCGTATCCGAAGTGCTAAAGAAAGACCCCGGATATTACGGGTGGATAATAAGCAACGATTTTGCATTGAATACGAAAGCGATGTTGACAAAAATTCGATTACGGGAAAGATTATGAGATTATAAACAGATTCCCTACTACCCCTACTCGCCAACCCTATGCTCGGAAAAAAAATCATACTTGGTATCACGGGCAGCATTGCTGCCTACAAAGCTTGCTACATTATTCGAGAATTAGTAAAGAAAGGCGCAGAGGTACAGGTTATTATTACCGAAGCAGGAAAAGAATTCATTACCCCCATTACTCTTTCTGCATTAACAAGCAAACCGGTTATCAGTGAGTTCTTTGCCGGAAGAGACGGCACTTGGAATAACCATGTCGATCTCGGATTATGGGCAAATGCCATGCTGATAGCGCCAGCCACTGCATCTACTATTGGAAAAATGGCAAATGGAATAGCCGACAACCTGCTAACCACCGCCTACCTTTCTGCTAAAGCCCCTGTATTTATTGCTCCTGCCATGGACTTGGACATGTATGCCCATCCTTCCACGCAACAAAATTTGGAACGGCTTCGTTCTTTCGGCAATTACATCATAGAACCAACCGAAGGAGAATTAGCCAGCCGATTGACAGGTAAAGGTAGAATGGAGGAACCGGAAAACATTGTCCGCATACTCGAAGATTTCTTTTCCATCCCACAAGACCTGTTAAAAAAAACCATACTGATAACTGCCGGACCTACTTATGAAAAAATAGACCCTGTGCGCTTTATTAGCAACTATTCATCGGGAAAAATGGGCTTTAGTTTAGCCGAAGAATGTGCACGTCGCGGAGCAAAAGTAACCCTTATTGCAGGTCCCGTCCAACAAAAAATAAACCATCCGAACATTCACCGCATAGACATCGAATCTGCCGAAGAAATGTACACCATTGCCATGCAAGAATACCCGAAAGCAGATATCGGAATACTCTGTGCTGCCGTAGCCGACTTTACCCCAGACACTATTTCCAGCAAAAAAATAAAACGTGAAAGCGCTGATACACTAACATTGTCATTGAAACCGACCACCGATATTGCAACTTGTTTAGGCAAAATAAAACGTCCGGAACAACGCTTAATCGGTTTTGCACTCGAAACAAACGATGAATTGCCAAATGCCCAAGACAAACTTCGGCGAAAAAACTTTGACTTCATCGTGCTTAATTCGCTCAACGACAAAGGAGCAGGTTTTCGTTACGATACTAACAAAATAAGTATCATTGACAACGAAGGAAAAACCGACTACAACCTGAAACAAAAAACGGAAGTAGCAAAAGATATTATGAACAGAATCGTTGAGGTATTGAAAGAAGGGAGAATCTAAAACAAACCGTGCTGCATTCATTACACATACAAAACTATGCGTTGATAGAAAAATTAGACATTGATTTTGAATCCGGTTTTTCTGTTATTACGGGCGAAACAGGCGCGGGAAAATCCATCATCCTCGGAGCCATAGGTTTGCTGCTTGGTCAACGCGCAGATATAAAAGCTATTCGCCAAGGAGCCGCAAGGTGCGTCATTGAAGCTCGGTTTGACATTTCCGCTTATCAAATGCAAGCGTTCTTTGAAGAAAACGAATTGGAATACGACAATGAATGTATCTTACGGCGTGAACTTCAATCCTCCGGAAAAAGCCGCGCTTTCATCAATGATATTCCCACATCTTTACAGCAAATGAAAGATTTGGGTGAACAATTAATAGACATACATTCTCAACACCAAAACCTCTTACTTAATAAAGAAGATTTCCAACTAAACGTACTCGACCTGTTAGCGTACAATAATAAAGAACGCGATTCATACCGCAAAATCTATACCGAATGGAAACAACTCGATAAAAAACTGATCGATTTAATTTCAGAAGCCGCACAAATCCGAATTGACGAAGAATACATCCATTTTCAATTGGAACAGTTGAATGAAGCTCATTTAATGGCAGGAGAACAAGAATCTTTGGAGAAAGAAACAGAGCTTTTAACACATGCCGAAGAAATTAAAGCCCATCTTTACCACGTGGAACAAGTCCTAACATCGGACGAAAACGGAATACTTCCTCAATTAAAAGAAAGTTGTACCATTTTATCCAATCTCCAAAAAGTATATTCTCCTGTCAAAGAACTTGCCGGACGAATGGAGAGTTGTTATATCGAATTAAAAGATCAAGCCCAAGAAATCGGCAATCAACATGAAAAAATAGAATTTAATCCCACCCGTTTGGAAGAAGTAAACGAACGTCTTAACCTGATCTATTCTTTGCAGCAAAAACATCGTGTACAAACAGTAGAAGAATTGATTTTCTTAGCAGAAGCCTATCAAAAAAAACTATCAACGATTACTTCTTTTGACGAACACATTATAGAATTGACCAAACAGCGGGATGCAAAGTGCGACGAAGTAAAACAACAAGCCGAAACACTAACCCAAAAACGCCTTTCCATTGCTCGCAAAGTGGAACAAGAAATGTCCGTCCGCTTGATGCCATTAGGCATACCCAACATCCGCTTCCAAGTAGAAACTCAACTAAAAGAACCCTGCATAACGGGGCAAGATACCGTAAATTTCCTTTTTTCCGCTAATAAAAACGGGATTTTACAACCGGTTTCTTCCGTAGCGTCCGGCGGTGAAATTGCGCGTGTAATGCTATCCGTAAAAGCCATGATAGCAGGAGTTGTGAAATTTCCCACCATCATATTCGACGAAATAGATACCGGAGTCTCAGGGGATATTGCCGACCGTATGGCTGACATTATGCAAAAAATGGGTAAAGAAAATCGTCAGGTTATCAGCATTACCCATTTACCTCAAATAGCCGCCCGTGGACAAGTACATTACAAAGTATATAAACAAGACAACGAATCGGAAACCAATAGCCACATCCGTCGTTTAACAGATAAAGAACGTGTGGAAGAAATTGCTCAAATGTTGAGCGGATCGCAGTTGACGGAAGCGGCTCTTAATAATGCAAAAGAGTTACTGAAACAATCGACGGATAAATAATCCATATATAAGTATTAAACCTTGCCAATAGAAAATTTCAAACGCTATAACAATTCAATGATAACAGATTTTATTTTCGGCATTAGATCCGTCATAGAAGCCATACAAGCTGGTAAAGAAATAGACAAAATTCTGATAAAAAAAGATATTCAAAGTTATTTATCAAAAGAACTCCTCGCAGCATTAAAAGATAAATCAATCCCCATACAACGGGTTCCCATAGAACGCATCAATCGTATTACCCGTAAAAATCATCAAGGAGTAATTGCTTTTATTTCTCCTGTCATCTATCAAAAAACAGAGGATTTGGTTCCTTTTCTTTTTGAACAAGGCAAAAATCCTTTTTTTATTATGCTCGACGGTGTAACCGATGTTCGTAATTTCGGAGCTATAGCTCGCACCTGTGAATGTGTTGCGGTTGACGCTCTCATCATTCCCGTTAAAGGAAGTGCGGCGGTTAATGCCGATGCCGTAAAAACTTCTGCCGGAGCCTTACATACATTACCTGTTTGCCGAGAACAAAGCTTGAAGAATACCATCCGTTTCCTTAAAAACAGCGGATTCAGAATCATAGCTGCTACGGAAAAAGGTGAATCTGATTATACAAAAGGCGACTATACGGGACCGGTATGTATCGTTATGGGAGCTGAAGACGTCGGTGTATCCAACGAAAATCTTTCTCTATGCAATGAATGGGTAAAGATTCCCGTTCGGGGAAATATTGAATCTCTCAATGTTTCGGTAGCTGCGGGTATTCTTATGTACGAAGCTATAAAACAACGTAACAATTAGACGATACAAATTAAGTTTAAACGTATAAACTCATTTTATCCATCGTCGTATCCCATAATAACTCACCAAACTACCCAATGCAACCCCAGCAATATCAGCCATAAAATCCAACCAATCTCCTCCCCGATGCGTTGTAAAATACTCCTGAAGAAATTCTACTACTCCACCAAATACAATTGGACAAATAATGGCACCTATCCATAGATGCAAAAGGGGGAGTTGTTCGTTTTTATGATTGTACATCAATTCCAACCACAATGCCCCCGACATACTGCTGTACATACAAAGATGTACAATCTTGTCCCAAAAAGGAATTTTATCAATAAATTCAAAAGAGGGTGGTTTAAAAAAAGACAAATACACAATAACTCCAATGATAGTAATCGAGATAGGGTAGCGTTTTATAAGACGAAACATAGATTTTTCTATTATACAAAGCACAAATATAAGGAGTATTTCTCATATTTGTATATGTAATTCGTCTGCTAAGATTATGTGGAAAGACTTCTTCTATTTTACTCGTTCGGAAAGAAGGGGGATTATGGTACTTATCGCACTTATTGTTATTGTGATTACGGTTGGTTTCTTGTTTTCGGAATATCAAAAGAAAAAAGAAATTGCCGATACTGCATTTTCTCAAAAAGAATATGATGACTTTCCTGTTTCTTTGCACGAAAAGAAGCCAAAACCCATATCACGTTCACTCAAAGAACAAAAAGAAATTGTTTTAACTCCTTTTGATCCAAATACAACAGACTCCGTAACTTTTCTTCGCATGGGATTATCATCCCGACTAGTGAACAACATTTTTCGCTATCGCGCTAAAGGTGGAGTCTGTTGTATTTGGATCAAAAGGAGTTAAAACAATTTCTTTTTGTTCTTTGAGTGAACGTGATATGGAATTAGCAAACTGAAAGCAGAACGATATATAGAAAGTCTCGTAGATTTTCCTTATGTTTTTTATCGTCCGACGGGTGTGTATGGACCTCGCGACAAGGATTATTTTTTAATGACGAAATCCGTCAAAAACGGCATTGATTTTTCGGCAGGTTATAAGCGACAAGACATTACCTTTGTCTATGTAAAAGATTTAGTGAAAGCGATTTTTCTGGGTATTGACAAAGGCATATTGCGAAGGGCGTACTTTATTTCCGACAATGGAATATATCAAAGCCGTACATTCTCGGATTTGTTACAAGAAGAATTGGGCATTTCTTTGGTTGTACACATAAAATGTCCGCTTTTCCTACTAAAAGTAGTTTGCTCGCTGTCCGCTTTTTATGCAGGCATTTTCAAAAGAAGCAGTACACTCAACTTGGACAAATATAAAATAATGAAACAAAGAAATTGGCGATGCGACATTACTCCGGCTATGAAAGAATTGAATTTTATTCCTGAATACGACTTGAAAAGAGGTATAAAAGAAACGGTTGCTTGGTACAAAAAAGAAAAATGGCTTTAGAGTTATTTAGGAAAATAGATTCACACAAAGGGTTACTTGCTGTCGAGAAAGCCACTTTGGGATATTGCGGATTGACTTCCATTTTGATTTTGATATTATTCCAACAATTGACCGATCCATTACATATGTTGATTGGCAGGGGAGTAATTGTCGGCATCTTGTTTTTACTTGTATGGTTGTATCGCTTTTTCCCTTGCAAAGGGTCGGTTTTCGCTCGCGTATGTGTCCAAATGTCTTTCCTTAGCTACTGGTATCCGGATACATACAAATTCAACCGTCTTTTTCCGAACTTGGATCATGTTTTTGCCCATGCTGAACATCAAATATTCGGATGTCAACCTTCAACATTGTTTGCTGCTTACTTCCCGCAAGAGTTTGTTAGTGAAGCATTCAATTTTGGCTATTTCTTTTATTATCCTATGCTTGCAATTGTATCCATATTCTATCTTATATACCGGTTTGACTGCTTCGAAAAGGTAACTTTTGTAATTATCTTTTCGTTTTTCATTTATTATTTGGGGTATCTCTTTGTTCCTGTAGCCGGTCCGCAATATTATTTTCCGGTTGTGGGACTCGACAATGTAAATCAGGGGATTTTTCCAGCAATAGGCGATTACTTTAATTACAATCAAGAGTTGCTTTCCGGTCCTGGATACCAAGAAGGGGCGTTTTATAAGTTGGTTGAGATTTCTCAGAAATTCGGCGAACGTCCTACTGCTGCATTTCCCAGCTCACATGTCGGAGTTTCGACCATATTGATGATTTTAATGTGGCAGGGGAATAAAAAATTATTCGTTTTTCTACTTCCATTTTACTTGCTGTTATGTGGAGCCACCGTTTATATACAAGCGCATTATTTAATAGATTCAATCGTTGGTTTTGTGTATGCTATGGGGTTGTATGTATGCGGAAATAAACTATTTGCCAATTGGATAAGGTAGGGTCATTTGAAAAATATTTTTACTAAGTTGTTTTTATTAGAATTTGTATTACTTTTGTATAAACTATCGTACAGGGTTCTTTGGCCGAGGGGCTAGGCACCGGTCTGCAAAACCGTTTACGGCGGTTCGAATCCGCCAAGAACCTCTTTATTGCATAAAAGCCTCGCTTGTAAAGAGTGGGGCTTTTGTAATATTAATGAAAGAATACACTAATTATCAAAGATTATTTATATGTGCATAAAAACTAAAGCAGGGAGAAAAATTACAATCTGCAAGAAAGACACTAACAAAGCTATTAACTTTTACAATATTAATGATATTAATACTGGCAGATAACCAAGATATTACTCGGGCTGGAATGATTTATATCGGCAAGTTGTCGGGAAGATTTTCCGAAATAAAGGAAGTAAGAACAAAAAAAGAATTAATAAGGTGTCTTTCCGAATATCCTGATGCCGTAACAATTCTGGACTACACATTGTTTGATATTTCCGCAGATTATCTATTAGTTCTGCAAGAGCGTTTCAAGCAAGTACATTGGATATTGTTCAGTGAACATTTGAGTGAAGATTTCATCCGTCGTATCGCATTTAGCAGTAAATCGTTCAGTATCTTATTAAAGGATGTTTCTATGGAAGAAATCGAAAAAAGTTTGAGTCACGCCCAACATTCCGAACCATATATTTGCCGACAGTTAGCTACTTGGCTATTTACCAAAGAATCGAAAAATAAAAATGAAACGTTTCTTTTAACCGCTACGGAAAAAGAAATGCTAAAAGCCATAGCATTAGGCAAAACGACTAAAGAAATAGCTGCCGAACGTTTTTTAAGCGTTCATACGGTAATGACTCACCGAAAAAATATATTTCGGAAATTAGGAATTAACAATATGCATGAAGCAACAAAATATGCACTTCGGGCAGGAATAGTGGATACAGTGGAATACTACATTTGACGAAAAATATTAATCGCCTTTCTTTCCTGCAAATTCATAAATTTATCTTTATTATCTTTGTTTCCAACTTATTTATCATCGTATGACCCCAATCATAAGTATCATTATGGGCAGCACTTCCGATCTCCCTATCATGGAAAAAACTGCCCAATTTCTTAATGACATGCAAGTTCCTTTTGAAATGAATGCTCTTTCCGCACATCGCACACCCGAAGCAGTGGAAGAATACGCTAAAAACGCCCGTTCAAAAGGAATCAAAGTGATTATCGCCGCCGCCGGTATGGCAGCCCACCTACCGGGGGTGATTGCTGCTCTAACCGTAGTACCTGTTATCGGAATACCGATTAAATCCACTCTCGAAGGCATAGACTCCTTATTATCTATTGTTCAAATGCCTCCAGGCATTCCGGTGGCTACAGTCGGCATTAATGGAGCGTTAAATGCCGGTATTTTAGCTGTTCAAATTCTTTCTTTGGAAGACAAAAAATTAGAGCAGAAGCTGATTGACTACAAAGAAGGACTAAAAAAGAAAATGGCAACGGCAAATGAAGAACTGACTGCTATAAAGTATCCTTATAAAATATAACGACATCCTATAACAAAATTACAGCAGCGTCGTCTTATCCAACAAATAATAATCGAGTATCGTCATAGCCGCCATTGCTTCCACAATAGGCACCGCTCGTGGCAACACACAGGGGTCATGACGACCACGCACCTTTAACGTCGTATCTTTTCCGTCGGTGTTAACCGTATGTTGTTCCATTAATACCGTAGGAACGGGTTTAAAAGCTACGCGAAAAAAGATGTCCTGACCGTTACTAATCCCTCCCTGAATTCCTCCCGAATGATTGGTGAGAGTTTCGATCTGTCCGTGATTATTGAAAAAAACATCGTTTTGTTCGGAACCTTTCTGCTTCAATCCTTTGAATCCGTCTCCATACTCAAAAGCTTTTGCTGCATTAATGCTCAGCATAGCATTACCCAAAGCGGCATGAAGTTTTCCGAAGACCGGTTGCCCCAAGCCGATAGGGCATTTTTTAATAACACAAGTAACTACTCCCCCTATGGTATCACCCTCTTCTTTCATTTTTTCAATAAAAGCCTGCATCTCTTTTGCTTTTTCCGGATCAGGGCAACGAACAGGATTGGTCTCAATCGTATCCAAATCGTAATCCATGTAGTTGTCTTCCAATTTGAAAGGACCCACTTGAGAAGTATATGCCGTGATACTAATGCCTAATTGCTTCAATGCCAGCTTAGCCAATGCTCCTGCTACCACACGCGATAACGTTTCTCGAGCCGAAGAACGTCCGCCGCCACGATGGTCACGAATACCATATTTCACCATATAAGTATAATCCGCATGAGAAGGACGATATATCTTTTTCAAAGTATCGTAATCGCTTGATATCGAATTTCGATTCCAAACAATAAACCCAATGGGGCAACCTGTTGATTTTCCTTCAAAAATTCCCGACAGGAACTCTATTTCGTCAGCCTCATTACGCGAAGTGGTAATAGCAGATTGCCCCGGTTTACGGCGACTAAGTTCCTGCTGAACAAACTCCTTATCAATGTGAATACCCGCAGGAAAACCGTCTATTACCCCACCAATACCTTTTCCGTGAGATTCCCCGAAACTTGTCAACTTAAATATATTACCAAAAGAATTAAACATCCATTTGAATTTTTAGGTTACTATGGAGAGATTACTATCCACAGAGCAAATTACACAACCACCCATGCTCTGCTGCACACACCTGCAAAAACTTTGCCATAAGATTTTAATAAGTTACCTATTCATCTAATAAAAACTAAGTCTAATTTAACCTAATTATTCCATAATACCAAAAAAACAATCTATAATTAACTTTTATTTGCACGTTTACGCTCATTTTCACCCAAAATAACTTTCCGTATCCGCATAAATTTTGGAGTAACTTCCACATATTCATCCTCCTTAATATATTCCAAAGCTTCTTCAAGCGAAAAAAGCACAGGGGGAATAAGCCGAACCTTATCGTCTGAACCGGAAGCACGCATATTGGTTAGTTTCTTCGATTTAGTAACATTCACCGGCAAATCATTGTCATGCAAATGCTCACCCACTACTTGACCAGCATATACTTCGTCTTGCGGAGAAATGAAAAACCGTCCCCGATCCTGCAATTTATCAATCGCATAAGCAAATGCGGTACCGGTTTCCATAGCAACAATAGAGCCATTGCTTCGTCTTTCTATGTCTCCTTTACAAGGCTGATACTCTTTGAAACGATGAGCCATAATCGCTTCTCCCGCAGAAGCAGTTAACACATTGGTACGAAGCCCGATAATACCACGCGATGGCATATCAAACAGCATATTTACCCGTTCACCCGTGTTCTCCATCGCCATCATTTCTCCTTTGCGACGCGTTATCATATCAATAATCTTGCTCGAATGCTTTTCGGGTACATTAACAGTCAATTCTTCCACCGGCTCATGTTTCACTCCATTAATCGTTTTAAAGATTACCTGCGGTTGTCCCACTTGAAGTTCGTATCCCTCGCGACGCATGGTCTCAATTAATATGGAAAGGTGAAGCACTCCCCGTCCCGATACCACCCATTTACCCTCTTCCTCGCCTTTTTCCAAACGAAGAGCAAGATTTTTATCTAATTCCCGCATCAGTCGCTCATAAATATGCCGAGAGGTTACATATTTTCCGTCTTTAGCGAAAAAAGGAGAGTCGTTAATAGTAAACAACATGCTCATTGTCGGCTCGTCAACGTCAATAGGCGGCAAGGCTTCGGGAGTTTCGAAATCACAAACAGTATCTCCTATCTCAAAATTATCAATACCTACCAAAGCACAAATATCACCGGAAAAAATTTCATCGGTTTTCGTGCGTCCAAGTCCCTCAAACGTATGTATTTCTTTAACTTTCGATTTTACAAAACTACCGTCTCTTTTTGCCAAGAGGATATTCATTCCTTCTTTCAACGTACCACGATGAACACGCCCTACTGCTATTCTCCCCGTATAGGGCGAATAGTCAAGCGAAGTAATCAACATCTGTGGAGTGCCATCCAACTGTTTGGGCGAAGGAATATGCTCAATAATACAATCTAATAGAGGAACAATCGTATCTGCCGGTTTTCGCCAATCGAGGCTCATCCACCCAATTTTAGCCGAACCGTAAATAGTGGGGAAATTAAGCTGTTCCTCAGTGGCATTTAAATGAAACATTAAATCGAACACCATTTCATGCACCTCTTCAGGGCGGCAATTAGGTTTATCCACCTTATTAATCACCACAATCGGTTTTAATCCAATTTGCAACGCTTTTTGCAGCACAAAACGAGTTTGCGGCATAGGTCCCTCAAAAGCATCTACCAACAAAAGACAACCATCCGCCATATTCAATACGCGTTCCACTTCTCCACCGAAATCACTATGCCCCGGCGTATCAATAATATTAATTTTGGTGTTTTTGTAGTTAATGGAAACATTTTTTGAAAGAATCGTTATTCCCCGTTCCCGTTCCAAATCATTGTTATCTAAAATCAATTCGCCACTCATGCGGTTCTCACGAAACAAATGACCAGCCATTAACATTTTGTCAACAAGAGTCGTTTTCCCATGGTCAACATGGGCAATAATAGCAATATTTCTAATATTTTGCATTTGAAATTATTAAGTTCTTAAATTTCCGAGTTTCGATCATTAAAAACAAATGTATTCTGAAACACACGCAGATCAAACTCGGGTATAATAGCTAATATATGGTCGAACATATCTGCTTGGATATTCTCGTAAAGAATCCAGTTTGTTGTAGAAGAAAAAAAATAAAGTTCAATGGGAATGCCTTTTTCCGTAGGATTCAAATGGCGAACCATATAAGTCATGTCATGATTTACTTGAGGATGATTCTTCAAATAATTGTTCAAATAGGTACGAAATACTCCTAAATTAGTCTGTTGCCAGCCATTGACCAAAAGGGAATCATCTATTTTGTTCTTCTCATTATGTTCGTGTATTATTTGTTCGGTTTCTTCTATATAATCTTTCAAAAGATGAATTTTTCGATACTTATCAAGCATTTCAGAAGTACAAAATCTGACAGTGTTCATATCAATATTTATAGAACGTTTGATACGCCGCCCTCCGGACTCCTGCATTCCACGCCAATTTTGAAATGAATCGCTAATTAGCAGGTAGGGTGGAATAGTAGTGATCGTGTTATCCCAATTCTGTATCTTAACAGTATTCAAAGTTACTTCTACTACCGAACCATCTGCCCCATGCTTAGGCATCGTTATCCAATCACCCACTCGAAGCATCTTGTTAACCGACAACTGAATACCTGAAACAAACCCCATAATGCTGTCTTTAAACACCAGCATCAAAACAGCAGCAAACGCTCCCAAACCGGCAAATAACCCTACCAACGATTCATTTATCAATATACTTATAACTCCAATTGTCCCGACAATAAAAAGAATAACCTGCAATGTCTGCAACAAACCTTTCAACGGACGGTCACGATACGACTCCTTCTCTGTATATATTCGACAAACAGCTATTAAAAGAGCGTTGATAAAACAAACAAAGAAAAAGATGCCAAATGCCTTGCAGATGCGCTGAATAATACCCGACACTTCCGGATTATCAGGAAAAACAAAAGGCATACATATATAAATAATTAAAGGCGCCACTATACGCGTGAGATGAATCATAACCTTTTTGTTGAAAACAACATCATCCCACGTAATCTTAGTTCTTTGCACCAACTTGGTAATCAACGGCAAAATAATATAATGGCATATAGCATCAGCTAAATAAGCGATAAACAGAACAAAAACAAAGATGACCCAATTATTCAAGCTGTCTGCACCGGATGGGGTCATCCCCCAAGAAACAAGAATTTCACTGATTTTTTGTGCGGCATTTCCCATATTACATCAATTCCTCCGAAATATATCCTTTCGGCATTTCCCGACAATTATAGTTCGAAACCATAACCTCTCCATAGGCTCCCGCCGAACGAATGGCAATAAAATCACCCCGTTTCACTCTATTCAGACTAACCACTTTACCAAATACGTCTGAGGATTCACAAATAGGACCTACCACGTCATAAGCCTCTATCGTTTCGTCTGAAGTACTATTTTCTATCTTATGATAAGCTTGATACAAAGCAGGGCGAATAAGGTCGGTCATACCTGCATCAAGAATGACAAATTTTTTGTTGACACCTTCCTTTACGTATAACACTTTACTGATAAGGCTCCCACATTGACCCACAATGGAACGCCCCAACTCAAAATGCAGTGTTTGTTCCGAACGAAGCTTAAGATGTTTGGCAAATACAGAGAAAAACCCTGCAAAATCGGGTACAGGCTGACGATTGGGGTGTTGATAATCTATTCCTAACCCACCGCCAACATTGATATGTTCTACCATAATTTGACGAGCAGATAGTTTTTCTTGCAATTCATTTATTCGGTTACAAAGAGCTATAAAATCACTCATATCGGTAATCTGCGAACCAATATGGAAATGAAGACCTACAAATCTCACATGCTGCATTCCGTTTGCCATATCTATCACCTTGTCCATATCCTCCATACTAATGCCGAACTTGTTTTCTGTCAAACCGGTAACAATATGCGCATGTGTATGGGCGCCCACATTAGGATTGATTCTGAAAGCCACATTAGCCGTTTTATTTTGAGCAGCAGCCAGCTCATCAATCACTTCCAATTCGGCAATAGATTCCACATTAAAACAAAAAATGCCACATTCCAATCCCAAATTAATTTCCCAATCGGCTTTACCTACGCCAGCATACACTATTTTATCAGCAGGAATACCGGCATTTATTGCTGCCTGAATCTCTCCCCCGCTTACGCAATCAACACCCAAACCGGCTTCATGAACAATAGCAAGAATCTTATGATTCACATTCGCTTTTACTGCATAATGTACACAACAACTATTAAATCTTGCGGTTTCTTTGTTAAGAGAAGTCAACGTATCACGCAATATTTTCGTATCGTAATAGTAAAAAGGAGTTTTTAAACTCTGAAATTTATGTATTGGAAATATCCCTTTCATAGGTAAATACTATTTCTCATGAAATAATCTATTGCTAAGTGATAGTAAAGCAGCTTTCTTGTCACATTCACGAATAAGGAAAGAAATATTATAATTGCTCCCTCCAAATGCAATCATGCGAACAGGTATATCACGCATGGCATCCAACGCTTTTGTTTCAAAACCGACATTCTCCCATTTCAAATCACCCACCACACAAACAATACACATATCTTTATCAACAGTTACCGTGCCATATTTCTTCAAACTATCCAAAATTTCATTCAAATGAGTGATATTGTCTATGGACACCGAAACACCTACTTCGGAGGTACAGACCATATCAATGGAAGTCTGATAGCTCTCAAATATTTCAAATACTTTACGCAAAAAACCATAAGCCAACAACATACGGCTCGATTTAATTTTGATAGCCGTAATATTATCTTTAGCAGCCACTGCTTTAATTTTTCCTTTCTCCGTTTCATTGGAAATAAGAGTACCTCGAGCTTTCGGATCCATAGTATTCAGTAAACGAACAGGAATATTAGCATATTTTGCCGGTTGAATACAAGTAGGATGCAATATTTTCGCTCCGAAATAAGCCAATTCAGCAGCTTCGTCAAAATGCAATTGTCGCACAGGAGAAGTCTTTTCCACTATACGCGGGTCGTTATTATGCATACCGTCTATGTCCGTCCATATCTGGATTTCGGAAGCATTGACCGCTGCTCCAATCAACGAAGCAGTGTAATCACTGCCTCCTCGCAACAGATTATCTATTTCACTGTAAGCATTACGACAAATAAATCCTTGCGTAATATATACTTCGGCATTCGGATATAAATCCAATTGCATTTGCAATTTCTCTTTGATATAAAGCAGATCGGGTTCATTGTTTTTGTCGGTACGTATAAACTCCAATGCCGGAATCAAAACGGATTTCACTCCATACTCCTGCAAATAGTAATTAACCATCGCAGAGGAAATAAGCTCGCCTTGCGCCAATATTACCTTTTCTTCAAACAGCGTAAAGATATCTTTTGTATAAGAGCGAATAGAATCAAAATGATATTTGACAAGCTCCCATCCTTTTTGCTTATATTCCGGTGTCGAATACAATTCGTCAACATGCTGCTTATATTTGATTTCCAATCTATTGATAATTTCATTGGCTCCCTCCGGATTCTTCTTATAAAGATATTCCGAAATATTTACCAATGCATTTGTTGTACCCGACATAGCCGAAAGAACAACAATTTTTCTTTCACCGCCAGTAATCAATTTGGCAACTTCCTTTATTCGTTGTGTAGAACCAACGGAAGTACCTCCAAACTTCAGAACTTTCATTTTCGTTATCTATTTATTTGATTAACAATTGTATGCAACTATCCGAAATACTCCATCAACTAACTTTCTCCGTTACCTTAACAAGGTGATGATTTTCATCACAATGATATACCTTTCCGGGAATTTTTTCTATTAATTTAGTATTGTGTGTTGTTATAATAACCGATGTACCCGACATACTGATATTATGCAGTAATTCACCTATTGCCAGACCTGTTTCCGTATCCAAATTTCCTGTAGGCTCGTCTGCAAGAATAATTTGAGGAGAATTAAGAATAGCTCGTGCTATTACAATTCGCTGCTGCTCGCCACCTGACAACTCATTGGGAATCTTATAACTTTTATCACTCATACCAACCTGCTCAAGAACCTCTTCAATGCGGAAATCCATCACATATTTCTTTTTCCAACCGGTTGCCCGAAGTACAAATTCCAAATTATCATATACCGTACGATCGGTAAGAAGTTGAAAATCTTGAAAAACAATACCCAACTTACGTCTCAATCGAGGAATGTTTCTTCTTTTAAATTTCTCCATATCGTAACCCAACACATTCGCACAATTCCCCGTAACTTTTAATTCCCCGTAAATAGTTTTCAACAAACTTGTTTTGCCTGCGCCTACTTTACCGATAATATAAATAAAATCACCTTTGTACACCTTTAAATTCACCCCTTTTAATACAAGGGATTCCTGTTGACAAATATCTACATTCCAATAATCAATTAATGCTTCTTCCATGAGCTATTATGTCTTACCTTTAATTCACTTACCAAATCTTCGATACGATAACCTTTCGAAGTTAACAACACAATTAGATGATACAACAAATCCGAACCTTCATAAATCATCCGTTCGTCTGTACCATTTGTCGCTTCAATAATCATTTCAACAGCCTCCTCGCCTACTTTCTGCGCCATGGCATTAATACCCGATTGAAATAAACTTGTCGTATATGATTTTTCCGGCATTTCTTCACGTCGCTTGTCGATAAAATCCTGAAGCTGTTTCAAAAACATAACATCTTCCTTATTCTTTTCACCCCAACAAGTATCTGCCCCCGTATGACACACAGGACCCACAGGGTTTACCTTAATAAGCAATGTGTCTCCGTCGCAATCTTCTTTTATAGAAACCACATAAAGAAAATTTCCACTTTCCTCTCCCTTTGTCCACAAACGCTTTTTAGTGCGACTAAAGAAAGTTACTTTTCCTGTCTCAACAGTTTTTTTATAGGCTTCTTCATCCATATAACCCAACATCAACACCTTCCCTGTCTGATTATCTTGTATCACAGCAGGTAGTAAACCGTTTGATTTATCAAAGTCCAAATTCATCCATTCATTCAAAATGATTTCACTTCGTATCCATGCGCTTCGAATACCTTATACATCCCTATAATAAGTCCTTTTCAAAAGGAAATGCCTTAAACGAGATTCTATATAATTGATAAGTTATGACTATTTCAATTAAAACTTAATAATTTCCTTTGGTTTCAAATTGTTTTCCATCGTCCAAAAATGAGCTTCTCCACAGGATATTCTAAATAACACCAATGCCGGACTTTGCGACGTCAGACCGAGATATTTTAAAAAAGGCCTGTCATTTATTACCTTTTCTCTCAACTTCATATCGTCAAGAAATTCAACTTCTCCCGAAATTCTTAACATAATACCTGTAGGATCTCCTTGATGATAAAAACAAACCTCCGTTTTCGGATTCTTTTTTAATTGAGAAGGTATTTCCTTCATTGAAGCCGTTTGAAAATAAAAACCGGTTTCATCGGCAAACCAAAAACCTAACGCTCTTACCCTCGGTTGATCACCTTCCAAAGTAGCTAAATAGCATATAGGATTCTCATTTGCAAACTTGATACAATCTTGAAACGAATACATCTTGATAAGTTTAATTAAGCAAAATATTACTTTCTGACATTTATTTTTTGTGCGCAAAGGTATAATTTTAATTCGGGAATTTTTATCTCTCCAAAATGAAAAACACTTGCCGCCAATGCAGCATCTGCTTTTCCTGCTAAAAAAACATCGCGAAAATGTTCCCTATCTCCCGCCCCACCTGAAGCAATAACCGGTATGGACAACTGTTCAACGAGAGCAGCAA
>SNRY01000213.1_pt1 | contig 21336 bp, 23 predicted proteins | sample 4693421 | NCBI WGS metagenome assembly SNRY01 (sample SAMN11003215, study PRJNA524138) | termite gut metagenome | isolation source: Bacteroidetes bacterial symbionts from single cell of protist host amplifed... | host: Streblomastix strix ... | reverse complement strand
TGCAGCGATTTTTTAGCCTGTTCGGTAATCCACCGAACTCACGTAAAAATCAGAAATATGTCAAAGAACTACTGACTTTCGGTACTTTAGCCGCTTAGAAATAGGCTATTTTTGAACGAACTATTGAGTGTTATAATTCCTGTTTTAATGTTCTCCATGATATCTGTTACCTATATCATTTATAATCTTCCGGCGTCACCTTGAATTTTTCGATGAGTTGACTATTTTCATAACAGTAAATAATAGTAAAAGATGAAAGTAACCTGCCTCAGCCAATATGACTTTTACTCCCGAACATAAACCTTTGAGAGCGTACATTACTAAATAGTCTGCTTTGCTGTCGTGAATACGTATGATGGTCCCCGATTGCCAAGTCCAAAAATAAAGAAAAATGGTAAAAAACTCCGGTAAACAGAATTATTTTTGTAAAATTTGTTTTCACCAATTTATCAGCGAACATGCTCTCACTAACAAAGATTGTTATTCAGAATAGGCTTTCTTTTATATCAATTACGGATATGTATGAACAAACAGCATATTTTGTGAATCGCCACCAAATAATATAGCATTTGATTTGACAGACATTCAAATAAATTACCTGTAAAAACGATTATTCATTTATCGATTCCAATTCGATTAGCTATATTTGCAAAGTAATACAAAAACAAATGGTGAAGAAAAAAGCTCTTTTAGTAATTCTCGACGGTTGGGGAATTGGTAATCATGGAAAAGCAGATGTAATTTATAATACTTCTACTCCTTATTGGGATTATTTGTTGCAAACATATCCTAATTCGCAACTTCAGGCAAGTGGCGAAGACGTTGGCTTACCGGACGGACAAATGGGAAATTCGGAAGTTGGACATCTTAACATCGGAGCTGGACGGGTGGTGTACCAAGATTTGGTGAAGATTAATCTGGCTTGTCGCGATAAGAGTATTTTGAAAAATCCGGAGATTGTTTCTGCTTTTAGCTATGCCAAAGAGAATGCTAAGAATATCCATTTTCTGGGCTTAACTTCCGACGGAGGGGTACACAGTTCGCTCGACCATTTATTTAAACTATGCGATATAGCGAAAGAATACGGAATCGGAAACACGTTTATCCATTGCTTTATGGATGGTCGTGATACCGATCCCAAGAGCGGAAAAGGTTTTATTGAACAATTGAAAACACATTGCAGGGCGACTGCTGGACAAATTGCTTCCATCGTAGGCCGTTATTACGCTATGGACCGCGATAAACGTTGGGAACGGGTAAAGGAGGCTTATGATTTATTGGTCGGTGGAAAAGGAAAGAAAGCAACCGACTTGCTCCAAGCCATGCAGGAGTCTTATGATGAGGGGATAACCGACGAGTTTATCAAACCCATTGTCAATGCCAATGTGGACGGAACTATTAAGGAAGGCGATGTGGTAATCTTTTTCAATTACCGTAATGATCGCGCCAAAGAATTGACCATCGTGCTTACGCAAAAAGACATGCCCGAAGCCGGAATGAAAATCATTCCGAACTTGCAATATTATTGCATGACCCCTTATGATGCTTCATTCAAGGGTTTGCACATTCTTTTCGACAAGGATAACGTGAAGAATACATTGGGAGAATATCTGTCCAAAGAAAAGAAAACCCAACTCCACATAGCCGAAACGGAGAAATACGCTCATGTAACTTTTTTCTTTAATGGCGGACGCGAAGCGCCTTACGAGGGTGAAGACCGCATTCTTGTTCCTTCTCCAAAAGTAGCTACCTATGATTTGAAACCGGAGATGAGCGCATACGAAGTAAAAGACAAATTGGTGGAAGCCATTCATACAAACAAATACGACTTTATTGTGGTGAATTATGCCAACGGCGATATGGTGGGACACACCGGCATCTATGAAGCTATTGAAAAAGCGGTTGTGGCTGTTGACGCGTGTGTGAAGGATACTATCGAAGCGGCTAAAGCCAATGGATACGAAGCTATTATCATTGCCGACCATGGTAATGCCGACAACGCAATAAACGAAGACGGTACTCCAAATACGGCTCATTCTTTAAATCCCGTTCCTTTTATTTACGTAACGGAAAACAAGGGTGTAAAAGTGCAAAACGGGCGTCTGGCAGATGTGGCTCCGAGCCTTTTGAAAATTATGGGAATGGAAATTCCCGAAGAAATGACCGGAAAGGTAGTAATCTCTCTTCGTTAGTTTATAATGGAGCGCTTGTGGAAAGTATCTCCGAAAATCTTAATTCAATCAAACTATGGGTAATTTAGTGGCAATAGTGGGTCGTCCTAATGTAGGTAAATCCACTTTGTTTAATCGTTTAACCAAGTCTCGCCAAGCTATAGTGGATGATGAAGCGGGTACTACCCGTGACAGGCAATACAGTAAATCCGATTGGGCAGGCAAAGAATTTTCTGTTGTTGATACAGGTGGATGGATAGTCAATTCGGATGATATTTTTGAAGAAGAAATCCGGAAACAAGTATTGATAGCTGTTGAGGAAGCTGACGTCATATTATTTGTTGTGGACGTAACGAATGGAGTAACGGATTTGGATATGCAAGTTGCTTCTATTTTACGCCGTTCTAAAGAGTCGGTCATTGTGGCGGCAAATAAAACGGATAATAATAAATTGCAGTACGATGCCGCTGAATTTTACCGTTTGGGATTAGGTGATCCTTATTGTGTTTCCGCCATTACGGGTAGCGGTACGGGAGATTTATTGGATGCAATTGTCGGTAAATTTAAGAAAAATGCCGAAGAAATATCGAACGAAGATGTTCCCCGGTTTGCAGTAGTAGGTCGTCCCAATGCAGGTAAATCTTCCTTAGTGAACGCACTTATTGGAGAGGAACGAAATATCGTTACTGAAATAGCCGGTACTACACGCGATTCTATCTACACGCGCTATAATAAGTTTGGTTTTGATTTCTATTTGGTAGATACTGCAGGAATCCGGAAAAAAAGCAAGGTGAATGAAGATTTGGAATATTATTCTATCATTCGTTCCATTCGTTCCATTGAAAACGCAGATGTTTGTATTTTGATGATTGATGCCACGCGTGGAATAGAAAGTCAAGATTTGAATATCTTTTCTTTGATTCAAAAAAATTCAAAAGGATTGGTTGTTGTAATAAATAAGTGGGATTTAGTGGGCGACAAGACGACAAAAGTGATAAAGGAATTTGAAGCCGCTATTCATTCACGATTCGCTCCCTTTATTGATTTCCCTCTTATATTTGCTTCTGCGTTAACCAAACAGCGTATATTGAAAGTGCTTGAAGAGGCGCGCGATGTATATGAAAACCGTTCGGCGAGAATTTCCACCTCTCGTTTGAATGAAGAAATGCTTAGTTTGATAGAGGCGTATCCTCCTCCGGCTATAAAGGGGAAGTACATTAAGATTAAATATGTTACTCAATTGCCTAATACACAAATACCTTCTTTTGTTTTCTTTGCTAATCTTCCGCAATATGTAAAGGAACCTTATAAACGCTTTCTTGAAAATAAAATGCGGGAAAAATGGAACCTGAAAGGAACGCCGATAAATGTGTTTATCAGAAAAAAATAATGAGAAGAAAAACCAGATGTTATTCTAAAAAAATAGAGATGCTGAAATTATCTATACTTTTTACTAATGCATCATCATAAGGAAACGTTATCTATATTTAATTAGCAATACCAAAATAACATATTCAAATTATATTTACCCTGTTTTTATTCGCTTTTTCCCCTTGAACTCAGGTTATAAATTGTTTTCATGTTGACATGATACAAAAGTAGAAATAATATCAAGGAAATCTAAACGCCTAAATCAAAATTTATTTATCGAAATTGAAGTTTTTATACCTTAAAAATAATTTGCTAAACATCAAAAAGAGAATATCTTTGCATCACAGAATCGTTATTACCATTTGAGCGGTTGTGGCGTAATTGGTAGCCGCGCCAGACTTAGGATCTGGTGTCGTAAGACGTGGGGGTTCGAGTCCCTTCAGCCGCACAGAAAGAAAAAGTAAACTCCTGAAAATCACTGATTATCAGAAGTCTTATCTAAGGTTGGTCGGTACAAATCTAAGATTGAAATAAGACAGTTTGAACTTGAATCTGCCATTTTTACAGTTACTAATTGAAATTCTCTAAAAATTGTCAGTACAAATAAAAATATTGTCTATATTTGTAGGTATAAATCTCCCAAAATTCATCTGATAATTCTAAATGAGAAAAATGTATGAAATTTTTAAAAAACGTAAAAATAATACTGTTTTTGTCGATACTAATAGGATTCAGTTCTTGTGAAAATTACTATACAGACGATTTTTTTCGCAATAGTGACGAAAAGTTGTGTAATAGACTTTGGGAAAGAACATACCTCATAAATGATAAGCTCTGCACACACCAGCTTATATTCAGAGAAGCCCCCCTGATAAGTTCCGAAACTTTCGAATATAGGGAGAAAAAAAATAGTAATTGGAATGACATAGCATATCTAATACAAAGCTATAGTTTCTATTGGGAATGGTCAGACAAAGAACTGGAAGGAATAATAATTAAGCATCCTCTTGACGGCATCTTGTTCTTCGATAATGTTTGGATACGAACACATTATCTATCAGGAAACTTAAGTGGAGAAGAAGTTACGTTTTTTGGACAAAACGTTCGTTAGAGTTTTATTTTTCATTCAAACCATATTTTTATGTCAACAGTAAAATGTATAGGTGTATTAACTTCCGGAGGTGATGCCCCGGGAATGAATGCCGCTATTCGAGCTATTACTCGTGCCGCTATTTTTAATGATCTAAGAGTAAAAGGGATCTACAGAGGATATAGAGGGTTGATAACAAATGAAATGTTGGAATTCAAAAGTCAAAATGTTAGCAACATTATACAAATGGGTGGCACAATTTTGAAAACTGCCCGTTGTATAGAATTCACTACCCCCGAAGGTAGAAAAACGGCTTACGACGTAATGAAGCAACAAGGCATTGATGCACTCGTCGTTATAGGCGGTGACGGTTCCCTGACGGGCGCGCGTATTTTTGCCCAAGAATACGACATTCCTTGCATCGGCGTTCCTGGCACTATTGATAACGACCTTTACGGAACCGATTCTACTATTGGATACGATACGGCTCTGAATACCATATTGGATGCTGTGGATAAAATTCGCGATACTGCTACCTCACATGACCGTCTCTTTTTTGTCGAAGTTATGGGACGTGATGCGGGGTTTCTTGCTCTAAACGGGGCGATTGCTTCGGGAGCAGAGGCGGCTATCATTCCTGAATTTGATACGAAAGTTGACCAATTGGAAGAACTAATCAAGAATGGATTTCGCAAATCAAAAAACAGCAGTATCGTCTTAGTGGCTGAAAACGAAGTAAGAGGAGGTGCCATGCATTATGCCAAACGTGTGAAAAACGAATATCCGCAATATGATGTTCGCGTTATCATTCTCGGACATGTACAACGCGGTGGTAGCCCTACAGCATACGACCGCATTTTAGCCAGCCGGCTTGGCGCAGCTGCTATCGACGCTCTTATGGACGATCAACGAAATGTAATGATAGGTATCAACAACGATGAAATAGTGTATGTTCCCTTTTCCAAAGCTATTAAGAACGACAAACTTATAAAAAAAGAATTGGTTAATGTGTTGAAAACACTTTCAATATAAATGTTCTTTCTTTAGAATATCTAAAAAGCAATTCTTTGCGAAATTTCGTAAAGAAAAAGAACTTTCCAACACTTTCTCTTACAAAGCGAATCTCTTCCTGGCGGATGATATGAGTTATCAATTTATTTTTTACTCCTTATCTACGCATTCGCCGAATGAACCAGTTTTTCTATATCTTCTCCTGAAATAGTTGGGCGGCCATCAAAAAAATGGTAGCTATTTCCGAATCACTAATTTTGCAATTTATAGGTTCCTGTGCAGTAAGGAAAAAGTTTTGAAGAAACCGTTAGCTGCTTCGATATTGCTAACAAAGTTGCATTTAATACTTGAATCTACAATTTTTTATAGTGCATGAATTGGAATATATCAGCCAAAATATATATTGCAACGGTTTTTTGGTAACCATATAGGTAAATCCTCCTCTACTTTTGTGTGTAGATAATGCAAAGTTAGAGATTGATTTTTATATTATAGTAAAGGAAATAGCAGTTGGAATTATTTAATCTTTATATTTGCTATCAATATCAAGAGGTTAGACAGTGAAACTGATATGGTGACAATGTATGATAATATACTTCAGCTTCCTTTGTTTCAAGGGATATGCAGGGAAGATTTTACCAAAATATTGGAAAAGATTAAATTACGTTTTCTTAAATGCGAAGTAGGGAAAAATATCATACATACCGGAGATGTTTGTGACAAATTGATTTTTTTATTAAGTGGAGAAATCATTTCGTCTTTTTTTTTGAGAAAGATTTTATTTTTGCAGAATATCTTCCGGCTCCTTGTTTGCTTGAGCCGTATTCTCTCTACGGTATGAATGTCCGTTTTGTTTCTTCTTATATTGCTCATACTGAAGTAGAGATATTGGTTATCGAAAAATCTTTTGTAACCAACGAATTGTTTAATTACGATATATTCAGGTTGAACTATTTAAATACAATCAGCAGTTATGCGCAGGTTTTTCATTCCTATTTGAGAAAAGGTATTCCCGATACGGCTGAGGGTAAAATTGTTAACTTTATTCTAACTCATTCTACTCTTCCAAACGGAAAGAGAAGGATAAAGGTGAAAATGACCCGTCTTGCACAGTATCTCAACGAAACTCGTATGAATATATCGAAAGCTTTAAATACTTTTGAAGAAAAAGGACTAATAGAATTGCATCGTAAAGAAATAATTATTCCGGAGATAGAGAAATTGATCAAAATAACAAGTTTAGGAGGTTTGAATTGAGTGGTTTGAAAGTATGAAGACAACGCTAATAATAGGTGCATTTGCGGGAATTCAGAAAGCTACGGCAATACTTTTGAATGAGGAAGGTTATAACGTATATGCTGCTGCAAGAAAAGTGGAGAGAATAACAGACCTTAGAGAAACAGGTATTCATGTTTTGGTGATGATGAATGTGACGAGTAATTTGTCATGCTCGCTGAAGTAAAACAAATCAATGGTGAACCTGATATAATAGCGTAGATTCAAACGAAAGGGAAAGTACTACAGCAAAGCTCAGCACATGATTGATAAATCCTTAAAATTACTGTTTTTAAAACTAAATAATGAATTACCTATATTAATTTAACAATGCCAATCTTCCGTATAACCAAAGAACGCTACCGTTGCCACAAATTATTTTTTGGCGATCCGGTCTTTGAAACTGCCTGTGGATTACATAATTTCAAGCTATCATGCCTATATTATTAATCGGTATCATGTCTTTTATATACGTTGTTACTTTAATTCTTGTTCGGACGCGGCAACAAAACTTTTCTAGATAGCTTGAACTTACCTGTTTTGGGGTCAATATCCATTAACTTTACTTCTATTTCGTCGCCTTCTTTTAGACCGGCTTCTTCTACTGTTTCCAAACGTTTCCATTCTATTTCGGAAATATGAAGTAATCCGTCTTTCCCTGGCAGAAATTCTACAAACGCGCCATAAGGCATTACGGAACGTATTTTTCCTTTGTAGATTTCTCCTACTTCCGGTATGGCAACAATCCCTTTGACTATTCGTACAGCGTTTTCAATAGCTTTTTTATTGATTCCGGCTATTTCGATTTTTCCTACGCCGTCCAATTCTTCAATACTAATGATAGCACCGGTTTCTTCTTGAATTCCCTGAATAATCTTTCCACCTGGACCGATAACTGCGCCGATTAGTTCTTTCGGGATAGTCATTGTTTCAATACGAGGAGCATGGTCTTTGAGATCGGTGCGCGGTTCTCGGAGGGTTTCTTGTATTTTTCCGAGGATATGAAGTCTGCCTTCTTTGGCTTGATTGAGTGCACGCTCTAATATATCGAAAGAAAGCCCATCCACTTTTATGTCCATTTGAGTGGCGGTGATACCTTTGTCTGTGCCTGTTACTTTGAAATCCATATCTCCTAAATGGTCTTCGTCGCCGAGTATGTCGGATAGCACGGCATATTTTTCTTCCTCAGGATTTTTAATCAATCCCATAGCAATGCCCGATACAGGTCTTTTTATTTTCACGCCGGCGTCCATCAATGCCAAGGTTCCTGCGCAGACGGTTGCCATGGACGAAGAACCATTGGATTCGAGAATATCCGAAACCACCCGAATAACATAAGGATAGTTTGGGGGAATCATTCCTTTCAATGCTCTGTGCGCCAAGTTTCCATGTCCAATTTCTCGACGACCTACGCCGCGTTGTGCTTTAGCCTCTCCTGTGGAGAAAGGAGGAAAGTTGTAATGCAACAAAAAACGTTCTTTACCATGCACCAATACGTCATCTACAATTTTTTCGTCTAATTTAGTGCCTAATGTGACCGAAGTGAGGGATTGGGTTTCTCCACGCGTAAAAATCGCCGAACCGTGGGGACCGGGTAAGTAACCCACTTCACTCCATATAGGGCGTATTTCTGTTGTTTTTCGCCCGTCCAGACGAACGCCTTCGTCCAAGATACTACGGCGCATAGCTTCTTTTTCAACAGCATGGTAATATTGATTAATCAAAACGTTCTTTTTTACCAATTCATCTTCGCTAAAACGAGTCTTAAATTCTTCACGTACAGCCTCGAATGCATTATGACGCTCGTGTTTATTTGCATTTCCTGCACGGGCAATGGCATACGCCTTGTCATAACATTCTTTATAAATGGTTTTGCAAAGTTCTTCGTCGTTTTTTTCGTGGCAGTATGTGCGTTTTACGGTTTTTCCCATTTCTTCGGTCAATTCCATTTGTACTTGACAATGTACTTTAATAGCTTCGTGAGCCACTTTCATGGCTTCCAATAAATCGGCTTCCAAAACTTCGTCCATTTCACCTTCCACCATCATAATGTTTTCGTATGTGGCGGCTACTATGATGTCCATATCGGCTTTGTCCAATTGGTCATACGTGGGATTAATCACAAATTTTCCGTTTATACGCGCCACGCGCACTTCGGAAATGGGTCCGTTAAAAGGTATGTCGGACACGGCAATGGCAGCCGATGCAGCCAAACCAGCTAAGGCATCGGGTATGTCCGTACCGTCGGCAGAGAAAAGAATAATATTTACATATACTTCTGCATGAAAATCATCAGGAAATAAAGGGCGGAGAGCACGGTCCACCAAACGACATGTAAGCACTTCATAGTCTGAGGCTCTTCCTTCTCTTCTTGTAAAACCTCCGGGGAAGCGCCCGAAAGCTGAAAATTTTTCTTTGTATTCTACTTGCAACGGCATAAAATCTGTTCCGGGAACGGCATCTTGTGCAGCGCAAACAGTGGCTAACAACATGGTGTTTCCCATACGCAGCATCACAGCGCCGTCTGCCTGTTTAGCTAATTTTCCCGTTTCAATTGTAATGGTTCTACCATCTCCCAATTCAATCGTCTTAACAATCGGATTAATCATAAACATTATTTTCTATATCTTTTACTTTTAAAAACATGCAAATATACATAAAATTTTTCAATTAACCCACCGACGAATAAAAATTGAGGGGGTCAGTGCCCCCTCCGTATCATAACCCAATTTTTTCTATTTTTGTAATGAAATACCTCATGTTACGCAGAATGACCATTATTTAGTGAAGAAATAGTACTTTAGCCTCATGGAAAAGTTATTAGATTTATACACGGATTATTTACTTTCAAGTTTTGGTCAGGTAACCTGTACGTGCTTATCCCGTTTGTTAAATGTCAGCCAGTCTCATGACAAGCTAACCCGCATGTTATCAACCAATGAATTTACTTCAAAGGATTTGTGGGAACAGGTAAAGCTCCTTGTTCGAGAACATGAAAGCGTGGATGCCTGTTTGATATTTGATGATACTATCCTAAGTAAACCCCCCTATACAGATGAGAATGATTTGATTTGTTGACATTGGGATCACAGTAAGGGACGGAACGAAAACGGGATTAATTTGTTAACGGCATTTTATTACAGTCATCCTCTTAGTGAGGAAGAAGGCTTACGTATTCCACTTTCATTTGAAAGTATCAAAAAAGCATTCGTATGTGTGATTTAGCCACACGAAAGGAAAAACGCATTAGTTCGCTCAGCAAGAATGAACTAGTGCGTTCGATGATAAGGCAGGCAATAAAAAATCGGCATTGTTAAATTAACATAGAAATATTATCTTTTCCTGCAAAAAGTTATGAATTGTCCCCGATGCGGAAGCTTAAACTACAGCAAGGCTGGCTTTGTTCAAGGTCTCCAACGTTATGAATGTAAAGACTGCCGGTATCATTATACGGTAGAAAAGAAATCGGATGTAAAATCAGCGGAAACCGGACGCATGGCATTAAAGCTGTATTTGGAAGGACTGGGTTTTGGGGCAACAGGTCGCCTGTTACCAATCAGTTACGGAACGGTTTACGCCTGGGTTAAGAAATGGGGGTCTGAAGTGGATTTGCCCGGGAAGAAAGAAGAGGTTGCATTTATGGAACTCGATGAGATGCATACGCATGTGGGTTCAAAAAAAACTGTTGTTGGATCTGGATAGCTGTTGACCGACTTGGGAAACGGTTTATCTCTTTTGTCAGCGGAGACCGTTCCACGGAAACAGGACTCAGGCTTTGGGAAGCAATAAGGGATATTCCCGTATCGTTCTATGGTTCGGATTATTGGAAAAGCTACGAAACTTTTATCCCGAAGGAAAAACATCTGCAAACAAAGGCGGAGACTTTCACCGTAGAAGGCTACAACAGTAGAATCAGACACCGTTTGGCAAGATTCAAACGAAAGGGAAAATGCTACAGCAAAGCTCAACACATGATTGATAAATCCTTAAAATTACTGTTTCTAAAACTTAATAATGAGTTACCTATATTAAATTAACAATGCCAAAAAATCAACATCTTGTCTTCGCCTATGTTTTAGCGGAGAAGTTGGTTTTCTTCTTCCGGGAACATGCTCTTTATACACAAAGAGAGAAAACACTTTCTGATGGATATGAAAAGTAACCGTTTATGCATGTTTGGCACAGAGGATAGAAACAAAGGCAAGTGGAGTAGTTTGGACAAAGTATCCATCAGGGCAGAACATCCCGTGGAAATATGGTTGAAAGGATTGGAAATACCGGTTCTTTTATGCAAACACGTCTTTACAAACAAAGACGGTTCCAGGGGAGAGATGTATTTGGTAACGAATAATTTGGAACTCCGCCCCGAAGAATTCAAGACGCTTTACAAGAGACGGTGGAGTGTGGAAGAATATCATAAATCACTTAAACAAAATGCTTCATTAGCCAAATCTCCCACAAGAACAGTACGGACTCAAAGCAATCACCTTTTTGCATCGCTTTTAGCCTATATAAAATTAGAATCTTTGAAATTTTCTCAAAGCTTGAATCATTTTGCTTTGAAAGCTAAAATATACTTAGCGGCAAATAAAGCGGCATGGAGGGAACTGGATAACATGAAAAATTATAAGACTGCGTAACATGAGTTAATTACTGATGGAAAATATCACGACAGCAATTCGCTTGACGTGATTATTTCCGAACCAAACGCAATTTATCCGATGGATAAGCCTTACGTTGATTTTGAGGCGTTGTTCCGTATGCAAAAATCGGCATTGCTAATTTAAGATAGATAATGTGCCATTTCTGTAGTGCATTAAAAGTAGGAATGATAATTCCAACATTTTCTTGCATTTGGAATAGCATTTCGATTTTCGTCTCATCCGAGCCAAAAAATGTCTGAAAAGACTGTCATATCCCTCAATGGTAAATGTTTCTTTCTTTGACTGAAGATGTTTCTCCTGGGGAACAAATTGTTCACAAGGGCTGTAATAATCACTTGCAACCTTATTCATCCGACAGGCTTCTATTTTTTGCCAAAGCGCTTTTCCTGTTTTAGCACTTCTATCGCCAACAGTGAAATTGAGGAACCTCTTGCCATATCTACGGGCAGCAATCCATATCCAAACATAGTTTTTTTTGAACCGACACAGCCATGCATTTCATCCGGTTCAACCATTTCTATTTCCTTTGTTTCCTCTTGCAAGGACTTGACCTCTTCTCCAAAAGAGCGAATCCACTTCAAAACCGTAACATTACTTACTCCAAGATATCTGCCGATGGAACGGAATCCCAAGCCTTCCAGGTACAATTGCAAGGCTTTTTTGCGCTCACCTTCAGGATATTCCCCCGAGCGCTTTTCCACCGTACAGGTATAATGGCAGTCTTTGCATTTATACCGTTGATGACCTCGTACCATGCCATTCTTAATCCTGTTGCTACTTTGACACTTTGGACAATTCATGCTTTTTATGGCAAAGGTAATAAAACTATCTCAAATTAGCAATGCCAAAAAAGCAGAGGCATTCTTCGTTACAAGGGCAAAATCAACGTTAAATTACAGCGTGGTGGAGCGCAATTATAACATTGACGAAACTACCGGGCTGAGAAGTGACCAAACCATCCAGCTCTGCGGTCAGAAGTCGAAACAACCGTATCCCGAATTGCTGAGACTAGTCGAATTCCATGATGATGAAAAGGATGTTTTACTTGTTTTCCTGACCGATAATTTTGAGGTATCCGCCCTTGAAGCAGCCCGCTTGTATCGTAACAGACGGCAAATTGAAGTGTTTTTCAAGTGGATAAAACAAAATCTCACCATAAAAAGATTATGGGGTCATTCGGAAAATGCCGTTAATATCCATATTTGGGTGGCTATCGGCACATATCTGACTGTCGCTTACGTCAAACATATACTCAAAAGCAATCTCTCAATTCATGAAATAATGCAGATATTGGGTGTTTCCGCTTTCGACAAAACTTCCGTAAAGGAGCTCCTTACCGAATTTCAAGTCAATCAGAATGTTAAAGAGCAATTGGATTTATTTTGTATCAATTTTTAACGCATCAGTAGTATTAGATTAAAATGCCTGCACGCAAACCAAGAGGAAAAGATTTATCCCAGATTCAAAAGCAAGAGAACAAGGAAATTAGCTCTTTTAGAGTGAAAGTGGAACATGCTATTGGACGGGTGAAAATCTTCCGTATTTTCAAAGAATACTACCGTTGCCACAAATTATTTTTTGACGATCCGGTCTTTGAAATTGCCTGTGGATTACATAATTTCAGACTAACTTCTCGCTTAACAATCTAATTCGGTATAAACTCTATGGAGATACCTGATGTCATGGACAGAGGCTTTGGTCATGTCAAAAGAGTGTACGATGCCCTTTATAGAGCATATGGCATGAAGCTTATAGCCGTAATAATAGCGGTTCTGTGATGCACAATACCCTTTGGATGGAGCTTTGGGATAATCCTCCCTGCCTGCCTTACTGCGACTGCTGCGTGAAAGACGGCATGTTTCAACAGGCTTTGAATCCACACAATACATATCCTCATGCTCATTCAGGCTACTTGCCATACGCCTGCGGATGGAGGCGGTCAGGTCGAATGCATATTTACGGCGGTCATTGTATTGCCTTCGGGATATTAAATGCGGAAAATCATCCTTATAATCTGTGGATAATTTGACAAACAGGAGATTTTCGCTGTCTATACTCAAGGCTTCTGCCGTCAGACTCAAGGCGATTACTTCCAAATCCAAAAAACGGGGAACTACTCCACAGCGGGGAATATTTCCCCGTTCATTGGTAAATTCTTTACCGAATTGTTTGCAGATGTCTAACATCGTCAGGCTTTTATACTTCTTCTCCATGCTACATTTTTATTTGCAGCTAATGGATTAATTTTTCTTATTGTAGCAAAACGCCTAATTCAAAAAATTATTTGACACAAAAACGTTGTCCAAACAAGAAGAAACTGTAAAGTGTGGTTTTAAATGGAATAAAGTTCACATTTGATAGGTTGAAGAAAATGCTTTATCTTTTTTATTTGCTGTAACTAATGAATTTTCTTTTTTGATAATTTGTTAGATGGTATTGATATAATACATACCTGATTATTAATAAGTTATAATAGATAAATAGAGAATTTTCGATGGAAAAACAAATTGTTGGTTTTCTTGTTTTTGATATTTTTTTGTAATTTCGCCTATTATTTTTTGAAAAAATCGAACATTTTTTTTCACTCAATTGTTTGTAACAATATATAGCAGCATATAACATGGGAACACAAGTGTATTCATTTGATGAATCTTTGAATGAGTCTTTACATTATTTTCAAGGAGATGAACTTGCCGCAAAAGTTTGGGTGAGTAAATATGCAGTGAAAGATTCTTTCGGAAATATATATGAGAAATCTCCGGAAGATATGCATTGGCGAATAGCTAATGAAGTGGCAAAAGCTGATGCAAAGTATCCGAATCCTGTAAGCGCCAAGGAAGTTTTTGACTTGCTGGATCATTTTAGGTATATTGTGCCACAAGGTAGTCCTATGAGTGGAATAGGAAATGATTATCAGATAGCTTCTTTGTCTAATTGTTTTGTCATCGGAATTGAAGGTGATGCAGATTCGTACGGGGCTATTATTAAAATAGACGAGGAGCAGGTGCAATTGATGAAACGTCGAGGCGGAGTTGGACATGATCTTTCGTATATTCGCCCGAAAGGGTCTCCAGTGAAAAATTCAGCTTTAACTTCTACGGGTATTGTTCCGTTTATGGAGCGATATTCAAATTCTACCCGGGAGGTTGCTCAGGATGGTCGGCGAGGAGCTCTTATGTTGAGTATATCTGTTAAGCATCCCGATTCGGAAGCGTTTATTAATGCTAAGATAATGGAAGGGAAGGTGACGGGCGCTAATGTTTCCGTAAAGTTGGATGATGAATTTATGAAGGCGGTAACAGAGAATAAAAATTATAAACAACAATATCCGATTGATTCGGCCACACCGACAGTGGTAAAAGAAATTAATGCTTCTGCTTTGTGGAAAAAAATAGTTCATAACGCATGGAAATCCGCCGAACCGGGCGTTTTGTTCTGGGATACTATTATCAGGGAATCTGTGCCGGATTGTTATGCTGATTTGGGATATAATACGGTTTCTACCAATCCGTGTGGAGAGATTCCGTTGTGTCCTTACGATTCTTGCCGTTTGTTAGCGATTAATTTGTATTCCTATGTGGTGAATGCGTTCAAAAAGGATGCGTATTTTGATTTTGAGTTGTTTGAAAAGCATGTGACTATGGCGCAGCGTATTATGGATGATATTATTGATCTGGAATTGGAAAAGATAGAGAATATCTTGCACAAGATAGATTTGGATCCTGAAGACATGGAAATAAAGCATACCGAACGGAAATTGTGGGAGAAGATTTATAAAAAAACAAGTCAAGGAAGGCGGACGGGTGTGGGTATTACGGCGGAAGGAGATATGCTTGCGGCATTAAACTTGCGTTATGGAACGGAAGAGGCTACCGGTTTTTCGGAACGGATTCATAAAACGATAGCTTTGTGCGCTTACCGTTCATCTGTGCAAATGGCAAAAGAGCGTGGCGCTTTTGATATGTATGATAGCGAAAGGGAGAAAGATAATCCTTTTGTGAACCGGATTCGGGAAGCTGATCCGGCGTTGTATGAAGATATGAAAAAGTATGGACGGCGTAATATTGCCTGTTTGACTATTGCACCGACGGGAACTACCAGTGTGATGACGCAAACGACTTCGGGTATTGAACCTGTGTTTCTTCAGGTATATAGGCGTAGGAGAAAGGTGAATCCGAATGATGCGCAGATACGAAGTGGGTGGATCATTCGGTTAGCGATTAATTTGTATTCCTATGTGGTGAATGCGTTCAAAAAGGATGCGTATTTTGATTTTGAGTTGTTTGAAAAGCATGTGACTATGGCGCAGCGTATGATGGATGATATTATTGATCTGGAATTGGAAAAGATAGAGAATATCTTGCACAAGATAGATTTGGATCCTGAAGACATGGAAATAAAGCATACCGAACGGAAATTGTGGGAGAAGATTTATAAAAAAACAAGTCAAGGAAGGCGGACGGGTGTGGGTATTACGGCGGAAGGAGATATGCTTGCGGCATTAAACTTGCGTTATGGAACGGAAGAGGCTACCGGTTTTTCGGAACGGATTCATAAAACGATAGCTTTGTGCGCTTACCGTTCATCTGTGCAAATGGCAAAAGAGCGTGGCGCTTTTGATATGTATGATAGCGAAAGGGAGAAAGATAATCCTTTTGTGAACCGGATTCGGGAAGCTGATCCGGCGTTGTATGAAGATATGAAAAAGTATGGACGGCGTAATATTGCCTGTTTGACTATTGCACCGACGGGAACTACCAGTTTGATGACGCAAACGACTTCGGGTATTGAACCTGTGTTTCTTCCGGTATATAGGCGTAGGAGAAAGGTTAATCCGAATGATGCGCAGATACGAAGTGATTTTATAGATGATACGGGAGATATGTACGAGGAGTATATTGTGTTTCATCATAAATTTGTGACATGGATGGAAGCTATGGGATATAATCCTGCCAAGCGATACACGCAGGAGGAGATAGACGAAATGGTAGCGTTATCCCCCTATTATAAGGCGACTTCCAGTGATGTGGATTGGTTGATGAAGGTCAAGATGCAAGGGAAGATACAGAAGTGGGTGGATCATTCGATTAGCGTAACCATTAATTTACCCAATGAGGTGGACGAGGAACTTGTAAATCGTTTATATATTGAGGCTTGGAAGTCGGGTTGTAAGGGATGTACGGTTTATCGTGACGGATCGCGTTCAGGAATATTGCTTTCGGCAGACGGAAAATCATCAACAGGAAAAAAAGAGATTCTTCCTTCAGGGAAAAAAAGAGATTCTTCCTTCAGGGAAAATAACAAGTGGGGGTATTCAAACGGATCTTGCGGCGGCGCGTCCCAAGGTTTTGGAGGCTGATGTGGTGAGATTTCAAAATAACAAAGAGAAGTGGGTGGCTTTTGTCGGTTTATATAATGGGCATCCTTATGAAATATTTACCGGATTGCAAGATGATGAGGAGGGTATCTTACTACCTAAAACGGTTGTTTCGGGGTGGATTATTAAAAATATGGATGAAAATGGGAACAAACGGTATGATTTTCAATTTCAAAACAAACGGGGATATAAAATAACGATTGAAGGATTGTCCGAAAGATTCAACAAAGAGTATTGGAATTATGCCAAGCTTATTTCGGGTGTGCTTCGCTGGAGAATTCCTATTGAGCAGGTTATCCGTATGGTGAGTTCATTACAATTGGACAGCGAAAGTATTAATACTTGGAAAAACGGCGTGGAACGAGCATTAAAGAAATATGTTCAAGATGGTACGGAGGCGAAAGGAAGTGTGTGCCAAAATTGCGGAAATGAAACGTTGGTTTATCAGGAAGGGTGTTTGATCTGTAGTACATGTGGGGCGTCGAGATGTGGGTGATTTTAACATTCAATATTTGCAGAAAGGCGATCCTTATTCCAAAAGTTCTTTTACTTTGGCTGAAATAATACATCCTTCCGCCAATCTGGCGAGTTTCTTTGAGGCAATGCCCATGACTTTACTCATGTCTTTGTCGCCGGTAGCTTGGGTTTTGATGATGATTTTCTGTAAGGTAGTGGTTAGTTCTATTTTTGGTGGTGATGTAAAAAGTATGCTGATATAAAAATTTGGCAATCAAGTTTGAAGTAATTATTTTTGTGTATGACTATCACCCTAACTCTTCATTGTCCCGATTGCCAAAGCACAAAAACAAAGAAAAAACGGAAAGACAGCCTCCGGCAAACAGCACTATCTTTGTAAAACTGTTCCCGCCAATTTATTGGCGATCATGCTTTAACATATAAAGACTGTCATTCAGGATTGGTTAAACGGATTTTACTGATGTTGATCCGAGGAATAGGCGTTCGCTATATATCCCAGATACAAGAATTCAGTATCCGAAAGGTATTTATCCGTCTTGGTACATTCCTATATATGATTATCCGCAATCATACCACTACCTTAAAAAAAGAAGTCCCGACAAATATAGTCGAGGCTTCTATTGAAATTAAGATAGATGCTCACGCACCCGTTATTTGAACATTTGCAGGTTCTTCCGCAAAGATGCGGATTTTTTCGTTAATCTTATCTGTTGTAATTTGACTTGGATTTCTAATTCCAGAAACATAGTGCCTCATTTGTCCTTCGTTAATTCCACATATACGGGCAAATGCACCTGCTGACATATATGGAGAAAAATCTACTGTTAGTTCTTTTATATTCTTACAGTTGCCTTTCATGTCTATACTTATCCTGCCTTTTTATTATATATTCCATGTTCAAAATCTGTGCGATAACCTGCTGAAACCATCACAAGTCTTTCAAACGGGTCATCACCGAAATACCTGCGGTTGAATTTATAACAGAACTCATTAGGGCAGGATTGAAGAAATTCCTTCTTTATACCGTGACAGGTGTCAATCAAGAGCGATTTACCGCTGCTGATAGCAATGTGTACCCGGGGAAGAACCTTTCCAATATCTTCGGGCTTGACTGCACGGGCATCAATCTTTGAAAATTCACTAGCAAAGTTCTTGTGTGATGAAGTGGCATCACTTGCGATACTTGCCCCGGAAGACATGGCGTTTGCAGCCTCACCGTCAATAGTGGCTGCTTTCAAACTGGGAATGACGACCATCTTGACATGCCCTACCTGCTTGGGTTTTTGTGATTTCTTTGCTGGAAGAGCAGGAGTGCTTTCAGCCATTACCAATACCTTTGTTTTGGCTTGACTGCCTGCACCTCTTTTTACTGTCGTTCTTTTCTTCCAGGATAATTTCGGTAGTGAAAAAACCTTCGTCAACTTCCACAGTACCGGTAAGCATGTATTTCCCATCACGTTTACCCGTTACAGAGCGAAGTTTATGAACCGTCTCCCAAACGGGTCGGTATCTCTCATGCCCAAGTTGACGTTGCCTTTCGATGGCGGAAAGGCATGTCTTGTGGCAGTTAAAAGGTGCATGGCAAGAAACCAATGACGGAAAGGCAATTTTGAACCGCGCATAACGGTGTCTGCTCTCAATGCGGTGTAATGATTACACTTTTTGCATCTGTATTTGTATTGTTCTTTTGAGGGTAGCCAAGCATGATGTACACAACCGCACTTGGAACATGCGACACCCTCTTTATCTCTCATTTCCTTAAATTTTGCCCTGCAAATTTCTTCCGTAGGAAAATACTTCTCAAATTCAAATAATTTCATATTGCTCTATCTTGATTTCATTACAAATGATAGCGATTTCCAATAACATATGCAAATTCTTTGACAAGTATTTTTCAAAAAATATTAATTGTTTTGTTGGTGGGATGATTGCGGATAATCATAAAACAAAATGCGCCGCATCACAAGAGAACAGGCAAGAGTTCCCCTTTTCTGATTCTTCAACAGAAGGTTCCACTATTTTTTCTTTCCATTCCCGGTGCTTTTCAAAGTCTGCCTTTGCCGGAATATGTCCACTCCGGAGATGGTTGAAGCCTGTTTTGCGAATGAACTTCCGTACTTGTGTCAGCCCTCCTGATACACTGGCAAGAGTGAATATCCAATGGGAAAATTCGGTCCTCTGAAACATTTTCTTTTATCATTTCTTTATACGACTCTAACTTGCTCTTCAGGGAGACATAATGTAAACTGATTAAACCGCTTAATCCACTTTTCAAACAGGTATGTATCCACCTGTCAACACTGTTGCGGTGAGCATCCAATATCACTCCGATATATTCGTTACTCAGGGGCATTTGTGATTTTAAATAGACGGCATGTAATCTTTTTTGAACAAGAGGATCAGCTTCTCGAAATCTTTTGTAATTTAGGTTCCGAATTTCTTCTTCGGATAAATTCATTTGAATAAGCATACTGCATGACTGTGATGGGTTTTGCAAATATGCTTTTTCTTTTTCTTTTCTTATGCACAAGTCTATACCGCGCAAAGTATAAATGAATTTTGAAGAACAGAAAAGAAAGATACTTACGAATGTGAACCGGAAATTAAACTTGGATAATCAGCCAATAATCTTTGTAGTAAATCTTCCGAAATATAGTTTGTTTCATTCAATTCTGTCAGATTTCCATTAGTGTCTAAATGAAAAATTGTCTCACCCATCTTTATTCCTTTTTAGTAAACGTGAATATATTCGAAATCTGAAAATACAATATTTGTAATGAAATCCGGCAACAACTAAATATTTTTTATATTTTTGTCGCCGAGCTTTACAATCGAATGCAGAGTAATTAATTCATATAGAGTTATATGCAAAAAAATCTAGTCATTGTAGAATCCCCAGCAAAAGCAAAAACGATAGAACAATTCTTAGGAAAAGATTTTAAAGTTCTTTCAACTTACGGACACATACGGGATTTAAGAAAAAAAGAATTTGGTATAGACTTGCAAAATAATTTTAATCCGCAATATGAAATTCCTGCCGATAAAAAGAAACTCGTAACGGAATTAAAAATTGAAGCCGATAAATCCGAAACTGTATGGCTCGCATCCGATGAAGACCGTGAAGGAGAAGCCATTTCCTGGCATTTATTTGAAGTTTTGGGACTGAAACCGGAAAATACAAGACGAATTGTATTCCACGAAATCACTAAAACGGCCATACAAAAAGCGATAGAGCAACCACGGAACATAGATATTAATTTAGTAAATGCCCAACAAGCGCGACGAGTGCTCGATCGTATCGTCGGTTTTGAATTATCACCGATACTCTGGAAAAAAATAAAACCATCTTTGTCTGCCGGGCGCGTACAATCTGTTGCTGTGCGCTTAATAGTAGAACGCGAACGAGAAATTCAATCTTTCAAGCCGGAAGCTTCTTTTCGGATTACTGCTCTTTTTTTAGTACTCGACGCTAAAGGTGAACCGTTTGAAATCAAAGCGGAATTAACAAAAAGACCTAAAACAAAAAAAGAAGCTGAAGCGTTTTTGGAAAATTGTCGAACGGCGAATTTTTCTATTGAAAATATTACCATTCGCCCTGCAAAAAAAACTCCAGCAGCGCCATTCACTACTTCCACTTTGCAGCAGCAATCCGCTCGCAGATTGGGATACACCGTATCTCAAACCATGATGATAGCACAACGGCTCTACGAATCGGGAAAAATAGTGGAACCTTCTGTTGAAGAATCAGAAAAGGGGAACTCTTGCCTGTTCTATTGTGATGCGGCGCATTTTGTTTTATGATTATCCGCAATCATCCCACCAACAAAACAATTAATATTTTTTGAAAAATACTTGTCAAAGAATTTGCATATGTTATTGGAAATCGCTATCATTTGTAAT
>SNRY01000212.1_pt1 | contig 21346 bp, 19 predicted proteins | sample 4693421 | NCBI WGS metagenome assembly SNRY01 (sample SAMN11003215, study PRJNA524138) | termite gut metagenome | isolation source: Bacteroidetes bacterial symbionts from single cell of protist host amplifed... | host: Streblomastix strix ... | reverse complement strand
AAACGCTTAAGAGAGAAGCTTATCAAATTGGGTGTTTCTTTCGGATGTATCTGCACGGATGATTGGCAAAGTTTTATTACTACCTTTAAGGAGGACAATCATGTGATTGGCAAAGCATATACGGTAGCAATAGAAGGGAATAATTGTCGCTTTAGAAACCGTATTAGAAGGGCTTTTAGAAAAACTTGCTGTTTCTCTAAAAAGTTGTTCAATCACTTGAAAGCTTTTAGATTGGCCTGCTTTTATATCAATTATGGATATGTATAAACAAAAAGCATACTTTCTGCATCACCACCAAAATGTAGGTGCTCTAATGGATTACCATGCAATAGAAAGGTTATACCAAAATCTATTGATTCAACAATATTCTAAAACATAACCATTTTCTTTTTACCACCCTATTCTCCCGAATTGAACGTAATTGAAATTCTTTGGAGAAGAATCAAGTATCAATGGATACCTGATGCATATAGTTGTTTTGAGAATCTCAAAGAACGATTGACGGAGGTGTTGACTAATTTTGGCGGAAAATACGACATTATATTTTAGACACTACTTAAGCTATCGGATGATTGGAAAAATAATAAAAGGAAGAAACTTTAAGGGGTGCAGTTCAGATGTCTTAAAGGTATTTCCGCCAATAACACATCGTAGGTTCTGTGTCGCCAAAACCCAAGTTGCGATACAGGTCTTGCGCTGACAGGTTGTCTGTTCTCACTTCCAAACTAATCCGACCGGCATTTCTATTTTCTGCTTCCTTAATCAGTGTTTGGAGTAGTTGTTTTCCAATACCTTGTCCGCGATATTCTTTCATGACGAAAATATCATGGATATTAATCATCGGTTGAGCGGTGAACGTAGAGAAATTCTCAAAAGCCGTGAGAAGACCTACAAAGGCGCCGGCTCGTTCAGCCAACAAGACAATACTCTTAGGATGAGCGTGCAAACCATCTACCAAACGCAGTTGTTGCAATTGAGAGAGTGGCTCTCCTCCTCCCATATCGTCGTTGATATACGCATTGATTAATAATGCAACAGCGTTTAAATGTTCGGGGTTCATGTAATCGCACGGAATAATTTGTATTTCAACGGGGTTCATTGGATTGGATTTTATAGAAATGAGATTTAATACCATATTGTTTAAGTCTTAAACCGATAATACGTTCGGTAATGCCTAATTGTACTGCCGATTTAGCGCTATTGCCGTTATTAGCAATCAGGGCATCAATAATCATTTGTTTTTCTACCTGTGCCAAAGCGGATTCGAGCGTACCCTGCCCACGGGTATTAGAAGAAACTGCCGTCTGTAAACTGGGGGGTAAATGGTAGGAGTGGATTACACGGTCGATGGAGAGAATCGCTGCCCGTTCGATCACATTTTCCAATTCGCGTATATTGCCCGGCCAATGATACACCATCAACATATCCAACGCGGTGCTCGTAATCCGCAGGATGTTCATTTTGTTTTGTTTGTTCAACTTTGCAATAAAATGGTCAGTCAGAATAGATATATCTGCCTTGCGTTCGCGTAAAGCCGGCACATAGATAGAAAAAACATTGATGCGATAATAGAAATCTTCCCGAAAAGTATTCTCATTAATCATTTCTTCTAAATTGCGGTTAGTCGCGGTGATGATACGAACATCAATATTGATGGTTTTCGTACCTCCGATGCGTTCAATTTGCCGTTCTTGCAATACACGTAGCAATTTTACTTGAATAGACAAAGGAACATCTCCTATTTCATCTAAAAAGATAGTACCGCCATTTGCCATCTCAAAACGACCGGTATGAGAAGTATTTGCACCGGTGAAAGAACCTTTTTCGTGACCGAACAATTCACTCTCTATCAGATTTTCGGGCAAAGCCGAACAATTCACTTTGATAAACGGCTTGGATGCCCGTGAACTCGCCTTATGTATCGCTTCGGCTATCAATTCTTTTCCTACGCCACTTTCACCTCGAATGATTACGGTGCTGTTGGTAGGCGCAACACGCTCAATCTGCTGATAAAGGTCGTGCATCAAGGATGAATTGCCGATCATATTGTCGGGCTTTTTGGGTTTATCAGACTTCAGGCGGACGTTTTCTTTTCGTAGTTCTTCCAGTTCTTCAATGTGTTTACGGTGGATAGACACATTCTTCCCAATCAAAAGTCCGATGATATGAAGAAGTTTCATTTTATGCTCGAAGTCAATGTCGAACCGGTGGGTAATATGAATACTCAGCGTTCCGATAATTTCGGCTTTCAAGATGATTGGGACACAAAGAAAAGCCATCGTTTTTCCCTCCGAATACTTCATCCCTGTCCGGTTAAGAAAGTCTGCATCTTTGGTAATGTCTGAGATGACGATTGCCTTTCCGGTTTCCACCACCTTCCCTATAATGCCTTCCCCGACCTTGTATGTACCCCTTTTTTGTTCTTCTTGCGTTAATCCGTAAGCAGCGCTAATCATTATCTTGTCCTGATCAGGATCTACAATAGTAATCATACTGTACTGAGCCAACATAAATTGACAGAGTTCCTTTAATAATACCTCTAAATTTTTGTAGAGATCCTCGCTCTGGCTAATTACATTGCTTATGTTGACTAAAAACTCTAAATCAGACTCGACATAGCATGTTTCACCTCTTCTTTCACAAAACATCAATTCTTTACTTTATAGTGTTGTTAATTCTTTGAAATGCAAATTGCTGTATATATTTCATATATTATTGCACAAAGATATTTATTTTATGTTTAAAGATGTGTTTTATAACATAATATTTAATTTTGGCGTTATATTGATATTTTTATAACGCTTGTAATTTGCCTCCTACAATAATGTAGGATATATTCTTATATTTATGTGTTCTATACATCTATTTAATTGATTATAAATAATATATATGCAATGGCACAGATATTGTAAGAAATTAGTTATGATGAAGCCGATATTTTTAGATACAACTTTGCGCGACGGCGAACAAACGCCGGGTGTGTATTTTACCCATGAAGAGAAAGTCTATATAGCCCAGACTTTAGATGCCTTAGGGGTAGACATTATCGAAGCCGGCATTCCCTCGATGGGGAAGGAAGAGAAAAGAAACTTGCAATATTTGACTCAATTTCCGTTTCAAGCGGAGATCCTTTCGTGGAATCGCTTGCTGTGCGAAGATGTGGAGGCATCGTTGGATGCAGGGGTAAGCTATATTCATGTATCCGTTCCGACCAGCGACCTGATGCTGGAGCAGAAAATGAATAAAACGAAAGAATGGATTATTCCACAAATGGAAAAAGTCTTTTCTTTCGCTCTCGACCACGACGCCAAGCTTTCTTTTGGTGCGGAAGATGCTTCCCGGACAGATATTCCTTTTCTCAAAGAAGTATTTCGGGTAGCACAGGAACTTGGTGCCGGACGTGTTCGTTTTGCCGATACACTCGGCATTATGACTCCATCGTCCGTTGCTCAAACAATTGCTTATCTGAAAGAAAACCTCACTATCCCCATTGATTTTCACGGGCACAACGACTTCGGATTAGCCACAGCCAATGCACTGAGCGCTTGGGAAAACGGCGCCCAAGTCATTTCCTGTTCTATCTTGGGCTTAGGCGAAAGAGCGGGCAATACTTCTTTGGAAGAAATAGCCGGCATACTGCAATATCTAAGGAAGGATATTCTGGGGTTTGATTTCGTTGCTCTAAAAAAACTATGCGACACGGTTGCCTCCTTGCTCAATAGCCCTATCCCAGAAAGAAAACCCATCGTTGGCGACAAGATTTTCAGTCACGAATCGGGCATACATGTGGACGGTTTGTTGAAAGAATCCTCCACCTACGAGTTATTTCCGCCGGAGTGGTTAGGAGGTGAAAGGAAGTTGGTCTTGGGTAAACATTCCGGCAATAAAGCCGTTCGTTATTTCGCCGACCGCTTAGGTTACGAACTCACAGACGAATTAATAGCTGCTTTTCTTACCGACTTGCGGCGTCGCATGGCGTGTAACAGAGGAATTGATAGCAGCGAATTGTTCAATCGGTTTCTATCGTTATATGCAGAACGCAAAGTTTCACCAAACCTTCTTCGACGAGAACCTCAATAAGAACAAAAACAGCGGTGCGCCAATCAACGAGGTGATGATACCCAAAGGGATTTCCAACGCAGAAACGGTGCGGGCTAAATCGTCTATTATCAGCATGAAAACAGCGCCTAGTAAAAAAGAGGCGGGCAACAAAATGCGGTGGTTGGCTCCTACTATAAAACGGGCAATATGCGGAATAATCAATCCTACCCAACCGATTAATCCTGTAATACAGACAATGGAAGCCGTAATCAAGGAGGCGCAACCGACTACCGTCAGACGTAATTGACGGGTGTTTACGCCCATGGTAGAGGCTTCGCCATCGCCAAAGGATAGTACATTCAATTTCCACGAAATCAAAAGCAAAGGTATCAAAGGCAAGAGTACAATGGGAGCTACTACGGCTAATTCTTTCAGCGATACATCCGCTAAACTTCCCATCAACCAAAAAGTGATGTCAGGCAATTTGGATTCGCTGTCGGCAAGGTATTTCATCAGCGAGAGGAGTGCGCTAAACAACGAACCCACTACTATACCCGACAAGACCAACATCAATATCTTATCGTGGTTTTGACCGATTATGCGACTGATAAACAAGGTAAACAATACAGCTCCAAGTCCTGCAACAAATGCCATCGTTTGTATGCCAAGTATTCCCATCGACAGGATAATCGCCAAGGCTGCGCCGAAACCGGCTCCCGAACTGACGCCCAGTAAGTCGGGGCTTACCATCGGATTGCGAAATAAACCTTGATAAGCCGCGCCTGAAATAGCCAAACCACCACCGGCAAGGATAGCTCCTGTTATACGAGGCATCCTGACCTGACTTATCAATAGGGGAATGTTCTCGTCGGTATAATTTCCCCTAAAAAGATAGTTAAGCAGTTCGCCAATAGCTATCGGGTATCTTCCCAGAGAAAAAGACGCCAAAATCACCAAAACCAATAATACTAATAAGGCAATGAGCCAAAGAGCATCTGTTGTATATTGTTTCATCAATATCTAATTAAATGAATAACGCTTTATAAAAAAACTAAAAAGCACAGAGTTGTTGCAAGTCATCATCTAAATCCAAAAGCATTTGAGCATACTTCCGCTGAATGGCGGAGTATCGCTCCAATATCTTCATTCCAAAGTTGGTAAGGACAGCCCCACCACCATTCGTACCGCCCCTTTGACGGCTCACCAATGGCAGAGAGGCGGTAACATTCATCTCTTTAATAATCGTCCAAGCCTGTTGATACGACATGCGCAATTCTTTAGAAGCAGCCAAGATAGAGCCTCTTTCACGGATAAGCAGCAACAACTCCACCCGTCGGGGATTGAGAAAGCAACCGCCATTCTTGTCTATTTCTAATTTGCTGACAATCTTATACGGATGATACATCGTATTGCGCTGTTTTACGAATTATCATTAATTCCGGAATAGATTCCATACATACTTTGGGTGCTAATTCGCCAAAGCGGTCGCCCAAAGCAAGCAGTTTGACCATCGACCAAAATTCCACTTTATCGTCTATCTTCCTGCTTGCAGCTTCTTTTTTCAAGTCTTCTAAAGTTTCTTTTGCTACAAAACGGTCATAGACCACAATCGTGTTTTTGTTCAATTCCGATATGAAATTCAATTTTAGAACAGGCCATGTATAATAGATAAAACTCTTCCGAACGCTTTCCACCTTTTGACAAAGCAGTAACACATTTACAGGTTGAAACCATTCAATTGCAGAAGTCTTGCTGTAATCCAGCGGGAAATAGACCGACAGTTCGGCAAAGGTAAATGCTTCCGAAGCTACTACGACACCTCGTTCGCCATCTTCATCTATACCTGCTGAAAGCACCGCCATCTTCTGCTCTGTGAGATAAAAGAAGTAAGGGTCTTTCGGCGATTTTCCGAAGACATAACCTGCCCAGTATTTACCAAATCCATAGCCATTGGCGACAAACAACTGCGCCCACTTTTGCATATCCATCAAGCAATCAGGTATTCCTCTACAGCTTTTCCTTCTTCCAAGGCATCGAGGACTTCATCTATTTTGTCTTTTGTCATGCCGCCATACCAATAGTTGTTGGGTTGAACAACCAACACAGGTCCTTGACTGCATACACTCAGACAAGCGGTTGTAGTGACTACGGCATCAATGCCTCTGTCGGCACATTCTTCGGTAATGTACTGTAAAAAGGAAACAGCTCCCTGTTTATTACAAAACCCTTGTGCATCTCCGGCAACCCGGTAAGAGTTGCATACTAAAATCAAATACTCCGGCTTCTTCATTTTAATTGAAAATTAAAAATTAATGACTTATAATTAACCGCAACCGTTCCCTGCTCCCCGACACGATTCGCCGCACTTGGTATATTCGCTTCGGCAAAGGGTTTTGATAGGCAGATTGAGATAGACTGCATCCAAGCCCGCATCTATCAAACCGCTCATTTGTATGACCCGAATGCCGTTTTGTTGCATCACTTTCATGGGTGTTTCGCCTATGCCTGACAACAGGATTGCCTGACAATCGACTAAAGTTTTTGCAGCCAACTCTTTCCAGCGTTCCATTCCTCTGCCTTCGGGCGGGGTATTGCGGGTTTCCACGAAGTGATAGCCGTTAGCCGATTTCTCAAACACAAATACTTTGCGGGCTTCGCCCAAGTGAAGATTGACTAACAGCCCTTCGTTGCTCGCTACGGCTACCCTTGTGCGACCTTCGCCCCTGTTGACAACCATGGTGGAAAATTGTCCTATCATATCCATCGCTTCCGTATTGTCGTGACCCAACAAGCCTGCAGCATCGGCGCGGCAACGGGCGCAATGAGCCATCGGTTGAATGTATTTAGAAATACTCGCCTTAATACTTTTCATCATTGCTTTGGAAGGTTCAGGCAAGAGCGCAAATTCCGTGTTTTCCGTGGGGTACATGGGGAGGCAATTCATCGTATCCGCCCCTAAGGACGCTACTTTTTGCGCTATCTCTTCTACTTCATCGTCGTTGATACCCGGACAAATCACGGTATTGATTTTTACCACAATCCCTTTTTCTTTGAGTTTCGTAATATTGCCAAGTTGTTGTTCGAGCAATACTTTTCCCGCTTCTTCGCCCCGATATACACGATGGTTGAAACGTACCCAGCGATACATCTTCGCCAGCGTTTCGGTTCGAAAGGAGTTTATCGTAATCGTAACGTGCGATACGCCTGTCTCGGCAAGTTCATCAATGTAGGGAGCCAAATCCAAACCATTGGTCGATAAGCAGAAGATTTTATCAGGAAAAGCCTGTTTTACCATCTTCATCGTGTTGAGAGTTTCTTCGGAATTTGCGAAAGGGTCGCCCGGACCGGCTATTCCAATCACACTGATGTTGGGTATCTTTTTCGTCAGTGCTTTCAGATAATGCACCGACTGCATGGGAGATAATACAGTACTTGTCACACCCGGACGGCTCTCGTTGCTGCAATCGTATTTGCGGTTGCAATAGTTGCATTGTATATTACACTTTGGAGCTACCGGCAAATGTACGCGGGCATATTGATGTTTCGCTTCTGCATTAAAACAGGGATGTTTTGAAATATCTTTCATCATTTTACATATATTTATATCCTACGGATGATTTGCGTTGTTTTTCTTCCAATAAGGCATTCACTATCTGTTCGAAGAGTATAGTGGCACCTTCGTATCCTAACAGGCGATTGTGTTGCGCCCCAATCCGGTCGTGAATGGGAAAGCCGGTGCGGACAATCGGAATATCCCATTTGCGGGCAAGGTAATAGCCTTTGCTGTTGCCGATGAATAAATCGGGCTTTAAGTCCAAGTCGTGAATGGTTGCATCCATGGCGTCAAAAGTCATTTCCTGACCGACTATTATATCGTCGGAAAACAAGTCGCCGAGAACTTCTTTCAGCGTCTGCCGAAGTTTGCCGCTTTCGCCGCCGGTAGCGCACAAAACGGGTTTGATACCTGTTTCAGCCGTAAAAGCCGCCAAGCCTACGACCAAATCTTCTTCGCCATAGATAACCGCTTTTTTCATAGACACATATTTATGTCCATCGAAATACAAATCAATGAGTCGTCCTCGTTGCTTTTGGTATTTTAGCGGGACTGTTTTGCCCGAAAGCACAGATAGACGGGCGAAGAACTTATCCGATTCACGGATGCCAACCGGCAATCCTGTTCTGAAGTTGCTTACGCCAAAAACGGATTGCAGGTATTCGCCGGCAGATTGAGCTACGTTGTTATTCTTTATTCCTTTGCCTCCGGCATTCAATATATAACCTAATTCGAGTGAAGAAGTTGCATTTGTACTATTTTCGAGAGATTCAATACTTGTTCCTCCTTCGGGAATACGTTGGTAACTATCCCAATAAGCGCCATCAAGCGTATCTGAATAGTCGGGGAAAATCATTGTCGTTAAAGAAAAGTCATCCATAATTTCTTTCAGATGACGGATGTCTTCGGGTGAAATCAAGTTGCAGAATAAGTTAAGTTGTTGGATTGAAAGAGGATTGCCTGCTTTCTCTTTCTTTGCCAAAGCTTTTACGGTTGCAAACACTGCTTCATGAAAGCCTTCGTAATGTGTACCTTGATAGCTGGGCGTAGAGGCGAAAATCATTTCGGGTGGGGGCAAATAATTATTTGCCTCCACGGTTTTGTGCGTTGCTTGGTATTCATAAATCAGTCGTTGTACATCTTCGCCTATCGTTTCGGCTAAGCAAGTGCTGGCGATAGCAATGACCTGCGGACGGTATTGGCTGATGATATTGTCTATTCCCGTATTGAAATTCTTGTTGCCACCGAAAACAGTAGTCTCTTCGCTGAAATTGGAAGAAGCAACATCCATCGTTTCCCGGAAATGACTAATCAGGTAGCGGCGAATATAAGTGGCGCAACCTTGCGAGCCATGCAACATCGGCAAGGTGCCTTCAATACCTTTGAAAGCAATACAGGCACCTAAGGGAGCGCATTGTTTGCAAGCATTGCAGGAAGAAGCTGCTTCTTTTAATTCATTCATAAGGCAAACCTCCAAACGGGGCTACATACTGTTTCATACACTTCTTTAGCAAAATTAAGCATTCCTTCATAACCGGCTAAAGCTAATTTGCGTTCGTGGTTGTGGTCGCAGAAACCAATGCCTAACTTATAAGCGATAGGGCGTTCTTTCACTCCACCGATAAACAAGTCTGCTCCGGTTTGTTTAACAAACTCTGACAGCTCCACCGGATTAGAATCATCCACTAACATACAACCCTCATCACAGATGGTTTTCAGCAACTTGTAATCTTCCGTATTGCCTGTTTGTGTACCGGCTATTACCGTTTGCACACCTATCAGTCGCAGCGCTTTCACCAAAGAAATAGCTTTGAAAGCGCCACCTACATAGATAGCGGCTTTCTTGCCTTGCAGTGCTTTACGGTAAGGTTCCAAAACAGGAAGCAGGGTTTTCAACTCTTCTTTGACCAAGTTACGGGCTTTATCCATCAGTTCCTCTTTCCCAAAGAATTTTGCCACTTCATACAAAGCATCCGACATGTCTTCTATACCGAAATACGAAACCTTAATAAAAGGAATACCGTATTGCTCTTTCATCGTTTTAGCAAGATGGAGCATGGAGCCGGAGCATTGTACCACGTTCAAAGCAGCGCGATGGGCATTTTGAATATCATTCACTCGTCCGTCTCCGGTAATAGAAGCCAATATGTCGATACCTGTCTTCTTGTAGTAATCGGCTAATATCCACAATTCGCCTGCCAGATTGAAATCACCCAGTATATTTATACTGATGGGTGATACCTCTTTGCTCTCATCGGTACCCACTAAAGTAGCTATTGCATCGCAAGCGATTTTGTAGCCGTCTTTCTTGGAACCTTGAAAGCCTTCCGCCATTACGGGGATAACGGGAATATTCTTTAGCTTCTCCACTTGTCGGCACACCGATTGCACATCGTCGCCTATCACTCCTACGATACAGGTAGAATAGACGAAAGCCGCCTTGGGTTGATGATTGTCGATGAGTTCAATGAGCGCTTCGTAGAGTTTCTTCTCTCCACCGAAGACCACGTGTTTCTCGCGTAAGTCGGTCGAGAAACTATTGCGGTGCAATTCCGGTCCCGATGACATCGCTCCCCGAATATCCCAAGTATAAGAAGCGCAACCAATGGGACCATGTACCAAATGAACGGCATCGGCTATGGGATACAAGACAACACGAGAACCGCAAAAGACACAAGCCCGTTGGCTGACGGAACCCGCAATACTGGGTTTTCCGCCAATCAAATCAAAAGCGTCCTTACCTTTAGTGATTATCTGTGATCCTCTCTCTTGTATAAATCCTGTCATTGTATTGCTCTTAGCTTATTTGTATATTACAACTGCCATTCAACCTTTTCTTCCTTACAATTCCTGTCGAAGTGGTCTAATACTTTTTCTAATATCTTAATGGCGAGATTAGTAGCTCCCACATAACCTACATTCGGGAAGTAGTTATGTCCGGCTCTATCCACTATGGGAAAACCTAAACGAACAAAAGGAATATTCTCATCGCGAGCGATATACTTGCCATACGTATTACCTATCAGGATGTCCACCGGTTCCTGTTTTATCCACTGATGAAGTTGGAACATATCGGCATTGGGACCACTCTTGTATTTCGCTTCGGGTACCTTCTCCGACAGAAGCGCTTGCATAGATTCGTCAAAATGCTTACCGGGCGTACCGGTAACGATGTACACGGGCTTCATGTCTAAAGTAAGTAAAAACTCAGTCAAAGGAATCAATGTGTCGGGGTCGCCATACAGAGCCACCCTCTTACCATAGAAATACTTAGAGTTGTCGGCAATCAAGTCAACCAAACGACCACGTTCTTCGGTTATGCTGTCGGGCACCGGCACGTTAGCATGGCGACTCAAAGAGGTGATAAAACGGTCGGTCGCTTTCAATCCGATAGGGATTTCGATTACTTCAAACTTCACCTTACACTTGTTCTCTAATTTTACACAGGCATCTTCTGCCGTATAGGCTCCCAAACCAATGGTAAACTTGCTGTCGCCGGTAGCTATCAGTTGCGCTTGCGTAGTACCGCCTTTGGGATACATCTCAAACTTACCTGTCAAAGGGGTATCTAAAACATCCGACATGTCAGGAAACAAGATAATACGGGCTTCAATTACTTGTGCAATGCGTTTTATCTCACGCATATCCGAAGGCTCCATCCAACCGGCTACCAGATTGATGATGTTCTTCTTCTTCGGAGTTGCTGTAGAGAAGAATTTGATGAAAGCTGCCACTTGGTTGGAATAGCCGGTTACATGTGTTCCTACGTAACTCGGAGTGTTGCAGAAAATAACTTTTTTCCCTTCCGGAACAAGTCCGTCTTCGTAGGCTTTAGAAACGATTTGTGTCAAGTCATCACCAATAGTTTCGGAGAGACAAGTGGTATGAACAGCCACTACATCCGGGTTATACACTGTGAAGATAGTTTCGATGGCTGTTACTAAATTAGACGAACCGCCGAATACGGATGAACCTTCGGAGAAAGAACTGGTAGCCGCCATAACGGGTTCTTTGAAATGGCGCGTAAGGGCGCTCCGGTGATAGGAGCAACAACCTTGCGACCCGTGACTGTGGGGCAAGCATCCATGCAATCCAAGTGCTGCATACATAGCACCTACAGGCTGACAGGTTTTAGCCGGATTGATTGTCAATGCTTTCCTGTCTATTTCTTTTGCTGTGGTATGTCGTAGTAACATATTAATTACGAATTAAAAATTACGAATTAGTATCTCATTTAGTAAACAAAGGTGGCTTCCACATAATCTTCGTTTTCCCATGGAGCTTTAATTTCTTTCCAAATAGCAGCTCCTACCATCATTTCTATGTCTTTATAGAAATTGATTGCACCTTGGAAACCGGCATAAGGACCGCCTACATCGTAGTTGTGCAGTTGTTTCAAAGGGATACCCATCTTCTGCACACAGAACTTTTCTTTGATACCGGCGCAAAACACATCGGGTTTGTATTTCTCAATTAGTTTATCCATTTCGTAATGACTGAGGTCATCTATTACCAAAGTTCCCTTTTCCATCTGTTTCATAATACCGTGATATTCGCTAAATTCCATTCCTTCCGCTTCCAAAGCTTTCAATTCTTCTTCCGTCTTACGAGGACGATAGCGTGTCTCGTCTTGTGTAACGGAAATTTCTTCGATGTTGCGGCTATCGGCATCTATTTGAATGGTTGGAATTACGGAACGACCTTCATAATCGTCGCGGTGACCGAACTCATAACCGGCAGCTATCGTGGTCATGCCTAATTCTTCAAACAAATCCTGGTAGTGATGCGCCCGTGAACCTCCCACAAAGAGCATGGCTAATTTTCCTACGGTGCGTTTACGTGCTTGTTCGAGTACCTCTTTCACTTCAATCATCTCTTCGGCAATCACTTCTTCTACTTTATCGATCAATTCCTTATCGCCAAAGTATTGAGCTATCTTGCGTAACATCTTAGCCGTGGAGTTAGCGCCAATCGGTTGCACCTTTATCCAAGGGATACCGAAAGCAGTTTCCATCATCTCGGCAACGTAATTGATGGAGCGGTGACACATCACCATGTTGAGGTCGGCTGTATGGGCATTTTCAAACTTCTGTACGGTAGAGTTGCCACTAAAAGATGCTAGTAAGTTGATGCCGCATTTCTCACATATTCGTTCCAATTCAAAGGCATCGCCTCCGATATTGTACTCTCCCAAGAGATTTACCCTGTATTTCAATTGTCCTCTTACTTCATCGTCGCGTCCAATCAGGTTTTTAAACAATCCGTTGTTGGCAATATGGTGACCGGCTGATTGGGATACACCACGATAGCCTTCGCAAGAAAAACCGAAGATATTGATGTCGCCTCCAATCTCTTCTTTCATGTGACGGGCAACTCGATGAACATCATCTCCAATCAATCCGACGGGACAAGTAGAGAAAATAGCAATCGCTTTGGGATGAAATAATTCATACGCTTCGCGAATCGCTTGTTTAAGTTTTTCTTCTCCCCCAAACACAATGTTTGAATCTTGCATGTCGGTAGAGAAACAATAAGGAATAAAGTTGGAATCATTTTCATCCACCGGCTTCGTTTGATTACGGCGCGTGAGCCACGAATAGAAACCGCAGCCGATAGGTCCGTGCGTGATATTGATAATGTCTCGGGTAGGACCTAATACTACACCTTTACAACCGGCATACGTACAGCCGCGTTGGGTAATAATGCCCGGGATAGTCCGTACGTTGGCTTGTATCTGAGGAGGGTTATCTCCATCGCTTAACACGATAGACTTGGCTCTTTTCTTGGATACTTTCTTTGGATACTTAACTATCACTTCATCCCTAAACTCCTGTAGTTCGGCAATCAGCACATCCGCATTCCTTGGTTTATCGTTCTTGTCAATCATAAATCTAATTGCATTAATTTGTTAATCTAAAGTAGCATCTCCTGCTTCTCCGGAATGCACACTATAGGAACCAATCGCATTGACAACAAATATTTTTCCGTCGCCGCTCTTGCCCGTATGATTCGCACTAAGGATAGTTTCGACCGCCAAGTCTTTTTTCTCATCTGTCACTACTAAGGTAATCATCCGTTTGGATTTCAAACGGGGCACTTCCGGAATAAACTCAAGAGCTTCACGAGCCAATTCAGCCTCTTTTATTTTTTCCAGATCGCCATGACCTTTTCCGCGTCCCAATACGGGCATCGCCGTGAAAGAAGGAAGCCCTACATCCGCCAAGGCTTGTTTGGTTTCGCCCATCTTGGCAATTCTTATTATTGCTAATATCAGTTTCATCCGATTCATGTATTAGGTATTCTTCTTTCCGCTTGAGATAGTGTATGACTCTTCCAAAGGGGTAACGAAAACTTTTCCGTCACCGGCTTGTCCTTTAGCGCCCGTACGAGCCGACTCAATAATTGTTTCCACTACAAAGTCTTTGTCTTTGTCTTCAATCACGATGATTAACAGGTCTTTCGGAAGCTCATCGTAAGTGACGTTTCCTACTTTCAGACCGCGTTGTTTACCTCGACCAAACACCGAGAGTTTGGTAATCGCAGGAAAGCCCGCATTGAATAAATCTTTCATCACCACAGGCGATTTCTCCGGACGAACAATAGCTCTTATCAGGTATTGCATAGTAGTATAAATATAAAGTTACTCATTAGTTTAGTATTCCGAATCCTACCAATAAGTCTTCCAAAGCTTGCATGGAAAGCGGAGTAGGAATGACGTGCAAGGTATTTGCATCAATCTTTTTTGCCAAAGCGCGATATTCGTCGGCTTGCGGATGTTCGGGGGCATGGTCAATCACAGTCTTACGATTGATTTCCGCATGTTGCACCATATTGTCGCGTGGGACGAAATGGATCATTTGTGTGCCCAGCTGCTTGGCAAACTCTTCAATCATGTTGGCTTCATTGTCCACCTTACGTGAGTTGCAAATTAAACCACCCAAACGAACATCTCCCACTTTTCCAAACTTGGAAATGGATTTGCAAATGTTATTGGCGGCATACATCGCCATCATTTCGCCCGAGCAAACAATGTACACTTCCTGTGCTTTCCCATCCCGAATAGGCATGGCGAACCCCCCGCAAACCACGTCTCCTAATACATCATAGAATACATAGTCCAATTGTTTATCGGCATCGTAAGCGCCTAATTGTTCCAACAAGTTGATGGAAGTAATGATTCCACGACCGGCACAACCAACGCCCGGTTCCGGACCGCCTGATTCGACACAACTGGTGTTTTTGAAACCTTCTTTCAGCACATCGTCCAATTCCACATCTTCGCCTTCATCGCGCAATGTGTCCAGGACTGTTTTCTGTGCCAGACCGTGCAACAACAAGCGAGTAGAGTCGGCTTTAGGGTCGCAACCTACTACCATTACTTTTTTACCCATTTCAGCCAAACCAGCTACTGTGTTTTGTGTGGTGGTTGATTTACCAATACCACCTTTTCCGTAAATAGCAATTTTTCTCATTCCTTGTATATATTAAAACAATTTGTAAATAAAATACAGTAATAACTATCAACAATTATTCAAATACGATGCCAAAAAAATAAAACGTTATTCAAAAGAATATATAACGGTATTAGATTATTGTTAATAAGCGCATTAAAGAATACAAGAAAATAAGGAGGTGGAAGCTGGGGTGAAAGGAAGCTACCCAAATGTAGGAGAAATAAGGACTATTCAACCAAAATGTAGGAAAGTTCACCCATGCATACGACCTGAATATTAGCTGCATACGACATGCCAGGCGGTCCTCTCCGATATATGTCCGATACATGTCCGATTCCTCTCCACTCTATGCCCACTTCCCAAGTGGAGAGGGATACTCTATGAATCCTCCGGAAACCGTTGAGAGCAGGTCGAGGACTGCCCGACAAGTGCTGAGAAAGTCGTTGGCATCCCGTATGAGCTATAATAAATGCTTTACGCCTTGTTTGTAATATCTTTTGTTTTGAATTTTATAAATTCAACTGTTTGCATCCATTGCCCGTTGTCGAGCTTCTTTCTTATCTTCTTCGGTCAACATACCATTACGGAAATCCCCGAACCACGGACCAATAAAGCGATTGAGAAATTTGAATGTTGCCGATTTCTCTTCCAATCCGGTTTTCATAAACCGAATACACCCTTTGCAATACGTTTTCCGTACGACTTGTTTTTTAGCATCAATACCGTTGCACCAAGCTAAAAATTGCATTCCCCAAACCAATGGGTCTCTCACTAAATGAAAATACCAATGCTTTTGATAGCACTTTTGCGCTAATAACTCAGCGCAACCCCGGCACAAGACCGGGGCATCGACAACTATGGAATTATCCTGTAATTGTTTATTGTTCATTAATTAGGAGACTGTCCTTTAATAATCATTTCAGCCTCCTCTTTGGTCAGCGAATAATCAAAAAAGGATTTATAAAAATATATGGTTTCTTCAACCACATCAAAGCTTTTAAACTTGTCAGGATAAAACTTTTGCGCAGCCCATTGTATTTGTAGGGCTTCTTCCGCACTATATCTGTCCCAGAAAAATAATCCTTTCGGATTGATGTAAATCTGTTTGTTTTTCCCAGCCTTGGTATTTTTCAAGGCAGGATTTGACAAGACATCCTGCTCTTTTATATCCGTGGATGTACCTGCATAAATAATGATGTCGGGATTCCAAAGAAGGATTTGTTCCGAAGAAACTTGTTTGCTGTTTTCTACCCCAACGGCGGCATTGACACCTCCACATAACTTTATCCACGCATCCATCATCATGTTACTTCCGCTTACCGTAATGGGGGACAGAGAGGTGATATGCAATACTTTAGGTTTCTTACTTACCGGAATGTTGGCTGTGACCTGCTGTATTTTCTTTATGTTGCTATCTAAATAAGTAACGTATTTTTCCGCTTTGGATTTAGCCTCCCCACCGAGTACTTCTGCGGTGGTTAATACGCATTTACGCAATCCGGGAAAATCGGAAAACGACAATTCCACAACCGTAAATCCCATTCGGCTGATTGCTTCCGCATTAGCGTGCATCTTTGTTAAAAATACAATGTTGGGCTTCGCTTTGATTAGTTCTTCCATCGAATTATCGCCGGAAGCAGCAAAAGTTGTTACGGCTTTTTCCATTGACGGATTAATCTTGTAAAACCACGGACACATACGCTTGCTAATACTCGTTGCTACAATCTTGTCTCCTTGCCCTAACATATAAACTATCATGTTATGGGCAGGCCAAGCATCTGCAATCCGGTTGATTGTAGCAGGCACAGTTACCTGCACTCCATCCACATTGACTTTCCGAGTCTGTGCCTGCCCATCCTGCAAAAGGATATTCAGAAAAAACAGGCACAGGATTAGCTTCATTTCTTTCATATTTTCATTCTAAAAAAGGATTCTTACAGAAGCTTTTATTTCGCGTGGAGAACCAAGGAAGGCGCTGTAACTATTTCCGTTTCCATTGATACTACCCGGAAAGATAGATGCCCAATACTTTTGGTTGGTTAAATTAGTCGCTTGCAAATTCCATATAACCCGTGTTTTAAGAAACGAAGTAGTATAACGCAAACCCAAGTCGAAGGTAGTGTATCCATCAATTTCGGTCGTATTAATATCATTAGCAGCCTTTGCTCCGGTATGATGCACATTTCCGTTTATCGACAAATTATCTTGAATGGGAAGTTGGTATTCTACAAACAAATTACCTTGTAGTTTAGGAACGCCAACTACATCTTTGTTTGAAGTTGCCTCGTTGCCGGTATCTTTCAATTTTGGGTCGAGGTAAGTAAGACCACCGATAATGTGCAATCTTTTATAGGTAGCGTCGCCATAGATTTCAACACCTGTATTTTCTTGTGTACCTTGCAGTTTATAGGTATTATCCGCCGGATCAACGAAAGGGAACGGACGACTCAAATTGAATAGCGCTATGCCTGCGCCGATGCCTGTAAAGGCAACTTTATATCCCAGTTCGTATTGTTTACAGCGGTAGGGGTCTAAAAGTTGGTCTTCATTAGCAGCACCTTTAGGAGCCAATGAACCTTGTTGTATCACATCGCTATAAGTCCCGTAAATGGTCATATTATTTAAAGGTTTATAGAGCAAACTGGCGGAATAACACCAAGCGTTATCATCATACCCGCCTGTCTTGTCTCCTGTGCGAGAATAACTTTCGTTCTTAATTTGATTGTAACTCAATGACAACATCGTAGAGAAATGTTTACTAAATGTAATGTCATCTCCCAAGTTGAAAGACTGTTGGATATTTTGCGAACCATGATAATGTCCGTCCACCGATGGAAGTTGCGGTTGCGGATAAGTGATAGGCGTATAAATACCGGCTTTCCCTAAAGAAATATTTTTGGAAGCATTGGCATTGTAGATATCCCAAACGAAACCTGTTGTACCAACCACTACATTATGTAATACTTTTCCCGTATAAACCACACCATTGATAGCTAAGCGATTGCTCAATATTTTAAACCGTCCGGCACCGGACGAAGCATTTAAGGTAGAAGAAATACTATCGTCGGGAGTGAAGGTATTACCCGGATTGAGCATTCCTCTGTCCACGGTTTGGCTTAATATTCCGGCAACAACTTTCCATTTGTCATTAATGGCGTATTTGATATTGGCATTGGCGGTAACTGTACGCAAATCCATACCAGCCCATTCCAGACCATAGCCGATTTTAGTCGGGTCGATGTCTTTTGGCAGTTGGATAGCCGTTCCGTAGGAGAAACCGCCGGGATAGCCGTATTGTTGATAGTTGTAACGGCTAAGATTGGTTTCGATGGTCAGATTGTTGTACTTAGCGTCAAATGCTGCTGCGATAAACGTTCGATTCAAATTGCTGTAGTCGGCAAATCCTTCGCCGTCGGCATACAAGCCATTGATACGAAAGCCATACGATTTGTTCTTATCGTCATCTATCAAGTATCGATGACTCAAGTCGGCATGATAGGTGCCGATACCTTGCGTTTGGTAAGCAATGCTCACATCGTCAACCGATTTATCCAATACCCGTTTCGAGGAGTAATTGAACGACCCCGCCGGACTTGCCGGACCATACAGCGAACCGGCAATACCGTTCAGCACTTCAAAGCGGTCGAATTGTTCCATCGGATAGGCGGTCGTGCTGACAATATTCAGACCGTCGAGCCGACTACATTCCACTACCGAACCTTGAAACCCGCGTGTTTGCGGACGACCCACTTCCAATCCTCCACGTGCCTCTATCTGCATGGACGGCATATACTTGGAAACTTCGTTCAAGCTGTTTACTTGAAGATTTTTCATCATATCTGAAGTAAGCGTGGATATAGAATACGGAACATCCAACAAACGGAGATTACTCCAAGGTCCAATACCAATGATGCTGTCGGTGTAGGAAATATTCTTCAAGCGATAGGCAACTATCTCTACTGCTTGCAATTCTAACTCTTTGTCATAAGTCTCTGCCTTTTCTGTGTTTTGCGCAGATATATAGCCCACACTTGCAACCAATAACACTAATACAGTACAAATCTTTTTCATTTTTTTATAATTTAATGATTATAGTAATTCCCTGTTTTTCAACATATTATCTGAATTTTCAAATTTCGTTATAAAACAAATAGAATAACGTATTTCAAAAAAATATCCGAAACACTAATTCAAAGTAGGTATGCAAATCTTTCTGTCGGATTCCGCCCCTACGGCACACACTTTCACATTCACATCATAGATGTCTTTCAACACCGCTTCGGTGATTACTTCCTTGCTGTTCCCCTGTCTCCAAATTATTCCGCTGTGAACGATAGCCACATCTGCTTCACACATAAAAGCATGGTCAGGCGAATGAGTGGACATTAGGATACCCAAAGAGTCGTTTTTTAGTTTATTTACTTGATTGATTATTTTCAGTTGATTGCCGAAATCTAAACTCGAAGTGGGTTCATCCATGATGAGAAAAGACGGTTGCTGCGCCAAAGCGCGCGCCACAATTACCATCTGTTGTTCGCCACCGCTTAATTGGGTAAAAATGCGGTTTTTCAGGGAGGTAATTTGGAGTTTATCCAAACATTCTTCGGCTATCATCCGGTCTTTTTTCCTGGGAGAAGAGAATACCGACAGATGAGCGGTTCTTCCAAACAATACTACATCGAACACCGTAAACGGAAAAGGCAAAGAGCGAGCTTGCGGCACATAAGCCACTGCACGAGCAAACTGACGACGACTCCAGTCGCTGATATTCTTCCCATCGAGCGATACATTCCCTTTCAACAGCGGAAGTATGCCCAAGATAGATTTGAAGAGCGTCGTCTTGCCTGCTCCGTTTTTACCCAATATACAGGTTGTCTTATTAGTGTGAAGTTCTAAACTGACATTTTTCAGAACCTCTTTCTGCGGATAACCCAAAGTCGCATTATGAATCTTTAGTTGCATCTTTCCTTAATTTGTAGCATTACAATTCAGAAAATACAATTATCAAGCCAAAGTAGTATCTTATTGAAAAATAATATGTTAGACAGATTTTTTAGGCGTTGAATGATACATAAATGTAGTAGAAATGGAGGCTTTTCTACATTTATGTAGAAATAATACGAAATAGTTTTTAACGTCTTGAATTGTTATCAAAATAATTGGTTTGAATTTGTAATTCAATAGACTGTAACAACAAATTTGCCTGTGACACAAACAAATGTAATGTATTAATACGCAAATTTTAGGATATAATGATGACTGATGATCTCGTGTTTTACAAATGGCGCCCGAAAAACCCAGGGTCAACGCATTAAAAATTTATTTGTCTGATGTATAGATAATTATAAAAATACACTTTTGTAAATTGATTGTTTTTCAACAATGTTTTAATTTTTCATCTATTGGATTATCAACTGATTATAGTGTTTTGAATTATTTTAATGCGTTTGCCCTGCCGAAAAACCCATCTTGTTGTACAATTCCATCATTCGAGGTATATTGGTCGGTCCATTGTCCCAAAGACAGCACTTTTCGGATGGCATCAGCGCTTATCAAAATGCGGTCAATCCCCTGCAAAGAAGGAATCGGCGGATGATTTCGGTTTGCTATTTCAATCGGAATTTTTCATAACTTTCAACGGAGACAGGCTGAGGGTAAGACATCAACCACAGGTTTAACGCTTCTGTTTCTTCATGATAAGGCGGCTGATAATGAGTGATTGTATTGTCCTTGAATCCCAATTTTCTGTAAAAATTGTGTCGGCGTTGCGTTATTTTATCAACGACAGGTTCAATTTCCAGTAATACGGGAATGTCACTTTTTGCTATCCATCCGGATAAAAATAGGCTTCCATAACTATTTGAACGGTAAGCGGGATGAATGACATCATGTTCTACAAAACGTAAATCACCGCAATTCCACTAACCAATAAATCCCACAACCGTTCCTTTCTCTTCCCAAACTTCCAGAAAATAGGTTTCGTTGGAATTGCCCGAATTGTTATTTTATGTTTCTATCTGCCAATTAGACCTTGATAAATCAACGGAAGCAGAAAAAAATCTGAAATTTCTTTTCGAACTCGGCGATCTCATTCCTTATTATCAGGAAGTAAATTGGTATTTGTCATTAACTTATGGGGACTTCTAAAAATTGATATTTTCTCATGATTTCTTCAAAAGTCATGAATTTCATTCATGTCGATTGAAAGTATCTTGACAAATTTAACTAATTATAAGACAAAGGATTTTGTTTTATATCTATCTGTTTATCTGTATATTAAATTTATTTTCCTATGCCA
>SNRY01000211.1_pt1 | contig 21366 bp, 12 predicted proteins | sample 4693421 | NCBI WGS metagenome assembly SNRY01 (sample SAMN11003215, study PRJNA524138) | termite gut metagenome | isolation source: Bacteroidetes bacterial symbionts from single cell of protist host amplifed... | host: Streblomastix strix ... | reverse complement strand
TGGGCAACAAGCACACCGTCGTTATCCCCGTTGCCGGTAATATAATGCCTTTCGGAAATATCAACCGACAATCCGGGAGGTTCGTCGATGAAAATAGTGTCGGCAGCTATACATCCACATTCGTTCTCCAGAGTTTTCGGATCAACGAACTCGTAGTTTTGATCATTCACATAAACATAATATTCCCCTTTCTTCAATCCCTTCAAACGGCTCTGTTTAACACCGTCAACCGTAACTAATGGCTCAGGAGTCAAGCCTGTATTGTTTGCATTTTTCCACTCAACAGTGTAGTCTCCTGTCCCTCCTGTAATACTTATCCAAGCCTCTCCGTCCGAGCGTCCATTACCACTAGGTTCTTGATATTGAAAATTATATAATTTAAGGGGCGCTGCCGGTTGCCCAACGGTAACTGCCTGTTCCGGTACGTTGCAATAATTGGTATCCGCCAGTTGTACTACATAATCTCCCGCTTTCAAACCATCGGGGAAGGCAGTTGTCGTATTTTCATCAATGGTCATCTGCCGGATGACAACTGAAAGGTTACCCTTTTTAAACAGGTCGACATTATACTTACCGACGCCCCCATGCGCAGTCACCCGTATATTTCCATCGCTTCCGTCATAACAATGAACAGGGTCCGACTTAATGGTAAAGGTTACTTTGTCACGCTCGGGAATAGAGGTGCTATAAAAATGCTCTTCTCCCTCATTATATGTATCGCCATAAAGATAAGTAGTCTTCAAACCTATGTCATAACTACCTGCTGATAAACCATAAAGTATTACATTCTTCTTATTAGTCGGGTCAACAGAGAATTCATCCCCCTCTCTTATTTCCATATACCCTGTATCACTATTCATGATTGAAAGATAGAACTTTTCGCCAGGATATAAATCCCTGTCAAGCGTTATATCCAACTGCCCATCTAGTGAACCGTTACAACGTTCCTGAATAGGAGTTACGGAAACAATATGGGGAGCCGAGTACATGGGAGTTAAATGCAGCATTTCATAATGGGTTGAGAATGTGCCAATACTGCCCGGAAGATCCGAAGGACCAATCTTAACCAGTAGTTTTTTCTTTTCTTTTATTAAGTCACTAAAATCTTCTGAGGATAAAATGTCCAACCCACTGAATGATACTTCGCTCTTATCCGCATTATAAGTTATGCCGTCTCTTGACGGAAAAGATGTCCAAGCAAACACCGTTGAAGAACCATCTTGATAAGTCACATCAACTATACTATACACCCACTTATATACTACTTCCGGGAAATCTTTTGTCGCTTTTAGCGTTATTTTATCTGCTGAGGGAAGAAGTTGCCCGTTGGTGTTTTTTCCATTGGAGTCAAAATAAAACAGGTTTAATGCCTCTGGTTGTAATAGCATTCTAAAATCACATGTGTGGTCAGATATTAAATAGCCGTCCTCCTTGTCACCCTCAGTGATTCGCACATTTGCATAGGGATATTTATTCCAGATACTATAGAAAACGTGCCGCTCTGTTGCCGTTTTATTACATCCTCTCCAACCATAAAAATAGAGGTGTGAGTATGCAGATTTGGCAGGGAATCTAGCCTTTATATCGGTATAAGAGTATGGGGCACTATATGACATTACCCTACTGTCATCTAATAAAATATCTCCAGCATCAATCAATCCCAATCCATCAGGAGGCCATAAAAGCCGGTCTCCACCATTAGGAATCAATTTTATACGTTGACAGCCTAAACCACATCCATCATCATAAGTACTCGTTACATATCCATCCAAACGAATAGAGTAATATCCATTATCAACTTGCCCCAAACTCTTTCCAATAAACAATATCCCCACTATAAAAAACAGAACTATTCGTTTCATAATTATTCTGTTTTAGTTTGTGCACTTATAGGTTGCCCGTTTTGGGTTTTGATCACCAGCAGATACTCGTAAACTATGTTTCGCTTTGCTGTAGCATCTATAGCTTCTCTTTCCCAAACCCCAATTTCCCGCCATAAGGAAAGAGGTAATTCTCCCTCTTTACGATACATGTTTACAGATTTCACATCCGCAACCGTATGCTCCCACTTCAGTACGATTCCCTTTAACGTACGTTCACTCCTGAAGCGCTTAATCCCCATATTCGTACCTTGTTCTCTTGCCCGCACATACAAAGACGGGGATGGATTGGATTCAAGAGAACTCTTGTTTACGGAAACCACATCGTAATTGTAACTCGTTCCCCCCACAACGGTGGAATCCACGTAATGGGTTATCTCCGGATTATCTATCGTCTTTATCTGTTCGCGGCGTTTTTTCCCTTTCTCAACCCTGTATATGCGATACGCAAGCAACGATTCTGCTCCCGAAACCCATTCCAACAGAACGCCACTGTCGGTAGCTTCGCATCTTGTGATGAACGGCGGAGACGGTTTCAAAACATCCGGCTTCTCCAATTCCAGAATAGCAGACAATGCCGACTGGTTATAGCGCCGGTCTAAAGAAGTAACAGCATAATAAACCTTCGAATTAAGGTTATAGATATTGACCGAGTCCCTGTATTCATTTGCAATGATAGCTATATCCGTCAACGGTATCAACTCCTCTCCCTGCACCTGCCCGCGGTAAACGCGATAACCCAACAAATCGCTATCACTGTTTGCCAGCCACTTCAGGCGGACAATACCGGTAGTATCTACGGCTCCCTCCAATTCTTGAGGAATAACGGGAGGAATGCTGTCTTCCATCTGTAGCAGGAATGGAAAAGAGATAACTTCCTCTCCTTCTTTCGGTATAGCGGCTATCACCAGATAACTTTCAGGCACCGGTTTCTCGTAAATAGCTATGCGGGATGCTGGAGGAATATTGGGTACAACCGTAGTAAACGGTCCCTTATCCGTATTCCCCCTTCTTAACTCAAACGAAACCAAATCCTCATTACCCCTCTCGTCAAAATCCCATGTTACCTCAACTTTGCCGGAATCATCAGGAATTGCTTTGACGATGTGTGCATTATAAATAAGCCGGGAAGTACCCTGACCTTGTATGGTATCAGATACGGGACCCTCCTCACCGAAAGAGGTTAATCCGGTCAAGCGGTAATAATAGGTTTTGTTATTGGAGATGGAATCGTTATAAAACATGCGGTCGTTCCCCATCAGGTTGGTCAACGGCGTTTCGGTGAGCCGCTTAAAGTCTGCTCTATCGTCGGAACGTTCCAGGTAATAGCTGTTGTAATACCGCTCCAATATCTTGCTGTTCCAAATTACCATTACACTTTGGTTTCCAAAGATAGCATCCAGGTCCAGCGGACGGGGCAAGTCCCGGTAGTCTTCCAGTCCAACATAAGCACTTCCCATCTCTATTACTTTCTCCGTGTCGGGACCGGCGGGAATAATTCGATAGAGGTAACGTTCACCTTCTTTCACCGTTTTGTCTTCGTATCCCCACCCGGCAAACAGGGCAGCAGAAAACGACATATCGGCGGCAAACAAAGACATGGCATAACGTTGCTCCTGTTCCTGAGACAAAGCAATGATCCGGCTGATGTCCACCTCCCCGCCGGATACCTCAAAGTCTTCTCCATATAGGGCTTGGGTTATGATAGCCGCATAATTGTCTTTTTGTGCAATATCCTGCCAGTCATCAAGAGGATGCGGTTTGAGGGGCGCAAGTGTAAGTACAACCTGTTCGGGCGTATCCAATATTGTGCCGTTACGCATCAGGGTATAACGCTCTATTGTCATCCCGTGCATATTGGTGTAAAACCATGCAGTTGGTGAATTGACCGCCCAACGCAGTTGGATCTTCTCCTTGGTTACATTGGCTTTTACCGTAACAATGATTGTATCTTGGGCAAATACGGATACCGGTAATAGCAATAAAAACAGAAAAATAAAGGATAAAATTATCCGTTGATAGATCGTTCCTTTCATAATCATAGTCCTTTGATATGGTCTGTAGAATATTAGGTTTATCACTGTTCTTTGGTAAATATAATTGTATTCCGGGATACTTCAATATAATTACATAACTATTTTTAAAGGATGTTCATCTTTCTCAAAACACACATTGCCATCCCTCTCATCATACTTAGTTCGTAGAGAACTATTGAACTTACCATTATTAACAATATTAATAAAATATTGATAATAATGATTGGATATTTTCTAAACTTTTTCATTTTAATCTGTCAAATCCCGTCGGCGTAAGTTCCCTCTCCATATTATTAAGCACATTATCAATATTGAAACCAACACAGTAAACCCAATTGCAAACGATACCAAAAAAAACACATCAAATAGAAATCTATCAAGCATTATTTCAGCGATATAACTTATTGGTTGAGAAATGATAAAAGTAATACCACTTAATATAATTATTATTTTTTTCCCTCGTTTGGATCTTGACACCTTCCAGACGATATATCCTATCAAACCTCCTATCCCAAATGAAAGAGGAAGCCCAATGATAAATACCTTGATTACATAATAAGCCAATAACATATGTTCTTTATTTTACTTTTTTATATTTAGGTACTATTGGCGAACCATCCGGATCGTAAGGGATAATTACCGGTAAATAAATCCCGCCAAAAAGTTTTTTAACAGTAAAGGAAGTTTCTCCCTTTATCATTTCTTCTGTTTGATATTGAATATAGTTTGTGAAACTATCAAAAGTTATCAAATTCAAATTATAGTCATCACGATATTTCCATATCCCTATTTCTTTTACAATTATGGAATCATTTCTGGAGATGGAATGTTTGAATGTAGAGTCAATATTTAGTTCTATACTATTTTTGACACCATTCCACGGCGCTACAGTTGATAAATGTTCATATTTGCCAATAATTTCATCTCTCGTAATTCGTTGTCTGTCATTACATGAAAATAATACAGTACTTACTAATAGAATGCAATTTTTTTTCATTTCAAGTATTTTTCAAATCGTTTTATATCAATATTTTCTTTCCATTTTAATATCTGGCGGGTTTCTCCAAATGGAGTTATTTTTCCGTTAATACGAGGATATTTTTCAGGATATATTTCTTTTTCTGCCAATTCATTTTTTAATAAATAATGAAAATCTAATGATTTCAGATTTACATCATTATATAAAACGAATTCCATTTCTTTTTCTTGTTTGTCAGGGAAAATTTCCATGTAAAAACCACCAATATATTGACGCACTAAATCTGTTCCCGCTTTGATTAATTCCAAAGGAGTAAATGAGGCATTATAGATATCATCACTATCTCCACCATTTTTTTTCAATGCCATTGGTTTTTTGCTTAATAAAGTCTTGTCATTGTTCTTTAATCTATCAGAATAAATAGGGGCTTTTTGTTTATAAAAATATTCTCTCCCTTCCTCTACTAATGAGCACTTTAAAATTTCATTTGTTAGAATATTGTTTCTTTCAAACTCTCTTGTTTCGGGACCTATTCCATATTTGAACTCAAATAATAGTCCGAAAACAACCGTTGCAGCATCTTTATTTGAAAGAATCATATTTTGGGTGATGCTTTCTGCTTTTGATACATCTTTAGTTTCCAACTTAGATAGTGATGATATCCGACTGATTTCCATTAAACTTTCAACATTACTATCTGTAGTATGCCGTAAAATTGATTTGCCAACTTTTGTATTGAAATTATCAATATCATTATCTTTGATTAACTCTTTTACTGCTTTCAATATATCAAGAATTTCATTTCTGTCCCAATTACGAAAATTCCAATCTAAAAAGTTATCATTATGAATAAATAACATAATTGCAGATGATATTATTTGACAATCTTTAATCGCTTCTTCTGTTGTTTCTTTGATTGTTGTTTCTTTGTATTTTTCTCTAAGTTTTTCTTTAATTATTTTCTCAATTTCATCTTTCAATTTTTGGAAGTCGATAAACATTGCTTCCTCATCCGAGTCAAACACCCCATCAAAAATCGCCGGCACACTCATCACATCCCACTGCCACTTGGCAATATCTGCCCCATTGGCGTAATCCATCAGGTTGTTGGTTGAGTTCTCTGCCAATACTCCCCCGTAGGTACTATCGAAAGTATGCGACAACTTCCAGATGCCGTGTCCCAGTTCATGGGCGATAACCGGATTGATATCCTTCTTGTCTATGTTTCCTCTGAAGATGTATCCGAACTGACCGCCTCTGGGCATAAAGCCTTGTGTGTTCCGGTTCTTCTTCACACCACTGTCCTCCAGAATAAACAGGTAACTTGTTTTGCCGTCGATACCTTTCTCTTCCTTGTAGGCAGCCTGCAACTTCTTCATCTTGTCGTTGTAAGCCGATAACAAGGGGCTGTTTTTATCAAAGAACTCCTGGGTTTCGCCATTGTACTCATAATCCTCGAAACGCACATCAAAAGAAATGCCTGCCGGTCCGTAAACATCCTTGAGGTGTTGTTGAAGGCTACCCGTATCTACCGTGTTGCCATTCACCTGAACGATCACTAATTTCTGTACCTGACTTTTATAGCTTACCAAGTTCAACTTGCCCAAAGTCTGGTATTTCTCGTCACTCTGTTTGTACAAAGCATAGATTTCCTGTACGTCGCCCTCATCACCCGACACAAGATTGAGGGTGGCTACCGGTCTCTTCTCGTCATACTCGGCGTGGAAGATAGTGCCCTGCGGAGTAGTGAATATCACTTTTGACAAGTCGAACGGCTCTTTGGTTTTGATGTCTATCACAACCTCCACCTTGTCGCTGCTACCTACGGGAAGGAATTTCCAAGGTACATCGTAACGGTTTTGTCCCGTTGCCAGATGCTCATACTTATCCGTAATCTTACTGATATTGAAATACTTCTCGTTGAACGTATCGAAAGCGTAATATCCGTTACCCTTTTGGAAAGTGAATACAGCCAGGTCGGCATTGATACTTTCCGTGTTGAAACTCTTAGGAGGAAGCGGCGTACTTTGCTTGCCCAGACTCGTAACTTTAAGCTTCAGGCTGCCTATTTCGTCGTTCTTCGGGTTACCCGTTTCGTTGTTCTCTTCCGGGTTGCTGTTATCCTCTTTTTCCTCTTCTACCTTATAGATATTCCCATCCTTATCCTTCACAGTCATGGGGAAAACCTCTTTCCCTTCGTTCTTACCTACGTTGACAACGCCGACTTGCTGACCGTCGGTAGAGTAAACTACCATTTCACCCGTTTGGGGACTGTAATTGAACTGCGGGTTTTTGGGAATTGAAAAGTCCAACTCCACATCCATCCGGGTGATGCCGTTCTTTGTATTCCCGGCTCCGCCCTCCGTGAAAGCATCCAGACCGGCAATATTGCCCTCCTTCTCATCGTACTTAGCCCGAACGGAACCATCGATCATCCGGTGATCCGTGTTAACGGTGATGTTCGAAAACTCAACCGCCCATTTGGTATCCAGCAACCAATTGACGGGAACCCAACCTTCACCCGTGAAGTTACCCTTCGTCCCCGATACCTCCGTAACAATCATCGGATAATCGCTGAGCATCACAACATCACCTGTCTTTAGTTCAGCCAGAGGCTCCTTGTTGCTAAAGTCTATCTTGGGCATCACCCCGCAATTGGCAAGACGGACACTGTCAACGGCGGGAACGGTAATCTCTTTTATGCCCGAAAATACCGGTTGTCCCGATGTACAAATGCCGCCCACACGGTATTCGTAAACCATACCACGCTGCACATCATAAAGGCTGGTGCGACTATCGTATGTATTGACGGAAACCCAATCCTCAAGCCCAGTGCCGTGCTTCGGACGGTATTGCACAACAAACTCATTGTTGTTCGGATCGGGAAACCACTGAATATCTACTCTCCGACCTTCCACACTTGCCGACAATCCCGTGGGAGGATCGCAACTACCGATGGTCATGAACCAGCGAATCTCACTATAACCGTTATTCTCAAACAAGTTGATCTCGTCCACACCATCCTTGGCGACGGCACGTACCCGCCAACCGTACAACTTGTCCGGGTCGAGCGGAGGCATCATGACGTTATAGTTCAGGTAGGTGTACAGTTGCCGTTCCCGATAAATGACGGGAGCATACAGAAACGACGACTGGGGAGCGCTACCGAAGTTCGGAAGTTCTCGCAACTCAAACTCATACTCCACCTGTGAGAGATTCTTGTGTTGCGGCTCCCACTGGAACTTCAGGTTCATGGGGTCGCGGAAAGTTATTATCTCATTGTTTGAAAGAAAACGCAAGAGTGGAGGCTTCTGTGAGGAGAGCCATACACGACCGGTGGCTGGAGCAGAGAGGGCTTTATTCGTATATTTCTCTATCGCCTGAAACGTAAAATCCACAAGTCCGTCGGGCAACTTGCCCTGATCCAGATAACCCTGCGAGTTGAAGTATTGGAAATAGGGAGCCAGATCGTCCTGAGTCAAACGCACGGGAATACCCGCATCAAGTGTAACAGCCGGATAGTTGATTTCTTCCTTGGATTGAATCTTCAACCCGTTGGAAGCGGTGATTGTCATGTGCAAGCACACCTCCAACACCGGCTTTTGCTGGTCGCGGTTCAACAGGGAAACCACTAATTTCTCTTTCGTAGTGGCATAATAGTCGGTCAGGTACTTGCCGTAAGGAGGCAAGATATAAACATTACACTGAACAGGATAGGTCTGTGCGTAGAGAGCCGGAGCAAACAAAGCCGCCAACATGAAAAACAACAAACCGGTGGTAAGTTTCTTATATATGGTATGGTGCATCTGATTCGACATCGTTCCGTTTCGTTTAGGTTATTCAATAAAGTTTTTGTAATCAAAACTTACACTGCTCCCCGTCATATTGCCATTGCCGGGCAGTACGTATTGCATCTTTATCTTGTAGTAACCGGGCAGTATGAACGGGAATGATCCCCGCAGGAAGCGGTTGTAGGCGGCACCTCCCTTTCCCATCATCGAATTGATTACCTGACGCTGCAAATCAACAAAGTCTTCTTTGTAAACGGCGGGCAAGTTGTAATAGTACGGGAAACGTTTGGTGGCAATTCCGTCGTACTCGCCCTGCTCAATCCGGTTCAGGTAGTCGGTTCGCAACGGTAACGCCCGGGCGGGAGGCACTCCGATCACACCCGCATCCTCCCGTTTGACTCTAATGTTGCCCGCTATCGGATAATCCTGATAAATCAACGGATAAATGTGCTGCTGATAATAAGTATCCTCCAACGTGGCAGTAACATCTATCAGCGATTTGCCTCCCGTCCATTCCGTACCGGTCAGATCTGCCGGATCGAAAGGCTCCATGTTCTGCATTTCATACCCGAACATCAACACTTCGGAAGAGATGACCACGGCTATAGCACGGGCTTTCTCCAGATTCAATATCTTTTGGTGTAAAGTGCCATAACGGCTTGAGGCAAAGCCATAGTTCAGCAACACCACCCCGTCTGTACGGGTCTCTGCCGAAGCCAGCCTGTTTTCAACACTGATATTCCCATTTTCATCATCGGACACTACCGTCTGAAAAGTCTTACCCGCCGGAGCTGCACCTTCGCTCCCCTGATTCAGGGAAACAAGGCTCATGGAGTAGGATGCCGAATTGTCAATCGAAGGGACCGTATAGTCAATCCGTTTCTGCGATTCGTCGTATTTGAAATCAGTGTATTTCCTGTTTCCCGTGTTGTCTTCGAAGACAACCTGATTCTTCAGTCCGGCAGGAAACAAATAACTCTGCCCGCGCTCCAATTGAATATAACCTTTTTCGCTTTCGTCTTTCAGGTAATATTTCTGATCTATGACCGGATAAGCATAAACAATGTTCCGCAAAGGAATATCTTTAGGAGCGTCTCCCGTATGGAAAGTGACCGTTTTGCTTTCAATCGCCTCCTTACCGCCGGTATTAACGGAGACCCATTTACCGCTTTTGAGTTGTTCAAAGACAACACGCACGGTAGCGGTAACATCTTTTTCGGGAGAAAGAATATCGTGCGAATAGAATGAAACGGCATCTTTGTCCTCATTCCATTTGAGCTTGCCCGTTACATTCTGACCATCGCTCAGTACAAAATCCTTTAACTGGATACGGTAAGTTTGTTTGCCATCATCATCCTGTACATCAAAAGCTTTACCGATAGCCATGTTAAAGGTGGCTTGCGGTGCGGTAAACACACTGATGTCATCCGACATGTCCGTGGGTGAAAAGTCACTGATCATCTGCATATCCAATGGACTTGAGCCCGGAGCAATCAATTCGCAATCTTCTCCGATCAATAGTTTAAACCGGCAATTAACGTTGACTATGCCCAAAACCTTGGCTTTGACTGCCAGATAAGCCTTAAAGGAACTTGGATTGGGCAACTTAGCCTGCATTAATGTTGCTACGTCCGCCCTGAAAATAGGAACCTTTTTCTTCATAAACCAAAGGTTGATTTTAGCACCCAATTCACCGTGCATATAAGCGTATGCCTGACCATTGGCATACCAACCATCCAAACCGATTGCTCCGTTATGACCTTTGCATTGGGCATCTCCATAATCTTTGAGCATAAGGTCGAAACCTAACCCTGTCGAATAATTCGCGTAAAGAATCAGGAATGTCAAATCTCCGGTACTGATATTCAAACTGGATCCGAAAGCAAATCCACTTCCCTCACCCAGCAAATTCAAATCTTTCATGTAATCAAGGTCGTCCGGTGAATAACCCAGTATGGAGGAAACCTGTGAAGGCACGCCCGGAGACGCCGGAATCTTGGTTCCCAACATTAGATAGGAGCCGGTTTCTATACTCAGGATTTTCCCTATTCCCATTTTCAGCCCGATACGGTCGGTAGGAGTTCCCATGTGTACATACCAATCCTGCGGATCGATATGCAACACGGCATAACCGGCACGGTTACCGGAAGCCGTACCCCTGAACAATCCTCCCAACAGATTGACATACAAATCAAATGTAGCATGAAACGATGATTCGGCAAAATTGAACTGAATACCCACTGCTGCGGTAAGACCATTTTTTCCCACCTGATCCGTTTGGTCGGACATTAATATCTTTGAAGCTTCATTGGGATCGTATTGTTTGTATTTTTTCAACGTTTCCGCTAAAGTTTCATTATTCTTAAGATATGCCTGTTCCTTGTCTATAATCTTCTTGTATTTACCACTAACTTGTTTCTCGAAATCTTCTACCCCCGGAATACTTCCCAAAACCTGGACATATCCGTAGAAACCGGCATAAGACAAGCCTCCGTTAGTATTGAAAGAGAGTTCAAAACAAGCCTCTCCCTGAATCGTTTCTTTCTTGGGTATTACAAGAGCTACCGAAGCTTTAATTCCCAAAGAAGATTTTTCATTCGGCACATAAGTCATTGAGGTAGCAGACAACACATTGCCTCCGCCGCTTGCCTGAATGCCGTTTGGTTTCATCCGGTAGGATATTCCTCCGCCAAAACCGCTCAGCCTGATGCCCGGTCCGATCGGGATACCACCTCCCGGCAGCCCTTTTACAATTCCATCCACAAACCAATAGCGGAAATCAGTACAGCCGAACATACCGCGGACTTTCACCGTAAGTCCTTTCAACGGACTCTTATCCGTAAACGAGGCGCTAAGATCCCCGCCAAATCCATCTCCGTATAAAGGATCATCGTGCAAAATCGTCAATCCGCCCTTCAATGCAAATGTTCCGCCGACGGTAGCTTCAATATTGATCTTTTCAACCTCGATGCTTGTGTGTCTCCATTTATGCAACTGACCCTCTTCCATTTTGCCGGTAATCAACAGGCGGGTGTTTCCTGCAAACGCACCGTCCATCAACGTCACATCAATATCCATACCTAAAATCGCCTCATTGCCGCGGGTGGTCAGAGCTATATCCTTAACCGAAACGGAGAAATTCAACAATTTTGTTTCTCCCTTATAACCAAAGCACTCGACACTTAAATACGGACTTTCCGTTTTTAAGTGAAGGCTACGGAATTCAATCCCCTCGAACCGGGCGATCTCTTTTCCCTCACCTCCTGTACCGTCTTTTCCGGAGGAAGGCAGTTTTGCCATTATTCCCATACGTCCGTGCAACATGGCTTCGGGCTTGAACTTGCCTTTATCCACTTTGAATTCCACGTATGAATTATCATAAAGCTGGGCTTTAGCCTGCAGCAAATCAAAAGATAAGGTATCCACCGAACTGACTTTCAGGACATACTTGTCATCAGCGGTTATAACCCCCTCATAACCTAACTTCGACTTTTCGGAAATAGGCAGACCGAGTTCACCGGTGAAGCGAGCGCCCTCCAAGCGGTTTGCCAACAGTTCCAATCCGAAATAATCCACGGAGAATGACCAACCGCCGGCATTGCCCTGATCAAAAGCCAAAACATTGCTGGCTCCGAATTTACCGGTAATCCCGTTATCATCAATCAACATGTCCTGTGCCAGGAAACTGACACGTTTTCCCTCGTTTTGTGAAAACTGGGGAGGCAGGATAACCGACAGGTTTCGTACATAAACTCCCCGCCAAAGCATTTCGTTTCCGGAGATGAAATACGGACGGTATGCCTCCGGAAAACTGAAACCCCGACCATTCCTCTGATCACTGAAATCAAAAACGGCATCTTCGACATTCCAGATAAAGCCATCTAATCCTTTCAATGCAAACGAGGGAAAAGAGACCGAAGCCACGATGTCGTTCCAATCTTCAATCTCTGTCTGGAATTTCCCAATGACTTTTCCACTGAGAATACTATCTCCCTTAACATCTACAGGATAACACAACTGGGGAGAAAGTTCTACTTCTGCCGATACCCCCAACTGTTTAAACCCTTTACAATCAATAGTTACGTATGACAAATCCTTAGATTGACCTGTCTTCTTGTTGAAATCTCCTTTCAGGCGCAACAGGATATTACCGTCGCTTATGGGAATTTCAATATCACTTAACAAAACCAATCTGGCATCGCCGATAATGCCTCCATCGTGAGACAATTTGATATTCTCAGCTCCAAAAAACAACATCTTGCTGTTCTCACCAGGTATCTTTATCCTAAGGAAGGTACTCAGGGAAGTATATTCAGCGTAAAACTCGGCTCCGCTTACCGCGACGGTAACCTCCATGTTATTGATGGTTTGCTTAAATCCCGATGGGAGCCTATTCATGTCCACATGATTCAGGTCATCTTTATAGCTGTTTTGGGCGTCCAATTGGGCAAAACTGGCTTGGGCGTTCTTGATGTTATCGGATATAACAGTTTGGGAAAAAATTCCCTGTACAGGGAAAACAGCTACAAAAAGTAAAAGCAATCTAACGAAACAGGTTTTCGGATGCGAAGAGTCCATATTGTTTTTCTGTTAAGATAAATTATAAAAGAGTATTATTCAACCGGATACTATTCCCGGATGCAACGAACCGGAAAACCGTACGACCGGTGATTGGTGTTGCCGGGAAGGAAAAAATTATTGTAAAAGTACAGGATGCGCGCTTTCGTACCGAATGGCGATGAATTCCAGTAAATACCTTCCACTCCCACACGGGACAAATTGCCGCTGTTGTAACTCCGGTACCCGGCAGCGGGATACCAACCACCGTACCCTGTGGTGGTTCTGCCCCGGGGAGCATCGGATTGCGGAAGAAAGTTGTCTGTGGTCAGGATATCCCAGTCGCTCATGGTGGGAATCTTCCAACCGATGGGACAAGGATCATAAAGTGTTTTCTTGTTGCCGGCACTGTTCCAGAGATAATTGTTCCGCACACCGGCTCCGCTTGCATACCAATCGTAATTCCCCTCCGCACTATAGTAGAACGTGAGCGGATGGGTTATGGATACCTCTAAATTGGGACCGGAAGGAGCAGTCTCTTTTGTTATACCATTGATCACGCCGTCGGCATTGTAGATGACAGGTTCGACGCCGGAAGAAACAGCGGAAGAACCCGGGAATGGGTCTTTACGTCCCCACTGGTAAAGCAACCCTAAAGTGTTGACGCCTCCTTTGTCGTTGCGATTATTGGACAAAGCCCCTAGGTTGCGATCCATAAACGTGCCGGGTTTGCCGGTGGGAACATAACCGGTCACCCAGATGTGCCAGGACCATTTGATCTCGGAGCCTACCTTTACCGCAACAATCGCATTGCCTTCGGCAGAACCGGTACTGACCGAGAGGTAAGCGGAACTACCAACACCCTGAACACTGATAGACCGAATGGCGGAACCGGGCGTTAAAGGATTTGCCACATCCGTCCAAACCAACTCGGCAGTTAGTTCATCCGTAGCTCCGATACGGGAAATACCGTCTAAGTTTGCGCGGAAGACCGGAATCAGAAAACCGGATACGCCGGGAGCCACTATATAGCAGTTAGCCGTAGGGGTATTGAAAACAGAAGATTCTCCACCTCCAACGGTAATCTTTTCTTCGCTCCAACTCGTAACGGCGGCTTCGGCAAAAAGAGTATCCGCAACGTTAGCCTCGGGATTTGGCGCAAGATACTGTCCACCAATGGCAAGAGAAGCAATGCTGTAAATCTTTCCCCTTTCAAGCTGGGAAAGAGCCTTACCGTTTACCTTCAATTCCCTGACAGTCACATAAGCCGGGGAGAGCAAAGAGGCGCCCGTTTTGGTGGTAGCACCCTCAATTTTCAATATGATATGGGGAATGGAACTCTGCTTTTTACCATTAATCACAGTACCATTACCGGACTTGGGAGGAAATATATAGTAAGACCATTCTGTGTCAGCCGGCGGGACAAACGATGTATTCCGGGTTACATCAAAAAAATCATTACGGAAACGTACGGGATAGGCGCCATCAATCCACTTGGTTGCATCGGAACCGTAATTCAGGATATTTGTCGTTTCATCAGGAGTCGTCTCATAATCAGAACCCAATTCGGTATAAGTGTTATTGATATAAATACCGGTCAACTTGAAACCTGCCAATGCGATATTACCGTCCGAATCCCCTTCCTTTGCCTCTATCTTGCCTATCTTAATGCGGGAAACAACAGGTGTTACGATGACAGAAACCGTACGATCGGGAGAGATACCGGTAATAACGCCCGTACCATAGAGATTATCAACAGACTCCGGACTAGCCTGCACACTTTGCACAAAAGCGATCTTGCCCAGATCCCCCACTGGAGAGCCTTCTACAACACCTGAAAGATCGGGAGAACCAAGTATGTTGGCGTTAGCGATGATGATCACATCGGTAGCAGAAACAGGAATATCATTAAAAGACTTCGTGGCACCGCTCTCCGTAATGTCTGCCGCAGTGATCTCCCCCACTTTCTCGATTATGCCATCACCCACAAAAAACACCTTCAGGTCGTTGATCCTGGGAACTCCACCTTTTGTCGTCGCTTCCTGCGTATGAGTAAACGGCACTTTTACCACCACTGTATTAGACTCGCTGCCACCGGGCTGACTGCTCTCATCCTCGTTATTACATCCGCTAAAGCCCACTAAAAGAGCAGCAGAAAGAATTGCATAGTTGAATATCGCTTTCATACTTATTTATTATCACTTTTTAACCATTTCACTTTATCTTGAAAGTAGAAGAAAATGATTCATTGTTATACCATTGTAACTGAAAATGTGAATCTTTCATTTTACACCGCTAATATACGAAAATATTGAAAAATTACAACTCTTAATTTTATTTTTATAATTATAACGCAGATTCAACTACCCAATGCAACTGTTTGCTCTTCGGAGAAATGCTTCTTTAATACTTCCTCAGCGGTTTACAAACAATCAGAGGCACATTCGAGGGGCTTCTTCGGGTATATATATCCGCTTGGGAAGCGGGCATGGAGTGGAGAGGAATCGGAGAGCGATCGGACATGTATCGGACATAACCCCTGAATATGTGCGCAGGAAGTCAGTTGTACTGCCGTTTCTATGTGGGTAAGTAACGTATTCAGTTGCTACTGTATTGTGAAATTGTTGTTAAAGTGATACTTTTCTCCAAACATTTGTTTGTTAAATCCTATAATAAACTTAACTTTGTATCCTAATAGCAACTATAAAACACATTTGACATGCGTCCAATAAAAAGACTAAAGAAAATAAGAATTCACCGTGAAGGTACACGAATTCTTATTATTTCTTTTATCATATTACTGATTGTTAATATAGCTTTATATCGGAGTATCGGATGCAAATGGGTTTCTTATATTCCTGTGGCAATTAGTGGTATTCTTTATCTTATAATGATCAACTTTTTCCGGTGTCCAATACGTTTATTCGGAAGGAATACGGAAAAGATTGTGGTAGCTCCGGCAGACGGTAAAATAGTGGTTGTGGAAGAAGTGGACGAATATGAATATTTTCACGATCGCCGCATTATGGTATCTATTTTTATGAGTATCTTTAATGTACATGCCAATTGGTATCCGGTAGATGGAACCATAAAGAAAGTAACACACGACAACGGCAAATTTCTACGGGCATGGTTGCCTAAGGCAAGCACAGACAACGAACGTTCGATGATTGTTGTCGAAACATCCGAGGGTGCGGAAATCATGATCCGGCAGATAGCAGGAGCAATGGCGCGGCGCATCAGAACATACGCCGAAACAGGAGAAGAATGCTATATTGACGAACATCTGGGCTTTATCAAATTCGGCTCCCGGGTGGATGTATATTTACCGCTCGACACCCAAGTTCTCGTTAAATTGGGACAGGCAACTACAGGAAATCAAACAATAATCGCTAAATTGAAATAAATACAGTAATGATAACCTCTTTTATCCGCCGCCAAATACCCAATACAGTGACATGCCTGAATCTTTTTTTCGGCTGTATGGCTTGTGTTATGGCATTTGAGGCAAAATACGAATTGGGGGCAATCTTTATTATATTAAGCGCTGTATGCGATTTTTTCGATGGCATGTTGGCACGTCTGTTAAAAGCATATTCTCCCATTGGCAAGGAACTGGACTCATTGGCAGATAATATCAGTTTTGGAATGGCGCCGGCACTAATCCTGTTTTCATTGTTTAAAGAAGTGCAATATCCCTCTTTCCTGTTCGAGTTGAAAAATTATATTCCTTATTTGGCATTCCTTATTGCCATATTTTCGGCACTCCGTTTGGCAAAATTTAATGTGGACGAGCGACAAGCAAACTCGTTCATCGGATTACCCACGCCTGCCAACGCTTTATTATGGGCATCGGTGGCAGGCGGGTTTCATCATTTCATCGTATCCCCTGCGTTCAACGCCGTATATCTGATAGCGTTAGTTCTTTTATTTTCAGGATTATTGGTAGCGGAACTCCCTATGTTTTCTCTAAAATTCAAAAATCTGTCATGGCAAGACAACAAAGTCCGCTATGTTTTTTTAATAGTATCCGTTCTCCTGCTTCTCGTTTTAAAAACAGGAGGATTGGCTGCCGTCATAAGTTGGTACATTATCTTATCTTTATCAATATGGAAAAAAGATAATTGAACATATCCCCCTTTATGAACGTTTTTTTTAGTGTATCCTAAATGCACTACTGGATTTATCTTAATTTTGATCATTCATGGCTATAATAGCATTTCTTATCATTTTTATCTTTGCTGTATTTTTGCTTGGGCTTTCTCTAATAGGTAATATATTAAGAGCTATATTCGGGTTTGGTCGTCGTACCAATTCGGGAACAGAACGGAAAAAATCACAAGCGGAAAACAATAAAAAATACGCAAAAGAACAGGAAGTCGCTTCCAAACGCAAGAAAATAATTCCAAAAGACGAAGGAGAATATGTAGATTTTGAAGAAGTGAAAGACTAATATATTACAAAGAATATTCATACCTTTGCGGGCAATAATTAATACGCAAAATCAGGCAATGAACGAACAATGTATGATTCTTACTCGTTATTACCATACCAACATTTCAGTATCAACATATTAAGAGAATATGGAACAACTGAAGCATGAATGTGGTATCGCCGGAATACGCCTGCTCAAACCACTGGAATATTATCAGGAAAAGTACGGTACATGGATGTACGGACTGAATAAGCTTTACCTGCTGATGGAAAAACAACATAATCGCGGACAAGAAGGGGCAGGAATGGTTTGTGTGAAATTGGAAGCAAAGCCGGGTGAGGAATATATGTTTCGTGAACGGGCGTTAGGTGCCGGAGCCATTACCGATATATTCGACAGTGTGCATAATCGTTTGGAAAACATACCTCCCAAACTTATAAATGATGCGGAACATGCCAAACACATATTACCCTTCGGAGGAGAGCTTTATCTGGGGCATTTGCGTTACAGCACTACCGGAAAATCAGGTATTTCTTATGTTCATCCGTTTTTGCGGCGCAATAACTGGCGGGCGAAGAACCTAGCATTGTGCGGTAACTTCAATATGACAAACATAGATGATATGTTTCAGCAAATTACCGCTATCGGGCAGCATCCCCGGCAATATGTGGATACCTATATCATGCTTGAACAGGTGGGGCATCGGCTCGACCGCGAAATAGAACGCCTTTTCAATGAATCCGAGGCAAAAGGATTGAAAGGGATGGATATTACAAAGGACATAGAAGAACATATTGATATAGCCAATGTTCTAAAGACATCAACGAAAGACTGGGACGGCGGGTATGTGGTGGCAGGTGTTACCGGAAGCGGGGAAACTTTTGCCGTGCGCGACCCCTGGGGCATCCGGACAGCTTTCTGGTATATGGACAACGAGATTGCCGTGATAGCATCCGAGCGTCCGGTGATTCAAACGGCATTAAACGTTTCCGCCGAGGCGGTAAAAGAATTGCAACCGGGGCAGGCTCTCCTTTTGAACAAAGCAGGTAAGATGCGCATGGCACAGATAAACAAGTCGAAAGAAACGAAAGCCTGTTCTTTTGAACGTATCTATTTTTCGCGGGGGAGTGACATAGATATATATAAGGAGAGAAAGAGACTGGGCATGAATTTGGTTGACCCTATCCTGAAAATGATAAATAACGACATAGAGCATACTGTTTTTTCTTTCATACCCAATACCGCCGAAGTGGCTTTTTATGGAATGTTGGAAGGTTTTGACAATTACCTGAACAAACTGAAAGCAAAGCGTATTGAAGCATTGGGGCATAATCCCGACCATAACGAACTGGAACAGATACTCTCCATGCGTATCCGCAGCGAAAAAGTAGCGATAAAAGACATCAAACTGCGTACTTTCATCAGTGAAGGAAATATCCGCGATGACTTGGCTGCTCATGTGTACGACATTACTTACGGCAGTTTAAGACCTGATGATGACAATTTGGTGATAATAGATGATAGCATTGTGCGTGGTACAACGTTGAAACAGAGTATCATCGGTATTCTCGATCGTTTGCATCCGAAGAAAATAGTGATTGTGTCTTCTTCTCCGCAAATACGTTATCCTGATTATTACGGTATTGATATGCCAAGTTTGAATGAATTTATTGCCTTCAAAGCCGCTATTGAATTGTTGAAAGAAAGAGATATGAAATACATCATCGAACTTGCTTACAACAAAGCCAAAGAGCAACAGTATTTGCCGAAAGAACAGATGATAAATCATGTGAAGGACATCTATGCGCCTTTTAGCGATGAAGAGATCTCCGCCAAAATCGTGGAACTCTTAACGCCTAAACACACACACGCCAAAGTAGAAATTGTATATCAGCATTTGGAAGGTTTGCGCGAATCGTGCCCGAATCACAAGGGGGATTGGTATTTCAGTGGCGATTATCCCACTCCCGGGGGGGTGAAAATGGTGAATGAGGCGTTTATCAGCTATATAGAAAAGGTTTATCAGTTTTAGACATGCGCAAGCTCGGAAAGGGAAAGAAGAAGTATGATAAAAAATAAACAATCTCTATGAAGTTTCTGTTTTGGAATATAAATAAGAATAACAATATATATGATAAAATAGCATGTTTAGCTGTCAGTGAAGAAATTGATGTATTGATGTTAGCTGAATTTAACGGTGATCCAGATGAATTATTGTTAGAGCTAAATGAAGATAATACACGATATGCCTACTTGCCTAACGGATTATATGATAAAATCCATGTATTTGTAACATCTCCAAAACTTATTTCTACAATATATGATGCTCCAAGATATACTGTAAAATCAATAATATCTCCTATCATAGGAGATTCAATAAATTTAGTAATATTGCATTATCAAAGTAAAAGGAATTGGAGCAAAGATGACCAAAGTGCTCATATATCAGAAGATATAAAGCCTGCAATAAAGGAAATAGAAGATACACAGGGGCATAAAAGAACGATTGTTTGCGGAGATTTCAATATGAATCCATTTGAAGATAGTTTGGTGCAACATTCGGGATTCCATGCAGTAATGGAAAAAGAAATAGCTCAAAAACAAACTCGGACAGTATCCGGTAAAGAATATCATTTTTTTTACAATCCTATGTGGGGCTTTTTAGGTGATTTGGGGCGTGGGAAAGTATCCGGAACGATGTATTACAGCCCTGCCAATCCGATAGTTTACCATTGGAATTTGTATGACCAAGTATTAATCCGTCCTGATTTAATTGACTATTTCAATGATGAGGGATTGGACATTGTAACTCAAATAGGTTCTACGAATTTACTTACACAGAAAAAGCTTATTGATACTAATATATCCGATCATTTACCTATTAAGTTTGAACTAAATATTTAGAGTTATGGAAAATAAAGTTGAAAATCTTTGGCCGGAAATTAAAACTGATGGTTTTGATACACCTAAAGTTCTTTTGTCCAAGCAAGCGGCTTATTTAGGAGAGTCCACAAAAAATATTTTAACGGCAAGAGTAACATCCGGCGTGTTACCCCCTCCCTATAATCCAGGTAAGGAAGAATATGATAACGGCTATGTGGAAGACGACGAAGGGCAAGATGAAGATAATCAGCCGGCTGAAAGCTGTATAAAGCTTCGCTTTATAGTATATGCACCGATGCTGAATTATCAATTTGAATTATTATCTGTTGTACATGATATGATTACTTCATATCCTGCAAAATTAATATGCAATATCATAAATAGGTATTATACAATAACGGAAGAACAAGAGTTTATTCAGAAACTAAAGGAAATACTTAATACAGAGAAAGTACAAAACATACTTAAAACATTGATAGCACAAAGTCAATAATGAGAGACGTAACTTTAATTCTTGGTGACGGGAGCCGTTTTCACGGAAAGTCATTTGGTTATGAAAAGCCGGTGGCTGGTGAAGTAGTGTTCAATACTGCTATGACAGGTTATCCGGAGAGTTTGACCGACCCTTCATACGCCGGACAGTTGATGACACTTACTTATCCTTTGGTGGGCAATTATGGAGTGCCGCCTTTCAACATCGAATCCAATGGGTTGGCTACTTTTATGGAAAGCGAAAAGATTCATGCCGAAGCGCTTATCGTTAGTGATTATTCGCAGGAATACAGCCATTGGAATGCAAGGGAAA
>SNRY01000210.1_pt1 | contig 21367 bp, 19 predicted proteins | sample 4693421 | NCBI WGS metagenome assembly SNRY01 (sample SAMN11003215, study PRJNA524138) | termite gut metagenome | isolation source: Bacteroidetes bacterial symbionts from single cell of protist host amplifed... | host: Streblomastix strix ... | reverse complement strand
TTTATATGGTGCAAAACGGTTCAAGTTCCGTTTCGGAGAATGCTGCCAACATTGAATACATCGCCAATACTTCCGGTAGTTCCACCGACTTCAGCCCATTTGATCCAGCCCAAACCATCTGCTATCCTGTAGATAATCAATGGCATTGGAGACGCCGGACAAAGTGGTGATGTATTCACCTCCGAAAGCCACCGTATAGTTGGCAGGAATGTCAATACCCTCGCCGCGATTTGACAAATCGGTAATCAAGTTAACCACCCGACCATGATTGGGATGATCGGTGTCACAAAGCGTTCCTGTCACGCAAGATAAGAAGCAGACGAGGATTGCCATTATCATCGCTATGCTTTTTGTTACTTTCATACCGTCATAATCTCTAATTCACAATTATTTTTTCCAATAAATGCCCGATCACGACATACTTTAAACTTAGCCTGACAACTTGATTCGTCCGGAAATTATGATACAAGATTCAGTACGTTCATACTTCCGCACTTTGGTGTGCAAATTTATTCAGGTTAAACAAAAAAATAAATGCTTACAGTATGATTTTTAACTTTTATTTAACTCAAATTATTATTGTTAAGTTAATTTTGACAGGACGTATTTTTATTATACCCGTAGTGCATTGAGAAGTAGGGGTAACGTAAGGGGGTGTCAAAAGTCGGAATCTGCGCTAAAATAATACGGCAATTAATGGATAATCCATAGTAAAACAGGGTAAAAATAGACCTTTGACACACCTTTCCCCTCCAATTAACACAGCAAAATGTGAATAACTAATGAATATAACTTTGCAAGCATAATTCTTGCATAATTCAACGATTTTATTAATTTTGTATCCGTAAACCAATACGGAACCCTGTCTTCCGCAGGTAATGGCGCAGTAAACCTGTCCCGCACGAATGGGCATACCGGACGGTGGATGGTAAGCCAACATACCGGCAGACGACAGGGAATCCACAGGACTTGCAGGGACAACCCTTTGTGGTTGCCCAAAAGCGTTCCTTGACAGAATGATACAAAAACCCGCAGGAGTCGGGGCAAGGCATACCCTGCCCGTTAGACCCGAATAACCTGACAATTTATTGACAACCCACAGTAAAATAAATGGACGATAAATTTTTGAAAAACCCCAACCCTCGCCTATATTACTAACTGTCAGCGAATTATACGATAGCTCGTTTTTCAATTTTTTGCTATTGATTATCAATGAATTACGAAAGAAAATTCATCGTTTTTGACCCCCATTTGTCAATTAAATTCAACCCGTAACACCCCAAAAAAAGCAGACATACCCGAAACCACAACGTAAGCGTACAGGCGTTGGGGCGGGGTACGCCACCCTTCTCAGGGATATAAAAATACCGGACAAACCATTCGTCCGGAGTCAAACAAATTCACAGAAAAAAAAAAATTTCCGGAATGTTCCCTTTTATACCCTTTTTTCTTTCAAAACCCCGATTAATACGGGCTTACAGAAAAAAAACACCTCCAAAAAATTGCCCATTTCCTGCCCATTTTTGACCAAATTTGACCAAAAACCCAAAAAACAGCCTGTTTTTATACAAAAAATTGCCCGGTTTTGACCCCCCTGACTTCCTCAATAAAATTCAACAAACCACACAAAAAAAATGGCGCATGTTGCACAAAAATACGCTGCCGGCAATGAGTTCGCTGTAAATCTGAGAGCGTGTCAAAAGTCGGAATAATACAGCAGGTATTGTTCATGTAAGATACCAATACCCGTAGTGCATTGATACCATACAAGTTTTCAGGTGGTTACTGTGCTTGTTGTTTAATCGTTTGGTAAACAATTAAATAGAATCATTTCAGGAATACTGAACAACTTCTTTTTTCCGGTTTTCTAAATGCACTACGGGTTAGTACCTTTATTTTCTTGTTTGCCAAATGGCTGACATGTGGAGCTGTTTTCAGACAAGAACTGGATTGTTGCCCTGTTTATATAACACTAATTACGAAATAGAAAGTTCTACTCTTGCCGGATTGAGTAAATTGATGGGACATAAAGCGGTTACCGTTTGCATGGTGGTAACCAACCGTTTTGTTAAAGAAGCGGGTACGACGTATCGGAAAACAATGGATACATGTATTCAAACCACACTTGACAGGATTTGAGGTTTAATTTTTGTCTGTCAAATAGTTTTCCATATTTTCTGTGTACCAATTCCTGAGTTCTTTGTTCGGGTCACTATAAATGAGATAGACTGCAATGTTTGGATGAGTATTAGCAAAAGCTTTCGCTTTGTCAAACCCCATGACCATGAAAGCTGTGGCTAACGCATCGGCGATCATGCAATCTTGTGCTATCACTGTTGCTGAAAGTAAATTGTGCGTTACCGGATATCCGGTATGCGGGTCAATGGTATGCGTATATTTTTGTCCGTCCTTGTAGTAGTAATTGCGATAATTTCCTGAAGTAGCTATTCCTGCATCGGTAAGTTTAAGTATGGTTTGTATCTCTTGATTGACAGCCAAAGAATCGTCAATGGGTTTGTTAATGCCGATGTGCCAAAATTCTTGTTTCGGATTTTTCCCCTTGACCACTACTTCTCCACCAATGTTTATCATATAATTTTTAATGCCTTTCTTATCCAGAAGTTCGCCGATAATATCGCTTGCATATCCTTTGGCTACAGCGCTACAAGTAATCATAATGCGCGGGTCTTGTTTGATTACCGAATCATTTCGCATGATTACTTTTCGGTAACCGGTAATTTGTAGCAGACTGTCTATCATTTTTTGGGTAGGCCAGGTTTCCTTTTTGAAACCGAAGTTCCATGCATTAACAAGCGGAGCTACTGTAATATCAAAAGCCCCGTCCGTTTTTGCCGATATTTCCATAGAACAGCGAAACACTTTTTGAAAGAAGGTATCGGTTTTAACACCTTCATTATTATTGACTTTTGTAATGATTGATTCTTTATTAAAGGGAGATAGCGATGCATCCAATCGGTTGAGTTCTTGTTCTATGTCTGGTTTTAAGTCATCGTTATATTGATAGGTTATGCTGTACAGCGTGCCGAATATTTTCCCCTCAATACTATGATAAGCCGGTTGAGTTTTATGGCTAAGGATATATACTGTGGCTGCAATTAGTGCAAGTAGCCATAAAAATTGGAATCGGGAAGGTTTTTTTATTGCTGTTGTCATATTACTTGTTGCGCTGTATTTTTGTTTTTTTACAAAAGAACAAAATTATCCTTTGCAATTTAGACTATCCGAATTTTATTTAATTCGGATTTTTGTAATAATTTATAACGGAAGAAAAACCGTTAAATGCTTGTAAATTACCTTTCAGATGGATAAAGAACATTCAAACGAACTATAATGGGTATAACCATTTAATAGAGAGTAAATATATTAAAATTTTACAAAAAGTTTTGTAGTATGTTTGTTAATCGTATTTTTGTATTGGTGTATTTGGCTTCCAATTCCTTATAATCGCCCAATATCTTTTCATATTTTTCTTTTTCTTCTTTCAACAATTGGTTTAGTTTGGCGTTCTCACGCTCCAATTCATCATATAAGAAGAGTAAATGCCGAAGTCGCGCTTCAAAGATATTTAATAGCTTTTTTTCGTCTTCTGTCATTCTACACCAATAACGTACACAAAAATACGATTAACAAACATACTACAAAACTTTTTGTAAAATTTTAATATATTTACTCTCTATTAAATGGTTATACCCATTATAGCTCGTTTGAATGTTCTTTATCCATCTGAAAGGTAATTTACAAGCATTTAACGGTTTTTCTTCCGTTATAAATTATTACAAAAATCCGAATTAAATAAAATTCGGATAGTCTAAATTGCGATTGTCCAAGTTAGTGCGTGAAGTCGATAAATGCATTGCTTTATTGAGCGAATAGAAATTGGTTGATTAATAAAGTAATGTATGAACGATAAGATAAAGATAAATCTGATAATGGCGGGCTGTACTTACCCACTGACAATAAGCAGTGACGAAGAGGAAATGATAAGGGAAGCGGCTAAACAGGTGAATCTGAAATTGAATATGTACCGGGACAAATTTCCGACATTGCCTTTGGAGAGGATTATAACCATGGTGGCTTATGATTTTTCCTTGAGAAATACTCAACAAGAGAAAAGGCATGATACGAAACCGTACACGGAAAAAATAGAAGAACTAACGAAAGTACTTGAAGATTATTTCAAAGAAAAGTAGAAAGTTTATCCGGAAAAAGAAATTTCGCGCACTGCTAAGGTTTATCCGTATTTTTCGGGTGATGATAGCAGTGCTTTTGTTTTTAATATAGATACTTTAAACTAATGACAATGGTAGTAACAATAGTAATATCTGGTATTTGTTTCATTGTAGGAAGCATTTTATCTTATGTATTGCTTAGATACATAGTGAAGTCCAAATACGGAAATATCCTGAGAAAAGCGGAAGCTGAGGCAGAAGTCATAAAGAAGGATAAATTATTGGAAGTGAAGGAAAAATTCTTGAACAAGAAAGCCGACTTGGAGAAAGAAGTTGCCATACGCAACCAAAAAATTCAACAGGTAGAAACGAAATTAAAACAACGAGAGTTGGTCATTAATCAACGTCAAGAAGAACTTCAACGGAAAAAAGAAGAAGCCGAGGTGATAAAAGAAAATTTGGAAACTCAGTTAAATATTGTCGAAAAGAAAAAAGAAGAACTGAACAAACTCCAACAACAGGAAATAAGAAAATTGGAAACAATTTCGGCTCTTTCTGCCGAAGAAGCTAAAAATCAACTACTTGAATCTTTGAAAGAGGAAGCTAAAACACAAGCACAATCTTATATCAACGACATCGTGGACGATGCAAAACTGACTGCTAATAAAGAAGCGAAACGTATCATTGTGCAGTCCATTCAACGGATAGCTACGGAAACGGCTATTGAGAATTCCGTAACAGTGTTCCATATTGAGTCGGACGAAATCAAAGGACGTATCATCGGTCGCGAAGGACGTAATATTCGTGCACTTGAAGCTGCTACCGGCGTTGAAATTGTAGTGGACGATACACCTGAAGCCATCGTGCTTTCTGCTTTTGACCCCGTTCGCCGTGAGATAGCCCGTTTGGCGCTGCATCAACTAGTTAGTGACGGACGCATTCATCCGGCACGTATAGAAGAAATAGTGGCTAAAGTCCGCAAACAGGTGGAAGAAGAAATCATTGAGACAGGTAAACGTACGACCATAGATTTAGGTGTTCACGGGTTACACTCCGAATTGATTCGTATTATTGGTAAAATGAAATACCGTTCTTCCTACGGACAGAATCTTTTACAGCATGCCCGGGAAACAGCCAATCTTTGTGCTGTAATGGCTTCGGAACTTGGTTTAAATCCTAAGAAAGCAAAACGAGCCGGATTGTTGCACGACATTGGCAAAGTGCCCGACGAAGAACCGGAATTGCCGCATGCATTATTGGGAATGAAACTTGCCGAACGATATAAAGAAAAGCCCGATATTTGTAATGCCATTGGCGCTCATCACGATGAGATGGAAATGGCAAGCCTGTTTGCTCCCATCGTTCAAGTTTGTGACGCCATTTCGGGAGCCCGTCCGGGAGCCCGTCGTGAAATAGTGGAAGCATATATCAAGCGTTTAAACGATTTGGAACAGTTGGCAATGACCTATCCGGGGGTTACGAAAACATATGCCATTCAAGCAGGTCGCGAGCTGCGTGTAATTGTTGGTGCGGATAAGATTGACGATAAACAGACCGAAAGTCTTTCCGAAGAAATAGCTAAGAAAATTCAGGATGAAATGACGTATCCGGGGCAAGTTAAAATAACGGTTATTCGTGAAACTCGTGCGGTGAGCTTTGCAAAATGAAGGAGAATGCATATTGGATGATGAAATGAGGCTCCACGCGGAATCCTTTCTTTATATATTCGGATAATGGAACATCCTCTTTCCTCGTTTAATTACTGCCCTAAATGCGGTTCGCAGCCATTCGCGATTGTCAATGGAAAAGCGAAGAAGTGTATTTCTTGCGGTTTTGTGTATTACTTTAATCCTTCTTCTGCTACCGTTGCTTTTATAGTGAATGATAAAAATGAGTTATTGGTTTGCCGTCGTGCCAAAGACCCTGTACAGGGAACTCTTGACCTTCCGGGAGGTTTTGTTGATATGCGGGAAACTGCTGAAGAAGGGATCATTCGTGAAGTGTTCGAAGAAACCGGATTAATGGTGAATGAAGTTGCCTATCGGTTTTCACTCCCCAATATTTATATATATTCCGGTTTTCCTGTGCATACTTTGGATATGTTTTTTCTTTGTAAAGTAGAGAGTATCTCTTGTATGAAGCCGATGGACGACGTAGCTGCTTGTTTCTTTTTGTCCTTAGATAAAATAAATCCGGAAGAGTTCGGTTTGGATTCCGTTCGTCAAGGAATTGAACGATTTCTGAAAGAGAGTATATGAGTTTGACAAGTGCATAATTAATAGCCTCAAAATAGTAACGGATATATAGCAATGTTTTATTACTTTTGTAAGAACTAAATGTTTGCCGGAGGATATATGTCTTTTCAATTTATTAAAGAGACTGGTTATTTGAAGAGCGGATGATTATAATGGAGGCGCTCTTTTTAAAATAACACAATAAAGTTTTGATTGATTGTCAAGTATCTAAGATGAATAGCTAATTCCAATGAACGTACAAATCATCAATAAATCCAAGCATCCGCTACCTGCTTATGCCACTGAATTATCTGCAGGAATGGATATTTGCGCTAATATTCCCGAACCGGTTACGATAGCCCCTTTGCAACGTTGTCTTTTGCCTACGGGACTGTATATTGCCCTTCCTTGCGGATATGAGGCACAGATTCGTCCTCGTAGTGGTTTGGCGATAAAAAAGGGGATTACCGTGCTTAATTCTCCGGGAACGATTGATGCCGATTATCGGGGAGAAATAGGCATCGTCTTGATAAATCTTTCCAATGAACCATTTGTTATAGAAGACGGCGAACGAATAGCACAAATGGTGATTGCTCGTCATGAACAGGTTTCATGGCAAGAAATTGAGATACTGGATGAGACAGAACGTGGAGCGGGAGGTTTTGGACATACAGGGAGATAATAATCTTTTAGGAATGTCCGTTTGGTTTCCTGGTGAAGGATTTTGTACTATGGCATTCCACATAGGGTAATAGATATGAATTTATTAAATTTTACAGAAACCATGCCGGTGTAGGGGCGACCCTATACAAAAATCAATTTAGGAATGGTTAGGAATAATTATTTAATCTTTTACAGATATAAAATAGAATATTAATAACATTGAAAATGATTATAACTAAACTCCGATTGTACAGAGGAATGCTTTTGTTTGCATGTATCCTCATTTCTTGCAATTCCCCCCATAAATTGCGAGAGAGTACACCTTCGGCAGTTGTTCTTTCTCTGGAAGAACAACGTAAATACAATTATTTCTTTCTCGAAGCCATTCGTTTAAAAGCAAAAAACGAATATGACGCGGCTTTTGACCTTTTTAAACATTGTTTGGTTATTAATCCTTATGCTCCATCAGCGCTCTATGAAATAGCACAATGTTATTTTCTTCTTCAACAAAATGTTTTAGGAGAGGAAACTCTTGAAAAAGCTATCCTCTATGCACCCGATAATTATTGGTATAATCAGACATTAGTAAACGTATATCGCCAACAAGATAAAAAGCAAAAAGCGATTGTTTTACTTGAAGCTATGACAAAACGTTTTCCCGATAAATACGATATATTGTTTGAATTGATAGATGTATATACCCTGTCGGAAGAATATGGCAAGGTGATTCATACGTTAAATTGCTTGGAAGATAAGACCGGAAAGACTGAACAACTCAGTATGGAGAAATTCCGGGTATATTTGCAGATGAACAATAACGAGAGGGCGTTTAAAGAAATAGAAAGCCTCATCGAAGAATATCCGATGGATATGCACTACCTTACTCTGTTGGGAGACGTCTATCTGCAGAATAAAAAGGAGAAAGAGGCTTTGGAAATGTATCAAAAAGTGCTTTCTATCGAACCGGACAATTATCCCGCCCTTTTCTCTTTAGCCGGTTTATACAAGCAGACGGGGCAAAAAGAACATTACGAAGGATTGCTGGATAGTTTATTATATAATAAGGAAGTATCCGATGAAATGAAAGCTGGTATTATGCAGTATTTTTTCCTTGAATCCTCAGAAGCGAAGCAAGATACTGTTAAATTAATTACCATTTTCGACCATTTGCTGGAGCAGAACATAGAGAATGCACAAATACCGTTTCTTTATGCTCAGTATCTTTTATCCATAGGGAAAGAAGAAAAAGCCATGTTAGCATTTGAAACGGTATTGCAATATGAGCCTGATAATGCGTCGGCGCGTACCACGTTACTGGGTTATGCTATCCGGAAAGAGAATAAAGAACAAATTATTAAAATCTGCGAATCGGGTATTGAAGTCTCTCCCCAATTACCGGAATATTATTACTATTTGGGGATAATGTATTATCAAAACGACAAGTTGGACGATGCGCTGGATGTTTACCGGAAAGGTTTGGCAAATATCAACGGAAACGAGTTGAAAGGAGTTATGTCTGAATTTTATAGTATCGTAGGAGATATCTATTTTCAGAAAAATCGACAACCAGACGCTTATATGGCTTATGACTCGGCTTTAGTCTATAATCCCGATAATATAGGAGCGTTAAACAACTATGCTTACTATCTTTCCGTCGAGCGTCGCGATCTTGATAAAGCTGAAGAAATGAGTTATAAGACGATTAGAAAAGAACCTCAAAATTTCACCTATCTGGATACCTATGCGTGGATATTGTTTGAAAAAAAGAATTATTCCGACGCCCGTATTTATATTGATGATGCCTTGAAGAACGGAGGAGAAAGCAGTGACGTAATTATGGAACATTGCGGGGATATTTATTATATGAATGATGATAAAGAAAAAGCGTTAACATATTGGTTGAAAGCTAAAGAGATAGGAAGTAAGTCGAAAACGCTGGAAAAAAAGATTAGACAAAAAAAATATATTGCAGAATGATGAAACCGATTAAAATACTTTTTCTACTGTTACTCTGTGTGATGCTATTGGAAGCATGTAAGAGTACTCGTTCGTTGCAACAAAGTAAAGAAGAGACGCCGCATTTTCTTTCCTCAAAACTCCAGTTGACCATTCCTTATCAGGGTGACATAATTACTTTATCCGGAATCATGAAAATGAAGAGCGGCGAGCGTATACAATCTTCTTTTCTGATGCCGGTGCTTCGTTACGAAGTAGTATGCATGGATATTACTCCCGATGAAGTTTTATTTGTGGACAGGATGAATAAATGCTATGTTCGGGCAGCCCAATCCGATATAAATGCCCTGTTGACTCGAAAAATCAATTTTGAAAAATTAGAAGAACTTTTATTCGATGCTTCCCAATCCGGGGAAAAAGCGACCATTACGGCGGAAGACCTGAATTTGAAATCTTTTGGTGCAGTGAAATTGCGCCTGTATGACTTTTCAACTGCTGATTTGACAATAGTCCCTACTGAAGTACCTGCAAGGTACAAGCCTGTGGATTTGGATGAGCTACTGAAACTTTTATTAAGTTTATGAAACGTTTTTTTCTGCTTTTTAGCATATCGGTTTTTTTGACCTTTACGCTTTTTGCTCAATCTAATAATTCGGTCAAAGAGCTCAAAGACAAATACGGCGCTTTACAAAATGAAATATACCAAACAGAGAAGATATTGAGTGATACGAAACGAAATGTGAGCAGTCAATTAAATACCTTGAATACTCTTACAGGACAGATAGAAGTACGGAAACACCATATTTCAACTATCAATGATGATATCAAAACTATTGAAAATCAACTAAAAGAGCTGAATGCCCAACTTGGGAATTTGCAATACGGCTTGGCAGAAAGAAAGAAAAACTATGAAGCATCCGTTCGATATTTGTACAAAAACAGAACCATACAAGAAAAATTGATGTTTATTTTCTCAGCGAAAAATTTGATACAAACTTATCGCCGATTACGGTATGTTCGTGAATATGCTGATTTTCAACAGAAGCAGGGTGAGGAAATACTCAGGCAACAAAAACGGGTGATACAAAAAACAGCTGAACTTGCTGAAGTAAAAAAAGCCCAAGTTTTTTTGTTAAATACACGTGAACAAGAGAAAAGCAAATTGGAAAAGGAAGAGCAAGGAAAGCGCAATTTGATAGATAACCTCAAGAAAAAGCAAAAAGACCTGCAAAACGAAATAAATAAAAAAAGAAAAGAAGCGAATCAACTGAATAGTCAAATAGATAAGCAGATACTCGAAGAAATGGAGCGTGTTCGTAAACGCACCAAAATTGAGATAAAAAGGTCATCCTCCAAAAGTAAAAATGAGAAATCGGATTTGGAGAAAGTGAATCATACCATTTCACAAGAGTTTGCAAGTCAACGTGGAAAATTGCCTATGCCTCTCACCGGTTCTTCCGTTATCGTCAGTCAGTATGGGGAGTACAATGTGGAAGGTCTGAAAGGTGTTACACTCGACAATAAAGGTATTGATATTCAAGGACAGCCGGGAGCTTACGCACGAGCGGTTTTCGAAGGAAAAGTGGCTGCTGTTTTTAAGCTTAATGGGTTGTTTAACATACTGATACGCCATGGTAACTATATATCGGCGTATTGCAATCTTTCCTCTACAAGTGTGAAGCAAGAGGACGAGGTAAAAGCAGAACAAATTATCGGACGTATATTTTCCGATTCTGCTGATAACAATAGAACGATATTACACTTCCAGTTGCGGGCAGAGAAAGAAAAGCTTAATCCGGAGTTATGGTTAAGGCGGAAATGACAAAAAAACTAAGTCGATGAAGAGAATTGTATCTGTTTGGTGGATTGTGCTGTTTATTTCATGCCGTAGCATGGAACCATTCAGTATAGATTATATAGTTCCGGCAAGTGTGGATTTTCCTTCTCATTTGAGAAGGATGGTTGTGGTCAATAATGTAGACAATGTGCCTGACAGTCGCTTATTACAGAAAGAAGACACCTTGGGAGTAAACGAATTGGTACGAAAGACAGCATATTATGACGGAATTGCTAATCTTGTTGCGGAAAGTTTAGCCGAACACGTAGCGACTTCGAATTATTTTGAGGAAGTGCTTATTTGTGATTCTGTTCTGCGCAGCGGAGATAGTATCCCCTCTGAATCCACCCTTAGCAAAGAGGAAGTAAAAGAGTTGACGGAAAACTTTGGAGTAGATGTGATACTTTCCTTGGAAAATTTGTTGATAAAGTCGGTTAATATCATCACATTCATTCCCGAACAACACATTTTTCGAGGAACATTGGACGTAACAGTTTACCCCACTGTCAGCATCTATTTTTCTCATCATGACGAACCTGTAACGACAATATGTGCCGCTGATAGTATCTTTTGGGAAAAGTATGGCAATACACAAGCCTCTGTTGCATCGGTAGCACCTGACAAACAACTAATAAAAGAAATTATAGATTTTGCCGGAAGTGTTCCTGTAAAATATTTGATTCCTGATTGGAAAAGAGCCAATCGTTATATCTATACTTCCGGTTCGACGGATATGCGTGATGCAGCCGTATGTGTTCGTAACAACCAATGGGATAAAGCGTATGAATTTTGGGAACAGGCGAGTCAATCTAAAAAGAAGAAGTTACAAATGTATGCCGCACTGAATATAGCTGTTTATTATGAAATGAACGACAAGATGAAAGAAGCCGTAATTTGGGCAACAATGGCACACAATCTGGCTCGGGAAAAAGAGAAAATCAAACTTGATGCCGATTCTCTTTTTGTTCATAAACTATCGGACTATTATTATATTACTCTTTATCTGTCCGAATTGCAAACACGAGAAAAAAACCTTGCCAAATTGAATCTGCAGATGGAGCGGTTTAAATAGGATTTTTCTGAGAAACATTACACATGGAATGACTTTTTGCCTATCTTTGAAATAAAATACTATGAAATTGAATAAAGAATCACAATCACTCATTGAAACCGTTATTTACAAAGCTGTGAGCAAATACAAGGGTGATTGTGAGAGAATGGAAATCACTGATATTCATATACAAATCATTCAAAACTCAGGCGAATTGTTTATTTTTGATGATGAAGATAGGGAGTTGGCAAATGCTGTCATTGATGAGTGGATGACTTACGACGGAAAGAATTTTCACGAAAGCATGGAACGTATATTGCGGAGCTTGCTTACCAAAATGAAAGAAGCGGGTCGCTTTGAAAATGTAGCTATTTTTACTCCTTATTCCTTTGTGTTAATAGACGAAGACAAAGAAACTCTTGCAGAACTAATTTTGATTGATGACGATGTTGTACTCCTTAACGACGAATTGCTGAAGGGAGTGGATAAGGAACTCGATGATTTCTTGAATGAACTTCTAAAGAATTGAATTCTGTTTTTAAGAGAAGTCAGTGTAACAGAGTTATCAATTCCGAATGGAAAAGAAACAGTAGGATCATAGTGGAAAAAATTGCATAAACAATTCCTCGTTTTTGTTGAACCGTATATAATGGAACGATAGACGTCAAAGTGCTATCCGCCATTCTTTTGTGTACTTGCCTGTACAGATAATATATTAAGTATCCTAAAGCGATACCCACTATCGCTCCCGGAACAACATCCGAGATAAAATGAACTCCTAAATAAATGCGGGAATAAGCCGTGAGGGTAGCCCAGAAATAGATAGTCCAAGACAATAAAGTATAGCGGAAAATTAGTGCTATAAACGTAGCAAAACCGAAAGCGTTAGCTGCGTGACTTGATATAAAACCATACTTCCCTCCTCGATAGTTAAATACGGTAGTAACTTTATCTGCAAAAAGAGGATGATGCGTCGGACGAAGTCGGCAAAAAAGAGGTTTGATAATTCCGGAAGACAATTGGTCGCATAAGCCTATTACCATAACAATGGCTATAAGGATCATCAACGAATTACGCCAACTTTTTTTATATACCAATATGATTAATATTAGTATGGCTGTCGGAATCCATACGACTTGTCCGGAATAAAGCCACATGAAATGATCTAAAATAGTGGAATGAATTCCGTTTAAAGTCAGGAACAAATCATGTTCATAGTATAGTATTTTTTCCAACATAACCGGAAGGTGTTGTACTAAATGGATAAGTTATTTATACAAAAATAAGTGTTTTGTATAGAATATCAGGCTTATTATATGCTTTTCTTTAATTTTATCCGTAGTGCATTCAGAGGTAGGAAGGTGTGTCAAAAGTCCCCTGTTGTTTTTTTGACAAAAGTCTGAACTTTCCCAAGCTCAGATTTTTTCTTTTTTCCTAAAAGTCATATTTCTTTAGGGTATATTTTATAAGACATTAGAGTTTATACCGAATGTGAATAGGCATCCGTAATAAGCGATAAATAAGCAAATTCACCCTTTACCCTAATGTAAGTAATATCACTAACCCAGAGTAAGTTGGAACGGTCAAAATCAAAGCCGCTAATTAAATGGGGGTATTTCTTCATCCAATGACGAGAATCTGCGGTAAGAACCTGTTTCTTACGTTTGCGAACCAACAGGGAATTATTTCACAGAATGGAAAACAGTGTCTTCCTGCTTATCCTGTATCCTGACTCATTCATAAAATAATGCAGTTTTGCACCACCAATACGAGGCATCCATTTACGGTATGAGTGAATCTTACAAATAACGCATACTCGCCTAATTGATTAGCCATGAACAACTTCTTCCTTGAGCTCTACTTTAAATGCGCTATGGGTTTAATTTTCCCAATTATTGCTTTTCCTTTCATTCTTTACTATCTTTGTCAATCAAAAACGTAAAAAGGTTTCCATGACTCCATCAGATGTTATTGCTATTTTAACTCAGACAGTTGATAAGCTTTCGGAAAGCGAATCACATAGAAAACTGTTTCATCAGTACAAAGACAATAAATCTTTGCCTTCGCCACGTGTTCTGAAGGATATTATTGAGCTTGTACGTTCTGTTCTTTTTCCTGGCTATTACGGTAATCCAACGGTTGATAGCCGTACCATACACTATCATATCGGAGTTAATGTTGAAACATTGCTTAATTTGCTAATCGAGCAAATACTTGCCGCACTGTATAGTGTCGAAGAAGAATTAAATAGTGAATGTAGAGATGACAAGTATGAAAAAGCGACGAGGTTGGCAGTAGAGTTTATCAGTAAACTATCCGAGATAAGAAACGTATTGTCAACCGATGTGGAAGCGACTTATAATGGAGATCCTGCGGCTGAAAGCATCGGCGAGGTTATTTATTGCTACCCGGCGATTAGAGCCATTTCCAATTACCGTATTGCATACGAGCTGAAAGAATTGGGTGTTCCTTTGATTCCGAGAATTATTACTGAAATGGCTCATCGGGAAACAGGCATTGACATTCACCCGGGAGCAAAAATAGGTAACTGTTTCACTATAGATCACGGAACAGGGATCGTGATTGGTGGTACAAGTATCATTGGGAATAACGTGAAATTTTATCAAGGAGTTACTTTGGGAGCCAGGAGCTTTCCGTTGGATACCGACGGTAAGCCACTCAGAGGCATTCCTCGCCATCCGATAATAGAAGACGATGTAATTATCTATTCAAATGCTACTATTTTGGGACGTGTTACCGTAGGAAAGGGAGCTGTAGTAGGAGGTAATATATGGGTGACGGAAGATGTCCCGCCGTATGCAAGAATAGTACAAAAAAGAAGTTAAAAAGTTATGGTAGAGAAAGCGCTCATAGTAATGATGTACACGTATGGAGCAGTTTGAACTGATTGCCAAAACCTTTCAAGGATTGGAAGAAGTTCTGGCAAGGGAGTTGACAACATTGGGTGCCGATAATATAGAGATAGGAAGACGTATGGTGTCTTTCAGCGGTAGTAAGGAAATGATGTATAAGGCGAATTTCTTTTTACGCACAGCCATTCGTATTCTGAAGCCTATCAAGCATTTTACGGCAAAGAATGCCGATGAGGTTTATGAACAAGTGAAAGTCATAAAGTGGGATGAAATTTTGGATGTAAAAAATAGTTTTGCAGTGGACGCTGTTGTGTATAGTGAAGAATTTCGTCATTCAAAGTTTGTTTCGTATAAAGTGAAAGATGCTATTGTGGATTATTTTCGTGAACAGAAGGGTGAACGTCCTTCTGTACATCTCAATAATCCGGATATACAATTGAATATACATATTGCACACGACCGTTGTACATTGTCTCTCGATTCGTCGGGCGAGTCTTTGCACCGTCGCGGTTATCGTCAGGAAACAGTAGAAGCTCCGCTTAATGAAGTGTTGGCTGCCGGAATGATTTTGATGACTGGGTGGCAGGGGGAATGTGATTTTATTGATCCGATGTGTGGCTCAGGCACTATCCCCATTGAAGCGGCATTGATAGCCGGAAATATTGCACCGGGGGTATTTCGCAAAAAATATGCTTTTGAAAAATGGATGGATTTTGATCAAGATATGTTTGTAACTATTTACAACGACGATAGCGAGGAACGTGAGTTCAAACATACGATATATGCCTATGATAATAACCCTAAAGCGTATGAAATAGCTAAGCAAAATATGAAAGCGGCTGGAGTTGCCAAAAAAATCGTATTGAAGTTGCAGTCGTTTCAACGGTTTGAACATCCAAAAAATAAAGCGATACTGATAACCAATCCGCCTTATGGAGAACGTATTTCTTCGCAGGATTTGTTAGATTTGTATAGAGTAATTGGTGAACGATTGAAACATGCTTTTTACGATAATGTTGCTTGGATATTGAGCTATCGCGATGAATGCTTTGAGCAAATCGGACTAAAAGCGGATGAAAGAGTACCTTTGTTTAACGGTGCGTTGGAGTGTGAGTTTCGCAAATACCGGATATTCGGAGGGAAATACGAAGATTTCAAAAAAACGGAAAAATCTTATTTCAACTATTCTCAAAGGAAAGAAGATTAAAAATACACTCGAACTATGAAAAAAGTTATTCTTATCCTTTCATTCTTTACTGTGAATACAATGGCACAAGAATTGAAGACGCCCGTATTGGAGGAACTTATCCCCGGTGGAGAGAATTATCGTTACGTTGAAGATATATATAATCTGCAATGGTGGAATGACAATTGTATCAAAGCGGATATAGACAATGCTTATACGATAAATCTATTTTCGGGTAAAGAAAAAATCCTTTTTACTCGTGAACAGATTAATAAGGTATTGGAAGCAGAGAAGAGGGGAAAAGTGCCACACTTGTATAAGATTGTTTTTGGTTGGCAAAATAAACAGGAAATACTTATTCCATTGCCGGACGTGTACATTGTTTATAATTTCGGAGAGAAGAAAATAGTAAAGACCTTGCCGCTTATGAAAGGAGCGGAAAACATCGATTTCTTTCCGGACGATTATCACATCGCTTTTACTATTGGTAATAATCTTTATGTGGATAATGTAAGTGTTACTCAAGAACCAGCAGGCATCGTTTGTGGGCAGTCGGTACACAGGAATGAATTTGGCATTAGTAAAGGAACTTTTTGGAATCCGAAAGGAAATTTACTTGCTTTTTATCGAATGGACGAAACAATGGTAACACAATATCCATTAGTGGATATTACCGCACGAACGGGCGAGGTAAATTATATTCGGTATCCTATGGCTGGCATGACGAGCCATCAGGTAAGCATTGGCATCTATAATCTTGCCAATAAACAAACAATTTATTTGAATACCGGCGACCCGACTGACCGCTATTTTACCAATATTAGTTGGTCTCCCGATGGGAGAAGTCTCTATCTTATCGAACTTAATCGGGATCAAAACCATGCTAAATTATGTCGTTACAATGCGGAAACGGGCGAACCGGAAGCCCTTCTTTTGGAAGAAACCCATTTGAAATATGTAGAACCTTTGAGTCCGATTGTTTTCTTGCCTTGGAATGAAAAGCAATTTATTTATCAAAGCCAACAGGATGGATTTAATCACCTGTATATATATGATGTAAATGGTAAACAAGTAAAGCAACTTACTTCCGGAAATTGGATAGTGAAAGAAATAGTGGGATTTAATGTGAAGAAGAAAGAAATAGTGATTACCGGCACAGGGCTATCTCCCATTCAAACAAATTTGTTTAAAGTAAATGTGCAAACAGGGATGTGTTCTTTAGTGAAAACGGCTGACGGTTTGCACAACGGTCAACTGAGCCCATCGGGAGATTATCTGATAGACCGATATACTTCACCAAAAATTCCACGAAGTATAAACCTTATTCATTTGAAAAACAACAAAACGATTAACTTACTAACAGCAAAAGATCCGTTTGAAGGTTATAGAAAGCCTAATATTAGTATTGGAATGATAAAGGCTGCCGACGAATATACCAATCTTTATTATCGTCTGGTTGTTCCTCCGGATTTTGACTCAAATAAGAAATATCCGGTTATTATGTATGTATATGGAGGTCCTCATGTGCAAATGGTTCTTGATGGATGGCAATATGGTGCGCGACCGTGGGATATATACATGGCGAATAGGGGTTATATTGTGTTTACATTGGATAATCGGGGAGGCAGTAATCGAGGATTAGAGTTCGAAAATTGCACTTTCCGTCATTTGGGTATTGAAGAGTGTAAAGACCAAATAAAAGGTGTGGAATTTCTGAAAAGTCTATCTTTTGTGGATAGCGATAGAATAGGGGTACATGGTTGGAGTTTTGGTGGACATATAACGATAGCTCTCATGCTTCGCTATCCAGATATATTTAAAGCTGGCATAGCCGGTGGTCCGGTAATTGATTGGAAATATTATGAGGTGATGTATGGCGAACGCTACATGGATACTCCGCAAGCAAATCCCGAAGGGTATGAGGAGTGTGATTTGAATAATTTAGCCGGTAACTTAAAGGGGAATCTTTTGGTTATTCACGGTTATAATGACGATACTTGTGTGCTGCAACATTCATTGTCTTTTATAAATGCCTGCGTTGCCGCAAGGACGTATCCTGATTTGTTTATTTATCCGGAGCATAAGCACAATGTAACAGGAAAAGACAGAATACATTTGTATGAGAAGATGACAAGGTATATGACAAGTAATTTGGAATAGAAATTATATCATTACGTTGAAAAATGAAACTTTTACTTTTAGGTTCCGGTGGACGCGAACACGCTTTAGCATGGAAAATTGCTCAAAGCCCAAAAACGGAAAAACTCTATATCGCTCCGGGAAATGCCGGAACGAACTTTGTTGGCGAGAATGTTACTATCAAAACCACCGACTTTGCCGGCTTAAAGTCCTTTGTGCTTGAAAAGAAGATAGATATGGTAGTCGTTGGACCGGAGGATCCATTAGTGCAAGGGATATACGATTTTTTTGAAGAGGACGATGAGTTGAAGCATGTCGCCGTTATCGGTCCTTCAAAGGAAGGAGCGAAATTGGAGGGGAGTAAGGAATTTGCTAAAGGATTTATGCAAAGGCATAATATCCCTACGGCACGATATAAAAGTGTTACTGCCGGTACATTAGATGAGGGACTTACTTTTCTGCAAACCCTTTCTTCTCCTTATGTATTGAAAGCTGACGGATTGTGTGCTGGAAAAGGCGTGCTTATTCTTCCTACGCTTGAAGAAGCGCAAAAGAAATTGAGAGAAATGCTTGATGGTATGTTTGATCAAGCAAGTGAAACGGTTGTTATCGAAGAATTTCTCTCCGGCATAGAATGTTCGGTGTTTGCGCTTACGGATGGGGAGCATTATAAGGTGCTTCCTGTTGCCAAAGATTACAAGCGTATTGGTGAAGGCGACAAGGGGCTTAACACAGGGGGGATGGGTAGCGTCAGCCCCGTGCCGTTTGCTGACGAGGTATTTATGCGGAAAGTCTGCGAGCAGATTATTGAACCTACTATTAATGGACTAAAACAGGAACATATTTTATATAAAGGGTTTCTCTTTTTTGGGCTTATCAATGTGCTTGGAAATCCCTTTGTGATTGAGTATAATGTCCGGATGGGCGATCCTGAAACGGAAAGTGTTGTGCTTCGCATTCAAAGTGATATGGTTGATTTGTTTGAAGGTGTGCATAAGGGTAATCTCATGATGAAAACATTAGTCGTTGACCCGCGCACAGCTGTTTGTATAATGATAGTAAGTAAAGGTTATCCGGAAAGTTATCAAAAGGGATATGTAATGACCGGTTTTGAATCTGCGGCAGCAACCGATAGTATTCTTTTCCATGCCGGTACGGCTATGAAGAGCGGACAGGTTGTTACCGACGGAGGGCGTGTTATTGCCGTATGCTCTTATGGCAAGACGAAAGAGGACGCTTTGGGTAAAAGTTACCAAGTAGCGAATATGATTCAGTTTGAAAATAAGTATTTCCGTAAGGATATCGGATTCGATTTATAACCATAATGACTTTTAGACAAATACAAAAAACAATAACAACAAGCAATTATACGCTTTTTGTCGTTATAATCGTTTCTCTCTTTTTCTGGTTGACTCCCATTTTCTTGTTGCCTCGTTTACCGGAAATGAAGGTTTCTTATTTTGCATGGGAAACGATACGTAATTTTTGTTTCCCTCTATGGATAGACAAGGCGTTTTGCCTGATTCTTTTTTTTATAATCGGCTATTTTTTTTCAGTGTTCAACAATCGGTTTGGACTTCTTCCAATGAAAGTAACCCTATCCGCTTCTCTTTTCTTTTTGTTTCTTTCCATTTGGCCGGGGTCTTATGTGTTGTATGCGGGTGATGTGGGAACATTGTTTTTTTTATTTTCTATATATTATCTGTTTGAAAGTTATCAGCAGTATCATCAATCATCGGGATATTTATTCCATGCAGGACTTTTTACAGGTCTTGGCAGCTTCCTTTATCCACAGTTAACTTACTTTATACCGGTATTGGTTATCGGGGCATATAGTTTCCGGTCGCTCACTATTCGTAGTTTCTTTGCTTTACTTATTGGCTGGGGGACGCCTTATTGGTTTTTGTTTGGATATGCTTTCTTTTCCCGTAAGATGTACTTGTTTTGTCAACCTTTTATTGAATTGATAAATTTTCAGTCAATAAGTATGAATCATTTTCAAATGTGGGAATGGATCACACTCGGATTTATTTTCGTTTTGTGTATTGTAAGTTCCATTCACAGTTACGCGATAAGCTATATGGATAAGATACGCACCCGCGTTTACCTCCGGTTTTTTATGATACTGAATCTGTGTATATTTCTGTTTATTCTACTGCAACCGGTTCAATGTGCAAATCTTTTACCTTTATTGCTGATAGGTACGAGTATCCTTGTTGCACATTTATTGGTACTTTTAGACAGCAAGATTTTCACTGTCTTTTTCGTTAGTTTGGGTGTGGCGCTAATTTTTCTGTTCTATTTCAATATGGAGACACTTCTATCAAATACCTAAAACAGAATGATAGAGAGAATTATCGAAAAAACTGCCGATGGAAGCGATACTCTCTTTGTTCCTTTACTGAATGAACATTATCACAGTATAAAAGGTGCGCGCACGGAATCGCAGCATATTTTTGTTGATATGGGTATGAAGCAATCCATGACTGCGGCTCCTCGAATTTTGGAGATAGGATTCGGAACAGGGTTAAACGCTTTTCTTACTTTGTTAGCAGCGGAAGAACTCCATAAACAAATACATTATACAAGTATCGAATTGTATCCTTTATCACGGAAGACGATTGCAAAATTGGAATACAGTGATAATCCTTTGTTTCGTTCGCTACACGATGCGGTATGGCATACAGAGATTGCTATTACGTCTCTGTTTACCTTATACAAAATAAAAGGTGACTTTACGAAATATACGTTTTCCATGACGTATGATTTGATTTATTTTGATGCTTTTTCGCCTGAAAAACAACCGGATATGTGGAGCCGGCAACTGTTTGAGTATTTGTATCGCATTATGAATCCTTTCGGAATCCTGACTACTTATTGTGCCAAAGGAATAATACGGCGAATGTTACAAGACATAGGTTTTTCAGTAGAGCGGATTCCAGGTCCGTCCGGAGGAAAAAGAGAAGTATTGAGAGCAAGGAAAAAGAAATAATAGACAGTCTGTTTTAAAACTCAGTTGAAAGAAGACAACCCACTTGTTGACCGTTATAATAGGGTAATAGAACAATCTTATTTTTATTCTTATGATTTTTTGAAAAATTCTGTTGGGTGGTGGGATATATCCAATAAGCCAATCTTGTACTTATAATGCCAATGCTTGCTCCGACAATAACATCGCTCCACCAGTGCTTTTTGTTGTACATTCTAAGCAATCCCGTTCCTATAGCAACCGTATAAC
>SNRY01000209.1_pt1 | contig 21387 bp, 17 predicted proteins | sample 4693421 | NCBI WGS metagenome assembly SNRY01 (sample SAMN11003215, study PRJNA524138) | termite gut metagenome | isolation source: Bacteroidetes bacterial symbionts from single cell of protist host amplifed... | host: Streblomastix strix ... | reverse complement strand
TCCATGGCTTCGCATAAAACAATGATACACAACGCCTTTTTGCTCGAAAGATTTATTTGCGTGTCCGGCATTAAACTCAACAGGAAATTAAATGATAAACTTGTCAAAGAACTCATTGAGTTTGCAGGTATTGCGGCATAGATACTAATTTATTTTTAACGAACTATTGATTGGAAAAAAAAGAGCATTAATAATGATGGGACTTATTATTAAGTTAAGGAACTTGTTTCAAAGAGGAAATATTTTTATTCGGTTGATATACATAAATGTTGCTGTTTTTTTTGTTATTGCATTAATAACGGTGTTCTTTCAATTATTTAATAGGACTACCGTAAGTATGTTTTCATTTCTTGAGTTACCGGCATCCTTTTCTCATTTTGCTGAACATCCGTGGTCGTTGATTTCTTATATGTTTATGCATGCTGATTTTCTCCATTTGCTTTTTAACATGCTTTGGCTCTATTGGTTTGGAATGTTGTTTCTTTCTTTTTTTTCGGCGAAGCATTTGAGAGGATTATACATATTGGGCGGAATTTTTGGAGGACTTTTGTATATGGTATGTTATAATGTGTTTCCATATTTTCGTTCGCAGATGGAGTATTCTTCTATGGTAGGCGCATCGGCTTCGGTATTGGCGGTTGTGATAGCTGTTGCTTATCGTGAACCGGATTATTCTATTCGTCTTTTGTTTTTTGGGAATATTCGTTTAAAATATATTGCACTGGTTGTCGTATTGTCTGATTTGTTGTTTATTACTTCCGGCAATGCAGGTGGACATATAGCTCACTTGGGTGGGGCGTTCACAGGATTTGGTTTTGTTGTAGGGCTAAACAAAGGTGTTGATATTACAAGTTGGATTAATAAATTTTTGGATGTCATTTTAGTTTTGTTTAATAAAACTACTTGGCAGCATAGACGTAAGCCTTTCATGAAGATACAACGTCATAGTCAGAAAATAAAAAAGCATAACTTTGCTGGGAATAGGAAAACCTACTCTAATGTTATGATGGATGGTATTCTTGATAAGCTGAAAAAATCAGGTTATGAAAGTCTTACCACTGAGGAAAAAAAGATTTTGTTCGACGCAAGCAAGAGATGAAAATGGTACATAAGCGCATGAAATCTATAAATAAAATACTATATTATCCATTATTAATTCTTACTGTTTTTTCCATCGGATTATTGTTATTATCTGCTTATAGTTCGTATTTTTATCCAAAAGATTACCCTTATTTAGCTATTTCCGGACTTTTATTTTCGGCATTTTTGGTTATCAATGTGTGTTTTGCCATCATTTGGTTATTTATCCGTCGCAGATATGTCTTTATTGTCCTGATGGCTTTTCTGTTATGCTATCCTCAGATTCAATCGCATATTGCATTTCATTTTCATACGGAGAAGCTTCCCGAAGGGGGTTTTAACATGTTGTCATATAACGTGATGCGCTTTGGACATTTAAAAAAGGATAATAATCAAAATGCCGTACTGACTTATATTAAAAATCAGAACGCAGATATTTTGTGTATGCAGGAATATGACGTTTCAAAAAATAAAGATTATTTGACTCAGGATGATATTAATGAAGCATTGAAATCATATCCTTACCGGAACATACAAAAGGAATTCGCCTGCTACTCAAAATTTCCTATTCTTTCTGCTAAATTGATTGATTGCAAGACTAATTTGGAAGCAGCTTGTTATGAATTGAAAATAGGGAAGGATACGGTAATGCTTATCAATTGTCATCTCGAATCCAACAAATTAACAAAAGAAGATAGAGTGCTCTATGAAGATATGTTGAAAGCTCCCAAAACCGGAAGTATCAAAAGAGAAACCCATCAACTAACGGCTAAATTAGCTGATGCTTCGGTTATCAGAGCTGAACAAGCACGAGTTATAGCTGGAAAAATAAGTTCTTCGCCTCATTCGTATGTTATTGTATGTGGGGATTTCAACGATATTTCTATTTCATATACTTACCATGTTATTTCACAAGGCTTGAAGGATGCTTTTATTCAATCGGGTTGTGGCATGGGTGTTTCCTATAATAGGAATAAGTTTTATTTTAGAATAGACCATATATTGACTAGCAAAAATATGAAGATATATAATTGTATTGTTGACCGTTCTATAAAGGACTCGGATCATTATCCTATCAAATGTCACATTACTAAATCATGATTTAATTTGAAATACTCTTGAGATGATTAGCTTAATTGAATTATTATTTTTATTTTTGGAGAAGATACTTGTGCATTATAGTAATTTATTTATAAATGTAGAAAAATCGACGTCTATTTTAAATAAGATAGAGGATTGAATTAGAATGATTTAATTTATTAACTAAACATAGAAAAAATGATCAATTACAAAGATTTGGGACTTGTCAATACCAAAGAAATGTTTCTCAAAGCAATTAAAGGCGGATATGCAATTCCTGCATTCAATTTTAATAATATGGAGCAGTTGCAGGCTATTATTCAAGCGGCAGTAGCAACTAATTCTCCGGTAATTCTTCAAGTATCTAAAGGAGCGCGTCAATACGCAAATCAGACATTGCTTCGCTACATGGCAGAAGGAGCTGTGGGATATGCAAAAGAGTTGGGTTGTGCAAAACCGGAAATAGTTCTTCATCTTGATCATGGTGATTCTTTTGAGACTTGCCAATCATGTATTGATATGGGATTCTCTTCCGTTATGATCGATGGTTCGCATTTGCCTTATGATGAAAATGTAGCTCTTACTCGTAAAGTAGTTGAGTATGCTCATCCATTTGATGTTACTGTTGAAGGCGAGCTTGGTGTGTTGGCTGGAGTGGAAGATGAGGTTTCCGCCGAACATCATACCTATACAAGACCTGAAGAAGTAGTAGATTTTGTAAATAAAACAGGATGTGACAGTTTAGCTATTTCTATCGGCACTTCTCATGGAGCTAATAAATTTAGACCGGAACAGTGTACTCGTAATGCTGATGGCGTTTTAGTTCCTCCTCCTTTGCGCTTTGATGTATTAGAAGGTGTGGAGAAAGAACTACCAGGGTTCCCAATTGTTCTGCATGGTTCTTCATCAGTTCCTCAAGACGAAATAGCTACGATTAACAAATATGGCGGCGCTTTGAAAGATGCTATTGGTATTCCCGAAGAGCAACTTCGTCGTGCTGCCGCATCTGCTGTTTGTAAAATTAATATTGACTCGGATAGCCGTTTGGCAATGACTGCTTCTGTTCGAGAAGTATTTGCTCTCAAACCGGCAGAATTTGATCCACGCAAATATTTAGGTCCCGCTCGTGATAATATGAAAAAACTCTATATGCATAAAATCCTAAATGTACTTGGTTCTGCTAATAAGTTGGCTGAATGATTATAAAGTTAAAATGATTATCCGTTTAATCACCTAAATTTATATTTGTTTTCGGAATGATCTCTTTTAGGCTTGCTAATAAAGAAATATATATTTGTGGAGTAGTTATAAGTAAGTCTTTGTGCTTATTATTCGGTATAATGCTAAGGGATAAAAAACAAATAACATATAACAGTTATTTAAAAGAGACTATCTTTGTAGTATGAAGAAGATAGAATTTGAATATGACTTAATAAAGCATGAGCAATTTTTTTATGCTCATCTTTCAGAAGTCGCCCAACGTCAATATGAGGATTGGAGGCAATGCGTTCAGGTTACAATGGGGTATCTGTCGTATCGGAACGGCTCGGCATTCACAAGCATACCGTCAGGAAAGGAAAAAAAGAGTTGGAGAATGAGATAATTCCTCGCGAAGGCTTCATTCGTCAAGGGCGGTGGAAGAAAAAAACGGTAGTGGTAAACGGACTGATTGAATCATTACTGATAGTATTGCAAACGTTTACGACAGGAAATCCTATGAAAGAAGGTGAATTATGGACCAACTTGATCGCCGGAGTGAGAAGGAATTTCGTTGAAAATAATCTGCCTGTACTGAGCCTCGACACAAAAAAGAAGGAAATGCTCGGCAATTTTTACCGCGAAGGCAAACTCTATACGAAGGAAGCGATACAGGTTAACGATCACGATTTCAATAGTTTTTCGGCGGGTGTTGTCATACCACACGGCATTTATGATGTAACAGGCAATACCTGCTACTTAAGTATCGGCACAAGTAAAGATACGGCTGAGTTTGTTTCGGATAATATTGAATATCATTGGAATAATTCGATAAAGAATCATTACCCCGATGCAAAGAAAATGCTGCTATTGTGCGATGGGGGGAGACAGTAACAGCAGCAGGCATTACGTTGTTAAGGAGCAGTTGGCAACACTCTCGAAAAAGTTGAATATGGAAACAGTGTGGCACACTATCCACCCTATTGTTCGAAATGGAATCCGATAGAGCATCGGGCATTCAGTTTCATAAGCAAGGCATCGTCCGGGGTAGTGTTCATAAACTATGAAATAATCAGGGAACTGGCAGAATCAGCAACAACCCGGACAGGTTTCTCCGTAAAGGTATGGTTCAACGCTAAAGAGTATTTGACAGGAAAGAAAGCCGCAAATGAATTTTTAGAAAACATGCCGGTTTGTTGGAATACGCTTTTGCCAAAATGGAATTACAGTTTTCCCTATATAAATTGACAAACTCTTATATGTTATTTATTCTTTGTCCCTAAGTTATTTATGCAACACCACATTTTTAAATAGCATTTTATTAGTTACAAACTTAAAAAGAGTAATTCCGAACTTTTAATAATTTGGAGTTAACTAAGACTCCATTTTTCCGTACGATTGACAACCTAAATTTGATAACCGATCTTTTTTGTGAAAAAAGAAAGTGAAGCAGAATCAACTGAAATAATTATCTTTGTTTCGTTCATTACTCTTTAAAAAGCATTATTGTGACCAACGATATTGTTCTTACCCCCATGATGAAACAGTTTCTGGATTTGAAAGCCAAATATCCCGACGCTGTACTATTATTTCGTTGTGGCGATTTTTACGAAACTTATTCCGCTGATGCTGTCATAGCTTCCGAGATACTGGGAATCACCTTAACTAAACGCGCCAACGGTAAAGAGAAAACCGTTGAAATGGCAGGTTTTCCGCATCACGCTCTCGATACTTACCTGCCTAAATTGGTTCGCGCTGGAAAACGAGTAGCTATATGCGATCAATTGGAAGACCCAAAAACAACAAAAAAACTTGTAAAGCGTGGTATTACAGAGTTGGTTACCCCCGGCGTCTCCATCAATGACCATATACTCAATCATAAAGAGAATAATTTTTTAGCAGCCGTTCACTTTGGGAAAATAGCTTGTGGAACAGCCTTTTTAGATATTTCTACAGGTGAATTTCTTACTGCGGAAGGTACTCTTGACTATATTGATAAACTGCTGAATAACTTCGCACCCAAAGAAGTCCTTTTTGAACGCGGTAAACGTACTCTCTTTGAAACGAATTTCGGAAACAAGTTCCTTACTTACGAATTGGAAGATTGGGTATTTACAGAAACAACCGCCCGCGAGAAATTATTAAAACAATTCGAAACGCAAAACCTAAAAGGTTTCGGAGTAGAACCATTGAAAAACGGCGTCATTGCTTCCGGTGCTGTGTTACATTATCTGGAGATGACGCAACATACGCAGATAGCTCACATCACAGCGCTATCACGCATAGAAGAAGATACCTACGTCCGTCTCGACAAATTTACCCTTCGTAATTTGGAATTACTTGAAAACATAAACGACGGAGGCAGCAGTCTGCTAAATGTGATAGACAAAACTGTCAGTCCTCCGGGAGCACGCATGTTGAAACGCTGGATAGTTTTTCCACTGAAAGATGCGAAGCTGATAAACGACCGACTCAACATTGTGGAGTATTTTTTTCGTAATCCTGAATTTAAAGACTTGATAGAAGGACAACTTCGCTTAATCGGTGATTTGGAAAGAATCATATCAAAAGCTGCTTCAAATCGTATATCGCCACGCGAAGTAGTGCAACTAAAAATCGCCTTGCAAGCCGTTGAGCAAATAAAAAACGCCTGTCTAACTGTTGATAATGCAGATATTAATTATATAGGAGACTTACTGAATCCTTGCCTTTTTATTCGAAATAAAATAAACAAGGAGATGAACAATGACCCACCCATGCTGATAAATAGAGGTGGCGTCATCAAAAACGGAGTAAACGAAGAATTGGATGAACTGCGCCGAATTGCCTATTCCGGCAAAGATTATCTGCTTCAAATTCAGCAAAGAGAAAGTGGACAAACAGGAATACCAAGTTTGAAGATTTCTTATAATAATGTATTTGGTTACTACATCGAAGTACGCAATGTCCATAAAGAGAAAGTACCCTCCGAATGGATACGTAAACAAACACTTGTTAATGCCGAACGATATATTACACAAGAACTGAAAGAATATGAAGAAAAGATACTGGGAGCGGAAGACAAAATACTGATGTTGGAAACAAAACTTTATAATGATTTGGTACTCTCGCTAACCGAACATATTCCTGCCATACAAATCAATGCCAACCAAATAGCAAAACTTGACTGTTTGCATGCTTTAGCTGTCGTAGCCAAAGAAAATAAATATATACGCCCTTTATTAGCCGATGACGATATACTCGACATACGCCAAGGCCGTCATCCGGTAATCGAAAAACAATTACCCATAGGAGAGCCTTATATTGCTAACAATGTGTTTTTAGACAGCAATCGTCAACAAATCATTATTGTTACAGGACCCAATATGGCTGGTAAATCGGCATTGCTGAGACAAACGGCATTAATTACTTTGCTTGCTCAAATAGGCTCTTTCGTACCGGCTGAAAGTGCGCATATCGGTCTGGTGGACAAAATATTCACCCGCGTAGGAGCAAGTGACAATATTTCAGCAGGAGAATCCACTTTTATGGTAGAGATGAACGAGGCTGCCGACATCCTAAACAATATTTCTCCAAAGAGCTTGATATTATTCGATGAATTAGGGCGAGGCACTTCCACTTACGATGGCATCTCCATTGCTTGGGCTATTGTAGAATATTTGCATGAACATCCCAAAGCCAAAGTGCGTACCCTCTTTGCAACCCATTATCACGAACTGAATGAAATGGAAAAAACATTCAACCGGATTAAAAATTACAACGTATCGGTAAAAGAGATGGATAATAAAGTCATCTTCCTTCGCAAATTGGAGCGTGGAGGAAGTGAACATTCTTTCGGTATCCATGTAGCGAAAATGGCAGGTATGCCCAAAAGCATTGTAAAACGTGCGAATGACATACTTCACCAATTGGAGACGGATAATCGAAAGGAAGGTATCGTGGGAAAACCGTTAGCAGAAGTAGGAGAAAAGCGAGAAGGAATGCAATTAAATTTTTTTCGACTCGACGACCCTGTTCTCTGCCAAATCAGAGATGAATTGAAGAATTTGGATGTGAACAACCTTACCCCATTGGAGGCATTGAACAAATTGAACGAAATAAAGAAAATAGCAGGTTCTTAATGCTTTGTACCGACTCTATTCCATTACCACTTTCTTAACAATTTGTTTGTTTTCTTATTATGGAAGCGCTATCTTTGTAGTTTATTTAATTGAAGCGTTATAAAATATGCCGACTATATCCGTTCGCGGCAATGAGATGCCCGAATCTCCCATTAGAAAACTCTCCCCTTTGGCTGATGCGGCTAAGCAGCGTGGAACGCATGTTTTCCACTTAAACATCGGACAGCCGGATTTACCTACCCCGCAGGTTGCGATTGATGCTATACGGAACATTGACAAAAAAGTATTAGAATACAGTCCGAGCGCCGGATATAAAAGTTATCGCGAAAAACTTGTCTATTATTACCGCAAATTTAATATTCATCTTACGGCAGACGACATCATTATCACTACTGGAGGCTCCGAAGCAGTTCTTTTTACATTTTTATCCTGCCTCAATCCGGATGATGAAATTATCGTTCCTGAACCGGCTTATGCCAACTACATGGCTTTTGCCATTTCAGCGGGAGCCAAGATACGTACCATCACCACCACCATAGAAGAAGGATTCTCCCTTCCCAAAGTTGAAAAATTTGAAAAACTGATTAACGAACATACCAAAGGCATCCTCATCTGTAACCCCAATAATCCTACCGGCTACCTATACAGTCGGAAAGAAATGAACCAGATTCGGGATATGGTAAAAAAATACGACCTCTTTCTCTTTTCAGACGAAGTCTATCGGGAATTTATCTATACCGGATCGCCCTACATTTCGGCTTTTCATCTGGAAGGTATTGAAAATAATACGGTACTTATTGATTCAGTATCTAAACGTTATTCGGAATGTGGTATCCGTATCGGTGCATTAATTACCAAAAACGTAGAAATACGTAAAGCTGTAATGAAACTCTGCCAAGCCCGTTTAAGTCCCCCGTTAATCGGTCAGATTGCCGCTGAAGCTTCACTTGATGCTTCTGAGGAATATCTGCGTGAAACGTACGACGAATACGTAGAGCGTCGTAAATGTCTGATTGATGGGTTAAACCGCATTCCCGGTGTATATTCCCCTATTCCAATGGGAGCGTTTTATACTGTTGCACGGCTTCCCATTGACGATTCAGACACTTTTTGCGCATGGTGTCTTTCCGATTTCGAATACGAAGGGCAAACAGTATTCATGGCTCCCGCTTCCGGATTCTATACCACCCCCGGTGCAGGACGAAACGAAGTGCGTATTGCCTATGTTTTGAAAAAACAAGATCTTATCAGGGCTTTGTTCATACTACAAAAAGCTTTGGAAGCTTACCCAAGAGGAATATATTGATAGATTTTCTCCTTGCATTTTTCACCTTTTATAAAATGATAATATAAGTTTTACAACATTTTTGTATAAACTTTTATTGTTATCTTTTACTGTCTTATTCCATAATAAATTTACACTTTTTCTGTAAACCTATTTTGAAATAAGACAAATTGTTAAAATTACTGTCTCTAAAACTCAATAATGAATTATCTATATTAATTTAACAATACTTAATATATATGCCTCTGTATGAATTTCTTTTTTCATGCGTTTGCCCTGAATAATAGATGTTGCCCCTTTGCGCTTATCATTTATTATTGCTAATATTGCACCGGAATGAATATCGGTTAAGTCGGTTAGATAATGTCGCATCATTCTTTATGTAATTGATATTCAAAAAGATACAAATTGTTATACAATCAAACAACAGGTATTCAATACAGTATATTCGATTTTGTTAAATGAAAACTGTTTCTAAACTGAAAATATGCTAAATGACATTATTCCATTCCATTTCCCAATGGAAATGCCAAAGATTATCAAAGTAATCGGAGTGGGAGGAGGAGGAGGAAACGCTGTAACCCACATGTACAAAGAAGGAATACACGACGTCACATTTATGTTGTGTAATACCGACAGTCAGGCGCTAAATGTATCACCCGTACCGGTGAAGCTACAACTGGGACGCACCATTACAGAAGGTCTGGGTGCAGGTAATCGTCCAGAACGCGCTCGCGAAGCTGCCGAGGAAAGTTTAGACGAAATACGACAATCACTCGACGATGGCACTAAAATGGCATTCATCACTGCCGGAATGGGAGGAGGAACCGGAACCGGGTCTGCTCCCGTCATAGCTCGCATTGCCAAAGAAATGGATATTCTTACCGTAGGTATCGTCACTATTCCCTTTATTTTTGAAGGAGAACCGAAAATCATTCAAGCTTTGGATGGTGTGGAACGCATGGCATGCCACGTGGACGCATTGCTGGTAATTAACAACGAAAGGCTAAGAGAAATCTATTCCAACCTTACCGTAACAAATGCCTTTAAAAAGGCAGACGAAACCCTTTCCATTGCAGCCAAAAGCATTGCTGAAATCATTACTATGCGGGGAACCGTGAATCTCGACTTTGCCGACGTTAAAACCATCCTGAAAGATGGGGGAGTTGCTATTATGAGTACCGGATTTGGTGAAGGAGACAATCGTGTTACAAAAGCTATTGACGATGCACTGCATTCTCCTCTGCTAAACAATAACGACATCTTCAATTCCAAAAAAGTGATGCTCAATGTGTCTTTCTGCGAACAGTCAGAAATGATGATGGACGAAATGAACGAGATTCATAATTTCATGCGTAAATTTCGTGAAGACGTAGAAGTAATTTGGGGAATGGCAACAGACAATACACTCGACGGAAAAATCAAAATAACCCTTTTAGCCACCGGCTTTGGTATGGAGAATGTACCCGGCATGAACACCGTGCTTGAAAAACGAATGGCAGACAACGAAGACTTCAGAATACAACTTGAAGAAAAAAAAGAAAAGGATAAAAAACGTATTGAAGAAGTATATGGCAAAAGTATCGGTTCGAAAGCTAAGATAACTCCCAAACGTCGAGAAATATACATTTTCAGCATCGAAGATATGGACAACGACGACGTCATTTGCGCCATTGACAATTCACCTACCTATCAACGCGACAGAACTACTCTCAAAAACATACAAAGCAAAATGACCGCCGAGAAAATTGAAATCAACGACGATCATACAAATACTGAAAGAATCATCATCTTTTAACAAGTATAACTAAACTAAATAATAAAGAATATGGATTTGTACGAAAAAATCAGCGAAGACATTAAAACCGCTATGAAAGCTAAGGATAAAGTAATCCTTGAAACGCTGAGAAATATCAAAAAGTATTTCATTGAAGCTAAAACCGCACCCGGAGCTAACGATATGTTGACAGATGAAGCTGCTTTGAAAATCATGCAAAAGTTAGCAAAACAAGGTAAAAACTCTGCCCAAATATACATCACACAACAAAGGCAAGATTTAGCCGATGCTGAATTGGCACAAGTGCAAGTTATCGAATCGTACTTACCCAAGCAACTGTCAGAAAGAGAAAAGTGATACAGAAAGTATGCGGTTTATGCCTATCCATAATTGATATAAAAGAAAGCTAAATTGAAAGCTTTCAAATGATTGAACAACTTTTAGAGAAGTAGTAAGTTTTTCTGAAAGCCCTTCTGATACGGTGTCTAAGATGACAATTATTGCCCTCTATTCTTATCGTATGCGCTTTGCCAATCACGTGGTTATCTGCCTTGAAGATCGTGACAAAACTCTGCCAAGCATCCCTACAGATAAATCAGAAAAAAACACCCAATTTGAAGAGTTTCTCTCTCAATCCTTGAGCTGTTTGTAGGTTCCGCTTACCCCAAACATAAGCCACTATTTCACCGCTTTGACGCTCGTAGGCATAAATTAGCCAATACTGCTATTTCCCACATACGTCCAAAATTCATCCACTTCCAGTTTCTCATAATAAGACTTCCGGGGAGTATTTACATAATGAGAATGTACTAGTACGGATAATACCTTTCGGATACTGACTTCTTGTATCTGGTATATATCTCGGATACCTGTTCCACGAACCAACATGAGTAAGATGCGTTTAATCCATCCCGAATGGCAACCTTTATTCTTATGGAGGCAAACTTACAAAAATGTTCATTATTTACGGCTTAATCTTTGCTATTTCCTCTAAAATCACTATCTTTATTTAACACTTTATTGAAACAATGCAAAAGACCGAAACTCAACGAAAATTGACTTTGGTACAAGTCATTGGATTGAGTTTTCAGACTTTGTTAAGATATTGAAAAATTGACGGTTACGATAAACACAATCTATTTAAGCCTCTGAACAAAACATAACCTTTCCAAAAGCCTTACTTTTGCATCGTATTAAACACATGAAAAACAGATGAAAAAAGTAGTATTAATCACAGGAGCATCATCGGGAATAGGAAAAACAACCGCCCAACTGTTATTGCAAAAAGGATACACGGTTTATGGTGCAGCAAGGAGAATTGAAAAAATGAATGATCTGAAACAAGCCGGAGCCAATATTCTGCAGATGGACGTTTCGGACGACAACTCAATGGTAAAAGGCATTGAAAAAATCATTGAAAACGAAGGGAATGTGGATGTATTGATTAATAATGCCGGTTTTGGCTCCTATGGAGCAATTGAAGAAGTACCCATTGCAGATGCTCGTTATCAATTAGAAGTCAATGTATTCGGCGCAGCTCGATTGACACAATTGGTAATTCCTCACATGAAGAAGCGACAATCGGGAAAAATCGTGAACATTTCTTCAATAGGCGGAAAATTTGCTGCCCCGTTTGGCGGGTGGTACCACGCCAGCAAATTCGCACTGGAAGCCTTGAGCGACAGTCTGAGAATGGAAGTCAACCCATTTGGTATAGATGTGATTGTGATTGAGCCGGGTGGAGTAAAATCAGAATGGGGTGACATTGCAATGGAACATGCACTGAAAGTTACCAAAGAGGAAGCCTATAAAAAAATCGTGCAAAAGACGATGGAATCAACCGAAAAATTGAAAGAAAAAATAACAGAACCTGAAGTAATCGCCAATCTGATTTATAAAGCAATAACAGCGAAGAACCCTAAAACCAGATATAGTGGCGGGTTTATGGCGGGAATAACGCTTTTTATGCGAAAAATTCTGTCAGACAAACTGATGGACAATCTCATATTAAGCCAAATGAAGTAACCATGAATACAGGAAACAGGATTCTATCCTTAATCATTTTAATTATCTCTTTGTTGGTTAACTGATCTGAGGGTGAATTCTAAGTTTCCTCCAAGCAAAAACGTATTTTATTTGTCCAAGTTTAGTATTTTTAACGCTAGCTTGAACAACTTTTTTATTATACCAAGCCACCCCTCTGGAGTGGTGCTGTACTCCCTTGCCTCTATGTCGCTCCCGGAGCGGTGAGTTTTTATGCAACAAGCGATACATAAGGCGTTTGTCTGCGCATAACGGCGAAACATTTTGTCTGCGCATAACGGCGAAACATTTTGTCTGCGCATAACGGCGAAACATCTTGATATGATTTTAGCTCTGATGACATTGATTACCGATGCTTTATGTTTTCCTCTGCTGTTTTTCTTTTATAATAAGCTTTCATCTGCGGGTCCCAGCACATGGCTGTTATAGTTGCGCTAGTAGTCAAATAGACTTTCACTTGTTTATTAGCCAGTGGAGAGGTTTTGGTTTTTCCTCGTATCGATATGCCGGATGTATGTTCAAAAGGAGCGACCCCACAATAGCACGCAAACTTTCTGTAATCGGAAAAACGTTGAAAATTATTGGTAACACATAACAAGATGACAGCATTCATCATGCCTATGTCTGTAATACTTTTCAATAATTTATAGTTTGTAGTCAAAGACAGATTACTCTTTATGATCTTTTCCATTTCTTGCTCAATGTGAACGATCTTTCCTTTTACATATGTGAGCTGTTCTGCCAGAAAGTCTATTGAAGCTGTTACATCACCTGGCTTTGCAGTATTTAATGCTGTTTCCTTCAACTTGATAAGGCTTACTTTCTCTTTAACCGGATTGTCTCGAATTTAGAGAAGGATTTATGACCTAATTCTTTTTCATCCGGGCACATCAGGGAAGCATCAAAGGTCTTTTTACCCACATCAAGACCTACAAAATAAGAATAATTCATAACTTTGTTTTTACAGTATGAAACATGAAGGAGAAACAGCCAATACATTTATTAGATCCTGAACCTACAATTCTAACCGGCCAGGTTCTCCTGAGAAAAAGAGTTGCAGTCTGATTCAGCCTATAGTCTCATTAAAGACTAGTCTAAAAATTAGTTCTGCAACTCTTCTGTTCTCAAATATAACACCTGTATATCTGTTCTCTTAATACTGCAAAAGTAAATGTCTCAAAAATGAACTGACCCCAAAAGTTGGACAACCTCCTTTTTATTTAATGATTGGAATGGGTCGTTTATTTCAAATTCGGATTGGCAGCGATGGCGGTTTCCGGAATCGGGAACGTATAATATTTTGTTCCACTACCGGTAACTGCATTATACCTTGCCTTCAGGTGCGTCTGTGCCTTTAAGAAGAAACTGCCGGGTTCTGTGCCATACTCGCCTTTATATTCAGGGAAATTTTCGATGCTTTGTACAGTCCTTACGAATCTGTGCCAGCGTACCAAATCAAACCAGCGTTTTTGTTCGTAAACAAACTCATTGAAGTATTCCTGCTGCACGGCGGTTCTGAGGTCCGTCTGAGAGGTTGCGGTTATGTCGTATACCGATGGATTGGACGCTTGGTTGTAAGCTCTTTGGCGTACCTGATTAATCAACGCTTTGGCTTCCGTAAGGTTCAGATTCGATTCAATTAGAGCCTCGGCTTTGATGAGCAATATTTCGGAATAACGTATTTCGATGCGATCCAAATCACGTTCGGTAGGTCCTACAAGGGGACCTTCATAGAAACTCCTGTCAATACCTTTACCAAAGAGTGGAATCCAACGCGGCGGGATGAATGCATAGATCGAGTCGTGATCTAGACTAAATTCAGCGGCTGAGTTTGGTTTTGCTAAATAAGCTGTATAGGAGAGATCTCTCCGTTGATCCAATTTGTTGCCTGCATGTCCGCCGTCCCAGTTCGTATATAGGGTGTATGAGGCAGGACCGATATGTGTCGGCTGGGTATTCGGGTCTACATCAAAGCCGTAGGAAAAGGCGCAATGCGACTGATGGTTGCCGCCATCGCCGGGACGGGCGTCTCCCAATACATAACTTTGATTGTATATGTGTTCCTGGCCGTTCTTGTTGTGGCGACCCCAATTCTTGCTATAGTCTTCTAACAGAATGAATTGTTTGCTGTTAATCACTTTGTCGGCGTACGTTACGGCTTTGGCAAGTTTTGCCTTGTCGGCGGGAGGTGCAGACAAATCTCCTTCGGGCGAGTATTGCGCCCATGTGAGGTAAGCCCTTGCCAGAATGGCTTCGGCTGCATACTTGCTCGGCACCGTCTTGACACCGGTAGAGGTGGGCAGCAACTCTTCGGCTAATAGCAAATCAGCTTCTACTTGCTTGTAAATGTTATCTACAGATGCAGGGTAACCGTTCGTTTCTCCTACTTTGGTGTAGATGGGTGCTTCGCCATATAACCGTACCAGGTAGAAGTAAGAGAGTGCCCTTGCAAAGTAAGCGCCGCCGAGCGCCGTATTTTTGCCGGCTACGGTGAGAATAAATCCATCTGCCGCCGCTCCGGATTCTATATTCGAAAGTTGCTCGATCAGTTCATTGGCTTGGGCGATCGCTACATAATGTTTGTCCCACTGTCCTGCCACATAGCTGTTGTTCGCCTGAATATCAAACCTGCTTACTAATGGACCGGCAGCTGTTTCATCTCCTTCAAAACTGATTGTGGCATCGCTTACTGTTTCTGCAATGAACGACAATCCTGAACCGGGACTCTGCGTCTTAAGAATGCCTTTCACAATATTCGCGGCATCTACATCATTCCTGATTACCAACTCAACGGGGATTTCATCAGGGACGATGTTTTCGTCGTCATCCTTGCACGAAAAGAGTGCAAAACTTAAGCCTATTAAGGCTAATACAAAATACTTTTTCATTTTTTTCTTAATTTTAATTGTTAATAATCCGAATAATATTATTCGCTTGTTATGTTATTAGAAAGTAACGCCTGCTCCTACCGAAAACGTCCGCGCCGTAGGGTACACCCCGTAATCAATACCCGATGAAACTTCGGGATCGTAACCCCTGTAAGGGCTTAGGGTCAAGAGGTTTTGCGCAGCGGCGAAAATCCGGAGCTTTACGGGCAGTTTCGCGACCCTTTCGGACACGGTGTAGCCCAGCGTAATGTTTTTGAGGCGCAGGTACGAGGCGTCTTCCACATAGCGGCTGTCTAAATAGGAAGCTCTTACATCCTGCGATATGCGGGGAATGGTATTGGATGGGTTTTGTGGGGTCCATCGGTTCAGCATATCGGCTGCCATATTGTAGCTTCCGTTAGGCGATTCCAGCTCGCGACGGAGGCGGTTATATACTTTGTTGCCTTGGGAACCTTGAAAGGTGATGAACAAATCGAAGCCATTAAAGCTGAACGCTGTAGAGAGTCCGTAAATAAATTGAGGCTGAACGCTGCCTAATATGGTGCGGTCTTTGTCGTCTATCTGCCCATCGCGCTTGACGTCTACAAATTTGGGGTCTCCCGGTTGCGGAGGACCGATCTTCCAACTGAGTTCGGGCAGGTTAGACACATCTTCACCTGTTTGCACCACGCCGTCGAAAAGAAGCCCGAAGAAAGAGTTCAGCGCCTCGCCCTCTTGTAAGATTATTTCATTGGACGACGACGTACCGATTCCGCTGCCGGTGAGTATGATTTTCACATTGCCCAAATTGGTAACCGTATTGATATTGCGGGCGATGTTGGCAGATGCCGTCCATCTGAGATTTTGTTTATCTACCATGGTTGCGTTAACAGCCAATTCTGCACCTTTGTTGGTAACATTGCCCACGTTCTGCATTTGATGGGAGAAACCCGAAGCGATGTCTAAGGGGGCATTATAGAGCAAATCCGAAGTTTCCTTATAATAAACGTCTGCCGCGAAAGTAAGCCGATCTTTCCACAGTCCAACGTCTATTCCGGCATTATACTGCACGGTGGTTTCCCATGTCAGATTGAGATTGCCGAGCCTGCTTTTCTTGTACACGGTAATCGTTTCGTTGCCTTCGCCCGATTTGGCGGCTACATACGTGGAGAGATACAGGTTATCTCCTATTTCTTGATTGCCAACCGAGCCGTAGGTAAGCCTTAACTTGGCGCTGCTCAGCGTTTGCGTATGCTTCAGAAAGGATTCTTCGGAAAGATTCCACGAAAAGCCTACTGAAGGGAAGTATCCCCAGCGATGACCGGGAGCCAGGCGAGAGGATTCGTCAGCCCGGAAAGTAGTGGTAAGGTTATAGCGCCCCAAAAAAGTGTAGTTTATGCGCCCAAGAGCCGACTTCAACCACGATTCATTGCCTCCTGAGCGAGGAAAATCGGGCAGGTTTCCATCGTACAGGTTGTTGAAAGTAAGACTTTCATTGCTGAATTTGGTTGTAGCGGCAGTTACATACCGTATCGACGTGCCTTGGGTGGTGTAGCCCGCCAGTGCGTTGAAAGCGTGGATACGATTGAATATTTTTGAATAATCCAGCGTATATTCCTGTTGCCAGGCTTCGTAGTGTTTGCTGCCAATGGCGCCGTATCCCTGCGTTAGCAACCCTACAACCGAGGTGGAAGGGGCAAAAACGTTCTGGGTGGTATTGCTGTAATTGATACCCGCATTTACCTTGGCTGTTAAGCCTTCGATAATTTCATACGTTGTATAAAAGTTGCCCAGCAGCGAGGTATTAATGTTTTGCCCCACACTATTGTTCATATCCGAAATAGGGTTGGGATTTTTGCCCTCGTAATTGGTCAAATCATTGGTCTTCTCGTAAGGGTTACGATAATTATAGTCCCCTTTTGCGTCGTAGATGGGCACCACGGGCGCTATGCGAAGCGCATAGCCTAGGGAGTTGGTCACGCGTCCTTGATACGTAGGATTGCCCGATTCTATGGCTGTTACGCTGTTCTGCGTACTCTTGGTACCGGTGACGTTTACCCCTACCGTAAGGTTCTTGTACAACTTTCTGTCTAAGTTCAGCCGTGCGTTGTAACGCTCAAAATCGGTGTTAATCAAGATACCTTCCTGTTTGATGTAACTGCCCGAAATGAGGTAACGCGTTTTATCATCGCCTCCGCTGACGGATAGTTCGTGGTTTTTGGTTTGAGCTGTGCGGAAGATCGCTTCCTGCCAGTCGTAACCTTTACCAATGGCAGCAATCGTGGCATCGTCAAAATAATTATAAGCGTATTCATTTTGAATCTGTGCCCACTCCGTACCGTTCATCAGAGGTATTTTTTTGCTCACCTGTTCTGAGCCGAAAGTATATTGATAGTTCACGGTATTACCGCCTCGTTTGCCCTTTTTTGTGGTAACAATGATCACGCCGTTTGCTCCGCGCGAACCGTAAATGGCAGTTGCCGATACATCTTTCAGCACTTCTATGGATTCGATGTCCGAGGGATTGATAGCAGCCAGCGGGTTCAAGCTGCTTTCGATGTGATTCAGACCCGTTTGGGTGGAAGAATGGTCGCTGTAAAAAATAAAACCGTCAATGACATACAGCGGGTCGTTGTTTGCTGTTACCGAGTTGCCGCCCCGGATACGGATAGAAGAAGCTGCTCCGGGTTGTCCGGAATTTTGCGTAACATTCAATCCGGCAACTGCGCCACCCAGTAAACCGTCAAAAGATGGGACGTTCACATGTTCCAAAGTGGATTTAGGAACAGAAGCAACAGATCCAGTAAGTTCCTTTCTTCGCTGCGTGCCGTAGCCGACGATGACCACTTCATTCAAAACACCCGTATCTTCAAGAAGAAAAACGGTAACCGTACCGGAATTTCTCTCAACACTGATTTTTGATGTCTGATAACCTAAATAGCTAACAGAAATAATTGCAGGAAACGACTTGGGAGAGAAGAAAAACTTCCCATCCACGTCGGATACGGTTCCTGTTTTGTCATTTTCGATGGAGATACTCGCCCCGATAAGCGGCTCGTTTGATTTTTTATCCAAAACTTGTCCCTGGATAGATAGACCGTTTTGCTGTGCGAGAACAGAAAAATGTGCAGAGAAAATCAATACACATGCAGTGCATTGAATAAATTTTATTAAATTCGCCACGACTCTATTTTTTTTAGCGTTAGGGTGTTCCACAAAGTCAATTTGCAGTCGAACGAGTGGGACACCTTTTGTTTTTATAATAATTTAAAGCTTCTTTATATGCCTTACTATGTAATTGTTGTTAATTGTTGACCCAATGTTTTAGTTTTATCCGATTCAAGAAATCTGAATTTATAATTGAAAACCTGTCTATCCAAGAACGCCCAATAACGAAACGGTTGAATTTTTGAATTCTCATTGTTTTGCAATAAAAAACACATTTTTCTTCCGGAATAAGATTAATCTATAAATCTAAATTGTTCTAACCACTGATTCGCATAATTAATAAAAATAAGCGAAGGAATAAATAATTGCATTCAAGGATGGGGAGGAGTCTTACCGCATGCACATTCGCATACAACAAGTATAAAAGAAAGCAGAGTAATCAATCATTTTTAATGATGTTTAGTTTTATGCGACAAAAGTAGATAATGTTTTAGTTACAGAAAATACCATAAATAAGGTATTTTTACAGACATTTTTCAAATAGCTTCTTTTGCCTTGTCACTTGAAAAAACAATCGCTGAATTCCTTTGAAGCAAAGGACTCACTATTTTGTTTAATTTCAAGAAATACGATTGTGTAAATAATTCTTTTGCAAAAAGCTACTCCTAAATTTATAGGAAATCGGATTTTGGAAAGTAAAGTTATCTTTTTCATCCGTGCAAGTAAACATAATGTAAACTTCTTATAAACTTATCAAGTCATTTTAGGCTTTTTTTGTAAAGCAAATGTAAAACGAATGTAAAGCAATATAACCTTATCAAAATAATTTGCAAATTCCCTAAGATTAAAAAGGTTTTCTAATGTTACCAATCAATGAATGAAAAATGATGAGTGGAGAACGTGCCTTATCGTTCATCGTTCTTCACTCATTTTATTTATTAAAAAGCACTTATCGTTACGATTGATTTAACCGGTAATTTCACTGTCAAAACACCTTTATTTATCTTTGCTCCGCTGAACTCTTTTATCGTTACGGCAGTGGGATTCTCAAACGAATTGTAGTCCGTCAGGTTTGCGGACGTCAGTATTTGTCCGCTTACTTTGGTTGCTTTGCTATCGGATATTTCAATAGTTATTTCTTGCGCTTCGTCAGCATCTATATTAGAAAGGGAAATATGGATAGTTCCTTCTTTATCTTTCGAGGCAGTGGCACTGACTAACGGCACGGTACGGTTACCGCTAACATCCACCTTGTCACATATCAAGCTGAAAGGAAGATAAGTGGCGTTTTGATGCACCTTGTACATATTAAATACGTGGTAGGTGGGGGTCAATACCATACCTTCGGCATTAGTCAAAATCATGGATTGCAGCACGTTCACCACTTGGGCGATATTTGCCATAGAGATGCGGTCGGTGTATTTATGAAACACATCCAGCGTGAGGGAGGCTACAAAGGCATCACGTAAAGAGTTTTGCTGGTAAAGATGTCCACGAATGGTTCCGGGCTCTTCATCCCACCAAGTACCCCATTCGTCAACAAGCAAGCCGACTTTCTTTTGTGGATCGTATTTATCCATAATGGCAATGTGTTTTTTAATCACATCTTCTATCTCAAGGCATTTGCCTATCGTCCAGTAGTAATCGTCTTTGCTGAATTTTGTTGCAGATCCTTTGCTTCCGTTCCATCCGGACACGGTGTAATAATGCAACGATATGCCTTGCATCTCTGTGCGAGCATTCTTCATCAAAACATCCGTCCAATCGTAATCGTAGTCACTGGCTCCACTGGCTACTTTGTAAAGCCTATTATCATTGTAATTACGGCAATAGGTGGAATAACGGTGGTAGAGGTCTGCGTAATATTCGGGACGCATGTTCCCGCCACATCCCCAGCTTTCGTTACCAACGCCTAAGTATTTCACCTTCCATGCTTTGTTGCGACCGTTCTTGCGACGCAGGTTTGCCATTGGAGAATCACCGTCGGAAGTCATGTATTCCACCCATTTGGCTAATTCTTCCACTGTCCCGCTACCGACATTACCACTGATATAAGGCTCACAACCTAACAATTCGCAGAGGTTGAGGAACTCGTGCGTACCGAAACTGTTGTCTTCCATTGTTCCTCCCCAGTTATTATTCACCATTTTAGGGCGATTGGCTTTAAGTCCGATACCATCCATCCAATGATATTCGTCGGCAAAGCATCCACCAGGCCAACGGAGTACGGGTATTTTCAAATCTTTCAGCGCATTGAGTACATCAGTGCGATAACCTTGTGTATTGGGAATGTCGGAATCTTCTCCTACCCAAAGTCCACCGTAGATGCAAGTACCTAAGTGTTCGGCGAATTGCCCGTAGATTTCTCTCGGTATTGTCTGTTTTCCTCTATCGGGATAAATTCTGATTGTTGCGCTTTTTTGTGCGGACACAGACAGGGCGATTGCCAGCATAGAAGTAAATAGAATAGCTTTTTTCATGGTCTTTTTTAACATTCATATTTAAGGAATAAAATAGGGACACTCGCTATGATACAGCTTAAAAAAGTAAGAAAAAAATAGTAACAACTTAAAAAAACCTGCATTGCATAAATGCGCTACAAGTTAATGATAAAATCAATCGTTTAAAATAATAACTCCCGCTTTTTTTAAATCTTCCCAATAACAAGGATAGGATTTAGTAACTACGTGCGGATCGGCAATACGCATATCCGGACAGCGGATAGCTGCCGGAGCAAAAGCCATTGCCATGCGGTGGTCTTCGTAGGTT
>SNRY01000208.1_pt1 | contig 21548 bp, 12 predicted proteins | sample 4693421 | NCBI WGS metagenome assembly SNRY01 (sample SAMN11003215, study PRJNA524138) | termite gut metagenome | isolation source: Bacteroidetes bacterial symbionts from single cell of protist host amplifed... | host: Streblomastix strix ... | reverse complement strand
GCCGCCTTTCAACATCGAATCCAATGGGTTGGCTACTTTTATGGAAAGCGAAAAGATTCATGCCGAAGCGCTTATCGTTAGTGATTATTCGCAGGAATACAGCCATTGGAATGCAAGGGAAAGTTTGTCGGATTGGTTGAAGCGCGAGCATGTACCCGGCATTACGGGCATTGATACCCGCGAATTAACAAAGGTATTGCGTGAACATGGAGTAATGTCCGGTCGTATCGTTTTTGATGATAAGCCCGAAGAAGCAAAGGAAATACCTCCATACGAAGGGATTAATTACGTGGATAAGGTCTCTTGCAAAGAGGTGATATACTACAATAGAGGAGGAAAGAAAAAAGTAGTGCTTGTGGATTGTGGAGTAAAGACTAACATCATTCGTTGTTTTTTGAAACGTGATGTGGAGGTTATCCGTGTGCCTTGGGACTATGATTTTAACGATATGTCATTCGACGGATTGTTTATCAGTAACGGACCCGGAGACCCTGATACGTGCGATGTTGCTGCACAAAATATTCGCAAAGCGATGGGGAATCCTAAATTACCGATATTTGGTATTTGTATGGGCAATCAATTACTTGCAAAAGCAGGAGGAGCAAAGATTTATAAGCTGAAATACGGGCATCGCAGCCATAATCAACCTGTGCGCATGGTGGGAACAAACCGCTGTTTCGTCACCAGCCAGAATCATGGTTATGCAGTGGACAACAATACGTTGACTTCCGATTGGGAACCGCTTTTCATTAATATGAACGATGGTTCGAACGAGGGAATCAGACACAAAACGAATCCTTGGTTTTCGGCTCAGTTTCACCCCGAAGCAGCTTCGGGACCAATAGATACGGAGTTCTTGTTTGATGAATTTATTAATCTGCTTTAACGACAACTAACGATAACGATGAAGAATATAAAGAAGGTATTGCTACTCGGTTCCGGTGCTTTAAAAATAGGAGAGGCGGGCGAGTTTGATTACTCCGGCTCTCAGGCATTGAAAGCCTTGAAAGAAGAAGGTATTGAAACCATTCTTATCAATCCAAACATTGCCACTGTACAGACAAGTGAAGGAGTAGCGGACCGGATATATTTTCTCCCTGTTACTCCTTTTTTTGTGGGGAAAGTAATCAAAAAAGAACAACCGCGAGGCATCCTACTTGCTTTCGGCGGGCAAACGGCATTGAATTGTGGAGTGGAATTGTATAAAACCGGTGTCTTTGAAAAATACAATGTGCAGGTATTAGGTACGCCGGTACAAGCCATTATTGATACGGAAGACCGTGAATTGTTTGTAAAGAAGCTGGATGAAATCCATATAAAAACAATTAAAAGTGAAGCCGTAGAGAATATTGTTGATGCGCAACGCGCAGCAAAAGAATTGGGCTATCCCGTTATCATTCGTGCCGCTTATGCACTTGGCGGGTTGGGCTCCGGCTTTTGTGATAATGAGGAAGAATTGAATGTATTGGCGGAAAAAGCGTTTTCTTTCTCCCCACAGATATTGGTGGAAAAGAGTTTGAGAGGTTGGAAAGAAGTGGAATACGAAGTCGTGCGCGACTGTTACGACAATTGCATCACGGTATGTAACATGGAAAACTTTGACCCGTTGGGTATTCATACGGGTGAATCCATTGTTATTGCTCCATCGCAGACGCTTACGAACTCGGAATATCATAAGTTGCGCGAACTTGCCATTCGCATTATCCGTCATATTGGTATCGTGGGCGAATGTAATGTGCAATATGCACTTGATCCCGAATCGGAAGACTATCGGGTGATAGAAGTAAATGCACGCTTGAGCCGTTCGTCGGCATTGGCATCGAAGGCTACGGGGTATCCGTTGGCGTTTGTTGCCGCTAAGTTAGGCTTAGGTTACGGCTTGTTCGATTTGAAAAACTCCGTTACCAAAACAACATCTGCATTCTTTGAGCCGGCTTTGGATTATGTAGTTTGCAAAATACCCCGTTGGGATTTGGGTAAGTTTCATGGAGTAAGCCGTGAATTAGGTTCTTCCATGAAATCTGTTGGTGAAGTAATGGCTATCGGACGTACCTTTGAGGAAGCCGTACAGAAAGGGCTTCGCATGATAGGGCAAGGGATGCACGGTTTTGTAGAAAACAAAGAATTGGTAATCGACAATATAGACAAGGCTTTGTGCGAACCAACGGATAAGCGTATCTTCGTTATTTCCAAAGCGTTTGATGCAGGCTATACGATTGAACAAGTACATGAATTGACCAAGATAGATAAATGGTTTTTGCAGAAGTTGATGAACATCGTGAAGACGGCAGATGAGTTGGAAAGCCTATCGGATATTAATTCCTTGCCGGATTCTCTTCTACTTCGTGCCAAACAGCAAGGCTACTCCGATTTTCAAATTGCTCGTTCTCTGTGGAAAGATGCAATGGAGGATAGTCATATTAATGCTGTTCGCCAATACCGTATGAAACTCGGTATTACTCCCGTAGTGAAACAGATAGATACACTTGCTGCCGAATACCCCGCACAAACCAATTACCTCTACTTGACTTATAACGGTATAGCTAATGATGTTACCTATTTGGGTGATCACAGGTCTATTGTGGTATTGGGTTCCGGTGCGTATCGTATCGGTTCATCCGTAGAGTTCGACTGGTGTGGAGTGCAGGCTTTAAACTCCATTCGCAAAGAGGGTTGGCGTAGTGTGATGATTAATTACAACCCCGAAACGGTATCGACCGATTATGATATGTGCGACCGTCTTTATTTTGACGAATTGACTTTTGAGCGGGTAATGGATATTATTGAGTTGGAAAATCCGCATGGAGTAATCGTATCTACCGGTGGGCAGATTCCGAATAATTTAGCTATGCGTTTGGATGGGCAAGGGGTGAATATACTTGGAACTACCGCCAAAAGCATTGATAATGCCGAAGACCGTGAGAAGTTCTCCGCCATGCTTGACCGTATTGGTGTTGATCAACCTCGTTGGAGGGAATTAACTTCGATGAAAGACATTCATAAATTTGTTGATGAAGTCGGTTTTCCTGTATTGGTGCGTCCTTCTTATGTACTTTCCGGTGCGGCGATGAATGTCTGTTCCAATAATGAAGAACTTGAACGTTTCCTTCAACTGGCAGCCAATGTCAGCAAGAAGCATCCGGTGGTAGTCAGTCAATTTATAGAACACGCCAAAGAGGTGGAAATGGATGCCGTAGCCAAAAATGGTGAAGTGATTGCTTATGCTATCAGTGAGCACATTGAATTTGCAGGCGTACATAGCGGCGATGCTACTATTCAGTTTCCTCCGCAGAAATTGTATGTGGAAACCGTTCGCCGTATTAAACGTATCAGTCGCGAGATAGCCAAGGAATTGAACATTTCAGGACCTTTCAATATTCAGTTTTTGGCACGTGATAATGATATAAAAGTAATAGAGTGCAATCTTCGTGCTTCCCGTAGTTTCCCCTTTGTAAGTAAGGTGCTAAAGATAAACTTTATTGAATTGGCAACAAAAGTTATGCTTGGTTTGCCCGTCGAAAAGCCATCGAAAAACCTTTTTGAATTGGATTACGTAGGTATCAAAGCATCGCAATTCTCTTTTAACCGTCTGCAAAAGGCTGACCCTGTGCTTGGTGTGGACATGGCATCAACGGGTGAAGTAGGTTGTATCGGTGCAGACACTTCTTGCGCCGTGCTGAAAGCCATGCTTTCTGTAGGTTACCGTATACCAAAGAACAACATCCTTCTTTCTACCGGTACACCAAAGCAAAAAGCCGATATGGTGGATGCCGCGCGTATGCTTGTGGATAAGGGTTATAAACTTTATGCTACGGGTGGTACGCACAACACTCTTGCCGAAAGTGGCATCGAAAGTACATTAGTCTATTGGCCCGACGAAGATAAACAGCCACAAGCTCTTGATATGCTCCGCAAGAAAGAGATTGATATGGTGGTTAATATTCCAAAGAATCTGACAGAGGGTGAATTGAGTAATGGGTATAAGATTCGTCGTACAGCTATTGACTTGAATATTCCTTTAATTACAAATGCCCGCTTGGCAAGTGCTTTTATTAATGCGTTCTGCACAATGAATATAGATGATATTGCGATTATGAGTTGGGATGAATATAAATAAAAGTATTTTAAGCATAGATAAAGAAGAAAATCTTCGTGTCAATCAGTAAGAGCAAAATAAGACTTATTCGTCTGCTTGAACAAAAGAAGCATCGCAAAGAAGAAGGAGTCTTTTTAGCCGAAGGTCCGAAATTAATAGCTGATTTATCGGGAGCATTTCGATGTCGTTTCCTTGCTGCAACAGCCGAATGGCTACAACAAAACCCGTATGTACCGGCAGATGAGATTACAGAAGTAACTGCCGAAGAACTGTTTCGTTGCAGTCTGCTCACAACTCCACAGCAAGTGTTTGCCGTTTTCGAGCAACCACAGTATCAATTAGACTTAACACTTGTTCGCAAGTCGCTTTCTTTGGCTTTGGACGATGTGCAAGACCCTGGAAATTTAGGTACTATTATTCGTATAGCTGATTGGTTCGGTATAGAACACATTTTTTGTTCTTCCGGGACAGTAGATGTTTACAATCCAAAAGTCGTTCAGGCTACAATGGGAGCTATTGCACGAGTAAAGGTACATTATGTTCTCCTGCCCGAACTGATTCGCTCGTTGGGGGACATATCGGTTTACGGAACTTTTCTCGATGGGGAGAATATACATGCTCAATCACTTTCCACTAACGGAGTCATTGTTATGGGAAACGAGGGGAACGGCATCGGTAAAGATACGGAAGCATTAATCAATCGTCGTTTGTTCATTCCGAGTTATCCACCGGAACGTGAAACTTCCGAATCGCTTAATGTAGCGGTTGCCACAGCAATAGTTTGCGCAGAGTTTAGAAGAACATCCTCCTCTTCCGAATAATTTTAAAAACCTATAATATACTTTTTACATCCCTATTAAAAATGAAAGCATTTGATTTCAAGCCGAAATTAGTTACCACATCAAAGCTATATACCAAAGAGGTATTTATGGCAGACCTGATGTCCGGTATTATTGTAGGCATCGTAGCCCTCCCATTGGCAATTGCTTTTGGGATTGCTTCCGGAGTTTCACCCGAAAAAGGAATTATCACAGCTATTATAGCGGGATTCATCATTTCATTGTTAGGCGGCAGCAGAGTACAGATAGGAGGACCTACGGGGGCTTTCATCGTAATCGTATATGGTGTAATTCAGCAATATGGAGAAACCGGACTGATTATATCTACTATCATGGCGGGGATAATACTTGTATTATTGGGAATACTCAAACTGGGGGCTATCATTAAGTTTATCCCCTACCCTATCATTGTAGGCTTTACAAGTGGTATTGCCATAACTATTTTCACTACACAAATAGCCGACATATTTGGACTTAATCTTGGGGGTGAAAAGATCCCCGGAAACTTTGTCGGAAAGTGGCTTGTTTATTTCCGTCATTTCGATTCGGTTAACTGGTGGAATACCGCCGTGAGCATAATCAGCATCATTATCATCTGTCTCACTCCGCGATTCACGAAGAAAATACCCGGTTCGCTCATTGCCATTATCTTTGTTACCGTCGCTGTCTATCTGCTAAAAACAGTTGGAGACGTTACTTGTATTGATACTATCGGCAATCGCTTCACCATCAAACCCGAATTACCTAATGCCGAAATACCACCGATTAATTGGGAAGCCATTCAGGGGCTTTTCCCCGTAGCCATTACCATTGCTGTGCTGGGGGCTATAGAATCATTGTTGTCCGCCACCGTTGCCGACGGTATGATAAGTGATAAACACGATTCCAATACGGAACTTATAGCCCAGGGAGCAGCCAACATTATCACTCCTTTGTTCGGAGGTATCCCAGCTACCGGAGCTATTGCCCGTACCATGACCAATATTAATAATGGCGGACGAACTCCTGTTGCCGGAATAATTCATGCCTTTGTGCTACTCTTGATACTACTTTTCTTCATGCCATTAGCACAGTACATACCAATGGCTTGCCTTGCAGGAGTACTTGTGGTTGTATCGTACAATATGAGTGAGTGGCGCACATTCAAAACTTTGATGAGAAACCCAAAATCAGATGTAGCGGTTCTATTACTTACTTTTTCTCTTACAGTGATATTCGACTTGACCATTGCCATTGAAGTTGGCTTGGTTATTGCCTGTCTGTTGTTTATTCGCCGGGTTATGGAAACAACGGAAATATCCGTTATTACAGACGAAATCAATCCGAATAACGAACTTGATATTGCCATTCATGAAGAAAACTTGACTATTCCCCTAGGTGTAGAAGTGTATGAAATCAGTGGACCTTATTTCTTCGGCATCGCCAATAAGTTTGAAGAATATATCACACAATTGAAAAGCCCTTCCCAAGTACGCATTATACGTATGCGCCGGGTACCTTTTATTGATTCTACCGGCATTCATAATTTGACTAATCTTTGCCGGAGATCACAAAAAGAAAAGATAACTGTTATTCTTTCGGGAGTAAATGAAAAAGTGCATAATACTCTTGTGCAATCAAAATTCTATGAATTGTTAGGTAAAGAAAACATTTGTCCCAATATTAATGTTGCATTGGAAAGAGCAAAAGAAATAATCGACAGAAAGCCGACAATTAATATTTCCGGTGAAAACCATAATAGAACAAAATAAAAAATATACGGAAATAATCCTTTAAATTTGTGCCTTTCACAAAAAACGGGATTAATTATGAATATAGAAAATAAACTTGCGAATGCAATTATCAACGGTATAAAAACATTATACAGACAAGACGTTTTACCGGAACAAGTTCAATTGCAGAAAACAAGGAAAGAATTTGAAGGAAATTTCACTCTTGTGGTATTTCCTTTTTTAAATATCTCAAAAAGAAATCCGGAACAAACCGCACAGGAAATAGGAAAATACCTCCAAGTGAATGAGCCGGCAGTGGCTACGTTTAACGTTGTAAAAGGTTTTCTTAATTTGACTGTTGACTCGGACATATTGGTTGATTTGTTAAACCATGTATATGCTGATGAATATTACGGTCTGAAAGCTGTTGCGGAAACCTCTCCTCTGGTAATGATAGAATACTCCTCTCCCAATACCAATAAGCCGCTTCATTTGGGACATGTGCGTAACAATTTGTTGGGAAATGCGTTGGCAAACATCCTTGCAGCAAATGGAAACAGAGTAATAAAAACCAATATCGTCAACGATAGAGGAATCCATATTTGCAAGTCCATGCTGGCATGGAAGAAATACGGAAATGGGGAAACACCCGAAACGTCCGGTAAAAAGGGAGATCACTTGGTTGGTGATTACTACGTTGCTTTTGACAAACACTATAAAGAAGAAATTGCCGTCATGATGTCAAAAGGCATGTCGAAAGAAGAAGCGGAAACTGCCTCGCCCCTGATGAACGAAGCTCGTGAAATGCTTGTGAAATGGGAAGCAGGAGATTCGGAAGTACATGCCTTGTGGACAATGATGAATAACTGGGTATATCAGGGATTCGACAAAACTTACCGTAAACTAGGGGTTAGCTTTGATAAAATATATTACGAATCGAACACCTATTTGGAAGGAAAAGAAAAAGTACTGGAAGGTTTAGAGAAAGGAATCTTTTATGAAAAAGAAGATGGGTCTGTATGGGCAGACTTGACAAATGAAGGACTCGATCATAAACTCTTGCTCCGCTCCGACGGGACATCGGTATATATGACGCAAGACATAGGAACTGCCAAACTTCGCTTTGCCGATTATCCCATAGACAAGATGATTTATGTAGTGGGAAACGAGCAAAACTATCACTTCCAAGTACTCTCCATCCTGCTTGATAAATTAGGATTTGAATGGGGAAAAGGCTTGACGCATTACTCTTACGGAATGGTGGAATTGCCGGAAGGAAAAATGAAATCACGCGAAGGTACGGTAGTAGATGCCGACGACCTTATAGAGGAAATGATACAAACGGCAAGAAATACTTCTGCCGAATTGGGCAAATTAGACCAGTGTTCCGAAGAGGAAGCCGAAAACATTATCCGGGTCATAGGAATGGGGGCATTGAAATACTTCATTCTCAAAGTAGATGCTCGCAAGAACATGACTTTTAATCCCAAAGAATCCATCGACTTCAACGGAAACACCGGACCTTTCATTCAATACACGTATGCAAGAATCCGGTCTGTATTGCGTAAAGCTGCCGAAGCAACTATCAAATTGCCCGAAACTATTTCTCCCGGCATCGAACTGAACGAAAAGGAAAAAGGACTGATTCAACTGCTTGCCGATTATGCCGTCATCGTCAAACAGGCGGGAGAAGATTACAGTCCGTCAATCATCGCCAATTATATTTATGATTTGGTGAAAGAATACAATCAGTTCTACCACGATTACAGTATCTTGCAGGAAAAGAATGAAGCGATAAAAATCCTCCGTATCATCTTATCCGCCAATATAGCCAAAATAATTCGTTCAGGTATGGGATTATTGGGAATTGAAGTACCTGACAAAATGTAGAGAAAGTATGGTAACTGTTTGGTTTGCACAAGAACATGGACTTTGAATTAACTTCTGCTTTTCAACCCACAGGCGACCAACCCGAAGCTATTGCTCAACTTACCGCCGGTATCCTTGCGGAAGTTCCTGCTCAAACTCTTTTGGGGGTAACGGGTTCCGGAAAAACATTTACCGTAGCCAATGTTATAAAAAACATCAATAAACCTACGCTGATACTAAGCCATAATAAGACCTTGGCAGCACAGTTGTACAGCGAGTTTAAAAGTTTCTTTCCGCACAATGCCGTAGAATATTATGTATCATACTACGACTATTACCAGCCGGAAGCCTACCTGCCAAACAGCGACACTTACATCGAAAAAGACCTTGCCATCAATGACGAGATTGACAAACTGCGCTTGGCAGCCACTTCTTCTCTGCTTTCAGGAAGGAAAGACGTCATAGTGGTGGCATCTGTTTCCTGTATCTACGGTATAGGGAACCCTGCCGACTTTTACAACAATGTAATTGATGTCAAAAGGGGCAGTATGCTAACCCGCAACGTCTTCCTCCGTCGCTTGGTCGAAAGCCTGTATGTGCGGAACGACATAGATTTGAATCGTGGTAACTTTCGCGTAAAGGGTGATACGGTTGATATTTTTCTTGCTTATTCGGATACTATTCTTCGGATTGTCTTTTGGGGGGACGAGATAGACGGAATAGAAGAAATAGACACAATAAGCGGCATTACTATTACTTCTTATGATTTTTACAAGATATACCCCGCCAATCTTTTTATGACAACGAAGGAGTCCACTCTCCGCGCCATTCATCAGATAGAAGACGATTTAACTAAACAAGTAGCCTATTTCGAATCCGAAGGTAAGCCTTACGAAGCCAAACGTATTTACGAACGGGTAACTTACGATATGGAGATGCTCCGGGAATTAGGACATTGTTCGGGCATCGAAAACTATTCCCGTTATTTCGACGGGCGCGAGGCAGGAACTCGTCCTTACTGTCTGCTTGATTTCTTCCCTGAAGATTTCCTAATGGTAATTGATGAAAGCCATGTCAGCGTGCCGCAGGTACGTGCCATGTACGGAGGCGACCGTGCCCGTAAAATAAACTTGGTGGAATACGGTTTTCGTCTGCCTGCCGCAAGAGACAACCGACCTTTGATGTTTGAGGAGTTTGAGCAAATGGTTAAGCAAGTTATTTATGTCAGTGCTACTCCGGCAGAATACGAATTGATGAAGTCGGAAGGGATTGTTGTCGAACAAGTTATCCGTCCTACAGGCTTGCTTGATCCGGTTATTGATGTTCGCCCCAGCCTAAACCAAGTGGACGACTTAATGGAAGAGATACAGCTTCGTGTGGAACAGGAGGAGCGCGTACTTGTTACCACCCTGACCAAACGAATGGCGGAAGAGCTTACCGAATATCTTTTAAATCACAACGTCCGTTGCAATTACATACATAGCGATGTGGATACATTGGAAAGAATAAAGATAATGGATGACCTCCGGCAGGGTATTTACGACGTACTGATTGGTGTGAATCTCTTGCGTGAAGGACTTGATTTGCCCGAAGTATCCCTTGTTGCCATTATAGATGCCGACAAAGAAGGTTTCCTGCGTTCTCACCGTTCGCTCACTCAAACGGCAGGACGCGCTGCTCGAAACATTAACGGAAAAGTTATCATGTATGCCGACAAGATAACGGAAAGCATGCAAAAAACTATTGATGAAACCAATCGTCGGCGTGAAAAACAATTAGCATACAACGAAGCCAACGGCATCACTCCTCAACAAATAAAGAAAGCCCGCAACCTTTCTGTGTTCAGTAGCAATGAAGAAATCGCTCCCGCTATGCAAAAAGCATACGTTGAGCCTAACAGGTCAAACATTGCTATCGACCCCGTTGTCCAGCAAATGAATAAAACACAATTGGAAAAAAGCATCGAACGCACCCGCAAGTTAATGCACAATGCTGCTCAAAAGATGGAATTTATCGAAGCGGCTCAATATCGCGACGAGTTATTAAAACTGCAAGAATTGTTGAAAGAAAAGTTCTCCGCGCCTCAATAATATCCATTTAATTCACAATAGAATTTATCATCCTCCCAGTTTGCCGGATTATTGATAATATAATCGAAAATAATTTGATGTGATTGTCCGCTACGGATGATGTGTTCGTAATAATTGCGTTGCCATAATTTACCCATACATTCATTTTGGGATTGGTATGTTTCCAAACATCTATTCATTACCAACGATTTATATGCCCCAACAATATTGCCAACGGTAGGGGCGACCCTCGCGGTCGCCCTATTTGCAGTCACCCCGTTCGCAATATTTATGCCACAATGTGGGGCGACCGTGTCGGTATTCGGGGCGACCGTGTCGGTATTCGGGGCGACCGTGTCGGTATTCGGGGCGACCGTGTCGGTATTCGGGGCGACCGTGTCGGTATTCGGGGCGACCGTGTCGGTATTCGGGGCAACCGTGTCGGTATTCGGGGCAACCGTGTCGGTATTCGGGGCAACCGTGTCGGTATTCGGGGCAACCGTGTCGGTATTCGGGGCAACCGTGTCGGTATTCGGGGCAACCGTGTCGGTATTCAGGGCGACCGCAAGGGTCGCCCCTACATCGGCATCATCGTTCGCAGAAATATCAATAATCCCATGAATATGGTTGGGCATGATTTGAAACGCATCAAATGAAACATGCGGATACCGTTTCTGCAATTTTACCCATTCATTATAGGCAATTTCGCCGTTTTCATTCAACATCATTTCCTTATTTTTGATTTCCCCGAAACGACATATCTTATCTTGACAGCAAATTGTCACAAAATACAATCCCGCCTGCGAATAATCATATCCTTTCAGGCGAATACTACGGCGATGGTGAATGATAGGGTTGTAAGGCATAGATTAATCATAACATATTATGCGAAGATACAATTTTGCAAGTTTATACCCATAAAGACATAAAATATTTTCCACATTTTATCAGACTCTTATGGGTATGATTAGGGCTTACATCCGTATTTTGTCCGATTCCTCTCCGCTCCTCCCCCACTCCATGCCCGTTTACAAAGTGGATATAGATACCCGAAGAAGCCCACGGAATACGTTTCGGATTGTTTACAAACCGCGAAGAAAGCACGAAAGAAAGAGTAAAAAAATTAGGCAGTTCCAAGGTTTTTTCATACCTTTGGGATAGGTTTTAGAGAAACCTATAACCTCAATTATCCTATTAACCAAACCTTTGACTTATGATTACAACCTTTCCTCTCGGCTCCTATCGTGGACGCATTGAAAACATGGCAGCTTACGTCAGATGCGGTAAGCAAGTATTCCGAAGCATCAACAACAGACCCGCTAATCCACGTACATTTTCACAGATGCGGCAACGAACCAAATTATCAAATATCCTTTCGGCGTATCGTATCTTGTCTTCCTTTGTTCGTGAATCTTACCAGACCCGTCCACCTTCCCTGACGGCTTATAATGTGTTTGTCAAGAACAATCTAAAAGCTACGGAAGTGTTTTTAGACAAACGAGAGGCGTTGGCAGAGGCATGTGTAGTAGATGAGTTCAATATTTCAGAAGGTACACTTCCACCCATAGAGACAACAGTTTCCGATAACCGATTAGTAACTTCCTTGCAACTTCCTGCGGAATTTTCAATAGATGAAGCCACAACATTGGGAGAGGTTTCCGCTTGCTTGGTAGGTTGCAACGCTTCACTTCGTTATGGAGATAAACTATCTATCCTGTATCTGATGCAGGTACGTCCTAACAGAGAGGTTAACTTTTATATGCCTCATGCAGAGTTAAAATTATACGAGTTTGTTTTGGAGGGTGATTCCCGTATTCCGTTTTATACGTTAGTGGATGAACGTCTTTTCCGTGCCAAAGACGGATATGTATATACGGACGAACAGGTAGGTGAAGGTGCTGTGGGGTATGTTCACAGTCGAAAGACAAAGCGTTGCACGGAATATTCCACTCAATCATTGGTCTTGCTTCCCGGTACGGTGTTGTGTCGCACATACAGTTCCATTGAGAAGTCTTACGAAGCTGCTGCGAGTTACGGGGCAAAGGAGGGGGTAAGAGTTGAAAGTGGAAAATTGAAAGTGGAAAGTGAGGAGTTAAAAAGGGAAAAAGTTACGGCAGTGGAGGTGGTAACGAGGGCATGTCCAAATGAAACAAGAGGTACAAGTGAAACGGCAGAACGAAGCATTGCCAGAGAGCCGGTGAAAGCGGGACGAGTAAGAAAATTAAAGGGGAAGGGGAAAAAGAAAAATAAGAAAATAAAAGGGAACAATAAAGTTTACAGGCTGAAAGCCCGGCTTACATCAGCCCCGACTAAACGTAGCGACAGTCGGGGTAAAGGGTTTTTTATCTGATTTATCGGACAACGGTAATATTATTTTCTCTATAAAATCGTATCTTTGCTGTAATAAAAACAAAGTAGATTGTGATTACTTTTACATTGTGCCTATTAGTTCTTATTGCCGGTTATTTTATTTATGGTCGTTTTGTAGAACGAATATTCAAACCGGATAATCGTCCTACGCCTGTATCGGTTCATGCCGATGGGGTGGATTATATCCCCATGCCTGCGTGGAAGATATTTATGATACAGTTCCTCAACATTGCCGGGTTAGGACCTATTTTCGGAGCAATTATGGGGGCACAATTCGGAACAGCTTCATATATATGGATTGTAGTTGGCACAATCTTTGCCGGAGGAGTGCACGACTACATTTCCGGTATGCTTTCTATACGCCATAGTGGAGAGAGTTTACCTGAAATCATTGGTCGCTATCTGGGGCTTAACGTCAAACAAATAGCACGCATATTTACGATTGTTTTAATGGTATTGGTGGCAGCAGTCTTTGTGTCAGGACCGGCGGGACTGTTAGCCGGTATAACTTCCAAAGAACTGGATGCCGGTTTTTGGATTGTCGTTATTTTCCTTTATTATGTATTGGCGGTTCTGCTGCCTATTGACAAAATTATCGGTAAGATATATCCGGTGTTTGCGATTGCTCTTCTTTTTATGGCATTTGGTATTTTGACAATGCTCTTTTGGCATCATCCTGCTTTGCCGGAACTGACTGATGCAATTGTATCTAAAAAAGTGATTCACCCCATCTTTCCCATGATGTTTGTTTCCATTGCCTGCGGGGCAATTTCTGGTTTTCACGCTACCCAATCTCCTTTAATGGCACGTTGCATGACGAATGAAAAGCAAGGACGTACTATATTCTACGGCGCTATGGTGGCAGAAGGCATCGTAGCATTGATTTGGGCTGCTGCCGCCACGTACTTTTTTGATAAAAACGGGATTAGTTATCTATCCGAAGGCAAGGAGATATTATATACCGGAGCGGATGTGGCTTCGCAGATTTCCAAAGATTGGTTGAGAACGTTTGGTGGCATACTTGCCATCTTAGGTATTGTGGCTGCTCCTATTTCTACGGGAGATACGGCATTGCGCTCCGCCCGATTGATTGTTGCCGACATCTTGCATTTGGAACAAAAAAGCATATCCAAACGTCTGTTAGTAAGTATTCCTATCTTTTTGATTACTATCGGTATCTTGTTCTATAGCCTTAGAGATAAAGAAGGGTTCAACATCATCTGGCGTTATTTTGCATGGAGCAATCAAACGCTTTCCGTTTTCACGCTTTGGGCAATAACCGTATATTTGATACGAAAAAGCAAACCTTACTGGCTGTCGCTTATCCCTGCTCTGTTTATGACCGCAGTGTGTGTTACCTATATTTGCGTAGCTCCCGAAGGGTTTAATTTGCCGGAGATAATTTCTTATTCCATCGGTGGCATTTGCGTGATAATAAGTGCGATATGGTTCATTTTCTGGAAAAAGCGATATAGCTTGAAACACGAATATGAACAAAGAATAAGATGAGGAAATCAACAAACAATCTATCTTCAGTGCATCAATCATGCAAAACGAATTGAATAAATATATTGGCGACTATATTGCCGAACTTAATCGGATATATAAGGCAGGAAATGCCACAGAACATAGCTATCGCCCTGCATTACAGCGATTGTTGGAAAATATAACACAGGGGGTAGCTATTACAAACGAACCAAAGCGAATTGCTTGCGGCGCACCTGATTATATTGTTGCACGGAAAGAAATTCCAATCGGATACATTGAAGCCAAAGATATTGGTGTAGATTTAGATGGCAAACAGAATAAGGAACAATTCGACCGTTATAAAAAGTCACTTGACAATCTGATAATCACGGATTATTTGGTCTTTCGGCTGTTTGAGAACGGAGAACTATCCGATTCTGTTGTAATCGGAAAAGTTGGTAAAAACGGTATTGAAGCCTACTCAACGCAAATTGAAGCTTTTGCCGAAATGATAGGTTATTTTATCAGTTATAAGGGTCAAAGTATCCGGTCGTCCGAACAACTGTCGAAGATGATGGCGGCAAAAGCCCGGTTAATGGCAGGGATTATTGAAAAAGCCTTGAATGATGATACCGCACAAAGTGATAACAATTCTCTCACGGAGCAGTTGAAAGGTTTCCGTGATGTGCTGATACACGATATAACGACCAAAGGATTTGCCGATATTTATGCCCAAACCATTGCCTATGGTATGTTTGCCGCATGCTTGCATGAGGAAACGTCCGGTGATTTTTCTCGTGAAGCGGCAGCAAGGCTCATTCCTCCATCCAATCCTTTTTTGCGGAAACTTTTTCAATACATTGCGGGGTATGACCTTGATGTCCGTATTCGCTGGGTAGTAGATGCATTGGCAGATATGTTCAACTATGCGGATATGGGTGAGTTAATGAAACATTTTGGTCAAGCTACTCATCAGCATGATCCTGTCATTCACTTTTACGAAACTTTTTTGTCCGAGTATGACCCTGCATTGCGTAAAAGTAGAGGAGTGTGGTACACACCGCAACCCGTAGTACAATTTATTGTGCGAGCGGTGGACGATATTCTGAAACAGCAATTCGGATTGTCGCAAGGGTTGTCGGATACCTCAAAAATAGAAGTGGAACGAAATGTAGAACGACCGGACGGAAGTGTAAAAAAAGAACAGGTAACGTATCACAAAGTACAAATACTTGACCCCGCAGCAGGTACGGGTACTTTTCTTTCGGAAGTGGTAAAGGTCATTCACAGCCAATTTGCCGGACAACAAGGTTTGTGGAAGGGCTATGTCGGAGAGCATCTTATTCCCCGTTTGAATGGCTTTGAAATATTGATGGCATCTTACGCCATGGCACATCTTAAGCTGGATATGCTGTTGCAGGAAACGGGTTACAAAGCCGACCCCAACAAACGCCTGCGCATTTTTCTAACCAATAGTTTGGAAGAAGCACCTGATAAAAACTCTATAATACCATTTGCACGCTGGTTGAGCGATGAAGCTAACGAAGCAAGCAGCGTTAAGCGAGATACACCGGTGATGGTGGTGTTGGGGAATCCACCGTATAGTGGTGAGAGTGCCAATAAAGGGAAATGGATTGAAAGTTTGATGCGTGATTATAAAAAGGAACCGACAGGTGAAACTTTACAAGAAAAAAACTCAAAATGGATTAACGATGATTATGCAAAGTTCATTCGTTATGGTCAGCATTTTATAGAGAAAAACGGTGAAGGTATTTTAGCATACATTAATAATCACAGTTTCTTGGATAATCCTACCTTTCGCGGTATGCGTTGGAGTTTATTGCAAACTTTTGATAAGATTTATATTCTTGATTTGCATGGAAATGCCAGAAAGAAAGAAGTTGCACCCGATGGAGATCAGGACGAAAATGTGTTCGACATACAACAAGGTGTCAGCATAAACATATTCGTTAAAACGGAAAAGAAAAAGAAAGGCAACCTTGCGCGTGTATTTCACTATGATTTATACGGTGAGCGTAATAATAAGTATAGTTTTTTGCTGAATAATAGCCTTACTTCGGTAGAATGGCATGAGTTACAGTTGAAAGCTCCGCAGTATTTTTTTGTGGCAAAGGATTTCAAAAATCAGGAAAAATATGAAAATGGTTTTAGTGTACAGGAATTGTTTCCTGTTAATTCGGTAGGGGTTGTAACAGCAAGAGATTCTGTTTTTATTAATGAAGATAAAGATATATTAGTTAAAAACATTAAAAACAGTTTTGGTATAAATTCCGATAAAGAGTTGATTCATAATATTAACTATCGTCCTTTTGATAATCAATTTGTTTATTATGATATAAAGAAACTTGAAAGACCTCGTGAAAATGTTATGCAGCATTTTCTAAAAGGAGAAAATGTGGGGTTAGTAATAGCAAGGCAATGCGTAAGCGATTGGAGATATATTTTTATTTCAAAAGAAATAACTGATTTGAATTTAACGGGAACTGCCGGTCGTTTTGGTTCAGGATATGTTTTTCCTCTTTATTTTTATCTTGAATCCGACAAACTTTTTACAGACAAAAAGCGAAAACCTAACCTGAACACCACTATTGTAGATGAAATCGCCCAACGGATTGGTTTACAATACACCGAAGAAAAAGAATCAACTGAAAATACTTTTGCACCGATAGATATACTTGATTACATCTACGCTGTATTGCACAGTCCCACATATCGTGAACAATACAAAGAGTTCCTGAAAATAGATTTTCCACGCGTACCCTATCCACAGGATGCTGCACAATTTCGGGCGTTGGCAGTGCTTGGCGCAAAACTGCGTCAATTGCATTTACTTGAAGGCGTTGAACCGCTGAAAGATGTGGCAACATATCCGAAAGAGGGCAGCAATGAAGTGGAAAGACCGAATTATGCAGACGGTAAGCTATGGATTAACAATGTACAATATTTTGAGCATGTACCGTGCGAGGCATGGGAGTTTTACATAGGCGGTTACCAACCTGCTCAAAAATGGCTGAAAGACCGGAAAGGGAGGCTGCTCGGTTATGAAGACATCAGGCATTACCAAAAGATGATAAGGGTATTGTGGGAAACAAGTGAAATACAAAAGGAATTGAATGGTTATTTTCAAAAAGAATAACCCTCACTTGTGGAGGGAATAAGGGCGAATTGCCTTGACATTGGTTTAGAAATGCAAAATTAGTTCTATGAGAATCTTAATTTTAGGAGCCGGGAAAATGGGCTCCTTTTTCACGGATGTGCTGAGTTTTCAACATGAGACGGCAGTGTATGACATTGATTCCCGGCAACTTCGTTTCGTTTACAACACCTATCGTTTTACCGATACGGACGAAATAAAGGATTTTAAGCCGGAGTTGGTCGTCAACGCCGTAACGGTGAAATATACCATTGAGGCTTTTCGACAAGTGTTGCCGGTGTTGCCCAAAGACTGCATCATAAGCGACATTGCTTCCGTGAAAAGCGGACTGAAAGAGTTTTACGAATCATCGGGTTTCCGGTTTGTATCCACGCATCCGATGTTCGGTCCCACTTTTGCAAGCCTCAGCAACCTGAACAGCGAAAGTGTTATCGTCATTAGTGAAGGCGACCACTTGGGAAAGGTATTTTTCAAAGACTTATACAGCAACCTGAAGTTGAACATCTTTGAATATACGTTTGAAGGACATGACGAGACGGTGGCTTATTCGCTCTCTATTCCTTTCGTTTCCACGTTTGTTTTCAGTGCGGTGATGAAGCATCAGGAAGCGCCGGGAACTACATTTAAAAAGCACATGGCGATAGCCAAGGGGCTCTTGAACGAGGATGAGTATCTGTTGCAGGAGATTTTGTTTAATCCCCGTACCCCTGCACAAGTAGAAAACATACGACTGGAACTGAAGAATCTGCTGGAGATTATCACACGAAGAGATGCGGAAGGGATGAAAGAATATTTAGTTAAAATCCGGGAGAAAATAAAGCACTGCTGATTTTTGCTATCCCTCGTTAAAGATAAAAAAGAACGTTTTTTATAAACACAGAGGCACAGAAACACAGAGAATCTACAAACTCTGTGCCTCCGAGTCTCTGTGTTAAACCAAATAAATAAATTGAAGGTATTTGTTTGCGCATTCGTAAATAAAGCCGTATTTTTGCCGCCGTAAAATCAAGCCGATATAGCTCAGTTGGTAGAGCAACGCATTCGTAACGCGTAGGTCGCCGGTTCAAGTCCGGCTCTCGGCTCTTTCACAGACTAATTTACGACACATAACGTTATACATACACTTTTTACTCCTTGCCATAATTCCCTATTACACACAATAAAATTTATGCAAAGCATTAGGAATATTGCGATTATTGCCCATGTGGATCATGGGAAAACAACTCTTGTGGATAAAATGCTCTTAGCCGGAAACTTGTTTCGTGAGAACCAAATAAACGGCGAGTTGATTTTAGATAATAACGACTTGGAACGGGAACGGGGAATAACCATTCTCTCAAAAAACGTTTCTATTAATTATGAAGGAACTAAGATTAATATTATTGATACTCCGGGACACAGCGATTTTGGAGGAGAAGTGGAACGGGTACTGAATATGGCGGACGGATGCCTTCTCTTGGTGGACGCTTTCGAAGGTCCTATGCCTCAAACCCGTTTTGTATTGCAGAAAGCATTGCAAATAGGGCTGAAGCCGATAGTCGTGATTAATAAAGTAGATAAGCCCAATTGTCGCCCCGACGAAGTGCATGAAATGGTGTTCGATTTGATGTGCAGTTTAAATGCTACGGAAGAGCAACTTAATTTTCCGGCTATTTACGGTTCGGCAAAATACGGTTGGATGAGTACCGATTTGCAAAAGCCATCCGATACTATTATACCTTTGTTGGATTGCATTGTTGAGAACATACCGGCTCCCAAACAGTTGGAGGGCACTCCGCAAATGCTCGTTACTTCGCTTGATTATTCTCCATATACGGGACGTATCGCCGTGGGGCGTATCCATCGCGGCACGTTGAAAGAAGGAATGAATGTATCGCTTGCCAAAAGAAACGGTAGTTTTATAAAATCCAAGATTAAGGAAATAGACATATTTGAAGGACTCGGACGGAAAAAGACCATCGAAGTTTCTTCCGGAGATATTTGTGCATTAATAGGTATTGATACCTTTGAAATCGGGGATACCATTTGTGATTTTGAGACTCCTGAAGCCCTTCCTCCTATTGACATCGACGAGCCGACGATGAGCATGCTTTTTACCATTAATGATTCCCCTTTCTTTGGTAGAAATGGAAAGTATGTAACTTCTCGTCACATCTATGACCGTCTAATGAGAGAATTAGATAAAAATCTTGCGCTTCGGGTAGAATCAAGTGCAGAAGAAGGTAAATGGACCGTATCCGGCAGGGGTGTGCTTCACCTGTCCGTGTTGATTGAAACGATGCGTCGTGAAGGATATGAGCTTCAAGTGGGTCAACCGCAGGTAATTTATAAGAGTATTGACGGCGTAAGATGTGAACCTATTGAAGAATTAACTATCAACGTTCCCGAAGAATATTCGAGTAAGATCATAGATATGGTAACACGTCGCAAAGGTGAAGTGCTTTCGATGGAAAGTTCGAGCGAGCGCGTTAATTTGGTATTCAATATGCCTTCGCGCGGTATTATCGGGCTTCGCACCAATGTGCTTACCATTTCGGCAGGAGAGGCTATCATGGCTCACCGCTATAGAGAATACCAGCCCTACAAAGGAGAGATAGAAAGACGCATCAATGGTTCCATCATTGCCATGGAGTCCGGAACGGCTTTTGCCTACGCCATTGACAAACTGCAAGATCGCGGACGGTTTTTTATTTTGCCGCAAGATGAAGTATATGCCGGTCAGGTAGTAGGTGAACATTCACATGAAAACGACTTGGTAGTAAACGTTACCAAGTCAAAGAAACTAACCAATATGCGTGCTTCCGGATCTGACGATAAAGTCCGTCTCATCCCTCCGGTACAATTCTCCCTCGAAGAAGCCTTGGAATATATAAAAGAGGATGAATATGTGGAGATTACTCCCAAATTCATGCGTATGCGTAAAATTATTTTAGACGAAACCGAACGTAAACGACATGCAAACAAAAATTAATTACCGATTGTTTATTTGTATGGTTTAGAAAAAAACTTACTTTTATATCCAAATAAATCTTTTTAATACCTTTTGTTATGGCTCACAAACAATTAACGAAATCTTCGAATAAAGTTATAGGAGGTGTATGCGGCGGGATAGCCGAATATCTTGATATGGACTACACTATCGCCAGATTGATATATACGTTGCTGACCATATTCACAGCTCTCTGCGGCGTAATTATATATATTGTATTATGGATAATTATGCCGGATAAGCAGAGGATTCAGTAAATAAACACAAAGCGTATGAGATGCCGATCTCCTTTGTTTCACCGGCTTCTTTGCTGCGAGGGCGTTTCTTTTTTTTTGTATCCCCGGTGGAAGATTGTTTTGTGTCCCCCTTTTTGCATGTGCGGTTTATATTCGGGGGTTTCGCCTAATTCCGGAGGTAAGGAGATTTTATAAATATCTTTCTTTAGAAAGTTCTCGATATTCTTGAATGCGCTTTGTTCCCTTTCACTTACAAAGGTAATGGCTACACCGTCGTTATTAGCGCGTGCCGTCCGTCCGATGCGGTGTACATAGTCCTCACTGTCGTTAGGGACATCAAAGTTTATCACCGAGCGAATATCGTCTATGTCAATACCTCTTGCCACAATATCGGTGGCTACTAAAATGTCTATTCGTCCGGTTTTAAATTCACGCATGATACTTTCACGTTGCGGTTGCTCCAGATCAGAGTGCATTTCGCCCACGTTCAATTTCATGGCTTTTAGTGCTTTGAATACTTCTTTTACTTTTATTTTGGAAGATGCGAAGATGATAACCCGTTTGGGCGTTTGTCCGACAAACAAACAGCGGACGATGTGGAGTTTCTGGCTCTCATAACAGATGTAAGCGGCTTGCAGTATCTTGTCTGCCGGCTTGGATGCGGCTATCTTAACTTCGACAGGATTATTCAATATTGTTTCCGCCAATCGCTGAATCTTGACGGGC
>SNRY01000207.1_pt1 | contig 21611 bp, 15 predicted proteins | sample 4693421 | NCBI WGS metagenome assembly SNRY01 (sample SAMN11003215, study PRJNA524138) | termite gut metagenome | isolation source: Bacteroidetes bacterial symbionts from single cell of protist host amplifed... | host: Streblomastix strix ... | reverse complement strand
TCTTCGCCTTGAAATGAATAGGACGGAACCCATAAAAATGAATTTAATATTAAATGATGAGCAACAGTTAGGTTTAAACCTACACCTATACTTTTGATATTACCGATTATTATTTTAATTTTATCATTTTCCATCAATTGTTTTTCGGATAAATCTTTTTGTTTATTTGTCATTTTTCCGTTATAAATGACCGATTTATCACCGAAATATTCTTTTAATTGTAATATTTCTTCATCAAAACAACCTATTATAACTAACTTATCACCATTTGAAATTATCTTATCACCCAATACTATGGTATTCTTTACCATTTTAACGGCTGTATATTCATTTAAAAGAGTTGATTCAATAAGGGTTTTATAATCGGTTAAATCTCTACCTAACATCAACTGTTCTTCCAAATATTTTTCAGTGAGTTCGTTATATTCTTTTTCTTCTTCTGGAGTTAAATCATAATATAGAATATTACGTCTTTTTTCAACCACACCACCTATTTCTTCTTTTAAACGTCTAATATATAAATGTTTTATTTTTTCACTTAATTCTTCTAAATTAGAAGGTTCCCCTGGAATTATTATCTCTTTTCTAAGGTATTTATTCCATACTTTTTTACCACTGCAAAATTGAGAAACATAATAATTGTAATCATCCGAAACAGGACATTTTAATAACGTTAATATGTTATACAAATTCATAGTATCATTTGCAATAATAGCACCAGTTACAAAAAATACAGAATCTGGTTTCGACTTAGAAAGAAAATCTTTAATAATTTGAAAACGTGAAGAAGAATTGACCGATAAATTATGACATTCATCTATAATAACCAAATCGAATTGACTTTGAAATAATTGACTGTTTTTAAGAGACTCAATTATATTCACTTTTTTTCTCGATTTCACTATTTTTCCATCTTCATTTTCTTCGTATGGTATTTCATAAAAATTATGTAAAATATCATAATTTATTATAGTATATTTAGCTTCTTGCCACTTACTACCGTCTACTATTATAATATCTTTTTTATCGTTATATATTGAAATTTCACGTTCCCAATTACTTTTTAAAGAAGCGGGGCATATAACAAGTATTCTTTTATATTCACCTATCATACTTGCCAATATACACGTCATTGACTTTCCCAAACCCATATCATCAGCGATGATTGCCTTACGTCTGTTCAAAAGAAAATTAATTCCAATTTTTTGATGTAATCTTACTTCTCTTCCTTCCTTATCATAAGGTGTGAAATCAATGTTTAAATCTTGTATTTCATCCGCTAATATGTCTCCCCAAATCGCTTTTTTAGGAACGTAGGTAAGTAACAGGTATTTTTGAGAGAGTCTATATTGCACATAACAATGGAAACTGTTCTCCATTTCCCCTATTACTTTTATAATTTTAAGTTTAACTGGTAGAAATTCTAAATTTTGTTTTTCTTTTAGAGTTTCTCCGTACCATGCACTTATCTTAAACGTCTTATTAACTTCTTTTTCGATATAATCCTTATTGGTGAATACATATTTCACATCAAAATCACTTAAAGTACCTCTACCTCTTGTAATTCGATATTGTAACTCCAATATCTTAGGATTAGTACCAGTATATTCTTTTACTATTTCCCCTGCCTTTATGATTTTATCGACTATATTCACTCAGATTTAGTTGTTTCTTCCAATCTTTTAATACATTCATTATAAGTTATTTCGTAGATTTGATATATAATATCCAACGGTAAAGTTTCAATAAAATCAGATATTCTGAAATTTAGAGGATATTCTTCTATATTGATTATTTTTTTATAAGTAACACAAATAGGTTTTTCAATAAAATAAACTTGTTCTCTCCACTCAATGTTATATAATATAAAATCATCGTTTATTCTGATTTCTTCATCATTTTCAAAAAGTGTGCATTTATGAAAATCATCATATTTTGAATAATTACCTAAGACTCTTAATAATAAAGAAAATTCATTTTTAATTTTTATTAAAATGAGTCTACATCTTTCCTTTTCTTCTTTTTCTTTGTTATAATTGAGTTTATTAATTAACTCAATAGTTTTCTTTAATTCATCTAAAGAAATAAAAATATTTTTGACCATTTTTTATATACTTTTTTACCTTACAAAAGTAATAAATTTTTATTGAAAAACTATGTATAATTAATATATATTTTTACACAATAATATGCCTCAAAAAAAGTTCCCAATTACTCGAAATAATATGTTCTTTTCTCAGGAAGATTTTAACTACGAAATTAGTTTGGGAATGGACTATATTCAACAGGATATTAATCAAAATATTATCCTTTATGAAGTGGATTTAGCTGCAACCAATACCAATTCTATTTATAAGGAAGCTGGAAAGGATGAGATACGTTTTAAAGTACCCAAAGAAGTACCCTGTATTTACGAAATTGATGATTCCGTACTTAAAACCTACAATAACACAAACAGTACGGGAGTTTATGCTATTTCAGGTAATCTCACCATAGGAATTTATGAACAAACATTGAGAGATTTAAAATGCGATATAAAAAGGGGAGACTATATAGGAGTTGTTATTTCAAGCGATAGAATGATTTACTTTACAGTTACCAATGATGGGAAAATGAATACAGATAATCAACATACTTACAACGGAACCGTACCTTATTATAGAACTGTAACTTGTACAGTTATAACGGAAGCGGAATTTAAAGGAAGATAATAATGGGAAGACCTTACAGAAATAAACCACGTTTAACCAATATTCCTATTGGTAATGAAAGAAGAGAGAATTTACTTAAAAATATTCTTTCCAAAGGTACATTTATACCAAAAACAACCACTTATAAGGATATTGACGATGCTTTTAAAAACTTTGTTATTGAACATATTAAACTCTCTTATGAAGGAGAATTAATACCTACTTATGTAACCTACTCCATACAACGTTTTTCAGAATATGCTCAAATGTGGGGTCATGCAGATGAAAATGGAAACTTGCTTATGAACTTTAAATTGGTTTTACGTGAAAATAATCCACAACCAGGAGATATACAGGGTGGATTATTCAATATTCCAGATGATAAGTTTTATCCCATAACCACAAGAACAATTATGGACGATAATGGAACAGAAAGTTACGAAAGATATTCCATGAGAATACCCGTTGCCACGGATTTAATGTATAGTGTTCAACTTGTAACAAATAAGTATGAACTTCTTAATAAAATGAATGAAATAGTAGTTTCTTTATTTCGTTCATTACAATTCTATATATTTCCAAATGAATATCCAATGCCATTAAAATTGGATGGTATATCCGATGAAAGTGAATACGATGTGGAACAATTCAAATTTTACTCACAAACCTATAATATCAAATGTTTGGCTTATATAATCAATGAAAATGATTTTAAAATAGAAACATTTCCAAAAAGAAAATTGATTATATTCGAGGGAGATAAAAATAAAAAACCGAATATTGTATTCAAAGATTATCAAAATAAGAAAATATCTATTGAAATTACATTCTCGTATGGAGAGGATATTGTTACATTTGATTTTGACGCTAATATTCACATAACATCTGCCATGTTAAAAAAGAATGTAAGGTTATATTCAGTACATAGAAACGATGATTTACTGTATATTGACAGTGGATATAATTTTTATGATGGAAATACCATACGGATTAAAATACAGAAGTTTATTGTAAACCAACCGTCCATATTAATATTGGAAGGAGAGTACACAGACGAATTTACGGACGGTAAACTACCAGAAGACCTAAAAGATAGTAATATTAAAGATAGTATTATTATAAATTAAAAAAGAGGACTGTTAATCCTCTTTTTTTGTGAAAACATGAAACAATTTTTTATTGTTTAAAATGCGTATTTTAATCCTACATTATATGAAGTTTCGTCAATATAGGCAGAATGTGAATACTTAAATTCACCAACTAAACTGATCTTACAATCAATATCAAAAGTTAAACCAATACCTGCGTTTTGTTTCCAATTAGTGAATTTAACAATAGCACCTGGAGTAACCGTAGTTGTTGTTACTTCATTTCCTTCAGAATTTAGTTTAGTTTCTTCTGTAGTTACATCTGGATTCGTAAATCTAACGTCATTAATACCAGCACCGAAGATACCATAAATACCAAGTCTATTTTTCTTTAAAAGATTGTAATTGAAGTCGAAATCATAGGCATTGTTGTAATCATAGCCCTTTTTTCCGAAATAAAAATAAACGGAAGGAACAAAAGATATTTTTTCTGAAATGGGTTGATATACCTTTAAATTAATACCATCCAATGTTAAAGATGATAAACCATTCGGTACGGAAACTTGGGTTAAATTCGTGTAACCTACCGAAACGCTCGGTTTTTTGTAATCCTGTGCGGACACTGTTAATGTAACAGCAATAACCGCAAATAATAAAAGTATTTTCTTCATAAAAAATTGTGTTTTCGGCTTAACAAAAAAACGTTTTAATTTAAGTTATTAAAAGAGTTAAACCAAGATAAAATTATTTTATCTTTCTTTCGAGTACAAAGGTAAAAAAATATTATTATAATACCAATTAAAAACGTTTAATTTTTAGTTTGGGTTCCGATTAACTATTTATAGACAAATAATTAAACATTAAAATTAATATAATGGCTAATAATAATGCAAGACAAACAAACGTAAGTCCTGGTATATATACAAAAGAAACACATATTGCTTATGCTGCTAAAACATTGGGTGAAACAGCATTGGGTTTGGTAGGTGAAACTTTAAAGGGACCTGCATTTCAACCGATAAAGGCAACTGATTACGCTGAATATGTAGACTATTTTGGTGGAACAAACCCTTCTGTTTTTAAAGGAAGTGGTTATTTAAAATATGAACTCCCTTACATCGCAAAGAAATTTTTAACACAATCCAATAATTTAACTGTTGTTCGTGTATTGGGATTAAGTGGATATAACGCTGGACCAGCTTGGTTGATTACTTCTTATGCAACTGGTTTGAAAAGAGGAAAAAACATGGTAATTGGTATTCTTCGTTCAAGGGGTGATTATCAAAAAACAGCTTTCATTTCTGCAAAATCAGAAGAACAATGCGAGGATATTTACGAAACGGATAAATTGGTACATTATGTAACCAATAAAGATGCTGTGAACTTAGTACCGTCCAAATCATTTTCTTTGGGAACTGGATGTGACAAGGCTTTTGATATAACAACCGATCCGAGTGGAGATGATTACTTCAATATTAGTCAAATTAACTTCGGTCGTTTTACCATACAAGGTACAACCGATAAGGGTCGTTCTTTTTCTTATCCTGTTTCATTAAATCCACAAGACAAAAATTACATTATTGACGTATTAGGTACTAAACAAGACGAGGGTGAAACTGAAATCTATGTGGAAGAACTTTATGATGTAGCACTTCGTCAATTAATTGAAAAAGGTGAAATCGAAGGTATCAATAAAGAATTAGTACGCTTCGCAAATACAAAAATTATACCTAAATACAAGGCTTGTGACGCAATTCTTTATGAAGAAGAAATTACATTAACAAGAAAAGACATAGGTATGCGTTTCTTAGCAACCGATGATTCAAAGAACGCTGAAAGTGGTGCAATGTTAAAAGTACATTCAACTACGGACGGTGGAAAAACTTATGTATCGGAAGACGCTGTTATTGGTAACATTTATGAAGTAGTTGGATATGTTCTTTCGGATGGTAGTAAAGAATTTTATTATAATAGAACAGGTGAAGCTATTGCAAACGGTTCTACGGATGAAAAAGGAGTATATTCGGAAGCAGTTAAGGTATTATCCAATGGATTATACTATATCAAAAATGGTTTAAATATAAATCCTGTTACACTTGAATTAAATAATTATAAGGAACAGTTTAGATATGCTTCTACTCCTTGGATAATTTCAGATTTGAAAGGTGATGCTGAAAATGTAGAAATAAATAAATTATTCCGTTTTCATACTATTTCAGATGGTAATGCTGCCAATACTCAAATTAAAACATCTATTGAAAATATACTTCCAGATGAAGGTTTATTTGATGTATCTGTAAGAAATTTCTTAGATACTGATTCTGCTCCCGATATATTGGAAAAATATACTAAATGTAATCTGGTAGAGGGTAGTCCTAACTATTTAGGTCTTCGTATCGGAACTTCTGATGAACGTTATGCAACAAAATCAAAATATATTACAGTAGAAATCAATCAGAACGAAAAAACAAGCCGTTCCATTCCTGCGGGTTTCTTAGGTTATCCCGTGAGAGATTTCTCTGGTTTAATACCCGATTCTGGTGAAGAAATAAACGTACAAAAACCATATTTTCAATACAATACCAATTATGATGAAAATATTAAAAATAAATTCCAATATTTTGGGGTTTCAGATTTAACGGGTATTGATGAAGATATTGTAAATTATAAAGGTGTGGAAGCCTATAACGGTCGTCCTCAAGGTTTAACTCCTTCTTTCCACTTGGATTCACGTATTATTACCTCTCATGGAGTGGTTAAAAATGATGAATCATTTATACAAAGTGTTTCGGTGGATGGTGTTGAAGGTTACGAGTGGGTTACGGTAGGAAGAAATAATGTAACTGAAGAGGGTATAGAACCTCGTATCGGTTATGAAGCACTTATGCAGGGAACCATTTATGAAGATATTACACTCCGTAAATTTACAGTAATTCCTTTTGGTGGTTTTGACGGTTGGGATGTTTACAGAAAAGCAAGAACCAATACCGATAATTTCAAAGCAAATAAATACAAAGGTATTATTGATAAAAAAAGCGGTGAAGGTTTTAACTTCTCTACGGTTGTTGATCCCGAAGCAATTGGTTTCGATAGTTCTACACGTGTAATTACAACCGACTATTATGCTTATTTAGCAGGTACAAGACAATTTTCAAATCCTTCCATTACAGATATTAACGTATTTGCAACCCCTGGTATTGATTATGTAAATAATACACAACTTTCACAAGAAGTAATTACCATGATTGAGGAAGAAAGAGCCGATTCTCTATACGTTATGATAACACCAGATAAAAGATTTGGTGCTTCCGATGCTCAAACGGATATGTTTACAGCGAAAGATGTAGCATATAACCTAATTGATTCAAATATCAATACGAGTTACGGTTGTACTCACTATCCAACATTGAAGTATTATGATACAGATAATCAAACTTATATCTTTATCTCTCCTACAAAAGACTTTGTTTCAAACTTAGCTTTAACGGATAATATCGCTTTTCCGTGGTTGGCTACGGCAGGTGCTAAAAGAGGTAAAACTGAAAGTGTTCAACCTAAGAAAATATTGAATGTAAAAGATACAAACACACTTTACGGAAACCGTATCAATTATATCTATACCACTTCAAAAGAGGGGAATATGTTATGGGGAAATAAAACCCTATACACGGAAGATACTCCTGTGAACCGTATTAACGTAAGACGTTTAATATTAAAGGTTAGAAAATTAATCGTTATCGCATCCCTTAAATTAATTTGGGAACAAGACGATTTCTCAATGATTGAAGATTTTAATGGTTTAATGCTACCTATTTTAGAAGATGTTCGTAAAAATAGAGGTATTAAAGAATTTAAAATAACAGTAGAAGATAGTATCGAAGCACGTGATGCTCACGAATTAAACGGTATGATTTTTATTAAACCAATTGGTTCTTTAGAATTTATTAATATTGGTTTTGTTGTTACCCCAGAGGGTACTTCATTTGAAGAAGTTTAAAAAATTCCATTTTTTCAATTTTTTTAAGTTTTTTTCAAGTTACGAATGAGGTTGTTGTGAAACACCCTCATTTTTCTTTTATACACAAATATCTATTTATAAGAAATGTTATAAAATACATAAAATGAATAAAGGTAATTACACCGCATTAGATATACTTACCGAAGCTAAAAATATAGCTTCAAAAAACTTAACACTCGAAACCTTAATGTTTAAAACTAATGAAACAGAAGGTGGAGGAGGAAAACCTAACGACCAACAAGGTGGTGCAGGTGGCATGGGTGGAAATGAACAGGGTGGAGGACAAGTACCTCAACAAGTACCACCACAACAAGATCAAGGTGGTCAAGGACAAGGAAAACCTGGAGAAATGCGTTCTTCTATTGATTTCACTACTGAAATTAATACCATAAGAAAAAATTCATTGGCTTCAATCACCCGTTTAGCCGACCAACCCTTGAGCAAAGAGTATGAATTTTTTAAAAAACTTTGGAACGACTGCGATAAATTCATGGAAGACACCCAACAACAAGCCCAACAATCTGCCGTTCAAACTCCACAATCCATGCAACAACCTCAAGAAATGGCTGGTATGGGAGGAGGAGTTAATGGAGGTAATATGGCTTAACTTTTTTTAACCTCTATAGGTAATGATATGTTTAATTACACAAAGTGAAATTAATGTTATCTTGACGCTTCTTCGCTCCGACCAATTCAGGTAACTCCACGTCCTCACCCCCGCTTACCGCAGGTGAATGATAAATTGTTACACTTGCGACACATCCCGCAAGTTTAGTTTTATTTATGATTTTACGTTATAATTAGGTGATTTCAATTAATAATTGTTCACAGTTTATAACAACCATATATCATCACGTCAAAGAATTATCTATTTTTTTAGATAGACTACAAATATAAAATAAATAATTTAATAAACAAAATAAATAGATAAAAAATTTTAGTTATATTTATATGAAATTAGATAATAATTATTAAACTCAATGTCTAACGCAAACGAATTACTAACAGGAATACCAACAGGTTTTGAACCATTAAGAAATAACCGATTCAGATTTATCTTTCCAAGTGAATTAGGAATTATGTCTTGGGCTATTTCAGCAGGTTCTAACCCTACCATAGCTATAAATGAAATTGAAATACCATTCTTAAATACATCCAATTGGGTAATTGGTCGTTATAGATGGGAAAGTATGACGATTACCGTCCGTGATTTAATTGGTCCATCTTCAAAACAAGCAGTTATGGAATGGGTAAATTTACATGCGGAATCGGTAACGGGTCGAGAAGGATACGCAATGGGTTATAAGAGGGATATTAAACTCCAACAATTAGACCCAGCAGGTGTAGCCGTATCTGAATGGATTATACAGGAAGCAATGTTAACAAATGTTTCATTCGGTGAAAATTCTTATGATGATGATGCTTTAACTCTAATCACCATGACAATCAGACCGTTCTACTGTATTTTATCTTACTAATATAAAAATAAAAAATATAATATACATGAAGAAAACCTTAATTATTTTATTAACACTTTTTTTAATTACAAGTTGTGGAAAAACTATTCCACAAAAAGATTCTAATATTACTCTAAAACAAGATACAATAACATCACCAACAAAAGTAATATATCATGCTTCGTATTCAGGTGGTTATATTTTCGGACTTTCACAAAGTCTTAATAACATTATTATTGATGATAATATTAAATTTTTGACTGTTTTTGTAGGATTTAATGTAAATGAATACGGTGGGGCTTTCGGTAGTTTCCAGATATATTTAGAAAATTTATTGGAGACAAATATACCTACTTATGGAGTTATAGCACCTCACAGGACAAAAGATGTTAAAACAAGTTTCTATTATGCTTCTTTCTATCCATCTGTTATTATAGATGATAATAATAATAAAAGAATAACAATAAAAGCACATGAAATTTATTATAGAGACGGTGCAATTACTAATAATAAATTGAATGTTAATGACTACGGCATAACAAAAGTAATCGGTCATTATTAATTAAAAAAAACACACGTTTATCTTTTTTTTTTTTATAAATGGGCATTGGATTTTTCTAATGCCTGTTTTTTTATATAAAACTTTAAAATTTTGAAACAATCTATCAAGAAAACAACCACTGTAAGAAAATTGAAGTCTTCCGACTTTAAAGAAAAAAAAATATTAGTCGGTACTTCTAAACTGGAAGTAGACTTTGCAGACTTATTTCTAAGACCTTATAAGATAAAATATGAATATCAATATTTTGCACGGGATATTGGTCGGTACTACGACTATTATCTCCCAGATTTCAATGTATTAATTGAAGTGGACGGGGATTACTTTCACAGTTATGGTTTGACTTACGAGAATATGAATCACATGCAGAAGAAAAGTAAACGAATTGATAGATTAAAAGATGAATGGGCTATTGTTAAACATATCAAACTCATTCGGATATGGGAGCATGAGATTAGAGAACATCCTGAAATTGTAAGAAAGAAGTTAAAATCGGTGATAACATAATGATTAGATATGTTATCACCATGTATTATTTAATCAAGTCTTTTATAAGTTATTACTTCTTCGACTTCAGATAAATATTTTAAAATCAATATAGAATCTGACACTTCAACTAAAATTATTTCAATAGGAGTTGGAAAATCTTTGGTTGTGATTAATAATGTATGATTATTAATCTCCCAATTACCAGATGGAAGATTTTTATCCTCACATGCGTCATATTCATCAAAAGTTCCGTCTTCTTTGAATAAAGACCACCCTTGATAATCACATGGGTAAAAATAACCTTCGTCCGAAGTTGGATCGTCAACTATCCCATTAATTTTCACTTCTTTTATTTGCCATTTTCCAATAATTTTACTTATTCCATTTTCATTTCCATTATTATCGTCATCTTTAGAACATGAAATAAAAACGGTTAAACTTAATAAAAAAAGACATAATCCAAATAAACTTATTTTTTTCATTTTATTTATAAATTTACAAATAAATAGAAATAATAATTTTTGTTTTCTTAAACGTTGATAAATGATATTATATAAAACATATTATATAATATGCAGGCTATGATATACCTCCCACACAACAGTTACGACCCTTACAAGGATTTTGACTACGTTGATCCAGTATTCGAGAAAGACTTCTTGAATATTGTTAAGGAAGACTATAACAAATATTCTCCAAAACTAAATACCTATTACACCTCTGGTAACTTATACATTGATAATTCGGACAGAATACACTTCAAATCAACTCAAAAGGTGAAACCAGCATTTATAACGGGTGTGGTAAACATACATAATATTGACGAGAGAACAGGACAAATATTAAGAGACAGCAATCAATCTCTTGAAATTCTATTCAATTATTATCGTAACGATATGGACTTTCCACTGTATATGCGATTTGAAAATATCCATATTTATTACGAAATAGAAACAGAATTTAAGAAATGGGTTGCTGAACATTATAAGGTTCAAAATGCACGGATAAGCGAACAAAAACGATTAAAAGCAACCCCACGTAAAGATTTTACCGTTCAAATAGGTAATCAACATCATATAGCTCTTGAAAACTGTCTTATTATTGATACCCCTAATTTAAACGAATATACCTTATTTGTAAACAAAATTACCTTCTTAAAAACAAGATAACATGGAAGAAAATATAAATAATATACCAAATGAGTTCCTGATACTCAAGGCTGAAATTGAAATCATTGAAAGTTCCATTGAAAATAACATGAAAGCTAAAAAAGGCGGAAGTGAAAAAAGTCTCGAAAAGATATTTGAACTCTATGAAATAAGAAAAAAACAAATTGGTTTATTAAATCACAAATATAAAACAAATTATACCCTTTCCGATTTAAAGAAGTTTAAATATAAAAAAGGGGATAAGATAAAAACCAACTTATCAATTAATGATACCGAAATTACAATGTTAGAAGATATTGCAGAAGAAAAACCTAAAGATAATACTATCGGGATTGACGACCAATACACCAATTACGGATTGGTTGAAGAGGATTATAGTTTGAAAGAAGAAAAATATAAATTGGTTGAAGAAGATTTTAAATTAAAATCCATTGATACACCCACTATAAAACCTACCACAAATCCAGATTGGTTCGGTGACGATACTAACCATGTTTCAAATATAACCCCCACTAAGATATTAGAAATTGATGTTACCAACATAAGTTCGGAAGACATTAAAACTCAAACGATGACTACTAACGATAACGATTTATCGTTGGCTTATGATATTATACCTCTACCTTCAAAGGGTGAATGTTATTCTCATAAAAAAGGTAAAATACAGGTTGGTTATTTAACGGCAGACGATGAAAATATTATTATATCTCCAAACCTTTATAATGATGGTAAAATTAATGAAATCCTTATTAAACGTAAGGTAATGGAAGACATTGACGTAAATAACTTGGTTTTGGGAGATAGAAACGCTATTCTATTATTTTTAAGAATTGAAGGATATGGAAATATGTTTCCTTTGACACTCTTCGATAAAGAAAAAGGAGTAAATTTTGAAACAGAGTTTGATTTAAAAAATTTGAAATATAAACCATTTAATCTTTTGGGAGATGAAGAAGGTTTATTCGATTATAAGGTTTCAAATGGTGATTTGATTAAATTTAAGTTCTTAAATTACTATGACCAACTTATTTTAAAGAAATTGGCAAGAAATGAAAACGCTAAATTAAGAAAGGGTAAACTTCTTAGTATTATAAACGATTTAAGAAATGAATTAAACGAGGACGAGAAACTTGATAATAGCAGTATTAAAAAGATAGAAAGTGCTATTGAAATTATTGAAAACTGGAAAGAAGCTATTAAAATGGAAGATTTATCCACTCACTTCGACCGTTCATTGACCAATGCCATGATTTTATCTATTTCAAAAATAAACGGTATTGAAGACAGGAAATATATCCACAACTATGTAATGAAAATGAAAAGTCGTGATGCCCTATTATTTAGACGTTATATTTCGGATAATGAACCAGATATAGACTTTGAAATAAAAGTAGAAAGACCCGCAAGTCTGGGAGGTGGCTATTTAAGCACGTTTCTTAACTTCGACTCATCTATTTTCTATAATATCACCTAAATACGAAGAATATCTACGCGATGAACTCTTTCAATGTAAAAAATATTTGAACATTTCCTTTGAAGAATTACAAAGGATGCCCATACGCCATAGAAAGTTCTATATACAGAAACATAATAAGGAAATGGAAAAAATTAATTCCAGTAAGAAAGGGAAAGGAAATAAAGAGTTCGGTTTCTTTCACTAAAATAAGAAAGCACCTTCTCCCGAAGATGCTTTCATGCTCTAATATTTCTATTAATTAAAATGAAAAATTCGATACAAAGATAATATTCATTTTTAATACACCAAATTTATTTATGATCTAATGTTAATTCATCTACTGTTTCTTTATTCAATCCTCTCATAATCAATATACTTCTAACTTTGTTGTAATATTTTAAATATTGAGTAATAGAAGACTTTGAATCATGGAAAACATACAGTAAGGTAAGTAACACCTGTGTACAAAACTTATTATACCTTTCACTTTTAATAAAATCGTTAATTACATAAATTTGTTTATTTTCCCTTATATTATTGAAATAATCTTTTATTTCTAATAATATCTTTTGTTTTTCCGAATCTGGTAAAGTAATACCGTCTTCAATATGTGTTTCAATGTAATATTGTATACCACTGTTAATTTCTATAATCTTCTTTTCAAAGTCAATATACGTCACGTAATAATAGGTATTAATTAATTAATTAAACTAATGTTATCTTGACGCTTCTTTGCTCCGACCAGTTCAGGTAACTCCACGTCCTCACCCCCGTTTACGACAGGTGTATGTTTTATTTTATTATAATGCTGTTTCACTTGACCTATTAGACCAAAATTTCTAATATTTCTTGCAGCATTAACATCCCTGTCGTGACACGTCCCACAGACAGGGCAAATCCATTCTCGTTCTGATAATTCTAAACTATCCTTCTTATAACCACATTTTGAACATAATTTACTTGTTGGATCAAACCTATCAACTTGTATGAAATTCTTTCCGTACCAATTGCATTTATAAGATATTTGTCTTAGTGTTTCATACCACGATACAGAAGATATTGAATTAGCAAGTTTATGATTCTTAACCATCCCACTCACGTTCAAATCCTCAAATATCAATGTATCATACTCTTTAACTAATTTATTTGTAACTTGGTGGATATAATTTACTCGTAAATTATGAACTCTTCTATAAATATCTGCTGTCCTTAATTTTTGTTTTTCCCATCTGTTACTACCTTTTATCTTTTGATATTTCTTATGTTTAGATACATGTTTCTGAAATTTAAACTTATGTTTCTTTTCTTTCGGTATTTCTGTTCCGTTTTTCTCTTTTGTTTCTTTACATTTTTCCTGTCTCTTCTTCTTTACTTCATCGGAAACGTAATAACTTAATCTTCGTTGATAACACGCCAATTTTTTTTCTACTTTCTCTAAGAATTTAGGATTTTCAATCTTAATACCATTGGATAGTATCATAAAATACTTTAACCCTAAATCAATACCGATTGTTTTGTCGTTATCTTCGATTTTAATTTTTGTTGGTAATTCAATCCCATCTTCAACTAAAATAGAAACCCAATATCTATTGGTAGAATCTTTAGAAACAGTTATTGTACCAGTTTTACCATTAAATTCTTGGTTTTTATAGAATTTTATCCAACCAATAATAGGTATTTTAATTTTATGTTTTTGAAAATCAACATGAATATTTTGAATATTTTTAAATGATTTATCTGAAATATATCTATTTTTAAATTTCGGAAATCCTTTTTTTTCTCTAAAAAACTTCATAAAAGCTGTTTCTAAATTCCTTAAAGATTGCTGAAGTGATTCATTAGAAATATCATTTAACCATTTATAATCAGTATTTTGTTTAAGTAGTGTTAATTCTCTTGCTAATTCAACATATCCTATTGATTTACCAGTTTCTTTATAAGTTTTAATTTTCAATCCCAATCCCCAGTTATAAATAAACCTGCAACACCCAAAATTTCTTTCAAAATAATTGATTTGTTTATTGGTTGGATTTAACTGGTATTTATAGGATTTAATCACGGTACAAAAGTAATATTTCTTTTTAATATAACCAAATAAATACTTAAAATATTTACCTGTATATATTTTCGATTGAATAATGGCTTACGATAAAAATTATTATGATCTTTTAACAGACATAGAGAAAAAAATAGAACGTTTAAATAAAATGGGAGATAACTTCAATTTTTCAAATGTTCCTACTGAAAGAGTACATGAATTAAGTAAAGAAGCCTCTAAAGCAGCCAAAAATATACAGAAAATACAGGAAAACTTTTCTAAGGTTGAATTTCCTTCCAATAAAATGGATGAAACCCTTGAAAAATATAAGGAATTTGATTCTTTAACAAAAAAGTTAAAAAATTCGCAGACATTACTTGATAAAAATATAGTTGCTTCTGGTTCGAGAGAAGGACATGTATTGGATAAAAAAATAGCTGAGTATAAAACCCGTATGGAAGAGTTGAAACTGGAATTTAAAAGTATTAAATATGCAGATAAAACAAGTACAGGAAAGAAAACTACTAAATCCATGTCTGTTAATAAGGCTAAGAAAATATATGGTGAATATCAGAAACAACAAGAAGAATTAAAAAGAATTAATGATGAATTAGCAAGAATTAATCTCGAACAACAAAGAGCAGCTAATTTAGCAAAAGAATGGAAAGATACCTACGAGGGTCTTAAAAATAATTTGAATAAGGCAGTCGGTTCTTTTAAAAATATCTATAAGGTTGTTAAAGATGGTACTGAGTTCTATCGTAAACAGGAAGAAGCGGTTACTAAAATTATATCTTCCATTGGTTTTACTCACGATGAATTAAAAGATTACCGCGAAACTCTTTTTAAAACCCAAAGAGAAACAGCTAAATTATACGGGGTAACGGCAGAGGGTCTTATTAAGATTCAGAAAGCCTATATGGATGCTACCAATAAGAGTATTATCCTTAATGACGAACAATATAAATCACAGATTGAACTTCAACGTATCATGGGTGATGAAAATGCTTTATCGTTAACGGGTGAATTGGAAAAATTCGGTATCGGTATTGAAGACGCAAATGATAGAATCTTCAAACTTTCCAAATTAACCAAGACAAACGGTATTTCCATGTCGAAAGCTACTGCTGATGTTCTTAAAAATGTAAAAGTAGCTCAAAACTATAATTTCAAACAAGGTTTGTCCAATATGATACAAATGACTGTTTATACCAATAAAATGCGTATGAATATGCAATCTATTGCCCAAATCGCAGATAAGATTTCAACTCCTGAATCCTCTATTGAAACAGCAGCAAATTTACAGGTATTGGGTGGTAACTTTGCCAATTATTCCAATCCATTGGAAATGCTTTATGAAAGTCTGGAAGATTTAGGTGGATTGACCGAAAGAGTACAGAAAATGTTTTCTGGTTTGGGACACTTCGATAAGGAGATAGGGGAAGTTCGTATCGGTGGTATGGACAGGATGCGTATTCAGGGAGCAGCTAAGGCGATGGGATTGAATTATGATGAAGCTATTGAAATGGTACAGAACGATGCCAAACGTAAAGCTATTAATCAAGACGTTAAATTTAATCCGAAATTATCTGGAGAAGAAAAAGAATTAATCGAAACCCTCTCACAATTCAATAAAAGAACCAAACAGTTTGAAGTAAACGTTCTTAATAAGGAAACACATAAGTACGAATCCAAAAGTATTGCTGAAATATCAACAGACGATATTGAAAAGATTAAGGGAAATACAGAAGAAAGTATGGCTGCTCTTGTCGAAAATACTTATGGTATTAATGATAGTTTAAATCGTTTATCCGCTACTTTTGATGCAAATAAAGCTAAGGCATGGGAAGAATATAACGATGGAGCGTTAAAAGCACTTAGGAGTGGTACTGATTTTATTGATAAAAATGGAGATACTCTTGCTACTATGGCAAAATATATGATGGCTGGACAAGTTATACTTTCAACTATTTCAGGAGCCGTTTTTATGATATTGGCAGCACAAAAATTAGGTAAATTAGGTGGTATAGGTGGAAAAATAGCAGGTAGTACAGTAAAAGGTATTTTTAAAGGTGGTTTAAAAGGGGTAGTTAAAAAACTTGGTCTTCCAATCGCATCAGCTATAGCTGGTTATGAAGGGTATCAAGGTTTTAAGAGTGCCGAAGAAAAAAGAGAAAATTCAGTAAAACAAAGAGAAGCAGATATTAATAAAGGAACCCTTGTTGCAGATAGTGATGACGATAGAAAAAAATTATCGGATATAAACCGTGCTTCCAAAGAAGAAAAAGGTTCTTCTATTGGTGGTGCAGGTGGAGCAATAGGTGGTATGTTATTAGGTGCTAAGGCAGGTGGAGCATTAGGAGCTTTAGCTGGACCACTTGGTGCAGGTATAGGCGCACTTGCAGGGGGTATTATTGGTGGAATTGTCGGTCAATTAGCAGGTTCCGATATTGGAAAGAGTATTGGTAGTTCTATTGCAGATGGAGATGATGAAAGAAATAGACATAATTCCAATAAATCTATCAAAATGGACGATGGTATTGTCGATAATAAGAAAAATGTTGTTGTAAACAATAGAGATACGGGAATTTATGCCAAAACAGGGGGACCATTTGATAAACTATTCGGAAATATCATTCCTAAGATTGACGACATCTATAAAGAAACAAAGGGTAGACAACAGATAAACCCTCTAAGAGAGATTATTAAAACCAATAATAGTGAACTTATATCCAATTTTAAAACAGTATATCCAACCGTTATTCCAAAACCACTTGGAGATAATCGAACTGTATTCAATAATCCTACAGAAATAAACAGATATTCTCGGAATAACGAAAATGTATCGGGTAATAATGACCTTACGGTCAAACCTATCAATATTAATATCAATGGTACTCTAAAATTAGATTTAGGAAATAACATGGGTAATACGGATATTTTAAATGATTTAAAGAAAAATCCTATGTTTATTAGAGGTTTAACGGAACTTATTTCTCAACAAATTTCAAGTAATAAAAATGGTGGTAAACCTGTTTTAGATAAAAAATATCATTTATGATGAAAAAAATTACACTTTTTGAAAAAAAAACATGAAAAAATTTGGAAGTTAATTTTCTTTTTTTATTTTGTAGACTGAGTACTTAAGTACTCTAAACTTAAGTTAATTAATATATTAATTAATATATATAAAAAAAATAATATAAATAACCTAAGTTAAATAACTTGAGTACCTAACTTAAGTAATTAACTTGAGTACATAACTTAAGTAATGTAAAAGTTAAAAAAACTAAAAAGAAAATATATTAAAATTTTTTAACAAAAATATATAAAAAAATTTCCCATCTACAGATCGCTCTCTGAGCGTATACTTAATAACTTCTTTACAGAAGCAGAGAACCAAAACAACAAAAAATAATACCAAAATTTTTCAACGAATCTTTGGTAACGATTGTATACAGTTCGAGTAATACTTTATCTAAAAGATAAACATAAGAACCTACATAAAAGTACCTATAATTAAGAACATGAACTTAAGTATAGGAAAATTGAACAATTTTAAAAAATAGAACACCAAAACCCCTAAAAACCAATACAAATATTTTTCAACGAATCTTAGGTAACGATTGTATACAGTTCGAGGTATACTTACCTAAAAGGTAAAACATAATAACCTACACTTAATTACCTATACTTTAGAACAGGAACTTAAGTATAGAAAATTTTGAACGATTTTAAAGCGATTTAAGAGATATAAATGTTGAAATGGATAAAGATATAATTTCAATTATATTCATGTTCTAAATCGTATTGAAAATAATCTTATTTCAATGATATGGAGTGTAATATTCTTAATGATTCAATGAAATTGAAACCTTAAGTAAAGGATCTTAAGTATACGAAAATTTTGAACGATTGCGCGGCGTTTTTAGACGGAAAATTTAAAAAATCTATTTACATGAAACTTAGAAATGATGAGCGATAAATTCAGTTCGGTTTCGTCCGATTTGTTATACACGGGGGATTTGATCAAAAACCTTAAAGACGTTGGTATTTCTACCATTGTAATGGGAATACCGATACAGGGTTTCAGTGATTTTACCATAAGAAATAATTTTTTTAGAAATAGATTATTATCCATGAATATTCAGAACTCGAAAGAGATTTTATCTCAAATAGGTTCTGAAATTAACACTTATAAAGAGTATTCTAAAATACCTGTTGAAAATGATTATTCGGTGAACTATGCGGACGATATTCCAAAACAGAACTTGGTTACACATTTCACCGCCAATGGATATAAAGAGGTTCATTGGGATGAGGAAAATAACTTAAATGATTCAGTAAGCGATAGAGATTTCCTTAACGAGAACAGTATGCTTGTAAAGGTCAAGAAAATGTTTAATAATCATAAGATTGACACATTGATTTCTCGTTTTCATACGGATGGTAAATATCAGGGTAGAGAATCCACGAAATACGGTTATTCGCATGGTAATAACTTATTGACAAAACAAGCGGAAGAAGGTATAAACACAAATAAGATCAATGGATATGATAATCCTTATTGTAGAGTGTGGACGCATTATCATCAATATGATTCATTAAGCAAGTTGATTAGACCTTTCAGTAACGATGGAAAACCTGTTTCTATTGGTGAATTACAGAAAGATTGGGATTTCTCCCGTTCAAAAGATGGTATTAAGCGTTTGGATAACATGACCGTTTTGAATAAGAATGGTTTTATTAACATGGTTCCCACTTCCGAAGAAGGAGATAAGATTGATACAAAGAACTGTATGTTTTCCATTGAAAATTTGGCTTGGAAAGGGTATGATAACTATGCGTTTGAAAAAGCCTTATCCAAAGAACAACGAGGACCGTTTGGAGGTAGAATTATGAATTTTATCCCCTATGGTATTACATTTAATGAAAATCTTACTGCAAATTGGAATAATGACACTTTTATTGGTAGAGGTGAGGATGTGTTTTCTTATATAAATTCGGATAGAAGTGGTAATTTATCCTTTCAAATGGTTGTGGATAGTCCATCTATTGTCAATTTTGTGGATTCGGATAAGACTTCTGAAAATGATTTAAGACGTTTCTTTTCTGGATGTGGAACATTGGAACCGAAGTTTAAAAAAAGTGAGCAACCTGTTGAATATGAAATTGAGAGAATTGCAAATATAGAGAATGAGAATAAGGAGAAAGAAAGTGTTGAAAATAAGGATGGGGAAAAACAATTCTGTTTCTTTGTCTTCTTTCCCAATAACTATTCTGGATATTTCGATAGTCCTGGTAGAAATGTGGAAGCAATGGCTTATTTGTTAAATGGAACTATGTGTCAAAAAGAAGGTGAAAATAATAGCCCTATTAGTTTCAATGATATGAGAAATCGTCTTTCCGATAATTTTGTAGGTCAAGGATATGAAATGACTAAAAATATAGGGGTTTCCGAAAAAGGAAGTAATATTAAATCAGTATCCAATTATATAACAGGTAGTACCAATCAAATTTGGAAATATCGAATTGACGGTGATTATAAATTAACTCTACAAATTGAAAAAGATAAAAATAAATATAATGAAATTTTAATAAAAGAAAATTATACTGATAAAAACAATGTAAATACCTTAAATTCAAATTATAAAACTGTTGAAACTTCAAAAATAAATGGAAAAATAAAAGGGAAATTATTTTCATTTGCAGAAGTGGCTTGTGTATTATCCGATAATGAAAATATACCATGTATTAAGTCTAAAATTGAAGAAGCTATAGGGATAGAAGAAACATCCGAAAGATTAAAAGAAATTGAAAATATATTGAATAATTATAAAATTTCTAAAATTGATATTTCTGGTTTTGCAAATTCACATGGAACTGGAAGTGGAAAAATTACAAAAAATGAAGAATTAGCTAAAGATAGAGCGAATACTGTAAGAGATTGGTTAAATGATTTATCCAATAAGATTAAATGTGATAATATTAAAATTGATTCAGATAGCACTGAAAAAGTAAATAATAAAGATGTTTCAAATCCTGAATCAAAATCCTATCGTTCCGCAATGGTTTTGGTTACTTATGATACTTCAGAAACCAAAACGTTAGCTGAAACAGAACAAGCTATTGTAAGTGGAGATACAGTTACAGTAATTGGTTTCCAAGAGTCCATTTTAAATAACCAAGTTAAAATTGGAGAAAGAACATTATATAAAGACGATAAAGGATTTTATTATGAAAAAGTTGGAGATAATTTAGTTAGAGTAACTTTAAAAGAAAAAATAGTTCAAACAGAAGGTACAAATACTGATAAAGAAGAAAATATTCGTTATGATAATGAAGCTGACTTCTTCACAACTTTGAAAGATAAATTTCCGTCTTCTTATTCAAAATTGACCGAAAAAATTAAATATTTTTTACCTGTTTATCATTCTACTACACCAGAAGGTTTCAATACTCGTTTAACGTTCTTACAACAATGTACAAGACAGGGTAATACAATTGGTGCTTCTGATTTAAACTCTCCAAAATCTGCCAATAATTTATCATTCGGAAGACCACCTATTTGTGTACTAAGATTGGGAGATTTTTATTACACAAAAATTATAATAAGAACCATTAATATAGATTATGATCCAATATTG